>Ga0182743_1003310_pt1 | contig 13135 bp, 14 predicted proteins | sample eDN3rd30CKraftOP_FD_128522 | JGI IMG/M metagenome (GOLD analysis project Ga0182743, IMG submission 128522) | Enriched Organic Plus compost microbial communities from Emeryville, California, USA - eDNA 3rd pass 30_C Kraft OP (version 2) (version 2) ... | reverse complement strand
CTGTGGGCGCGGCAGCCCGGCCAGTGCCTTTTGTGCATGTCCGCCCCAAAGGATAAAGGCCAAGGGACGGACCTGTTGCGCGCGGGCGACGGCCTGACGCGCCAGCCTGTCCCAGCCCCATTTCGCATGTGCCCCGGCCTGACCGGGCGGCACGGAAAGCGAGGTGTTGAGCAGCAGCACCCCGGCCCTTGCCCAATGGCTCAGATCGCCGTTTGCAGGTGCTGCGCCGATATCCTCGCGCATCTCGGCATAGATGTTTTTCAGTGAGCGTGGCAGCGCGGTTTCCGGCGTTACCGAAAAGGCCAGCCCGTTCGCATGGCCGGGCGTGGGGTAGGGGTCTTGCCCCAGGATGACCACCCGCACATTTTCAGGCGGCGTCAGCTCAAGCGCCGCAAAGACCCGCGCGGGACCCGGCAGCCAGTCATGGCCGCGCAGCCGGGCGGCGATACCCGGCCAGTCCTGTCGAAAGAATGGCAGATCGGCCCATGCGCGGGGGGAGGCGATATCCTCAGTCATGCGGTTCGGGCGGGGCGCCGACCTCGGCTGCCAGCGCGGCAAGCTTGGCCTTGGCCTTGCCGCTGTCGATCGAGTCGCGGGCGATCTCGACCCCTTCCCGCAGATCGGCGGCCTTGCCCGCGATCAGCAGCGCAGCCGAGGCGTTCAGCAATACCGCATCGCGGTAGGCCCCCGCAGCGCCATCAAGCAGCGCCCTCAGTGCGGCGGCATTCTCGGCAGGCTCTCCGCCCAGAATCGCCTCAAAGGGGTGGATCGGCAGGCCTGCGTCCTCGGGCGTGATCTCGAATTCGGTGATCTCGCCGTCCTTGAGCTGCGCAACCCAGGTCGGCGCAGCAATCGAGATTTCATCCGTGCCGTCGCCGCCATGCACCAGCCATGCGCATTCCGAGCCAAGCGTGCGCAGCGTCTCAGCCATCGGACGGTTCCAGACCTTATCGAACGTCCCGGTAAGCTGACGTTTGACAAGGCCGGGGTTCGTCATCGGCCCCAGCAGGTTAAAGATCGTCCGCGTCCCCAGTTCGGCCCGTGCGGGACCAACATGGCGCATGGCCGGGTGATGCACCGGGGCCATCATGAAGCAGATCCCCGTTGTCGCCAAAGCATGCTCGGCAATCTCGGGGGTGGACATCACATTCAGTCCCAGATGGGTCAGCGCGTCCGCCGAGCCGGATTTTGAGGACAGGTTGCGATTACCGTGCTTGGCAACCGGTACGCCTGCGCCTGCGACGACAAAGGCCGTGGCGGTCGAGATGTTCAGCGTGCCCTTACCGTCGCCGCCGGTCCCGACGATGTCGACAGCCCCTTCGGGGGCGTCGATGCGGTTCATGCGGGCGCGCATGGCGCGGGTCGCGGCGGCCATTTCCTCGACCGTTTCGCCGCGCACGCGCATCGCCATCAGCAGCCCGCCGATCTGGGCGGGGGTGGCGGCACCTTCGAACAGCGCGGAAAAGGCGGCCTCGGCCTCGGCCCCGGTCAGCGGGCGGGTGGCGGCAAGGCCGATCAGCGGGCGGATGTCGGTGCGTGCGGCCTTCATGCGGCGGCGTCCACATTCTGGCAGCGGCGCAGGAAATTGCGGATCATGTCGTGACCGTATTCTGAGGCGATGCTTTCGGGGTGGAACTGCACGCCCTCGACCGGCAGGGTCTTATGCATCAGTCCCATGATGGTGCCATCCGCTGCGGTGGCGGTGACGCTCAGGCAGTCGGGCAGGCTTTCCGGTTCGACCGCGAGCGAGTGATAGCGCGTCGCGGTCAGTGGCGAAGGCAGCCCGGCAAAGACGCCGACGCCCTGATGCGTGATGGCGTCGGTTTTGCCATGAACGATGCGGCAGGCGCGCACGACTTTGCCGCCGAATGCCTCACCGATGGCCTGATGACCAAGGCAGACACCCAAAAGCGGTACGCCCTTTTCCGCTGCTGCCTGGATCAGCGGTACGATGATCCCTGCTTGCGACGGGGTGCAGGGCCCGGGCGAGATCACGATTCCCTGTGCCCCCATGGTCAGCGCCTCGTCCACGCTCAGCACGTCGTTGCGGCGGACGACGACCTCGGCCCCGGCCTCGCCCATGTAATGGACAAGGTTCCAGGTAAAGCTGTCGTAATTGTCGATGAGCAGGATCATGGCGGGCGCCTTGCATTGGGGGGTGAACCCCGGAAAATCTGCGGCTATAGATGGTCCAAAGCCTTGCGGCCGGTCAAGACCGCGGGGCAAGAAAAACCTTGCCGGGCATATGCAGCTTGGCATTAAGGCGGCGTAGGGCAAGGACTGGGCGGGGGCATGGCAAAAGGGTTTGCGTCAGGTCTGGTTCATGGCGTGCTGGTCTGCGCAGCGGGGCTGGCGGCGCTGTCCCTGACCTTGCCGCAACCTCCGCGTCCCAAGGCAGCCGCCGATCCCGGCCCCGCAGTCGAGGCGTTGTCCGTCCCGGCTGGATCGGAATTTTCACGCGCCAGCGATATGGAACCCGAGGCCCCGGCGCCCCTGACCGCCGAGGCTGCACGGCCCGCCGTGCCGCAGGTCGGGCGTCCGGTGGACGAGACCGCGCCTGCGGCTGCCGATCCGGTCAGCCTGCGCCCCGATACCCCGGCCGAGGCACCCGCCGCGCCCGAGATCGCATTGCCCGAGCCCGATCCGATCGACCTGCCTGAACCGGCGGGCGAGGCGCCGATTCCCGTGCCGCCGCCCGGTCAGGTTGTGGTGCCGGGCCTCGACCGTGCGCCCGAAAGGGCATTGTTTGCCCCCGCGCGCCCGACCGATGCGTCACCGGCAAGCGATACGCCTGCCGCCCCGGGCCAGCCCGCCGACGAACCGCCGACGGTTGAGGCTGCTGCCAATCCCGATTCACAGCCACCCATTTCAGACCCCGAGCCCCAACACCGCGCCGCGCCTGCGCCCGGATCGGGTTTCGATCTGTCCCTTCCGCCCGATTTCGATGCCCTGCACCTGACTGAATAAGCCCATGCTGCCCCTGAACCCAGCCCTTGCCGCTACCTTTCGTCCGCCCGTGATGGAGGCGCGGCGCTGGCTTGAGGGGCTTAGCCTGCCTGCCGGGCTGCCTTTGATCAATCTAAGTCAGGCCGCCCCGGTCGAACCCCCGCCCGAGCCCCTGCGCCGGGCGATGGCTCAGGCGGCGCTGGAGCAGCCAGACGCGCATCTTTACGGTCCCGTCCTTGGCCGGGCCGAGCTGCGCGAGGCGGTGGCGGGCGAATGGTCGCGTGCTTATCATGCCACGATCCAGCCCGGTCAGGTTGCAATCACCCAAGGCTGCAATCAGGCGTTTTGTGCAGCGATCCTGACGCTGGCCGCCGCGGGGGATGAGGTGATTCTGCCCACGCCCTGGTACTTCAACCACAAGATGTGGCTGGACATGCAGGGCATCCGCGCGGTGCCGCTGCATTGCGGCCCGGATATGATCCCCGAGGCCAGCGCGGCCGCGCGGCTGATTTCGGACCGCAGCCGGGCCATTGTGCTGGTCAGCCCCAACAACCCCTCGGGTGCCGAATACCCGGCCGAGACCTTGCGCGCCTTTTGCGAGCTGGCCCGTTCGCGCGGCCTCGCGCTGATCCTGGATGAGACCTACCGCGATTTCGATGCGCGTGAGGGCGCACCGCATGATCTTTTCTCTGATCCCGACTGGGGCGATACGCTGATCCACCTTTACAGCTTTTCCAAAGCATATCGCCTGACAGGTCATCGCATCGGGGCGTTGATCGCCAGCGCCACCCGTATGATCGAGGTGGAAAAGGTGCTGGATACGCTGGCTATCTGCGCCAGCCAGATTGGTCAGATCGGCGCGGCCTGGGGCATGGCCCATCTGCGCGACTGGCTGGCGGGTGAGCGGGCCGAGATTCTTGCCCGGCGCACCGCCATGGCCGAGGGGATGGCACAGCTGTCAGGCTGGCGCATCAAGGGCTGCGGCGCCTATTTCGCCTGGGCCGAGCATCCCTACGACCTGTCGTCGCCGGAACTGGCGCAACGCCTGCTGTACAAGGTGGGGGTGCTGCTTTTGCCCGGCACGATGTTCATGCCCGAGGGCGATCCTGATGCCGCGCGCCATGTCCGCATCGCATTTGCCAATGCTGACCGTGAAGGCATCGCAGCACTGATCGGGCGGCTTGAGAGCTTTCGCCCCTGATCACCTTCCGACCCGAATGTGACCGCCAGGAGGGCGGGCAGGGCGTTGCGGCACTTGCCGCCGCAGCCTTGTCACCCTAAAGACTTTCGCTGACTGAATTGGCAATCGGCGAGGCAGGACGACAAGATGCGTGGCAAGGGCAAATCGACCATCGTCTGGTTGCTGATGGGTATGCTGGTTCTGGGGCTTGGTGGCTTTGGCGTCACCAATTTCTCGGGCGGGACCGCGGATATTGGCGCGGTGGGCAAGGTCTCGATCTCGGCCCAGGATTATGCCCGTGCGCTGCGCAGCGAGATGCAGGACTTTTCCGCCCGCGCCGGCCGCCAGATCACGGCGGTCGAGGCCAAGGCCATCGGCCTTGATCGCGCGGCACTTGGCCGGCTTTACACCGCCGCTGCGCTTGAGGCCGAGGCAAACCGGGTGGGCGTTTCGGTCGGTGACAAGGCGGTGGCCGATCAGATCGCCAATATCTCGACCTTTCGCGGGCTGAACGGGCGGTTTGATCGCAATCTTTACGCCGACCGGCTGCGCAGCGAAGGACTGCGCGAGGCCGAGTTTGAACAGGATCTGCGCATGGATATGGCCGGGCTGATCCTGCAGGACGCTGCTTTGGCCGGGGTCAGCGCCCCGCAACCGGTCGTGGCCCAGACCCAGGGCTGGCTGCTTGAGACCCGCGACATCCACTGGCGCGAGCTGACCGCCGAGGATCTGCCAGCGCCTGTGGCGACGCCGGATGATGCGACGCTGCAAGCCTGGCATCAGGCCAATGCCGAGAAATTCACCTCGCCCGAGATCCGCAAGATCACCTATGTCTGGCTGGTTCCCGAAATGCTGGAAGGCGAGGTCGAGGTTGATGAACAGGCGCTGCGCGACCTCTATCAAGAACGGATCGAAGAATTCCAGCAGCCCGAACGCCGCATGGTCGAACGTCTGGTCTTTCCGACCATGGCCGCTGCCGAAGAGGCGAAGGCCCGGATTGACCGGGGCGAGATCACCTTTGAGCAACTGGCCGGTGAGCGCGGCCTGACCCTTGGCGATATTGATCTGGGCGAGGTCAGCGAGGCTGAGCTGGGCGCGGCTGGCCCTGCGGTATTTGCACTTGATCAGCCCGGTGTCGCGGGCCCGGCAAGCTCGGATCTGGGGCCGGCGCTGTTCTCGATGAACGCGATTCTTGAGCCGCTGAATATCCCATTTGAACAGGCCAGGACCGATCTGCGCCTTGAGGCAGCCATTGACCGCGCCCGCCGTCAGATCGAGGAGCGTTCGGGCGAGTTCGCGGACCTTCTGGCGGGCGGGGCCACGCTTGAGGATATGGCCAAGGAAACCCCGATGAAGCTTGGCCAGATCGATTGGAGCACTGGGGCGGAGGCCGATCCAAACGGCATTGATGCCTATCCCGAGTTCCGCCAGCGCGCGGCAGAGTTGACCGAAAAAGACTTCCCCGAACTCTTTGAGACCGAGGATGGCGGTGTCTTTGCCCTGCGGCTGGACAAGATCGAGCCTCCGGCGCTGATCCCCTTTGATGAGGTGCGTGAGCGGGTGGCCGAGGACTGGACCCGGAACGAGATTCACCGGCAGCTTCTGGCACTGGCCGAAGAGCAGCGTGTCGCAGCCGAGGCGGCTGCCGAACCCGGCATTGAGCCGGCTCCGGCAGCGGCGACCGCTCCGGTCGCACAGGCCATCGGCGCGGCTGCGACCGGCGGCGGCGCGGCCGGGACCGGAACCGAGGCGGTTGCCAGCAATGGCGCGACCGCCGAGCCAAAACCCACGCCCGATCCCGGTGCGCCCGTGACCGGCCTTGCCCGCGGCGGCTTTATCAGCGGCGTGCCGCAAGAGGTGGTCACCCAGGCCTTTGAGATCGCTGCAGAAGGATCGACCGAGGTCGCGGATGCCGAAAACCGGGTGTTCCTTGTCACGCTTGACAAGATCCATCCTGCCGCGACCGAAGGTGACGAGGCGGCCCAGATCCGCGACACCATTGACGCCCGGCTGACGGATTCGCTGCGCCAGGATGTCTTTGACTACTTCACCCGCGCCCTGCAGGCCCAGGGCGGGGCCACCGTGAACCAGACCGCCGTCGAAGCGGTGAACGCACAGGTCCAGTAATGGATATCTCTCCTGATTTCGCGGCGTTTGAACGCGGCTGGGCCGAGGGCCGTAACCAGCTTCTGACCATCCGGCTTGCCGCTGATCTGGATACGCCGGTCAGCCTGATGCTGAAGCTGGCCGAGGCGGCGCCCAATTCCTTTATGCTGGAAAGCGTCACCGGTGGCGAGGTGCGGGGGCGTTATTCCTTTGTAGGGATGAAGCCCGACCTGATCTGGGAATGCCGCGACGGCAAGGCACGTATCAACCGCAATGCCCGCTATTCGGATGAATTCGTCGCTGACGACCGCCCGGCGCTTGACAGTCTGCGGGCCCTGATCGCGGACAGCCGCATGAAGATGCCCGAGGGTGTACCTGCGGGCGCGGCCGGGCTTTTCGGCTATCTCGGCTATGACATGATCCGGCTGGTCGAGCGGTTGCCGGATGTGAACCCCGACCCGCTGGGGCTGCCCGATGCGATGATGATGCGGCCTTCGGTCGTAGCGGTGCTTGATGGGGTCAAGGGCGAGGTGCTGCTTTGCGCTCCGGCCTGGCATGACCCCGAGACACCCGCCCGTGCCGCCTATGCGCAGGCCGCCGAACGGGTGATGGAGGCGCTGCGCGCCCTTGACCGTCAGCCAAACGAGTCTCGCGCGCTGGGACAGGACCTGCAGGTGGGCGAGCTGCGCTCGAACTTCACGCGCGAGGGTTATCTGGCAGCGGTCGAAAAGGCCAGGGAATATATCCGCGCGGGCGACATCTTTCAGGTCGTGCCCTCGCAACGCTGGGCGATGGATTTCCCGCTGCCGCCCTTTGCGCTGTACCGCGCGTTGCGGCGCACCAACCCGTCGCCCTTTATGTTCTATCTGAACTTTGGCGGGTTCCAGATCGTCGGCGCCTCGCCCGAGATCCTCGTGCGGCTGCGCGAGGGGCAGGTCACGATCCGCCCCATCGCCGGCACCCGCCCGCGCGGCACGACCGCTGACGAGGATCGCGCGCTTGAGGCTGATCTGCTTGCCGATCAGAAAGAGCTGGCCGAGCATCTGATGCTGCTGGACCTTGGCCGCAACGACGTTGGCCGGGTGGCCAAGATGGGTACCGTCACCCCGACGGAACAGTTCATCGTCGAGCGTTATTCGCATGTGATGCATATTGTCTCGAATGTAGTTGGTGAATTGCGCGAAGGTGAGGATGCGTTGTCGGCGCTGCTGGCGGGGATGCCGGCAGGCACCGTCTCGGGCGCGCCAAAGGTCCGCGCGATGGAGATCATCGACGAGCTTGAGCCGGAAAAGCGCGGAGTCTATGCCGGGGGCGTGGGGTATTTCGCTGCCAATGGCGAGATGGACATGTGTATTGCCCTGCGTACCGGGGTGATCAAGGACGGCCAGCTTTACATTCAGGCGGGTGGCGGTGTCGTCTATGACAGCGACCCCGAGGCCGAGTTCATGGAGACCGTGAACAAAAGCCGGGCCCTGCGCCGCGCCGCCGAGGAAGCGGCGCGTTTCGTGCGCGGCAACGGTTAAGGGCGCGCGGGGCACGGGTCCCGTGCCATGACAGGAGTATGCGGGCATGACGATCACCAAGGCAGAAGAGCTGGATGGCCTGAAAGCCATCGGCAGGATCGTCGCGAATACCATGCATGCCATGGCCAGGGCGATCGAGCCCGGCATGACCACCCGCGAACTGGATGAGATCGGCCGCCAGTTGCTGGAGGCCGAGGGCGCGGTTTCCGCCCCTCGCTCGACCTACGGCTTTCCCGGAACGACCTGTATCAGCGTGAACGAGGAAATCGCTCACGGTATCCCCGGGGACCGCGAAATCAGCCGGGGCGATCTGGTCAATATTGATGTCTCAGCCTCGAAGGATGGCTATTTCGCCGATACCGGTGCTTCGTTTCTGGTGGCGCCCAAATCCCCTTCGCTTGAGCGGCTTTGCCGGGATGGCAAGCGCGCGATGGAGATCGGCATTGAGCAAGTCGGCAGTGGCAAGCCGCTGGCCGGGATCGGCAAGGCGGTCGGGCGGTTCGCATCAAGCCGGGGCTATACACTGATCCGCAACCTGGCCAGTCACGGCATTGGCCGGGCGCTGCACGAAGAACCGGGCGAGATTGCGACCTGGCCGACGCGTGGTGACCGCCGTCACATCGACAAGGGTCTTGTGCTGACTGTCGAGCCGTTTCTGTCGATGGGAGGGATGTGGGCAACCGAAGGCGAAGATGGCTGGACGCTTTACAGCGAGCCCCGCGCAGCGGTTGTGCAATACGAACATACTGTGGTCGCAACCGACCGGGGTGCTATCGTCGTCACGATGCCGGGTTAAGCGCGGGGGTGCTGATCCGCGCTGTGGCCGCACATCAGGCTATAAGCTATGCGCGGCCACGAAGCGTTTGATTAATCTTCGCCGCGATAAGGCTGGACGTATTGCAGCGCCATGTCCCAGGGGAAGAAGATCCAGGTGTCCTGGCTGACCTCGGTCACATAGGTCTGAACCATCGGCCGGCCTTTGGGCTTGGCATAGACCGTGGCGAAATGCGCCTTGGGATACATGGTGCGTACATGTTCCAGCGTGCGGCCGGAATCGACCAGATCGTCCACGACCAGAATACCGTCGCCGTCCTGCATGACCGCAGGATCAGGGGCCTTGAGTACCTGAACCTCGCCCCGCTCTTGCCCGCCCTTGCCGCGATAGGACTTGACCGAGATCGTGTCGATGACCCGGACATCAAGTTCCCGCGCGACGATCATCGCAGGCACCAGCCCGCCACGGGTGATGGCAAGGATGGCGCGCCAGTTCCGGTCCTCAAGCCGCCAGGCCAGCGCGCGCGCGTCACGGTGGATCTGGTCCCAGCTGATGTGAAAGCCGCGTTCATGGGGCAGGCGATCGGTCATGCAAGCTCCTTAAAGATTGACGATCAGTAACAGACCCAGCAGCGCCATGGCGACACCGGCCGTCCGGTCGATCCAGAATTTCGCTGCAAAATAGCGCGACCGCATACCCCCTGTCGACATCAGAACCGCAACCAGCGCGTACCAGAACAGCTCGGTTGCCAGACAGACAAGGTAAATCAGCGCCTGACGGCTGATCTGCATCGGCTCGGGAAAGACCGACAGAATCAGCGAGGCGTAAAACAGTGCTGGTTTGGGATTCGAAAGATTAAGCGCGATCCCGCCCCAGAAACCTTTCGTCGCCCCACCGGCCGCATCGGGCAGCGGCCCGGTCGAGGCACGCCACAGCCCCCAGGCGAACCAGAGCAGATACAGCCCGCCAAAGATCTTGAGTGCCGAAAACAGTGCCGGGTGCAGTCTGAACAGCACTGCCAGCCCCGCCAAGGCGAACAGACACCACAGCGAAGCGCCCGTAGCCAGCCCCAGCGCATATGGCAGGGCGCGGCTACGGCCATGGGCAAAAGCAGTCTGCACGGTGGCGATGATCGCCGGGCCGGGTGTCAGAATCGCCAGTGACAGCGCCGAGATCAGAGCAAGGAACTGTTCGGCGCTCATCAGCGAAAATCAGTCCTTTTTCGCCGTTGCGATATCGGGCGCGTCCACCGCCTTCATGCCGACGATGTGATAGCCTGCATCGACGTGATGGGTTTCGCCGGTCACGCCCGAGCCAAGATCGGACAGCAGGTAAAGTGCCGAACGGCCGACCTCTTCCTGGCTGACATTGCGGCGCAGGGGCGAGTTCAGCTCATTCCATTTAAGGATATAGCGGAAATCACCGATACCCGAGGCGGCGAGGGTTTTGATCGGACCTGCCGAGATCGAGTTGACGCGGATGCCATCCTTGCCGAAATCCTCGGCCAGATAACGCACCGATGCCTCAAGCGCGGCCTTGGCGACGCCCATGACATTGTAATGCGGCATCACACGCTCGGCTCCGTAATAGGTCAGCGTCAGCATCGAGCCGCCATTCGGCATCATCGCGGCGGCGCGGCGCGCCACAGCGGTGAAGGAATAGACCGAAATGTCCATCGTCATCAGGAAATTGTCGCGGGTAGTATCCGCATAGCGGCCGCGCAGCTGTTCCTTGTCGGAAAATCCGATGGCATGAACGATAAAGTCGATGCTGTCCCAGCGCTGCTGCAGGGTGGTGAACAATGCGTCAATCGAATCTTCGTTCGACACATCGCATTCGGCCAGAAAATCGGACCCGACCTGTGCGGCCAGCGGCTCGACCCGGCGCCTGAGCGCCTCGCCCTGATATGAAAAGGCCAGCTCGGCCCCGTGATCCGCCAGCGTCTTGGCTATGCCCCACGCGATGGATTTGTCGTTTGCCAAGCCCATGATAAGGCCGCGGCGACCTTTCATCAGCCCCATACCGCCGTCACTTGACATGATGCTGTCCCTCGCGCTTCTTCGATTCCGGGCAGGATTAGGACAACTACCGAGAGGCATCAAGTGTTGGTAAGCAGGCAGCCATGAGCGATCGCAATGGAATTTTCGCCGGAGACGACCCTTTTGCCATAGCCCGCCGCTGGCTGGCCGAGGCCGGGAAAACCGAGCCGAACGACCCTAATGCCATGGCTTTGGCCACTGTCGATGACGCGGGTTTGCCCGATGTGCGCATGGTCCTGTTAAAAGATATCGAAGGTGCGGCGGCGGATGGCTCTTTCGTATTTTATACCAATTACGAAAGCGCCAAGGGCAGCCAGATCGAGGCGACGGGCGTTGCTGCGCTGGTTTTGCACTGGAAATCCCTGCGCCGCCAGATCCGGGTTCGTGGTCATGTCACCCGGGTCGAAGGCGAGGTGGCAGACGCCTATTATGCTTCGCGTCCCCTGCAATCGCGGATTGGCGCCTGGGCATCGCATCAAAGCCGTCCGCTTGCCAGCCGGGCCACGTTGATGGCCGAGGTCGCACGGCTGGGAATCAGCCTTGGCCTTAATCCTTCACGCCCTCCGCATTGGGGTGGATACCGTATCAGGCCGGTTGAGATCGAATTCTGGGCAGACGGCGCGTTTCGTCTGCATGACCGATTTCGATGGATAAGATGCGATTCTGACGGCGAAAACAGGGAATTGAATGCAGCCGGGCAGGATATTACGCAAAGTTTCTGGCAAGTTTGCCGTCTTAGCCCTTGATGAGCGGGCAGGATTTATCCATGGTATGGAAAACCTGACCAATCTGGATTCACCTTCGCCTAGTTCTGGTCGAAGGAAGCAGGACCGGAGTTCGGGTTGTTTCTGGTTTTCAAACAGGTGACAGGACGACATGGAAGAAAACGACGAACAACAGCGCAAGATCGCGGGCGTCGTGAAATGGTTTGATGGCAGTAAGGGCTTTGGTTTTCTGACCGACCCTGAAGGTGGCTCCGACATTCTTCTTCATGCCAATGTGTTGAGGAACTTCGGTCAGAGCTCGGTTGCTGAAGGTGCTCATGTCGTGGCCGTAGTCCAGAAGACGCCGCGCGGCATGCAGGCAATCGAGGTGCTGGAGATCACGCCGCCTGCCAGCGAACCAATGCCCGCTATTGCCGATCTGTGCTCGGCCACGCCCGACGAGATCGCATGCCTACCGCTTTTGCCTGCACGGGTGAAATGGTTCGATAAAGCCAAAGGTTTTGGCTTTGCCAATATTTTCGCTGAAAAGGCCGATGTCTTTTTGCACATCGAGGTCTTGCGCCATTCGGGTTTTTCCGACCTGGCGGTGGGTGAGGCAATCGCTCTGCGTGTTGTAGATGGACGTAGGGGGATGATGGCCGCGCAAATCCTTTCCTGGGAAAGAGCAGCAATCGAAGCCCGGCAGTCGCAACCGGGGGGAGCGGCCGCGCTCGCTAAATTGCGGCTGGTCGCGAGCGCGGTATGAAGTTACGGGCCGTAACGGTTGTTCTAGCTTTTCTTGTTACAAATCAGTCTCCGGTCCTCGCGGCCTCATGCAACCCCGACCGGGCCCTGTTTCAGGGTCAGGATGGGGTGGTCGAGGTGTCGGTTGAAATTGCCGACACCCCCGAAACTCGGGCGCAAGGTCTGATGTTTCGCCGCGAGTTGCAGCGCGGCAAGGGTATGCTGTTTATCTATGAAACACCGCAACCGGTCAGTTTCTGGATGCGTAATACCCTTATCCCTCTCGACATGATCTTTATTGATGCGCGTGGAGAGGTCCGCCATGTCCACACGATGGCGCGGCCATTGGACGAGACATCGATTCCAGGCGCTGCACCCGGAGATGTCGCGCCAGAACGGCTGATGGTACTTGAGGTACCGGGCGGGGACGCGGCCCGGCTGGGTATTCGCCCCGGCATGGCGCTGTCCCACCCTCGTCTGCCGCAAGAGGCGGCGCTATCGCCCTGTGACTAGGCTGGTTACCGGTCTCGCGGTCGTTTTCCCCCTTTCCCCCGGCGCAGTCAGCGGCTAGACAGCTGGCTGAGGTCCGGGGCGTAGCGCAGCCTGGTAGCGCGACGGTTTTGGGTACCGTAGGCCGGAGGTTCGAATCCTCTCGCCCCGACCATCACTTAGCTATATTTCACCATGGCTGATTTGCACTGCGATTTGCAGTTTTGTTCTGGATTCGGCTCGCTGCAACTTCTCAGCCAGCCCATCCGTCATGCTGGGTAATAGCGCCACATGGCGCTTAATCACTTTGGCCACGTGTTTGATCGACCAGCCCATATGGGTCGCGATTTCCTTCAGTTCGGCCCCGGCTTCGAGTAAGCATGTCACCCCGACCATCATCACTTTTTCCGACAGGCTTTGAAAACGATTCTGAGCAAACATAAAGCGCCGGGGCTGATGGCATGCGCTTTTGCTCCCGCTTAGGGGTTGATTCGCTGTCGGCACGGTGTCAATCGGCGTTGCATGGTGGCCCCTTATCGGCGTCCCAAAGGGCCCCCTCTGGCGATGTGGTGAGCAGGCCCGTGGCGGCGTAGCTTTCCAGCTGGCGCAGCCGAGGCGGGCCTGCGTTT
>Ga0182743_1003309_pt1 | contig 13135 bp, 13 predicted proteins | sample eDN3rd30CKraftOP_FD_128522 | JGI IMG/M metagenome (GOLD analysis project Ga0182743, IMG submission 128522) | Enriched Organic Plus compost microbial communities from Emeryville, California, USA - eDNA 3rd pass 30_C Kraft OP (version 2) (version 2) ... | reverse complement strand
CCCGCGTAGCGCAGGAGCCACCACGCGCGCGCGGCCGCCATGCCCTTCGCGTCGTCGTACACGACCACCCAGGAGTCGTTCGAGATGCCCCAGCGCCGCGCCGACTCCTGAAGGCGCTCGACGTCGGGCAGCGGATGCCGGCCCTCGCTCGCCGGGCGGTTCGGCGCGGCGAGCTCTTGCTCGAGATCGACGTACACGGCACCGGGGATGTGGCCGGCGAAGTAGACGGGCCAGCCGTCGGGCCGTTCGAGTCGCCATCGGACATCGAGGACGACGGGCGGGCGGTCGGATTCGAGGGCGGCGGCGAGCTGCCGCGCCGTGATCAGGACGTCAGTCATGCACCTCTCCCCAATGGTGCGCGCTCGAGGTCGGGCAGGCCACGTCAGAGACACTAAACGACGGGCGGGCTCGCGAGTTGACGGCTTGACAAGAAGCGCAAATCCATGCTGCGTGACGCCCGCGGAGCGCGGGCCGGCCTCAGCGGCCGGAGTAGTTCGGCGCCTCGACGACCATCTGGATGTCGTGCGGGTGGGACTCCTTGAGCCCGGCCGGCGTGATCCGCACGAAGCGGCCCTTCGCGCGCAGCTCCTCGATCGTGCGCGAGCCGGTGTAGAACATCGACTGTCGGAGACCCCCGAGGAGCTGGTACACGACGGAGCCGACCGGTCCCCGGTACGGGACCTTCCCCTCGATGCCCTCCGCGATGATCTGCTCGTCGGAGGGGACGTCGGCCTGGAAGTAGCGGTCGCGCGAGTACGACGTCTTCTTGCCGCGCGTCTGGAGCGCGCCGAGCGAGCCCATGCCGCGGTACGACTTGAACTGCTTGCCGTTGACGTAGATGAGGTCGCCCGGGCTCTCGTCGGTCCCCGCGAGGAGCGAGCCGAGCATGACCGTCTCGGCGCCCGCGACGAGGGCCTTCGCGATGTCGCCGGAGTACTGGAGACCCCCGTCGGCGATGACCGGGACGCCGGCGGGTTCCGCGGCGAGCGACGCCTCGTACACCGCCGTCACCTGCGGGACCCCGATGCCCGCGACGACGCGGGTCGTGCAGATCGAGCCCGGTCCGACACCGACCTTGACGGCGTCGACGCCCGCCGCGACGAGGTTCGCCGCCCCCTCGCGCGTCGCGACGTTCCCGCCGATGATGTCGATGCGGTCGAATGCGGCATCCGACTTCATCCGCTCGATGATCTCGAGGACGCCCTTCGAATCGCCGTTCGCCGTGTCGACGACGATGACGTCGACCCCGGCCTCGCGGAGCGCGACGGCACGGTCCCACGCGTCGCCGAAGAAGCCGATCGCGGCGGCGACGCGGAGGCGTCCGTCCGCGTCCTTCGTCGCGTTCGGGTACTTCTCGCTCTTGTCGAAGTCCTTGACGGTGATGAGCCCCGTGAGCCGCCCGGCGTCGTCGACGAGCGGGAGCTTCTCGATCTTGTGCTGCGCGAGGAGCGCCATCGCGACATTCGGGTCGACCCCGACCGGCGCCGTGATGAGCGGCGCCTTCGTCATGACGTCGCGCACGAGCGTCGTCGACTTCTCGAACGGCGAGACGAAGCGCATGTCGCGGTTCGTGATGATGCCGACGAGACGGCCGTCGCCCTCGACGACCGGGAGCCCCGAGACCCGGAACTGTCCGCACAGCCGGTCGACCTCGTCGACCGTCGCGTCGGGCCGCGTCGTCACCGGGTTCTGCACCATGCCGGACTCGCTGCGCTTCACCTTGTCGACGTGTGCGGCCTGCTCCTCGATCGAGAGGTTCCGGTGGATGACGCCGATGCCGCCGTGGCGCGCCATCGCGATCGCCATGCGCGACTCCGTCACGGTGTCCATCGCGGAGGAGAGGAGCGGCGCGCTCACGCGAATGCGCCTCGTGAGGCGCGAGGAGGTGTCCGCCTCGCTCGGGATCACGTCGGTGTGCCCCGGCAGGAGCATGACGTCGTCGTACGTGAGTCCGACGAATCCGAACGGATCGCGCTCTTCCATGTGGCCCTCGAGTCCTCCGCGTGCGACAAACGATTCCAGCCGGGCGCGCCGTCGGATCCCGGTGATCCATCTTAACGACTTGGCCGCTCACGCATTCCGCCCAATAATGAGGCGGGTCGTGCGCGAGTGTCCGGGTGGGAAACACGGATGCAACAAACGCCGCGTACGGTGTCGGGGACCTGCTCGACCGCTCCCGCAACGAGAACACCAGGAGGTGCGGTGGCCATCACGCGATCGGCGCCGACACGGCGACTGCCGCGCATCGTCGTCGTGCTGCTCACCGCGGTCCTCGCGACCCTCGCCGTCCTCCTCTCCACGGCGGCGCCCGCCGGCGCGGCCGAGGGCGACCCGTACCGGATCAGCGGTCTCATCACGCTCGACGGCGCACCGCTCGAAGGCGTGACGATGACCGTCGACGGCCCCGGCGGCGAGCAGACGGCCGAGACGAACGCGGAAGGCCGCTGGGAGGTCTACGTCCCCGAACGCGGCGACGCCGTCTACACCGTCACCCTCGACGAGTCGACGCTGCCCGAGGGCATCGCGGTCATCGACGAGACCGGCGCGGACGAATCCCCGAACGTCCGGGAGGTGACGCTCGGGCAGATCTCGAGCGTCGTCGTGAACTTCTTCCTCGGCGAAGGCGAGCGGAACACGACGAGCTTCCTCGACCAGTTCGTCGAACGCGTCGTCAACGGCATCAACTTCGGGCTCATGCTCGCGCTCGCGTCGATCGGGCTCTCGCTCGTATTCGGCACGACCGGCCTGTCGAACTTCTCGCACGCCGAGATGGTGACGTTCGGCGCGCTCGCGGCGCTCCTCTTCTCGGTGACGCTCGGCTGGCCGGTGTGGGTCGCGATGCCGCTCGCCGTGGCCCTCTCCGGCGTGTTCGGCTACGCGCTCGATACGGCGCTCTGGCGTCCGCTGCGGCGCAAGGGGCTCGGGATCGTGCAGCTCATGATCGTCTCGATCGGCCTGTCGCTCGCGCTGCGCTACGTCTTCCAGATGTTCATCGGCGGCGGCACCGTGCAGCTGCCGGGCGTCGGCGCGGAGAAGATCCCGCTGTTCGGCGCTGTACGGCTGAGCGTCATCGACATGGCGAGCATGGGGATCGCGGTCGCCGTCATCGTCGCCTACGCGCTCTGGCTGACGAAGACCCGCATCGGCAAGGCGACACGAGCGGTCGCGGACAATCCCTCGCTCGCGGCGGCGAGCGGCATCGACGTCGACGCGGTCGTGCGGGTCGTGTGGATCGTGTCAGCGGCGCTCGCCGGCCTCGCCGGGATCCTGTGGGCGTACTTCCGACCGGGCATCCGATGGGACATGGGATCGACGATCCTGCTCCTCATCTTCGCCGCCGTGACGCTCGGCGGGCTCGGCACCGCCTGGGGCGCGCTCATCGGCGCGCTCATCGTCGGACTCCTCGTCGAGGTCTCGAGCCTGTGGATCCCCGCGGATCTCAAGAACGTCGGCGCGCTCGTCATCCTCATCCTCATCCTGCTGTTCCGTCCGCAGGGCATCCTCGGCAGACGCGAGAGAATCGGCTAGGAGCCGCGAATGAACTTCCTGCAGATCCTGTCGAACACGGCGGCGCAGATCCTCGACCCGATCACGATCGCCTACGCGCTCGCGGCGGTCGGGCTCGCGGTCCACTTCGGCTTCACGGGTCTCCTGAACATGGGCGTCGCCGGGTTCATGGCGATGGGCGCGTACGGCTACGCGATCTCAGTGCTGACGTTCGGGGCGCCGTGGTGGCTCGCGATCCTCGTCGGCATCGCCGCCGCCGTCGTCTTCGCGCTCGTCCTCGGCATCCCGACGCTGCGGCTGCGCGGCGACTACCTCGCGATCGTGACGATCGCCGCCGCGGAAGTCGCGCGACTGCTCTTCCTGACTGGCGCATTCGACCCGGTGACGGGCTCCGCCGACGGCCTGAGCGGCTACCACACGGACTTCCGCGCCGCGAACCCGCTGCCGCCCGGGACCTACGGCTTCGGCCCGTGGCAGTACAACGAGACGCAGTGGTGGCCGCGCATCTTCGGCCTCGTCCTCCTGGCACTCGCCGTCCTCCTCGTCTGGGCGCTCATGCGCAGCCCCTGGGGGCGCGTCATCAAAGGCATCCGGGAGGACGAAGACGCCGTGCGCGCGCTCGGCAAGAACGTCTTCTCGTACAAGATGCAGGCGCTCGTCGTCGGCGGCATCATCTGCGCGGTCGGGGGCCTCGTCAACGCCCTCGGGGCGAACGTCAACCCGGGCAACTTCATGACGTCGCAGACGTTCTTCGTCTGGACGGCGCTCCTCCTCGGCGGTGCGGCGACGATCTTCGGGCCCGTGCTCGGCGCGGTCATCTTCTGGGTCGTCCAGGCATTCCTGTCGAACCTCCTCCCGGCGCTCGTGAACATCGGCTGGCTGCCGTTCCTGACGAGCGAGCAGTCGCAGATGCTCCGATTCGTCCTCGTCGGCGCCGCGCTCATGCTCATCGTGGTCTTCATGCCGCAGGGACTCCTCGGCAACAAGAAGGAGCTGACCTTTGTCAAGTGACGTCACGGCGCCGGTCAGCCGCGCGAAGTCGACCGGATTGCACAAGGGCGAGCCGCGCCCCGGAGTCGAGAAGGTCGACCCGATCCTCGTCGCCGACCACGTCCGCCGGACGTTCGGCGGCCTCACCGCCGTCGACGTCGAACACCTCGAGATCCCCAGACACGCGATCACGGCCCTCATCGGTCCGAACGGCGCCGGCAAGACGACGCTCTTCAACCTGCTGACGGGCTTCGACGTCCCGAACGAGGGCGAGTGGCGATTCAACGGCAAGTCGCTCGCGCGCGTCCCCGCCTTCAAGGTCGCGCGGATGGGGGCGGTCCGGACGTTCCAGCTCACGAAGGCGCTCGGAAGGCTCACGGTCCTCGACAACATGAAGCTCGGTGCGACCGGGCAGCGCGGGGAGCGGTTCTTCGGGAGCCTGCTGCCGTTCCTCTGGCGCAAGCAGGACGCGGAGATCGAGGAGCGCGCGATGGAGCTCCTGCAGCGCTTCAAGCTCGACGCCAAGGCGCATGACTACGCGGCGAGCCTGTCGGGCGGGCAGCGGAAGCTCCTCGAGATGGCTCGCGCGCTCATGAGCCGGCCGACCCTCGTCATGCTCGACGAGCCCATGGCCGGCGTCAACCCGGCGCTGACGCAGTCGCTCCTCGAGCACATCTTCAGCCTCAAGGATGAAGGCATGACCGTGCTGTTCGTCGAGCACGACATGCACATGGTCCGCCACATCGCCGACTGGGTCGTCGTCATGGCGGAGGGACGCATCGTCGCCGAGGGACCGCCGGACACCGTCATGCGGGAGCGAGCGGTCATCGACGCCTACCTCGGCGGCCATCAGGACGTCGACCTCGGGGTGGTGACGGGCCGCGTCGCGGCGGAAGGCGAGCTGTCCTCGGAGGCGCTCGAGCTCGTCGAAGAGGTCAAGGCCTTCGACGCCGCGATCGAGGCCGCGGAGAGCCGCCAGGAGGAGGAGCGATGAGCGCTGTCGAGGCACGCGCCGACACCGACACCGTCGTCGAGGTCCGCGACCTCGTCGCCGGTTACCTGCCCGGCGTCAACATCCTCAACGGCGCGAACCTCACGGCCGCGAAAGGCGAGCTGATCGGCATCATCGGGCCGAACGGCGCGGGCAAGTCGACGCTCCTCAAGGCGATCTTCGGGCAGGTGAAGATCCGGTCCGGGCAGGTGCTGCTCAACGGCGAGGAGATCACTGGCCTCAAGGCGAACCGCCTCGTCGCCAAGGGCGTCGGCTTCGTCCCGCAGACGAACAACGTGTTCCCCTCGCTCACGATCGCCGAGAACCTGCAGATGGGTCTCTACCAGCGGCCGAAGGCGTTCGACGAGCGGGTCGAGTTCGTCACTGGGATCTTCCCCGACCTCGCGAAGCGCCTCAACCAGCGCGCCGGCTCGCTCTCGGGCGGCGAGCGCCAGATGGTCGCGATGTCGCGCGCGCTCATGATGGACCCGCACGTCCTGCTCCTCGACGAGCCGTCCGCGGGCCTCTCCCCCGCACGACAGGACGACGCGTTCCTCCGAGTATCGGAGATCAACAAGGCGGGCGTCACCACGATCATGGTCGAGCAGAACGCGCGTCGCTGCCTGCAGATCTGCGATCGCGGCTACGTGCTCGACCAGGGCAAGGACGCCTACACCGGCACCGGCCGCGAACTCCTCGGCGATCCGAAGGTCATCGGGCTGTACCTCGGCACACTCGGGGCGTGATCCCGCCGAGGCGCCGCGCACGCGCGGGCCGGCGCGCAACGGAGAGGGCCCCGGTCGTGCGACCGGGGCCCTCTTCGTCATGCCGTGCGTCAGCCGATGCGGACGAACTCGAACTTGTTCTCCTCGTTGTACTGGAAGACGCCGATCGTCGCCTCGGTCGGGTCGCCGACCTCGTCGAACGTGATCGGGCCGGAAACGCCGTCGTAGTCGGCGACGCCACCCGCGAGGATGATGTCGGCGCAGTCCGCGAACGTCGTGCACTTCTCGCCGTCGCCCGTGCCGCCCGAGACCTCCTGGAGCTTCGAGGCGATCGCCTCGCCGCTCGTGTCGCCCGCGGCGAGCGCGGCGAGCGCGATGAGGATCATCGCGTCGTACGACTCGGGCGCGTACGTGAAGTCGGTGAGCTCGGGGTTCCCCTCGCCGGTCCAGAACTCCTGGAGCTGGGTCGTGAACTCCTCGATCGACGCCGGGTCGACGGCCGGGTACGTGCCCTTGGCGCCCGCGAGCGTACCGGCGGGGAAGTCCGCCGAGTAGTCGGCGAGGTTGCCGTCGACGAAGTAGAGCTGCTCGGCGGGGTAGCCGGCGGCGATGAGCTCGGGCACGATGACCTTGGCGTGGTCGAACGTGATGAGCGCGATCGCGTCGGGGTTGGTCGCGAGGACCTCGCTGATCTGAGCGGAGTAGTTCGTGTCGCCCTCGTTGAACGTGGGCTGGGCCGTGACCGTGCCGCCTGCCGCCTCGAAGGACTCGGTGACGAAGCCGGCGAGGCCGGTGCCGTACGAGTCGTTGAGGACGATCATCCCGAGCGTCTGGTGCCCGTCCTCGGCGATGAGGTTGCCGAGAACGGCGCCCTGGAGGACGTCCGACGGCGCGGTGCGCCAGTACAGGCCGTTGTCGTCGTACGTCGTGAACTCGGCCGACGTGTTCGCCGGCGAGAACTGCACGATGCCCTCGGCAATGAGCTCGTCGATGAACTGGAGCGAGACGCCCGAGGACGCCGCACCGATGACGGCCGAGACACCCTCGCCGATGAGGCGCGGGATCTCCGTCTCGAACGCGCGGTTGTCGAGGTCGCCGGAGTCGCCCTGGACGAGGTCCACCGTGATCCCCTTGCCGGCCTCGTTGATCTCCGCCGCAGCCATCTCGGTGCCCGCGATCTCGGGCGGGCCGAGGAAGGCGAGCGAACCGGTCTGCGGCAGGGCCGTGCCGACCGTGAGAGCGAGCTCCTCCGCGGGGCCGCCCGTAGCGCCGGCCGTCCCGCTGTCGCTCGGGCCGGAGGTGCAGCCGCTCAGAATGAGCGCCGCAGCTCCGACGAGCGCCACGCCCGTCGCCGAGCTCTTGGTGAATGCACCCATGATGCTCCTTGCTGTGTGATGTCGATGTCGCGGGCACGACGAAGGCGTCGGCCCGTCAGAGTCACGGTAGAGACTGCGCGTGAATGACACAACTCAGCCATGTTTCGTGCATGTAACGTCACCGAATCGTTAACCGGCCCGATTCCGCGGTAATCTGCGCGCCTTCCGCGGTCACGTGAGATCGGGCACCGCGTCCACCGGATCCGGGACCCCGCGCCGCGTCTTCCGGGTGTGCCGGACCATGTCGACCGTGAGGACGACGAGTGCGACCCACACGATCGCGAACCCGGCCCACCGCGCGGGCGGCATCGGCTCGGCGAGGATCACCGCGCCGGTGATGAACTGCAGGATCGGGGCGAGGTACTGCATGAGCCCGACCATGCTGAGCGGCAGGCGCCGCGCGCCGGCGGCGAAGAGGAGGAGCGGGACGGCGGTGACGACGCCCGCGAGACTCAGCGCGACCGAGTGCCAGACGCCCTGCGTGCCCATGACGAGGCCGCTTGTCGCGGCGATCCAGACGAGCGCGCCCGCCGCGACCGGCGTGAGGATGACCGTCTCGATCGTGAGCCCGCTGATCGCGTCGACGCGACCGCCGGTGCGGTTCTTGACGAGCCCGTAGAAGCCGAAGCTGAACGCGAGCAGGAGCGCGACCCAGGGGAACGAGCCGTAGCCGATCGCGAGGACGAGGACCGCGACGAGGCTGATGCCGACGGCGACCCACTGGAGGACGCGGAGGCGCTCGCGGAGGACGAGCACCCCGAGCAGGACCGTCACGATCGGGTTGATGAAGTAGCCGAGCGCCGCCTCGACGACGTGGTCGTTGACGACGGCCCAGACGAACGTCGTCCAGTTGACGGTGAGGAGCGCGGAGGCGAGGGCGAGCCAGCCGACGATCCGGCCCTGCCGCCACAGTGCGAAGAAGCGCGCCCACGAGCGCGTGACGGCGATGAGGATCGCGCAGAACACGAGCGAGAGGACGATCCGCCACGCGACGATCTCGACCGGGCCGGTCGGCTCGACGAGGATGAAGTACGCGGGGAGCACGCCCCACAGGAGGTACGCCCCGGCCGTGTACGCGAAGCCCGCGGCCGTCTGGCTCGGCGCTGCGGCATTCACCGTGCCAGCTTAGTTCGCGACGGAACGCGGAACGCCCGCCCTCCGAGGGGGGCGGGCGTTCCGTTCGGATCGGTGCTCGGCGCGGCGCGCGTCAGCGGACGACGATCGCGAGGACGTCGCGAGCGGAGAGCACGAGGTACTCGTCGGCGCCGAACTTCACCTCGGTGCCGCCGTACTTCGAGTAGATGACTCGGTCGCCGACGGCGATGTCGAGCGGGATGCGGTTGCCGTTGTCGTCCACGCGGCCGGGACCGACGGCGACGACCTCGCCCTCCTGGGGCTTCTCCTTCGCGGTGTCGGGAATGACCAGACCGGACGCGGTCGTGGTCTCCGCCTCGACCTGCTTGACGACGATGCGATCCTCGAGCGGCTTGATGGAAACCGACACGGTTGAGACCTCTTCTTCCCTACGTGTGCGTTGAAAGCCGGGCCCGAACGACGGACCTGCGGCGCTTAGCACCCGCGGGCGGCGAGTGCCAGGAATCACTCTAGGGCATGCATTGGCACTCAGGCAACGCGAGTGCCAACCCTGGCTCGAGGATCCGGCGCCGACCTGTCAAGCTTGGCACCGTGGCACTCCCCGTCCAACAGCGCATCATCAAGACGGCGATCCCCGGCCCCGAGTCGGCCCGCCTCCACGAGCGCCGATCCGGCGCGTTCTCGGACGGATTCGCCGTCACGCTCCCGGTCTTCGTCGCCGAGGCGGGCGGCGGGATCATCGTCGACGTCGACGGCAACCACCTCATCGACCTCGCCTCCGGGATCGCCGTCACGAGCGTCGGCGCCGCGCATCCGCGCGTCGTCGAGGCCGTCCAGCGCCAGGCGGCGCGGTTCACGCACACGTGCTTCATGATCACCGAGTACGAGCCCGCGGTCGATGTCGCCGAGAAGCTCAACCGCCTGACGCCCGGCGAGCACGAGAAGCGCACCGCGCTCTTCAGCACGGGCGCCGAGGCCGTGGAGAACGGGATCAAGATCGCCCGCGCCCACACGGGCCGCGACGCCGTGCTCGTGCTGAGCCACGCGTACCACGGGCGCACGCTCCTCACGATGACGATGACCGCGAGGAACGTGCCCTACAAGGAAGGCTTCGGCCCCTACGCCCCCGAGGTCTATCGCGCGCCGTCGCCGTACGAGTACCGGTGGCCGGGCGGCGGTAGCCGCGAGGCGGTCGCGCGCGAGGCGTTCGCGCAGCTCGTCGACATCGCGACGACGCAGATCGGGGTCCACAACATCGCGGCGATCGTCCTCGAACCGGTCCAGGGCGAGGGCGGCTTCATCGTCCTCCCCGACGAGTACCTCCGGAGCGTCGCGGCGTTCGCCCGCGAGCAGGGGATCGTCTTCATCGCCGACGAGATCCAGTCGGGACTCGGCCGCACCGGCCGGCTCTTCGCCGTCGACCACGCCGGCGTCGTGCCCGACCTCGTGACGACCGCGAAGGCGCTCGCCGGCGGCCTCCCGCTCTCGGCCGTCACGGGACGGGCGGACATCATGAATGCAGTCGCACCCGGCGGTCTCGGCGGGACCTACGCCGGGAACCCGATCGCGTGCGCTGCCGCGTCGGCCGCGCTCGACGTCATCGTCGAGGAGGACCTGCCGGGGCGCGCGGCGCGGATCGAGTCGCTCGCGATGCCGCGCCTGCGCGCGATGCAGGATTCGAGCTCCCGCATCGGCGACGTCCGGGGGCGGGGCGCGATGCTCGCGCTCGAATTCGTCCGGCCCGGGACGACGAGTCCCGACCCTGCGGCCGCGAAGGCCGTCGCCGCATTCGCGAACGCGAACGGCGTGCTCACCCTCACGTGCGGGACGTACGGCAACGTCATCCGGCTCCTCCCGCCGCTCGTCATCGGCGAGGAACTCCTCGACGACGCGCTCGGCGTCCTCGAGGCCGGCGTCGCGGCGCTCGAGTGAACGGGGATCCGGCGCGGAATGCGGAAAGCCCCCGGCGTCGGCGAGGGCCTCGAGTGCGCCCGGAGGGATTCGAACCCCCAACCGTCTGATCCGTAGTCAGATACTCTATCCGTTGAGCTACGGGCGCATGCCGGCCCGAACGACCAGCCCGTCGAGTATAGCGCAGGCGTCCGCCCCGCCCGCTCAGGGCCGGCTCAGCTCCAGCCGCGCGACAGTCCGCCGAGGATGAACGCGAGCGCGAAGACGACGACCGCGACGCCGACGAGGATCCACAGGCCGCGAGCGCTCACGCGATCGATTCTCGCACCTGCTCGGGCGGCGATTGCGCCGGCCGGTCCGTCCGGTCCCCGCCGCGACCGCGAATGAGGAACCCGAATCCGAACGCGACGACGAACATGAGGACGCCGTACACCGCCGCAGGCAGGCTCAGCTCGACGCTCCCGAGGACGGTCTGCGCGATGACGATCGAGAGCGTCGCGTTATGGATCCCGATCTCGAACGAGCTCGCGACCGCCTGTCGTCGCTCGACGCGGAAGAGCCGCGGGACGAAGTAGCCGATCGTGAGGCTCAGCAGGCAGAACAGCACGGTGATGAGCGCGAGGCTCCCGACGTGCTCCCGGAGGATCGCCCAGTTCGAGGCGACCGCGCCGGCGATGACGACCGCGAGGATGACCATCGAGGCGATCCGGACCGGCTTGTCCATGCGATCGGCGAATCCCGGCTTCCACCGCCGGACGAGCATTCCGAGGATGACAGGGACGAGGACGATCGCGAAGACCTCGAGCGACTTGGACCACTGCAGGCCGAGCTGACCGCCGTCCGGCATGAAGATCGCGATCGCGAGATTCGTGATGAGCGGGAGCGTGAAGACCGCGATGACGGAGTTGACCGCCGTGAGCGTGATGTTGAGCGCGACATCCCCGCGGAAGAGATGGCTGTACAGGTTCGCCGTCGTGCCGCCGGGCGACGCGGCGAGGAGCATCATGCCGACCGCGAGGACGGGCGGGAGCTGGAAGAGCACGACGAGCCCGAGGCAGATCGCCGGCAGGACGACGAGCTGGCACGCGAGGGCGACGAGGACCGCCTTCGGGTGCTTCGCGACGCGGCCGAAGTCGCCGAGCGTGAGGCTGAGCCCCAGGCCGAACATGATGATCCCGAGCGCGACGGGCAGTCCGATGGTGGTCAACGCTGATCCCACGCCGTCAGTGTGGCGCATTCGGGCTCGGCGGCGCTACGGCGCGCTGACCCCCGCGAAGTCGGCCGCCGTTCTCAGGTCGGCGACGAGCGCGGCGAATGCGGCGTCCCGGTCCGCGTGGTCCCGGATCCGCAGCAGCGCGGACGGGTGGGTCGTCACGAGCACCGCCGCATCGGTCGCGCCCTCGTCGAGGATGTGGCCGCGGACGGCGCCGATCGTCACGGGCCGTTGGAGGACGGAGCGGGCCGCCGTCGCGCCGAGGCAGACGACGACGGCGGGGCGGACGACGGCGAGCTCGGCCTCGAGCCAGGGCGCGCACGCCGTGATGTGCGCGACGCCGGGCTTCTCGTGGATGCGCCGCTTGCCGCGCCGCTCGAATCGGAAATGCTTCACGGCGTTCGTGACGTAGACGTCGTCCTCGTCGATCCCGGCCTCGGCGACCGCCTTCGCGAGCAGCCGCCCGGCGGGCCCGACGAACGGCTCGCCGACGCGATCCTCCTCCGGCTGCTCGCCGACGAGCACGATGCGGGCGGTCGCGCGGCCCTTCGAGAACACGACTTGCGTGGCGTCCTGCCACAGCTCGCACCCGCGGCAGTCCGGCGCGGCGCGGCGGAGCGCCGGCAGGCCGCCGTCGCGCGGGACCCACGCGCCAGCGCCGACTCGCTCCATGGCGGGAGCCTTGCTGAGGAGGCTTGGAATCCCATCGGCGCGCGAGACGACGCCGCCCGGTGCCCTACCTTGGAGGGGAGCGAAAGGACGTCATGGCAACGGAGCACACGTCGGTCACGATCATCACGGGCGCCGCGGGCGGTGTCGGGAGCGCGCTCGTGCGCCTGCTCGTCGAGCGCGGCGGCGCCGTCGTCGCGGAGGACATCGACCCCCGAGTCGAGGAGCTCGCGAGCGAGTCGGTCGCGGTCGTCCGCGGCGACGTCGCCGAGCCCGCCACCGCGGAGCAGTAGGTCCAGGTCGCGCGCGAGCGCTTCGGGCGGCTCGACGGGCTCGTCAACAATGCCGCGCGCTTCCACACGGGGCCGATCGGCGAGATCGACGTCGAGCTCTGGGACTCGGTCATCCGCACGAATGTGCGCGGCGCATTCGTGCACATCAAGGCGGCGGAGTCGGCACTCGTCGAATCGCGCGGCGCGATCGTCAACACCGGGTCCATGTCGGGGCTCATCGGCATGCCGAACCAGCTGCTGTACGGGGCGACGAAGGGCGCGGTCCACCAGATCACGCGCATGGCGGCGATCGAGCTCGCGCCGAAGGGCGTCCGGGTCAACGCCGTCGCGCCGGGCGCCATCGAGACCGGGTTCATGGATGACTT
>Ga0182743_1003307_pt1 | contig 13137 bp, 14 predicted proteins | sample eDN3rd30CKraftOP_FD_128522 | JGI IMG/M metagenome (GOLD analysis project Ga0182743, IMG submission 128522) | Enriched Organic Plus compost microbial communities from Emeryville, California, USA - eDNA 3rd pass 30_C Kraft OP (version 2) (version 2) ... | reverse complement strand
TCGGTCGGCGATACATGATGTGCACATCGGCCTGCAGTCCACCCGGCCACCAGACCTCAGAAATATCAACCGTTTTGTTCGGCGCAAATAAACCATCGGCGATATCTATGTGGAGCCTGTTGGAGAATGATGCCACCCGCTCGATTTGCTCAGCATAGGCGTCGGCATGCGATGCCATGATCGAGGGAGCGATATCGACATGCGCACCACTCATCTAGTTACACCCCTAATCCGTCGAGCTTCTTTGCACGGCGTACGTACCGTGCTGCAGCGGCAAATTCCGTGCGCAAAAAGGTATGAACCAGTGTCCGTGCTTTCTCGTAATCCAGATAGTTCGCTGGCAAACAGAGCACATTGATGTCGTCATCGTTACGAGCGCTCTGTACTGATCGATTGTCCACGGCGAGACCAGCGCGTATACCTTTGAATCTATTGGCAGCAATGCAAATACCTTGTCCGCTGCCACACAAAAGCAATCCACGAGCTTCTTTGCCGTGATCAGCGAGCAGCGCACGCGACACACGCTCAGCAGCGTCAGGATAGTCATCATCGCCATCCCTGACGACAGTGCCGAGATCATGCACCTCGTGACCGCCATGCTCGAGATATTGAATCAGACGGTGCTTGAGGTCGAAACCATTGTGGTCTGCGTCGATATAGATTCGCATACGCGCCTCCCTGGATTATTTCTGCAAATTACGACCAGTGTCAGCAACTACCTCGACGAGACGATTGCTGTAGCCCCATTCGTTGTCGTACCAAACAACTACTTTGGCGAGATTTCCACCTACGACATTGGTAAGAAGACCATCGACTGTGCCAGAGTGGCTATTACCGATGTAGTCACCACTAACAAGTGGCTCTTCGCTAAAGTCGAGAATACCCTGATAGAAAGGATCGACTGCAGCTTTCTTGAGCGTATCGTTGATCTCTTCCTTGGTAACATTGCGTTTGAAAAGAATCGTCACGTCGCTCAATGAAACTACTGGAGTCGGAACACGTACGCTGAGGCCATCAAATTTACCAGACAAACCAGGAAGTGCCTTCGTAACTGCGATGGCTGCCCCGGTCGTGGTTGGCACGATATTCTCTGCTGCGTTGCGGCCTTCGCGGAGATCTTTCGCTGGAGCGTCCTGTAGCGCCTGCGATGCAGTATAGCTGTGTACTGTCGTTAGCATTGACTTCTCGATGCCAAACGCCGTGTCGAGAATCGCCATGACTGCAGCAACCGAGTTAGTTGTACAGCTCGCATTACTGATTACGTCGCTTGCACCTTCAAGCTTATCTTCGTTTGCTCCCAGAACGATAGTATCGACACCATCGCTCTTGCTTGGACCAGATATGACCACGCGCTTAGCACCAGCTTTGATATGCAGCTCTGCGTCTTCTTTGGCCGTGAAGCGACCGGTCGACTCGATCACGACGTCAACCTCGAGGCTACCCCATGGCAGCGCCGCAGGATCACGCTCAGCGAGAACTTTGATACGCTTGCCGTTGACGATGATGGCACCCTCGTCACTACTCACATCGTACTGATACGTGCCGTAGTTACTGTCATGCTTGAGCAGATATGCCAGTGTTTTTGTATCTGTTAGATCGTTGATTGCAACTACTTCCAGGTCGCTTCGCTCAAATGCGACCTTAAAGCTACTGCGACCAATACGGCCAAAGCCGTTGATGGCAATACGTGTTTTCATTTCACCCCCTTGGTTCGTGCATATAACGCTTACGCTATGTATTGTAAGAGTTTCAGAGGAGAGCGGCAAGCAGTTTCTTATACGAAATAGTCAGTTTTCGCAGCGGCAGTCAGCATTTCACCCCATCGCGTATGGGACAGCTTAGCCGATAGATCGGGCATCTCTGTCCACTCATAGCCTTCGTGCTCATCACTAATAATGACCGCATCATCCGTCACTTCGACAAGGTAGAGAAACCTCACTACATCACGCGGCTGACTATCGAGATGATCTGCTTCATAGTGCATCGTGTCAGCCCTGAGAAGCACAGGACGGCCCGAGGGCACTAGGCCGGTTTCTTCGGTTAGCTCTCGAAGCACCGCTTCCTCGAACCGTTCATCAGTCTCAACGCCGCCGCCCGGAAGATCAAAATCACCAGGTCGATGCAAGTCAGTTTGCGAGCGCACCAAAAGCAAACAGGCGCCACCCGGACGCCTTACGATTGCTTTTGCCACATAGCCAATTGCCGTGGACATAATACTGCCCGGCTAGCGGTCGTTCCAGCGCTCGATTGACTCAGCGATGACTTTTTTGGCGTCTTCAATATCGCCCCAGCCATGTACGACGGTACTACCGGGCTTTTTCAGGTCTTTGTAGTGCGCAAAGTGATGCTCGATCTTCTGCTTCCAGCGCGCACCTAGATCATCAAGTGATTTGATACTATCGCCGGTGTTGCGATCATCTGCAGGCACCACGATCACCTTGTAGTCCCATTCGCCATCATCTTCGAAGTTCAACACACCGATAACACGACCTTCGAGGTAAATGCCTGTAGGCAACGGCTCATCAGTCACCACGAGCACATCGAGCTCATCACCATCCTCGTCCAGCGTTTGTGGAATGAAGCCGTAATTAACTGGCTTCGCAAAGATGCTTGGTTCCACGCGGTCGAGCATAAATGCCGCACGCTTTCGGTCCCATTCAATTTTGTGCGAAGAGCCCTGCGGGATCTCGATTACGACATTGACGGTGCCATTTTGGTAGTCACCCGTTTCGAGGACAACATTAAAGTCTGCCATTTTGTGTACACTCCTTTTATTTGCTTGCCTCTATTGTACACTATAGACAGCATGAAAATCATCGGTCACCGAGGCGCCAAAGGCCTCGCAAAAGAAAACACACTCGCTTCATTCACCGCAGCAATCAACCACGGCGTTGACGCTATCGAACTCGACGTGCGCATTACACGGGACGGCGTCGCAGCCCTTGTCCATGATCCGACGATTACCGTGAAGGGTCGTGAGCTCGCTATCTCTAACCTGACCTTTGATGAGCTAAAACAGCGCCTCCCACAAGTCACAACGCTCTCAGAAGCGATTCAGTTGGTCGATCGACGCGTGCCACTCCTCATCGAGGTCAAGCCGGCTCAGCCCGTCGAGCCAGTAGTCGAAATCGTCAAGCACCACCTAGGCAAAGGATGGCAACCACAAGACCTGAGCTTTATCTCGTTTGATTATCAAGTTCTCAAAAGGCTTAGAGCAGCGTTTCCTGATCACCTGCTCATTGTCGACGAGATGTGGTCTGGTGTGCGTGCTGCGTGGCGCGCACGACGACTCGGCACGCGTCATATCAGCCTCTCTCGACGTGCGCTCTGGTCAGGCTACATCCGAGCAGCCAAGCGTAGCAATTATCACCTCTACACGTTCACGCTCAACGATCCAAAAAAGGCCGCTCGTTGGAAGCAAGCAGGCCTTTACGGCGTCATCACTGACTACCCAGATCGATTTGTGAACTAGGCTTCAGTAGCAGGACGTTCAAGATACTCGCGGATTTTGAGGGCAGCAGTAGCGCCCTCGCCGACGGCGCTTGCGACCTGCATTGTAGCGCCTGAGCGGATATCCCCTGCCGCGAATACGCCAGGCATCGTGGTCGCAAGGTTTTCATCTGTCTTGACGAAGCCAACTTCATCGAGCTCGATAGTAGTGCCAGCCAAGAACTGCGAGTTAGGCACAAGCCCGACAAACACGAAAACGCCATCAGTATCAAATTCGATTCGCTGCCCCTCATGCGTGCCGATTACTTTGGTGACCATGCCATCCGTTGCCACAATCTCGTCGGTCGTCGTGCCGAGATGAACCGTGATCTTATCACTGTGCGCCGCAAGCTCACGTAGTAGCACATCACTTGCTTTGAGCGTACTACGAACTAGCAAGTCGATATGGGTCGCAAATCGCGTCAAAAATAGTGCTTCCTGGACCGCTGAATTACCACCACCCACGACAACGAGTCGCTTCTCACGGTAAAATGCACCATCACATGTCGCGCAGTAGTGTACGCCGCGGCCATAATATTCTGCCTCGCCTGGCACGCCGATTTTTTTGTAATCGCTGCCTGTCGCGATAAGTACTGCACGGGCGAGCATGTCGCCGCTTGTCGTTTCGAGGCGCTTATACTTGCCTTCATCATGAATCGCAGTGACCTCACCAAGCTCAATCTTGGCGCCGAACCGCTCAGCTTGCGCGCGAAGATCGTCCGCCAGCTGTAATCCAGCAACACCGTCAGGAAAACCTGGATAGTTATCAATCTTGTCGGTGATTGCAGCCAAGCCGCCAATCGCGCCGCGCTCGAACAGGAGCGTATCGATATCTTCACGTGTCGTATATATTGCTGCCGATAGCGCAGCCGGGCCAGCGCCGACGACGATCACATCATGAAATGGGGCCGGGGAAGTAGATTCTGCCATACGGAACCCGCCTATGCTGCCACTGCTGCATTAAGTTCTGCGATGTTATAGCCCACGATCACCTTCGACGACCCATTCTCGTCAACCACATTAGTCACCGGTACGCTGAGCATGCCGCTAAGCTCGAGGACTTCTTTTTGGCGCTCAGGATGCTCCTCGACATTCACGACATCGTAGGCTACTCCCTTGGTGTCGAAGTACTGCTTCACCATGGCGCAGAACTTACAGTTGTTAGTGGTATATACCGTGACGTTTTTTGACATTGTTTTACTCTTTCTGCCGGCACTTTGGTCAGCGCTTATGCTTCATGCTCTACAGTATATATAGCGTGTTGATCGCTAACAATACGCTATATGTTGTGTTTTATTCGACTTTTTGTACTTCAACGATGAAGGTAAGTGGACCTACCGGGCGGCCCGAACCGTCATCAACACTGCCATAGGCTTTGTCTGCCGGAATGGTCAACTTATAGACACCGCCAGCCTTGGCACCAGTCAAGCCTTCTGTCCAGCCAGCAATAACTCCGCTCAGACTAAACGGAATCGGCGTGACAACGCCGTCTTTTTTAGAACTATCGAAGATCTGTCCATCGCTCGTCCAGCCAAAATAGTTTGCGGTAACGGTCGACTCGGCAGTGGCTGCGGTTTCACCCGTAGGCTCTTTGAGTGTCTCCACCTGCAGCTCGGTGACGGCCGCAGCATCAAAAGGCTCGGCCGCGTAACCATCCAGAGGTTCGGCAGTAGCAGTCTGCTGGCTAGATGAGTCTTCAAGCTCGGTCGTAGCAGCCGCATTGTCGTTGCCCGAGAACTGCTCCCAGATGACCCAAGCGCTTAGCGCCACTGAGCTCACTGCAAATACAACTACGATAACTAATATAAAGATGCGTGTCGCATCCCACTTTGGCTGTCTTTCCGCCATGTGCCTGGTACCCTCCTTATGGATTTTCTATCATCTAGTATAACGGGCCGCGGGTCAGCATGCACGTCCAAATGGCAGATTCTAGATACGTTCAGCCTTGATAGCCGCAAGATCAGACGCAACCCTATCGAGCAATGCAGATACCTGCTTATCAGTGAGTGTCTGTACATAGCTCGCCACACCGATACGGAAACTGACATGCCGATAGTCTGCGCCTTCAGGTTGGTATATATCGCGAAGGCTCAATGTGGAGCGAGTGTCATGGATAGCGTGCTCGTCGAGCGAGGCTGCGAGAGCCTCATACACTACTGCATGGGCGACGTCCGTTGATACTTTGAGCGTAATGTCCTGCTCTACACGCGGGAACTTAGGCAGCGGACGATATGTCGATACGCGATGAGTGCCGATAGAGCCGAGCTCTATCTCCAAGCCTGCGCTATATGGCGGTAGCTTGAATCCCTTGACAACGGCAGTACGATATTCACCTACTACACCTATCAATTCGCCAGCGTCGAGCAATACAGCGCTGCGCTCAGGTGCAAACGGTGCGAGCTGGGCGGGCGGCGTTTCGATACCTTTTGCATATTCATAAAGCGGCGCAAACGTAATTGACTGCCCTTTGAGAAGCTGCTCCGCAAAGGCGCGCGCCTGATAATACGCAGCCCCTTCGTATGCCTTTGCGGCTTTTTGGTCAGCCGCAAAGACCAGTGCGACCACGTCTTGCTCTGCGGGTAGACCATCTGCTTCGCTATAACCTATTTCGTGAATCTTACCGATCTCAAAAAGCGCGAATGACGCGTGGCCGGCCTTGATGTTGAGGTGTACTTTGTCGAGCAAGCTCGGCGTCAGGCTCAAACGATAATACTGCAGATCAGGACTAAGCGCATTGCTGAGACTAAAGGCCGCTGCCTTATTCTGACCTGCCTTCTCGAGCAGATCACCGTGCACGAAGCTGTAGGTCAACACCTCATTGGCACCGCTTGCGGCCAAGATCTCGCGAATCCATTGCTTTTGACGCAGCACAGGATTGTGTGAGACTGGAGCGACCGAGCGGAGCGGCAATGTCTCAGGGAGCCTCCCAAAGCCATAGAGGCGACCGACCTCTTCGACGATATCTTCGGCTAGTTCTAAATCAGTTCGCCAAAACGGCACCGTGACGTCCAAACGACCGTCGCTATGAGCTTTTGTTGCAACCTCAACGTTTCGCAGAAGCGTAGCGATCTCATCAGCAGCGAGTTCCGTGCCAAGCCGCTGGTTGATAAACGAAGCATCGGTTGATACGTGACGATCTGTTTCGATGGCAGGATGCTGCTGATCAATCACGCGGCTCGCAACCACACCACCCGTCACGTCATGTAGGAGTCGCAACGTGCGCTCAGCAATCTGCGGTACCTGCAAGGGCGACTGGCCTTTATTATTGCGCGTCACCGCATCAGTAAAGAGGCCATGCGCCATCGACGTACGCCTGATCGAGTACATATCGAAGGTCGCAACTTCGAGAATAATATTCTTCGTCTCGCTATCAACCTCGGTATCGTGTCCGCCCATGATTCCACCGACGCCGATAAGCTGCTTATCAGTAGCGATCATAATCGCCTCATCACGAGGCTCAATCGTCTTACCGTTCAGAAGCAAAATCTGCTCGCCCTTGACCGGATACCGCACGACGAGCGCCGCGCCCTTGGCATCTGTGAGACCTGCAACCTTATCGTAATCATATGCGTGAATCGGCTGACCTGTCAGTAACATGATGTAATTGGTGATATCCACGACATTGTTAATCGCTTTTACACCTACTCGGGCAAGGAAAGTCTGGATACGCACAGGTGAAGTCGTTATCTGCACATCCTTGAGTGCTACTGCCAAGAAATGCGGCACTGATGCGGTGAGCTGGTTATCAACCGTTAGCTCCAGCCCTTGGCCTGCACTAAAGGTAGGCGCAGCAGCATACCACTCCGGGGACTTGAACGAGTGTCCGAGGATACCCGCGATTTCGCGGGCAACACCAAGCTGACCGAAACAGTCGGGTCGGTGCGTGAACATCTTGTTTTCGATATCAATTATCGTATCGTTTAAGTCAAACAGTTCTGCGAATGACTGCCCGGCTGTAATTTCTTCGTCGATCTCGAGAATACCATCATGGTCATCACCCAGCGCCAGTTCACGCTTACTTGCAAGCATACCGTTACTCAGTACGCCGCGGAGCTTACGTGCTTCAAGCACAAATGGGTCAGTATCAAAACTTTCGGGCACCGTAGCACCAGGAGGCAACCAGGCTACCGCAAGCCCTTCGCGGACATTTGGCGCACCACACACGACCTGTACATAGCCTTGATCATCTCGTTCTACACCATCGATTTTGCCGCCATCGTCTATCGTACAGATATGCAGGCGATCTGCGTCCGGGTGATCAACCACGCTAACAACCCGCGCTACGACAACGCCTGCATACTTCGGCCCAAGCTCTATGATTTCCTCAACAGCGCCTAGCTGTTCACCGATCTTCTGTATAAGCTCGTCCGTAGCCGGCAGCTCAAAATCTAGATATTGTTTAACCCAATTTAATGAAACCTTCATGAAAACTGCCTCAAAAAGTCTAATTTACCTGATTCAAAATGACGAATGTCTTCGATGCCGTTTTTCATCAACACCATACGCTCGATACCGAAGCCCCAGGCAAAGCCTGTATATTTTTCCGAATCGATGTCCGCAGCCTTCAGGACATTAGGGTGAATCATGCCACAGCCGCCCAGTTCGAGCCACTTCTGCTCTTCGCTATCATCCTTACGTAGAATTTCAGGACGCTCAACGGCAAATTCGAAGCTCGGCTCAGTAAATGGAAAATAAAATGGCTGGATCTTCGTCTTTAACTCCTGCTGGAAATACTCACTGATATAGGTCTGGAGCGTGGCGATAAGATTGCCGACATTGATATTCTTGCCGACATATACGCCTTCGAGCTGATAAAACGTATGCTCGTGGGTCGCATCGAGATCTTCGTTGCGAAAAACACGGCCCGGGATGACAGCAGCAATCGGCTTGCCTGATTCGAGTGCATCACGTCCTGCGCGTAGAACGCGGTTTTGCATGATACTGGTATGGGCAGGCGCCACGAGCGGATGGCCCGACTCATCGTGCTGCTGCGTGATGAAAGTATCGTATTCATCGCGTGCTGGATGTCCTTCCGGGAAATTCAGCGCTGTAAACATATGATAGTCATCATCGATCTCGCGAGACTCAACCACGTCAAAGCCCATGCGCACAAAAATATCGAGGATGCGCTGGATTTCAGTGCTAAGCGGATGAATGCTCCCTTGAGTAACCGGCAGGAGAGCCGGCCGTTTATCACCATGAACATTGACATCAAAAGGTGCCGTCACATCGATCGGCGCAAGGACCTCTTCTTCGGTCGTCGTCTCGTTTGCGCGTCGTTGGAGCTCAGTCTTTAGCGTATTGAGTTCCTTGCCGAAAGCGGCACGTTCTTCGGGTGCAAGTGTCTTGATTTGATCATAGAGTGCCTTGAGCTCGATGGACTTGAGAATATCGGACTTTATTTTGAGCTCAGCGAACTGCTTGTCGAGCACTTCTGCCGCAGCTTGAATCTGGGGATTTTCATAACTCATCTTAGAATCTAGTATAATACACCTATGGCTAATTTTTCATTTGATATTGTCTCCGACTACGACAAAGCCGAACTCAATAACGTTTTTGACCAAGCACAGCGTGAAATGGCGCAGCGCTATGACTTCAAAGGCACGCCCGCTGATATTGAATGGCTCGATGACAAGAAGGGCATCCGTGTAATCGGTAGTGGAGAATGGCAGATCGACGCGATTGTCGATATTTTTCGCAAAAAGCTCGCGGCACGCGGCCAAGATCAAAAAGTTCTCGATCTATCCGGAGAGCTACACGAGTCAAACCTCAAGGCAAGCAAAGAACTACCCTTCCGCCAAGGGCTCGACCAAGCAAAGGCAAAGCAAATCACCAAAGTCGTGCGCGATAGCTATCCCAAAGTAAAGCCAGTTATCCAAGGAGATGTTGTGCGCGTCACAAGCTCGAGCAAAGATGATCTGCAGGGTGTCATGCAATTACTTCGTTCACAGGATTTTGACTTCCCGCTAAGCTTTACCAACTACCGCTAATATACTTTAGACGCGGCGGGCTGGCGCAAATAGACGAGTCAAGACTGACGCAAGTAGCGTATATACAATAAGCGCCACGAGCGTTGCCAGACTGAAATAACCATCGCCGGCAACAACATCGCGCTCGCTAAAGATACCCACAAATGGTTGAACGAATGGCCCCGAAAAATCATAGATAAACTCGACAAATCCGTTGAGAGGATTCGCGCCAAACAATAGAAAGAAAAACCTCAACAAGAGCGCACCGATGACGATGCTCGAAAGTAGCCATATAAGTCGTGCTATCAATGACATGATCCACACCTCCATTTAATACTTTTAGTGTAGCACCAGCGGCTAGCTCATATATACTGATAACCATGAGCGAAAAACCCCAGGAGGTCCAAGAGACTCCTGCCGAGCACACAACCCCTATCCACCCCCTCACCGACAGCGTCGCACTCGCCGACGCCGCAGAGCAGTTGCTGCGTGCCAATGACCGCGGATCGTACACGGTGCCCGCACCCGACCTCTATCCTCACCAGTGGCTTTGGGACAGCGCGTTTATCGCTGTTGGCATCGCCCACTACGACATTGAGCGCGCCAAGATCGAGATCCTCCATCTACTTGACGGGCAGTGGGCGAATGGCATGGTGCCACACATGATATTCAACACTTCCCCGGCTTTTCGTGGCGACCGCAATGCATGGCGTAGCTGGGTGAACCCGAATTCACCCGACCATGTAGCCACCAGTGGAATCACGCAGCCCCCCGTGCTCGCCGAAGCAATCGTGCAGATCGGTGCGCACATGACGCTGAGCGAACGCCGCACGTGGTACAAACAGACATACCCCAAGCTAGTGGCATATCATCAGTGGTTATACAAAGAGCGCGATCCACATAGCGAAGGCCTGACACTCCAAATACATCCGTGGGAAACTGGCCTGGATAATACACCGCCTTGGATGGCAGAGCTTCGCGAGCATCTGCTCCCCTGGTGGATCCGTTTGCTGCAAAGCACAAAACTCAGTTCTCTCGTGCGATACATACGGCGCGACACGCGGCGCATACCGCCCGAACAGCGCTTTACGAGTACCGAAGTTTTGGCACTTTTTGATGCACAGAAGCGACTCCGTCGCAAAAATTATGACATCCACCGCATATTAAACCACTCTTTGTTTACGATCGAGGATTTGTCGTTCAATAGTATCCTCGTCCGTGCAAATGAGCAGCTAGCCGGTATTGCCAAAACACTTCGCCAGCAGTTGCCCGAAGATCTCGAGCATCGAATGCAGCTCACGCGAAAAGCCCTGGAGCTGCTCTGGGACGAACAGAGTCAACAGTATTACTCAAGGGACTTCATTACACACAGACTACTTCGGACACCAAGTGTCGCGACTCTATTGCCGCTCTATAGTGGTGCCGTGACCAAGGAGCGTGCCGCGCGCCTCGTCTCGCTACTCGAAAATGATCATATTTTTGGCAGCGCGTATCCAGCGCCAAGCGTGCCAGTCGGCTCAGAGTGGTTTGATGCTGATCGCTATTGGCAGGGACCGAGCTGGGTAAATATCAACTGGCTGATCATCGATGGCTTGCGTCGCTATGGATACAATGACCACGCCGAGGCACTTCGCGAAACAACGCTTGAAATGGTTGGACAGGGCGGCTTCTATGAATACTTCAATCCTCTCAGCGGTGCGCCACTTGGTTCACCCGATTTCTCATGGACAGCAGCGCTAACTCTTGATTTGCTGCACAAAGCGAAGCAATAAACACCTCGCCTTTGGTGCTAATCATCTGACTGGGGCTTGTCCAGCAACAGCGGCTCAACCGAAGGCGCCTTATCAGCTATTTTGACGATGTCTTTGTCTATTTTCTTGAGTTCTTTGTGTGCGTTATTGTAGTGATTCACTGAAGTTCCGAGACTGTTTCCAAGTTTCTGCATGAGCTGCTCATATGCGGCGATATGGCGACCTAGCTCACCGACGCGCACCTGGATATCTTTGGCCTGCTCTTCTATCTGGAGACTCCTGAGTCCTTGGAGTACCGTCTGGAGATACGCCATGAATGTCGTCGGGCTGACGATGATGACATTCTTTTCCCGGAACGCATATTCGATCAGGTCTCGTGCGCTCGTATTGGTTGCACCGACTTTGTTGACCAGTAAATCGTAGTAGATCGCCTCACTCGGGATGAACATAAATGCGTAGTCCATCGTTCCTTCTTTTGGTCGGATGTATTTTGCCGTCTCATCAATACGCCCCTTGAGGTCAGCCTTAAATAATTTTGCGAATGAATCGCGCTTAACGCTATCAGTCTCCTCGACAAGTCGGTTGTAGTTTTCAAGGCTGAATTTGCTATCGACCGGCAGTATGCGCCCCTTATCGAGTATCACGACAGCATCGACTATTTCTCCATCCTTGAATTTATACTGCAACTTGAAACGATCGGGAGGCAGTACGTTCTCGAGCACCTGACCAAGGTAATACTCCCCCAATACGCCACGCTGCTTAGGATTCTGGAGCACATTCTGCAACGTCTTGAGCTCTGACGCCACATCTACCACCCGTTTGTTTGTATCATCAAGCTTCGTAAGGCGTTCTGTCACATCTGCAATAAGCTTACTGCTCGCAGCGAATTGTTTTTGGAGCGATTCCGTGAGCTGAGCCGAGGACTGAGTAAGCTTAGAATTGATATTTTCCTGCAATGACTCGCGTAGTTCATGTACGCTCCGCTGCATGTTATCGATGTCCGTCTTGAGCATAGCGGAAGCCTGGTCGTCCTTGGCGCGATGCACTTGCTGCTGGAGCAAATACGCCACAAAGGCAAAACCAAAAACTACCACTACAAGGACAATAATCAAAAGCGTAATCATATACCCCAGTGTACCACTGTTTATCGGCTGATGCAGTTTGCTATACTTATAATCAAAGATGAGCCACTACTACGCACAAACAACTTTTCTAGACACACTGAGCAACAATCTCGAGACAGTCGCAGATCGGATATTTAATTGGAACGCCATATTGGCTTTCATCCTCATCATGGGACTCGCCTTTTTGCTCGGCAGGCTCACGGCTGCCCTACTTAGACGCGTGAATCGCACGCTAAGCAAACAAGCCGACAAGTCAAACAACCTTCCCACTGTCGAACGGCTGCGTCGTTTCGAGACTATTAACGTTATCTCGATCGCACTCCTGCGCGTCTTTTTCTTCGCACTCGGTATCTATATATGGTGGATACTTACACATCCTGGCCAGCAAGCCTCGGCTATTATTGGTGCAAGCGCATTTTTCGCCATCTTGGCAGGTGGTGTATTGAGCCCTGTCTTGCGTGACCTTGCGTCTGGCAGCATGATGATGACCGAGCACTGGTTTGGCGTCGGCGATCATATCAAAGTAGAACCATTTTCTGACATGCAAGGCATCGTCGAGCGAGTAACACTTCGCTCAACCCGTATACGCGGGCTTAACGGTGAAGTTATCTGGGTCAACAACCAAAATATCGGCGCGGTACGCGTCACGCAAAAGGGCAGCCGCTCTATCGCTATAGAGCTTTTTGTCTCTGATCCAAAAGCTGGAGAAAAGCTCATTCGGGAAACGAACCTCCGTCTTCCGCAAGGTGCACTCATGATGGTTGCACCGCTCGAGGTAAAATCAAATGAAGAAATCGCCGAGGG
>Ga0182743_1003306_pt1 | contig 13141 bp, 14 predicted proteins | sample eDN3rd30CKraftOP_FD_128522 | JGI IMG/M metagenome (GOLD analysis project Ga0182743, IMG submission 128522) | Enriched Organic Plus compost microbial communities from Emeryville, California, USA - eDNA 3rd pass 30_C Kraft OP (version 2) (version 2) ... | reverse complement strand
TGGCCTCAATGGTGGCACGGACATTTGCCCGCAGGCGATCCTCGATCGGATCATACGCCCCTGCGTCGGGCAGTAGCGAAAAGGATGAGCTGTCGGTATTCTGCTTCATGGCGTGATCTCCCTAGCGGTTGCCACCGCCGGTTGGGTGGGTGTTGGTTCACCCGGAGATTACGCCACCATCCAATTTCTACCACTTCCGCGACACGACCATCCACGCCCCGCCATCACGATCAACTTCCCTTAGCACTTTTTCGGCAAGGAGTCATTGCCTGCCTGCCCACGATACTCGGCTTCTGGAGCATTGGTTTCGCCGCCGGTGCCATCGGTGCGCTGGCCGGTTTCTCGGTTCTCGACATCACGCTTCTGGCCGTCTTCCTCTACGCGGGATCGGCGCAGTTCATGTTCTACTCGCTTCATGCGGCCGGGGCCGGTGTCCTGGCGATCGTGCTAGGCGTCATGCTTATCAACATGCGCTACGTCCTGATGAGTTCCTATATGGCCATCTATTTCACCGGGGCGACCTCCTTTCAGAAATTCGTCAGCGGCGCGCTCCTGACGGACGAGACGTTCGGCGTCGCGGCTCAACAGGGCAGCCGCACCGGCGAATTGCCCTTCGCCTGGATGCTCGGCCTCAATGTGACGGCCTGGCTGAACTGGATCGTCGCCAACCTCGCGGGGGCGCTGCTGGCGTCTTCCCTGCCGGAACCGATCACGCAGGGTCTGAGCTTCAGCCTTGTGGCGATGTTCATCGGCCTTCTGCTGATGACCTGGTTCGCCAGCCGGCAGCGACTGCCCGAAACCATTGCCATTGCGATTTCGGTCGCCGTGATCGCGGCCACGTCCCGAACGCTCGACGTCAATGTAGGCGTCCTGCTGGCGACGGTGGCGGCTGCGAGCATTTCGACGCTGCTCCTGTGGCGCACCAAGACGAGGACGCAAGACCAATGACCGGCTCTCTCTACATCGCGATCGGACTCTCCGCCGCCGTCACGATCATCTTGCGGGCCTTTCCCGTGTTGCTCTTGTCGCGGTTCGCCATGCCGCAGCTTGTCCGGGACTGGCTCGGCTTCGTGCCGGCCGCCATCATGGCCGCGATCGTGGCGGCCGAACTCATTCACAAGTCCGAGTTCAGCCAATCCGGCGTCAGCATCTCGCTTATGGCGGCAGTTGCGGCGACGCTGGCCGGCGTGGTCTCCCGCAGCTTGTTCGTGACGGTGATCGTGGGCGTCGTGGCGTTTCTGATTGCGCGGACGCTATTGGTCTAGGAATGAACCGCTCCAGCATCGGCACGATCAGTCTGGCTAGCTCGATGGGCGGACCACCATCGGCGAACAGCGCGCCATAGTCTATGAGGTCGCGGTGGAGCTGCGCGGGCTGTGCCGCCGTCACCTTCAAACACCTTCGGCTGGTATTCTACGCCGCAGCGAAGGGCTGTGAAGCCTCGGAGCGCTTCACGGCGCATCTGGGGCTTGCGCCTCTGGATGGGCGCGGCGCTTTCAGCCCCCGGTCGTGAAAAGTCGAAGTGACGATCTCGCGCGGCCATCATTTCGCTGACGAACGCCTCTGGAACATCAGGACGGCAATGCCTGCTGCCGCAGCGACAGCCCCGACGATGGCCGTCGCGGCCAGCCCGAACGGCCCGATCACACCGCCACCGAGCAGCGAGCCGAGGGCGATGCCGGAATTGAACCCGGCGATGTTGAGGCCGGCGGCAGCGGCCAGCGCCTTGGGGGCCTGCCTCCCGGCGATGCCGATGACACGGGCCTGCATCGCGGGGACCGCAGCATAGGTCAGCGCGCCGAGCGCCGCGACCATCCCGGCCATGGCCGGGATGGAATGCACGGCAGACCACATCGCCGCCAGCACGACGGCCAGACCGACGAGAACGATCATCACCGCCCTGTCCGGGCCGAGCTTGTCGGTCATGCGCCCGCCGGCGACATTGCCGATAGCGGCCGCGACACCATAGACCAGCATCATCGTGCTGACCCAGGCCGCATTCATGCCCGTCACCTCGATCAGCAGCGGCGAGATGTAGGAAAACAGACAGAAGGAGCCGGTATAGGCCAGCACGGTGATGAACGCCGCGCCGAGCAAACGCCGGTCGATCAGCGCCAGCAGATTGTGCAGGGCATCCCTGGCCTCGCCGCCATCTTTCGCGTTTGGCATCAAGAGCGCCAGACCGGCCACGCCGATCGCGCCGCAGATCGCGACGCCCATGAAGATAGTCTGCCAGGACCAGATACCGCCGAGAAAGGTGCCGATCGGCACGCCGAAGGCCAGCGCCAGCGTCAGCCCACTGAAGACCACGGCCACGGCGCTGCCGGCTCGTTCCGGCGCGACCAGTCGGGTGGCGGCGCTGGACGCGACGGCGAGGAAGACGCCATGGCCCAGCCCCGAACCGAAGCGGGCCCCAAGCAGGGAAGGAAGATCGCCGGACAGGCCGACAAGGAAGTTGCCGATCGTGAAAACGATCATCGCCGCCAGCAGCAGATGCTTGCGGCTCCAGCTCGCGGCGAGCGCGGTCAGGATCGGTGCGCCGATGGTGGCCCCGATAGCGTAGGCGGCGATCGCCGCGCCAACGCGATCGACACCCACATTCAGGTCGGCGGCGATGTCCGACACCAGACCGATGGTGACGAACTCGGTGAAGCCAAGGGCAAAGGCCGAAAGCGCGAAGACATAGATGACCAGCGGGCTGCGACCGGCCTGCGACGTGGATTCCATGGCCGGGGCGCTCATCGTGCCTTCCCGCTGTTCAGCGCCTCCAGCGTCAATCTGGCGGTCAGCGCCGAGGATGCCGGGTTCTGACCCGTCACCAGCCGGCCATCGGCAATGGCGAAGGGCTGGAAATCCGCGGCGCTTTCATAGCGGCCGCCCAACTCGCGCAATCGGGTTTCCAACAGGAAGGGCACGGCCTCGTCCAGTCCGGCCGCGCGTTCCTCGCTGTCGGAGAAGCCCGTGACGCGGCGACCGCTGACCAGCGGAGCGCCGGTCTCGTCCCTGACGTTCACCAGTCCGGCCGGGCCATGGCAGACAGCGGCGACGACCTTGCCGTCCGCCCAGGCTTTGCCCAGCAGTGCGGCCAGTTCAGCGCTTTCGGGCAAGTCCCACATGGTGCCGTGGCCGCCCGGCAGAAACACCGCGTCGTATTCGGAGATGTCGATGGCGGAGAGTGCGAGCGTCGCATTCAGCGCACCGGAAGCCGCCTCATCGCCGAGGAAGCGATCCACGCTGTCCTCGTTCTCGCCCTTCGGCTTGACCGAGCGCGGGTCAATGGGGGCCGGTCCTCCCGTAATGGAGGCGAGCGTCACCGACGCGCCGGTGTCGAGGAACGCATAATATGGCGTCGCCAGTTCCTCGAACCAGAGGCCGGTCGGCTTGTCGCTGGCGCCCATGGTGCTGGCGGAGGTGAGGATGAAGAGGATTTTGATCTGGGAGAGAAGTTCGGTCATGAGGCAGCTCCGTTATTGGGTCGCGCGAGCCTGCCCGATCCGAAGCCATGACAGAAATCGCTACTTATGCTATCAGCCATAGATATTCCTATGGCTGATCTGACATGAACCACCTGATCTATCTGCGCACATTCCTCGATGCCTATCGCGCCGGCTCGCTGACGCGGGCGGCACAGCGGCTTGGTATTACCCAGCCTGCCGCCTCGGCGCATATCGCGGCGCTGGAAACCATGTTGGGCAAGCCGCTGTTCGTGCGGCAGGCGCGCGGTGTCGCCCCGACGCCGGCGGCCGAAGATCTGGCGCGCTCGGTTGCCGCCCATCTCGACGGGATCGAGGCGACGATGGGGGCGGCGCAGGCGCGTTCGTCCCAATTGAGCGGCACGGTGCATATCGTCGGCCCGGCTGAATATCTGTCGCTGCGTATTGCGCCGATGCTCGCACCGCTGACCGGCGAAGGCTTGCGGCTGCGCATCCAGACCGGGGATCGCGCGCGCATCTATGCCGCGCTCGACGAAGGCCATGCCGATCTGGCCGTCACCGCCTCGCCACCCGAAGGCAAGGCGCATGGGTTCGCGGAATTGGGGCGTGAACGCCTGCTGCCGGTGGCGGCCCCGAGCCTCGCCGAGCGGGCGAAGGCCAGGAGCGTGACGGCCGACTTTCTTTGCGGCCTGCCGTGCATCGCCTATGGTGAGACCCTGCCGCTGGTGCGCGAGTTCTTCGAGCGGATATTCGACAAGACCCCCGACATGCAGGCCGTTGCGACCGCGCCAGACCTGCGCCTCGTACTGGAGATGGCGAAGGCCGGTGCGGGCTGGACGGTGCTTCCCGACTATCTCTGCGTGGATGCGGTCACTGCTGGCCAGCTCGCCGTGCTGCCGATGACAGGCACGATACCGGAAAACACGCTCTATCTCGCCTGGAACAAACCTGCGCTGCGCCATCCCCGCGTGGTCTATGTGCGGGATTTCCTGCTGAGAAACAGCAATTCGCGCCATCGTGAGGACGGCCCTCCCCGTTGATCTCAACCATCCGGGCGAATGGTCGCCGCCGCATCGGTCTTTCCCGCTATTACATCAAAATACCGTCCAAGTGCTGTAGTTTGTCCGGGTTTCTGGTGATGTAGATGGGCCAAAGCACGGTCATGCACTAACTTCAAATGGAACCAATCAAGTGGGGCTGATCAGGACCACCCATAGGTCGTTTTCCCGGTGCAGGGGTGGCATGATAGGCGCGCGCATAGGTCGGGGCGCTAACCAGCCTCGGGGCCGCTGCCGTCGAATTCTGCTCGCATCCAGCTTAGCGAATCAGCTGGCGCTATCAGTCCCCACGAGCGGCCGCCCCCCTCTTCAGATATCGTGATTAGCTGCGACGAATTTGGTCTCACTATCCACCAAAAGAGCCGTCACGCGACTCTCTGCAATGTCCAGCCGCTTGCGCAGATCCCGGATCGTGTCGAGCATCTGCTCTTTCAACACCTCCAAACCAATTGCCCTTTCCCGAGTGACCGCCAGCTCTCGTTCCAGTTCGGCGATATGCTCCAGCACCGTGCCGCGGAACGGGATCTTATCCTGTTGTTTCCTGTTGCGATCTCTCTGTTGCGCATCAGGTTGCGCACTAATGGGAAGGAACACAGCGTGCAAATCAGCAGGGTCAATCTCATAGGAACCATCACCCCGCTTTTGCGCAGAAATCTTGCCGCTTTTTATTGCTCTTTGAATTGTTGTCTTGTTCTTTCCTGTCGCTCTGGCAGCTTCTGACAATGAGTACTTCATGCTGTTGCGCTTGTTCCTTTATTAATGTTGCGCAACTTCTTTTGCGTTGCGCAACACAGCATTCTAAGGACGATTATTTAATCATATCAAGCATATCACAGCGAATTCCAGCCAAATCTTCATCTCATGCAGTTAATTCAATCTATCGTTGAGTAAATATGCGTTTACTCCATTAATGCGGTATGATGCCCCACGACATTCCGCCTTCTTCAATCCCGACTTTTCCATACGGGAACAATATCCTCGTGAAAACATACTTTCTGACCAGTTGATCAAGCTTGACATTAGCATGCCGAATAAATTATCCGGCTTGCCTGTTACTAGCCGCGCGTATATATAGGGCGTATAAATGTTCAAACTTTTCGGAAACCTTTGGAATACTGTGACCACGCCGATTATCTCTGTGGTTGAAAATGTTACCAAGCCTATCGTCGATGTCGCTGAAGCCGTAATCGACACCACTGTTGATGCCGCGACCGACGTCGTGTCCGACGTCACGCATGCCGTGCTTGATCCGCTGGGCCTTCAAGGCGTTTCGAGCGTCGTGGACGCCGCAGCCACCTATGTTGACGAAGGCGTTGATTTCGTCACGGATGTGGCCCAGACCACCGTCGATGGCGCCAAAGATGCCATCACCTGGTCGCAAGGTGGCATTGAGGCCATCGTTTCTCTGGATGTCCGGGCTATTGCCGACGAGGTCTCGGAATTCCTGGGGCAGGCCGAAGTGCTGGCCGACAACCTGATCAACAACGACTTTTTCGAATTCGTTGCAGATGTGGTTACGACCAACTCCGAGATCGCCTCGAATAACGGTGAAGGCTTCATTTCAGAACTGGCTGATCTGATCATCAACACCACCAATACGGTGGACATCGCGGCATACGATGTCGCCGCAGATCTGGAAACCTTCATCGGTGATACGCTGTTCGATACGATCAACGACTGGGTCGACGACCTGATCACCGCATAAAATACAGAAAATATTGATTTAAGTAACTTGCCCGGTCGTTCTGCGACCGGGCCTTGTAGACAGTTGCTCCGCAGCGAGATTTTATTGGGGAGGATTTACCCTCGATGCCGTATACCCTTACGTTGACGTCTGCACAAAACATTGCGGTAGGGCCAACGACGGCTCAGCCAGACAGCAATTTCAGCCTGGCTGAAAGCTATAACTCAGCCCTCGATACCACAAAGATCATCTTCGATTCCCCGACCCAGACATTGGACGACATGGCGACCGGGGGTAATTACCGGCCAGGCTCCAACGGGCTGCAGAGGTACGAGAACTCTTCGGGGCAACAGATCAGCCTCGATCAGGTACAAACCGCCGATGTGGTCTATGGCGGTACTACTTATAACGATGTCAAGATCCTGATCGGCTACAAGGCCGAGGAAAACTGGGGCACGGCGTCCAACGCAAACCATTCGGCACTGAACGCGGCAGATTTCAAGATGTACGCGATCTGGGCCGAGCTCCCCGCTCCCCAAGGCTGGCAGATCATCGGCTACACCTCGACTGGACTGTCGATCGAGGAAGCGACCCGGATCGCACCAGGCGCTGACGGCACTGGCTCGCCGGACGCCGATGACGGCATCACCGCCGACACCTTCGAACAAGGCCCGGACGGTATCGTCGAAGGCACCGCGGGCAATGATCTTATCGATACGGCCTATACCGGCGACCCCGAAGGAGACATGGTCGACGCCAATGACAACACCGGTGAGGCAGGCGGCGTGCCCGGCTCCAATGACGATGTCATTCAGGGTTTCGGAGGCAATGACTCGATTCTCGCCGGTGCCGGCAATGACACTGTTTATGCCGGTGATGGTGCGGATAGTGTCAATGGCGGGGATGGCGACGATCTGATCTATGCCTATGGCGATACGATCAACGGAAGCGATGACGGCGCTGCTGACCATATTGATGGCGGCGCGGGCAACGATACCATTTATGGCGGCGGCGGGGCCGACACCCTCTCTGGCGGAGACGGAAACGACCTGGTTCATGGCGGGGATGGCGACGATGCCCTGCTCGGAGGAGCCGATAACGGCAACGACACCCTTTACGGGGAAGCAGGGAACGATGTACTTTCTGGCGAAGGCGGCAACGACTTTCTGGATGGCGGAGAAGGGAATGATACCCTTATCTCGCATTCCGGGAATGATACGCTGACCGGTGGCGAGGGTTTCGACACCTTCCATGTCGTTGATGTGGCCCATGAATCCGTATTGATCACAGATTTCAATACGGGCACAGGTCAGAATATCAACGACGGCGATCAGACCAACAACGACCTTGTCGATCTGAGCGCCTATTACAATCAGGAAAACCTTGACGCCTATAACACCGCGCACGGTACCGACTATAAGAACCCGCTGCAATGGATGCGGGCGGATCAGGCCGATGATGGCGTGCTTAATATGCTGGACGGCCAGAATGGCCTGCCCAACCTCAACCTGACGCTGGAAAACGGAGGCAGCCCCGTTGCGGCCGAGGACCTGACATTCGACAATACCAATGTCGTCTGCTTTAGCCGTGGCACGCTGATCTCAACTGATCGAGGCAACCGGCCCATTGAGGACTTACAGGCAGATGATCTGATCAAGACCGCCGACAATGGCTTGCAGCCGATCCGCTGGATTGGGTCGGTCAGGCTTGATGCCCTGGCGCTTGAAAGTAATCCGAAGCTGCGCCCGATCCGCATCCGGGCCGGGGCGCTGGGTCAGGGAACACCGTCTTCGGATCTGCTGGTATCACCTCAGCACCGCATACTCGTGCGCTCGCGTATCGCATTAAGCATGTTCGGTGCGCTTGAGGTTCTCGTCGCTGCCAAGCAGCTGTTGCAGCTTGACGGCATCGATATCGCCACCGATCTGGAAGAGGTCGAATACTTCCACATGCTCTTTGACCGGCATGAGGTCGTAAACTCGAACGGCGCGCTGACCGAGTCGCTTTACACCGGCCCGCAAGCGCTTCTTTCGGTCGGCGAAGCGGCACGGGAAGAAATCTTTACCCTGTTCCCCCAGCTGCTCGAGGAAGGGTTCGAACCCGAACCCGCGCGTCCCCTGCCCTCGGGTCGCAGAGCGCGTAAACTCGCCGTCCGCCATTTGCAAAACCGGCGTCCGCTCGTCCGGTGAAAAGAGGCAGGCCCGTAAATCAGCAAAGGGCTAAAAGCATCATTGATCCTGTTGAAGATCATGCCACCCCCTTTGCAGCATACGGGCCGCCACCCCAGCATTGATGGCATCCCGGCAGGAGGTTCAAAAAAATTTTCCGCCATTTAGAACCAAGACCACAAAATCGGTGAGCAATCATTCATAAGCCTGAATAGTTCACCCTAAGCTTGTGGGTTAACGAGTAACTTGGTTCCCATACTTTGGAGACAGCCAATGGATAAATGGAGTCACACTCTGGTATCGAATTCAGAATGGAGTGAACTTGTCGCCATTTATATGCACTCCGACCGTCACCGCCTCTGGTATGATTCAGGGCATGCAGACGGCCGGCAAGAGGCCCTAAAGGACGTTTCTCAGATCATCTCTGCAACCTCGGAAATGGTTTCTGAAGGAGAAGCCCGAAACATTCTTAAAAGTCTTGCATCAATTATCACCCTATTGGCGCTTGACGCAAAATCTGACCTTAACATTCTCAGCTAATCCTGTGAGCGAAATTAAGCTCTGATCTCGCTCATACGAATAACTTCTGCCATTTATGGTTTTGGAAAGTTTCTTCTGGCATTTCAGTGCTTCTGGTTGCGGAAACCTCATCAAGAGCTACATGACGTCAGATCATTAACCTTTGAATACCTCTGATTCCATCATTAAGTTCGTTCAGAATATCCGCAGCATAATACTTTGATATCTCTTGATAAATCTTCTGCCATTCAGGACGGAAATACCCAAAAAATCACGACAACCCTCTTCACCTCGTTGAAATAAGCAAGGAAAGGAAATCAAACATGAAAATTCTTCTTCCCATCTCGGCACTTCTGTTGCTCACCGCCTGCTCTATCGACCCTAAAGATTATGAAAGCCAACCGGTGACAGTACAGACTGCTGCTGGCCCGGTAGTCTGTCAGCTTTACACCAAAAACATTGTTCGCTGGGATCGCGCCATCACACGCCCGGACAATATGAGTGTCGAGACTGCAGATCAGATCTGCGTTAATGAAGGTCTGCGTCAAAGGGATGGATCAGAAAAACCCGCAGCTGCTTCAGAGCAAGCCGCAGCCCTTTGAGTAAGGATGTCGAGATGTCAGGTTTTGGGCAATCTGGCTCAGTAGTTTCTGTTTCCAATCAAATGTCAGACGAATCCTCTGTTTCTTTTTCCCAAAACCTGGTCTGGATCGACAGCCTGCAGTTAATCACCGCCTCGGGCGAGCTGTTTAATCATGTGGACGCCAGCCTGCCCATGTGGGCAGGCAGCGGCGACCGCATCGTGCGGGTCAGAGCAACCTTTACAGTGCCATTTTCGGACACACCCTGCGTCAACGTAGGGTTAAATGGCCTTGATGCCGCACATGATCAGAACCTGCGATTCCGATTGGATACGGTTGATGTGACGCCCTTCGGCTTTGTCATCGAGTTTGTGACATGGGGGGATACGCATATCGCCAGGGCTTGCGTAAGCTGGCAAGCCATCGGTTCGTCAGCAGGAAGGCAGAAGACCCGGCGGAAACAGGACTGACTTTGCGTCTTGTTTCCCATGCTGCGGGCTTATTACCCTTGACCTGATGCCCCCTTGCTCTCGATGAAACTGAACAACTGCCGGCCAAATTTTCCTGATCTCAAGAACAGCCCCCGGCTGGCAACCCGCTATGACAAAACCGCAGCCAGATTCCCCGGCGGCGTCGGCATAGCATCCATCAGGCTATGGATCCGCCAGTTGGCAACATGAACTAGCCTCAGGCCTGATTCTCGGCAAATCCCAAGCATCGCTGATTTTAAGCAAATCTTCTTGGCCCCGCCCGGCGGCTCGGATAGGGTCGCGCCGGAATCCGAACCCAGGAGCATATGATGGCACAGCGCCTTCACCTTGTATTCGGTGGCGAACTTGTCGATCCCACCCGCACCGAGTTTCGCAACACCAAAGACATTCATATCGTCGGTATTTTCCCGAACTATGCCGAGGCCCATGCCGCATGGAAGGCCGAGGCACAGCGCACGGTGGACAGCGCCCATACGCGTTATTTCATCGCTCATCTTCATCGTCTGCGCGATGAGGAACGCGAGGTCAGCCCGACCGAGGAACTGGGCAGCTAAGCCCGCTTTCTGTCCCGATGCCCCCTTCGGACGCGCCCGCATCTCTGGCTCTCTGGTTGCACCTGCGCCGGCGCGCCGTGCTTTCCGGCGGGCCGGGCGCGCCCGTCGCGATCCCTGCCGGGACCGGGCCGCTGCTGATCGTGCATCTTTCGGCCCAAGGAGATGAGGCATCCCGCCTTACCGCCCTGATCGAGGCATTGCAGTCGCGCCGGCCGGAACTGCGGGTGGTACTGACTGGCGCGCGCCTACCCCTTGACCCGCTGCCGGGTGGGATTGCCACCGCCACGCTGCCGCTGCCACAAGACCCGTCAGCCGCGCGCGAGGTGGTCCGGACATTACAGCCGCGCGCACTGCTGATTCTTGGCGACGATCTGCCCGCCGCGCTGATCACCGCCATGGCTGAACAGCACCTGCCTGCGATCCTGTGCGAGGCGCGACTGGTCACCTATAACCGCCGCCACTCATGGCGTGGGGCGGTCATTCGCGGGTTGATCGGCCGGATCAGCCACATCCTCGCCCCCGATCCGACCGCCGCCGCCGCCGCGCGCCAGCTTGGCGCAGCGCCCGAGCGGATCGAGCTGACCGGTCCGATCACCGAGACCCGGCCCCCGCTTTCAGCAAATGAGGCCGAGCGACGCGCGCTGGCTCAGATCCTTGCCGGCCGCCATGTCTGGCTGGCTGCCTGCCCGACCCTGCCCGAGGCCACGGCCGCACTCGCCGCCCATCAGGCTGCGCTGCATCACAACCACCGCGCCCTTCTGATCATCGCCGGCCTGCCGCCAGAGCTCGTCCCCGAGATCCATGTCGCGGCCGGGGCACTTGGTCTTGCCGCCGTGCTGCGCACGGATGACGATGACCCCTCGCCCGATGATCATGTGCTGATCGCGGACGATCCTTATGAGATGGGGCTGTGGTATCGGCTTGCGCCGGTGTCGTTTCTTGGGGGAACGCTGCTGCCCGGTCCGGGCCTTTCGCCACGTCACCCGTTCGAGCCTGCTGCACTTGGCTCGGCCATTATCCATGGCCCGATCACCGGGGCGCACGCCCCGGAATGGGTCCAGCTGGACGGGGCATCGGCCGCGCGGCTTGTTACTGACACGGCCGGACTGACCCGGGCCGTTGCAGATCTGTCCGCCCCCGATCAGGCGGCGGTTCTGGCCGGCAATGCATGGTCGGTCAGCACCGGCGGGGCGGCTGCCCTGCACCGCATCGCCGAGACCGTCCTGACCGCCATGGAGCCCACAAAATGAGCCGCCGCGCGCCCGATTTCTGGTTCCGCCGCCCCGGTCTGGGCGCGCGGCTGCTGTCACCGCTGGGCGCGCTTTATGCCGCCGCCACCGCACGCCGTCTGTCGCGCGGCACAAGGGCAAAGGTCGGCGTTCCGGTGATCTGCGTCGGCAATCTGAACGCGGGCGGAACCGGCAAGACGCCGACCGCCATCATGCTGGCCCAGCTTTTGCAAGAGCGGGGCGTTGCCGTGCATATCGTTTCGCGCGGGTATGGCGGTCGCGAAAAAGGGCCGCTGCGCGTCGAAGAAGCCCGCCACAGGGCAGATCAGGTCGGGGATGAACCGCTGTTGATGGCAGCCTTCGCGCCGGTCTGGGTGGCCAATGCCCGGCTGGCCGGAGCGCAGGCGGCGGTCGCGGCGGGCGCTCAGGCGATCCTGCTTGACGACGGGTTTCAGGACCCGGCTCTTGCCCATGATCTGGCGATAGTGGTCGTCGACGCGGCCAAGGGCTTTGGCAACGGGTTTTGCCTGCCTGCCGGTCCCTTGCGTGAACCGGTCGATCGCGGCCTCGCGCGCGCGGATATGCTGCTGTCGATCGGAGATCCCGACGCACAGGCCCGCTTTACCGAAACCTGGGGACCGCGGCTGCCCCTGCCGCACCTCAGCGGATGGCTCGCACCTTTGCAGACGGGAATGGACTGGCAGGATTTGCGGGTGCTGGCCTTTGCCGGTATCGGCCACCCCGAAAAATTCTTTGCCACCCTGCGCAGCCTTGGCGCCGATGTGGTTCGTGCCGAGGCGCTTGAAGATCACCAGCCCTTTACCCCCCAGCTTCTGACCCGGCTCGAAACCGAGGCCCGGCTGACGGGGACGCAGATGGTGACAACGGAAAAGGACGCGGTGCGACTGCCACGCAGGTTTCGCCACAAGGTGCTGGCCCTGCCGGTGCGGCTGCAACTGACCGATAGTTCGTCCCTGACCCAGCGGCTGCAGGCGCTTGGCCTGTAGGGCAGCCCCGACCGCAGCCGGAGCCGCCCTGGGCTGGCTCAGCCCTTGTTTTCAGCCTCGGCCAGCTTGGCGTCGATGATCTTTTTCAGATCGTCCCAAGGCTGGTTTTGAACCTTTTCACCGGCAATGATGAAGGTCGGCGTGCCTTCGACCTTGTCGGCGGTGGCGTTGGTCTGGAAGGTCGTGACCAGATCGGCCACCTTTTGCTTGTCGTTCCAGCAGGTATCCATCTGCTCATCGGTCATGCCGGCCTTGGCACCGATCTTGCGCAGGTTGGCGGCAATCTCGTCGCCCGACTTGGCATTCAGCCAGTTTTTCTGATCGTCAAAGATCAGGTCCGAGACGGCGTAATATTTGTCGTCTCCGCCACAGCGGGCAAGGATCCCCGCCCACAGTCCGACCGCATCGAAATAAAC
>Ga0182743_1003305_pt1 | contig 13144 bp, 9 predicted proteins | sample eDN3rd30CKraftOP_FD_128522 | JGI IMG/M metagenome (GOLD analysis project Ga0182743, IMG submission 128522) | Enriched Organic Plus compost microbial communities from Emeryville, California, USA - eDNA 3rd pass 30_C Kraft OP (version 2) (version 2) ... | reverse complement strand
TCAAGGACAAGCGCAAAGCAGGGAATATCAAGATCAGGAGCTAGGTTTTTTGGACGCCGGGGTGGGTCAGTTTTACTCCGACGATTCCGACGAATGTGGGTCAGTTTTCAACCGGCGTTGACATGTAGTCGAAGATATCCGCTCTGGCCTGTTCGCGGGTGGCATAGACGCGGCGACGGATCCGTTCGCGCTTGAGCAGTTGGAAGAAGCTTTCAGCCACGGCATTGTCATGGCAATTACCCCGGCGGCTCATACTGGGCTTGAGTCGATGGGTCTTGAGGAAGTCGCGCCAGTCGTGGCTGCCGAACTGGCTGCCCTGATCGCTATGGATGATGACCTCAGTCTTCGGGCGGCGACGCCAGACGGCTGCCAGCAAGGCGTTGAGCACCAGATCGCTATCGATGCGGCTCCCCATGGACCAGCCCACCACGGTGCGGGCAAAGAGGTCCAGCACCACGGCCAGATACAGCCATCCCTCATGGGTGCGGATGTAGGTGATGTCGGTCACCCACGCCTGATCGGGCGCGGCCACGTCGAATTGCTGCTGCAAGAGGTTCTCTGCCACCAAGCTGGGGCGCCCGCCTCGGTTACCAGGCCGACGCTTGTAACCCGTTTGGGAGCGCAGCCGGTTCTCGCGCATCAGCCGCGCCACCCGATGCCTGCCACAGATCTCGCCCAGATCTCGTAGGTCGTGGGTCACCTTGCGATAGCCGTAGACTTGACCACTGTCGTGCCAGCTCTGGCTGATGAGCCCCACGAGTCGTCGGTCCTCCAAGGCACGAGCGCTGTGGGGAGAACGGCACCAGGCGTAGTAGCCGCTGGGATGGATGTCGAGCACCGCGCACATGCGCCGCACCGGAAAAACGGTCGTGTGGTCCCGAACGAAGGCGTACTTCACTGGGACTGCTTCGCGAAGTACGCCGCCGCTTTTTTTAAGATGTCACGCTCCTCGGTGACGCGCCGCAGCTCGGCCTTCAGGCGCCGGTTCTCGACGGCCTGATCCTGTGCTTCGCGGTACTCGACGCGTTGGGCACCGTACTGCTTGCGCCACTGGTACAGGCTCCAGGTGCTGATCCCCAAACGCGCCGCAACATCGGCCACCTTGTGGCCGCGTTCGGTCGTCTGGCGCACCGCTTCGATCTTGAACTCTTCGGAAAATCGCTTCTGCATGGCCTTCGTGCTCATGGTGACTCCTCATCGCCCCATTATGAGGCATATGGGTGTCTAGAGGCTCCGGGCCGATTCAACTATAGCTATGACCGGTTGAACAACCCATGATGCACCCCAGCAACATGCCCATCAAGCTGCCAGCCAAGCTGCCGATAACACCGATGGTGCTATCGGTCTTGCTGCCGTAGTCTCGTATGATGCTGTATTGGGATTTGCAGCGGGTAATAGGAAAGAGGATATATCAGCTTCGGGGCGGTAGTGGCAGACAGACTTGGACAACCTCGCCCCCCCTGAGGAAAAGATTTTGAGGGTGATATATGGATGAGAAAATCAAAAATAATATTTAGCCACAAAACCCTCATACTTCCGCCTTTCCAATAAGGTCGAATTAATTTCCAAAAAGGTTGCACTGTGGAAAAAGAAGAATTTCATCTGGCAGATCTTGCGATTAATCTGGCAATCGACAGAATTCTTGAAAAAGGGTCTGATGACGTATTTAAACCTCCCGTCTTTTCTCTATCTGTGGAAAGTTCTATTCTTTCAAAAAACGCAGACGCATTTCGTAAAGTTGCTTATGGAAAAGCGCTTGATTTCTTGAAAGCAGCTGACTTAACTAGAGAAAGAATAGGTCCGGCACGCCGCGGCCTTGTCGCGAAAGATAAAAACAGTTTCCGTCAGTGCGCTTGGCTGGACCCCTTTGATGCTGTTAAATATCTAGCTGTTTCATATATGCTTTTCCATGAAATTGAAGCAGCTCGCATCCCCAAGCATGAGCGGATAGTGCATTCGCATCGCTTGTCAGAAAAAAGCGATGAAATATTTGATCAAAATTTTGGATATGACAGTTTTCGCCAAAGATCATCCGAGCTTTCCCGCGATCGTATTGGGAAATGGAAGGTCGTTACGGACATATCGAATTTTTTTGATCGCATAAGCAATCACTCACTTGAAAACCACCTTCTTGATCTTGGATGCAACAAGAAATATGTTTCTCTTGTCCGAGAAATGCTGTATTTTTGGGCGGGCGATCGCAGGAGTTATGGCATCCCTGTTGGTTCTGATGCCAGTCGCATCTTATCCGAAGCGGTTTTATTGGACGTTGATGCCAAGTTAAAAAATTATGGGATTGTTTTTGTTAGGTATGTTGACGATTTCAGAATATTCTCCGAAACAAAAGCTGAGGCATTAAAAGCGATTGAGATTTTGACAAATCTTCTTGCGGACGAAGGATTGTCGTTAAATAACAGGAAGACGGATATCTTTAAAATAGTTGATGCCGAAGAGATTTCTCAGTTTACAAATAAACTATCTGAAGGGGAGCATCAAGGTATAGACCTAGAGGAAAAGATAGAAGTAAAGCGTGCGATCCGTGTAAGCGGCAAATCCTCAATCTCTCGTTTTTACAGGGAACCAGGAAAAGAGGCTCTTGAGAAAATAAAGAAAATATCAAAAGACGAAATAATCAATGGATTCATTAATAGCTCTGATTTTGATATAGAACAACAAATAAAGCTGGTGGTCAAGTATTTTGTATATGTCGACCAAGATGTTGATCTTCTAAAGATTTTAATAGATAAAAAAATAACCTCAATTTTTTATATAGCGGATGCCTTGATTAAAGAAGTGAAAAAATTTGATCAAGAAAAGCGCGAAGCAATAAAGAAAACTATTTTTGATTCTGTTGAGTGGTTGGAGTGCGCCTATCCGTTACAGATCCCAATATTAAGAATTGCAGGCCACCCCTTGTTTATGGAGCCTGGATTTGTGCATGGCGTCATCGATAGGCATTTATACACAGATAATATTATTTTTTTCAGAGAAGCAATCACTCTAGGGGCTCACTGTCTTGATAGGTCTAGATTAAGAACGTTAGCCATGAATGTATTTGAGAATGTTCCTGATTTTGTGCGCCGGCAAATTTATTTTTTGGTAAACAGCAGTGAAATATTATCTGAATCCGAAAGACGACCACTATTGAGAAATATGAAACAGCACATAGATGACTGGTTCATTGGTCAGATTTAGCACTATTTCCTCAGCACGGTTAGGCTTGTAATGAATTATGACTTTTCCAGCACGAGACCCCCTCGCTTAATTTCAGTAAAATTATCATTATTTCTTGGTGAAAAATAATATTTTATATATTTCGAAAACACATCGATCAACAAGAACGTTGCCAGCAGAGACATTCGGGATCATGTTCACGATCTACTACAAAGAAATGGGACGAGACGGCATAAATCGCTGGCGTTCCATCATGGATGCCAGCGACCTCATGAACGAGAGAAAGAATCGGAAATTCTGTACTTTTCGGTATTACCTGCCTCAGCGCAGCTGATCTATATTTCTTCAGGTCAGGTGAAGCAAAAGCCACAGGCATTGCACCTATAGTTTTTGAGAATATTGACATCAAGCTGATGTCCTAATGCTCTACCAGCCGCACAGCCTGCTGTTGCTCCAGCCAGAACCCCGGTAAACCCGCCTAGCACGATCTCCGCCGGGTCTGCCGGCAGACTTGTTTGCACGGTACGAATCACCGTAACAAAACCGCATAATGCGCCAATAGTCGATCCAATAGCTGCACCGCATCGTTTGGCGCAATCACGTGTGAGGATGCGACTGGAGCCACATGCAGGGCATAAATGGATAAAACGTTGGGTCATAGTTACCTCTGATGATCAAAATGCAGGCATGGATTTCGTCTGGCCGCATCCAGCCTGATGCTCACTTAGGTGATATAGGGCTGAAAAAATCTGGAATTCTGGCTTTATGGCGGAGAACGGGAGGTAGTACTAGCCCCCTACTGCTTGCATTCGACGGGAGGACATCTGCTAGACTTCGCAGGTAACAAAATATCCCAGGGCATCAACCCAACAGGAGTCAATTCGCCGTGTCCGCTTCATCACTCGACCAAGACCAACTGCGCGATCTGATGCTGTCCCTGGTACCCAGTGATGGCACTACCATCGGAAACACGGCATTGCGCCGAGCGATTGAGGCAAAGCTCCAGGACGGTACTACGCTGTCCGACGATGCCTACTGGCAAGCCCATGCTGCCCTGATCGCCAATGGCCTGTTGGTTAAAGGTCAAGGTCGAGGCGGTTCTGTGCGGCTGGCTTTCCCCGCCAATGCCGAAAGTGCAGACAAGGCCGATCACGACGGATTCCTGTTGGAAACGCAGCACGCTCCCGATCCAGGTGATGAAACCACGCCCCCCGCACCTCGCAGGACAAAATCGACCGTCCGTAACAGTCGGACTACTGCCGACGAAGCCCAGATCCTATCCTACCGCCACGCCGACAAGCGCGTGAACAACCCCGAGGTAGGCATGGTGACCCCCGCAACGGATCCTGAAGAAGGCAAGACAAAATGGGCGTATGACCCTCATCTGGATCCTGCGCTGCATTTTGACCCGCAGCGCAGCCAGATCGAACGCCTGATTGACGACGCCCTGGCCTCGGGAGACACCGATCAGATGCGTGCAGCCCTGGAAGAGCTGAAACGCCAGCAAAGCCCCTATCTGAACTGGGCAGGCAAGGCCGAACGCACCAGTTTCGACATCGATACCGTCAGCTTGCATGTCCACGAACGTATTGACCCAGCCAGCATCCTGGCGGCCGTGCGCAAGGCCATGGCCGGGAAAGCCAAGAGTCAAGGTGCCGCCAAAGCGCTGCAGCCAGGACTGTTCGATGCCCCCTTTGAAAATCTGCCGCTGCGCGATGCCATCGATTTTTACCGTCACGAACGTGGCTGGGCCAATCGATTGATTTCCGGCGACAGCCTGCTGGTCATGAACAGCTTGCTGCAAAAGGAAAACATGGCTGGCCGGGTGCAGATGATCTATATCGACCCGCCCTACGGCATCAAGTACGGCAGCAACTTTCAGCCCTTTGTCGGCAAGCGGGACGTCAAGGACCGCAAGGACGAGGACCTGACCCAGGAACCGGAAATGATCAAGGCATTCCGGGACACCTGGGAATTGGGGATTCACTCATATCTGACGTATTTGCGGGATCGGTTGCTGCTAGCGCGCGAACTGCTGAATGAAACGGGCAGCGTGTTTGTGCAGATTTCAGATGATAACGTTCATATGGTGCGCAATCTCCTGGATGAAATATTCGGAGCTGAGCAGTTCGTAGCACAAATTAATTACCGAACAATGACCCCGCTTGGCCAAAAAGGCTTAGCAAAAGTCTACGACTACGTGATTTGGTACTGCCGGCGAAAAGGCGTGATGAAATTCCGCCCAATATTCTCCCCGCAAAGTATATACGAAGAGCCAGAGTTCCGATTTATATCTAACGACGGGGGGTCTTACCGCAAGTTGAACAGTTCCGAAATCAAGGATCTGTCAACTAAAAAGCAAGCAGTTTTTAAGCGCTCAGATCTCCGCTCTTCTGGATACACCCCTACTTGCGTATTCGATTTCACCCTATGGGACAAAACCGTCCATAACGATGGAAGGAAAAGCTGGAGAACAAACCCAGATGGTGTACGGCGACTTATTAAGGCAAACCGCCTCTTCTTCCTCGGCGATACAGTCTACTTTCGACAGTTTTACACCGACTTTCCACTAATGACTCTAGAGAATTCCTGGAGTGACACAGCCGCAGGCTTCAGTGACCCAAAAACTTATGTCGTCCAGACACACGATAAGGTAATTCAGCGCTGCTTACTTATGACAACAGATCCCGGCGACTTAATCCTTGATCCAACCTGTGGATCTGGCACTACGGCTCATGTGGCGGAAAGATGGGGACGACGATGGATCACCTGTGACACATCACGAGTCTCTGTTACTTTGGCGAAACAACGCCTGATGACAGCAAGCTATGATTACTACGCTTTAAAATATCCACAGGAGGGATTACGTGGTGGGTTTATTTACGAAACGAGCGCTCATATTTCGTTGGGAGCCATCTCGACCAACCCGGAAATCGACACTATCTACGATGAAAAGCACCCGGCCATCACAGCGGCTCTGGTGCAACTGAATCAGGCTCTGCAAAAAACAGGAGCACCAGCCTTTACCGTAACCGAAGGCGGCCGTAAGGGCCAGGAACTAAATTTTCTCCAGGGTGATGTCTTGCTCGAATGGGAAGTCCCTTTCGACTGCCCTGAGGGTTGGCACACCACTGCGCAGCATGCGCTGGCAGCATTCCACTCGAACCGGCAGGCCATGCAGGCCAAGATGGACGCCAGTATCAGTGCACATGCGGACCAGGAAACCCTGTACGACCAGCCGACCATTGCTCGCGACAAACTGCGTATTACAGGTCCCTTCACGGTAGAAGCCGTCCCCTTCCCCAGCGTCAAGTCGCTGGATGAAGCTGATGGTCCGCCCGAAGCCGACGCCAGCATTGCTCGCACAGGCGAGTCCGGCCGTCAGCATCAATGGCGTGATGAACTGCTGAAAACCGGCATTCGCGGCAAGGGCGGACAAAAACTAAGCTTTGCCGATCTGGAACCACTGCCCACGGACGACGGCATGCAACACCTGCATGCCACCGGCCACCTGGACTCCGGCGAGCGCGTGGTGGTCAGTTTCGGCCCGGAATACGGGGCGTTGGAACAGCGCCAGGTCACCAATGCGCTGACAGAAGCAGGCAACCTGTTTCCGCTCCCCAAGATGATCGTGTTCTGCGCCTTCGCCTTTGACCCCGAAGCAGCGAAGGACATTGATGCCTTGCGTGGCATCACCGCTCTGAAGGCGCAGATGAATACCGATCTGCTCACGGATGACCTGCGCAAAGCGCGTGCCCACAACCAGAGTTTCTGGCTGATGGGCCAGCCTGAAGTGGAGGTACGCAAGGTCAAGGGTGACCGATATGTGGTGGAGGTCCATGGCTTTGACTACTTCGACACCGTCAAGGGCGAACTGATTTCCGGTGGCAAGAAGAAAATTGCCATGTGGGCACTGGACACTGATTACGATGAGCGGAGTCTGTTTCCACGCCAAGTCTTCTTCCCCATGGCGGGACGCGGTGAGGGGTGGGAAAAACTCAAGAAAAGCATCCGGGCAGAACTGGATGAGTCCCGCCTGGACACGTTCCACGGCACAGTCAGCCTGCCCTTCGAGGCGGGTGACAATCGAAAAATCGCGGTCAAGATTGTTGATGACCGTGGGATCGAATCACTGAAAGTGATTCCACTGGACTAAGGGGCGGATCGTGGCACAACCGTCCTTGATCATCAGTTCCCCTTTTGAAGCGCCCACGTACCACTGGGTCCGGGAATCTGACAATCAACTCAAACTGACTACCGGCAGGCGCCCTGCTGGGTATGAGATATTCGATACCCGACACAATACGGTACGCGATGTGGAACTGGATCTGGTCAACCGGATCCGCGAGCGAGTGGCTGACTGGCGACAGGCGGATTACCCAGGAATCACAGCCATTACCCGCCAACTGCTGGAGCACTGGCACGATGGCAGCGCACGTCAGTACACATTTTATTTCTGCCAGCTGGAGGCCATCGAAACACTGATCTGGCACATCGAATCGCCCGCAGAATACAAACAGGGGATTGCCATTCCTGGGGACGGTGGGGCCTGGGAGCGCCTGTGCAACAAGATGGCAACAGGTACCGGCAAAACGACGGTCATGGCCATGATCATCGCCTGGCAGGTACTCAACGCGCTGACCTACCCCAAACGCAACAAGGATTTTTCACGTGCCATCTTTATCGTGGCACCTGGCTTGACCGTCAAAGAACGGCTCCAAGTGCTGCAACCAGGACATCCTGCAAATTACTACGATCAGTTCTCCATCTGCCCCAACGAGGCGCTACGACAGAAACTGAATCAGGCCGTTTTGCTGATCGATAACTGGCACAGTCTGATGCCGCTGAAGGACGCTGCGCGATCCGTCGTGAAAAAAGGCGCAGAAAGCGACGAAGCCTATGTACGCCGCATCCTGGGGACATTGGCAGGTTTCAAGGACATCGTCATCATCAATGACGAGGCCCATCATGCCTATCGCAATCGACCTGAAGCCAAAGTCAGCAAGAAGGACGCGGAAGCCCTGGGCATCAATCTGGATGATGCCACCCGTTGGATCGAAGGACTGGATCGCATTCATAAAATGCGCCGTATCAGTCATTGTTTTGATCTGTCGGCTACCCCCTTCGCACCCACCGGAAAAACCAGTACGGAAACTGCGCTGTTCGATTGGGTCGTCTCTGACTTTGGCTTGAACGATGCCATTGAGGCGGGCCTGGTCAAAACGCCACGCGTCGTCATTCGAGACAACGCGTTGCCCAATGCCAAAACGTATCGCAGCAAGCTATACCACCTGTACCGCGAACCTGAAGTCCAGGAAGATCTGAACCGGCGTGGAGCGGAGCCCCATGAGGCACTGCCTCAACTGGTACAACAGGCCTACACATTGCTGGGGGCTGACTGGCGTGAAACCCATGCGGCATGGCAAGCAGCGGGTCACATTTCCCCGCCTGTCATGCTGACGGTCTGCAACCGGACCGAAACCGCTGCGCGGCTTGAGCACTATTTCCGTCAAGGCGATGCCCATTGGCCTGAATTGCAGGCACCCGCTCGTACGCTACGGGTGGACTCAAAAGTCCTGGACAAAGCCGAAAGTGGGGAATCTGCCACGGCTGACAAAGCCTACGAAGAAGTCCTACGCGATATTCTTCTATCCTCCGACATCCCAGAAGCGACCAAAGCACGCCTGCTGCCACTGAAGAAAGAGGAACTGCTCCGTGCCATCATCGACAATGTGGGCAAAAGAGGCACGGCAGGCCAGGATCTGCAGAATGTCATTTCCGTCGCCATGCTGTCCGAAGGCTGGGATGCCAAGAACGTAACCCACATCATGGGGCTGCGCGCGTTTACCAGCCAGCTGTTGTGCGAACAGGTCATTGGCCGTGGGCTGCGGCGCGTATCCTACGACACCGAGCCTGTGCAATGCCCGGACGGCCAGGTGCGCGATCTGTTCAAACCAGAGTACGTCAACGTCTTTGGCGTCCCGCTCTCCATCTTCCAGGACGTAGACGATAGCGGTGATGCGCCTCCTCCCCCGAAGCCCAGCATTCAAGTCGAATCCCTTGCTGATCGAGCCGAGCTTGAGATCAGTTGGCCCAACGTACTGCGTGTGGACACCGTCCTTCGCCAGGAGCTGACACTGGACTGGGACAATCACACTGCATTGCAGCTGTCTATTGATCCTGCTCGCATTCCCGTCACGGCTGACCTGGCCCCTGCCCTGGGCGGTGCGACCGACATGTCCAAAGTCGTCCCAATCAACCTGGAAAAGATCCCCGAAGGCTTTCGCCAACAACGACTCTTGTTCATGGCAGCCCGTAAAGCCATGGAAAGCCTGGGCGGGAAATTTGTCGGCGGGCGTGAACTGCTGGTGCAGCAGTTAGTCCGCCTGGTGGAGCGCTTCTTCAATTCGAATCACCTGGACATTCCGTCCCTGTTTCATCAGGAACCACTACGTAAACGTATCCTGATTGCGCTGTCCATGGACACGATCGTGCAGCATGTCGTGTCGCTGGTCGAGCAGCAGAATAGTGAGCGGCTGGAACCTGTGTTTGATCCGGAGTTCCCAATCGGCTCCACCCGATTGATGCGCACCTGGTACACCACCAAACCGTGCATCGACACCACGAAATCCCAAATCAGTCACGCTGTCGCAGACAGCACCTGGGAGGACTACGCAGCCAAGCGGCTAGAGGCCAGAAAGGACGTCACTGCGTATGCCAAGAACGACCACTTGGGCTTTCAGATCTATTACCTCTGGCGTGGCAGCAAGCGCAAGTACGTTCCGGACTACCTGATACGCCTGGCTAACGGAAAAATGCTGGTACTGGAAGTCAAGGGTGAAGACTCGGATCAAAACCGCAAGAAGCGGCTGGCGCTGGACGCCTGGGTTCGTGCTGTCAATGCACGCGGTGGCTTTGGCGTCTGGTGCTGGGATGTGGTGAAAGGTGAACCGGCACAGATCGATGATGTCATCGGGCATCATGCGGCCTCACATCTTCACTCTGAGCCCATTGGAGAATCCCTTGGTGCCAACTGATGCACCGAAGGTAACCAGCAGCGGTTGGCCGAATGGAGCCACCTGGGAGCAGCAGAACAAGCACACCGCGTCGAGGAACAGTCGGCAAGCTCAGATCCGTCCGAGTTTGTCTCATGCAATCCGACAAGGCATTATCAAGGCATCAATAGCACAAGTGACGGTAACTTTGTCGGTAACTTGATAGATAAAACTATTAAAATCTGCTCTATAAGAGGGTTTTCAGCAACAGTTTGGTAGTCCTCGTCCCACGCCTGACAGTTCTCTGTCGGGCGTTTTGTTTTTTGCTGTTTGCCGTAAGCATCCGCTGAACACACCTTGAAGCCGGACGGTAATCGGGACGATAGTCCCCACTTGTTTTTAGTGGGGACTATCCATGGATTCAGACACTTCGGCGCAGCGCCCCGCGCGGCGTGTGCACAGCAAAGCCTTCAAGGCGCAGATTCTGCAGGCTTGCGGCAAGCCAGGAGCTTCGGTTTCGGGCATCGCCATTGCGCACGGCCTGAACCCGAACCTGGTGCAGCGCTGGCGCCGCGACGCCAGGCGCGGCGATCTGGTGTTGCCAGAGATCCCCGCATTCATCCCCGTGGTCGCCGCCTCGACACCCGCGATGGTGCGGCACCAGCATCCGCAGACGGCACCGTCGCCGACGATTGAGGTTCGGCTGCAACGGGGTGCCCTGCAGGCGCGGGTGAGCTGGCCCGCACAGGCTGCGGGCGACTGCGCGGCCTGGTTGCAAGCACTGTTTCAATGATCCGCATTGAGCGCATCTGGTTGGCCGTCGAGCCCGTGGACATGCGCAGCGGCATGGATCGGCTGCTGGCCCGCGTGGTCCAGATCTTCGGCGCCTCGCAGCCGCACCACGCCTATGTGTTTGCCAACCGACGGGGGACTCGGCTCAAGGTTCTGGTGTGCGACGGCTTCGGCGTGTGGCTCGCCGTGCGGCGCCTGCACCAAGGCAGCGTACACTGGCCTCGCCCAGGGGATACGCAGATCGAACTGACCGCTGAACAGGCGCACGCCCTGGTGATCGGCCTGCCCTGGCAGCGGCTGGGCGAACGTGAGCAGATCGATATCCTGTAGGGTTCATCAGGCAATCGGTGCGTCTCCCGATGGTGCACCGCACATGCGCCATGGCATCATGGCGGCATGACACGAAACGCTGTTGCCGCGCTCAATGAACTCGATGCCGAAGCCCTGCGGGCATTGGCCGCGCAGTTGATGGGAGAGCTGGAGCAACAGGATCAGATGCTGCAACAGGCCCGCCAGGCAGTGACTCGGCAGGCTCAGGACATCCACTTCAAAGACACCCATATCCGCAAGCTCACGCACGAGATTGCAGTGCTGCGCCGCTACCGCTTCGGTAAAAAGAGCGAACAGATCGGCGGAGAACAAGGTTTGCTGTTGGAGGACGCGGTCGATGCCGACATCGCTGCCATCGAACAAGAACTGATCGGCCTGGGCGGGCAGCCCCCTGAGCGCAAGGTCGTGTCGCAGCCCAAGCGCCAGGCCCTGCCGCCCGAACTGCCCCGTATCCAGGTTCGCCACGAACCGCACAGCACCACGTGCCCCTGCGGCTGCCAGATGCAGCGCATCGGCGAAGACATCACCGAGCGCCTGGACTACACGCCCGGGTTGTTCAGCGTCGAACAACACATCCGTGGCAAGTGGGTCTGCCGCCAGTGCGAGACACTGTCCCAGGCCCCGATGCCGGCGCAGGTCATCGACAAGGGGATGGCCACCTCCGCGCTGCTCGCCCAGGTGTTGGTGGCGAAGTTCGCTGATCATCTGCCGCTATATCGCCAGGAACAGATCTTTGCACGCGCTGGCGTCAAGATCCCCCGCTCCACGCTGGCTGAGTGGGTCGGCGTATGCGGGGTGCGCCTGCAGCCGCTGGTCGAGGCACTACGCGAAGCGATCCTCAATGAGCCCGTGGTGCATGCCGATGAGACGCCCGTGCAGGTGCTGCAGCCGGGCAGCAAGAAGACCCACCGGGCATACCTGTGGGCCTATGCCCCGGGCGCCTTCCAGGCGCTGCGCGCCGTGGTCTACGACTTTACCGAGGGCCGCTCAGGCGCCCACGTTCGGGCCTTCTTGGGTGACTGGCGCGGTGAGTTGGTCTGCGACGATTATGGTGGCTATAAAGCCTGCTTCGAACAAGGCATTGCTGAGGTCGGCTGCATGGCGCACGCCCGGCGAAAATTCTTCGAACTGCACCAGTCGGGCAAGAGCCTGATCGCCGAGCAAGCGCTACAGGCCATCGGCCAGCTCTACGAGATTGAAGCCCAGGGGGCGCACCTGTCTCCTGAGGAGCGGCAGCATTTGCGTGAACAGCGGGCCAGACCCATTGCCCAGACCCTACACGCCTGGATGACGGCACACCGCCTCAAGGTGCCCGAGGGTACGGGCATTGCCCGGGCACTGGACTACAACCTGAAACGCTGGACGGCGCTGACGCGCTACCTGGGCGATGGCCGATTACCGATCGACAATAACTGGATCGAGAACCAGATCCGGCCCATCGCCCTTGGGCGCAAGAATTGGTTGTTCGCTGGCTCTCAGCGAGCGGGTCGACGTGCGGCGGCCGTCATGAGTCTGATCCAATCGGCGAAGATGAACGGGCATGACCCGTACGCCTACCTGAAGGACGTACTCACACGCCTGCCCACGCATCCGAACAATCGGATCGAGGAGTTGCTGCCGCATTGCTGGCAACCGGATGCGGCGGCGTAGTTAACAGCGTTAACTCACTCCCCAGAAAACTGACGGCCGCTCGCGCGGCCGTTCGTCAATGTGTGTTCCCCGGATGCTTACTGTTTGCCGCGCCACCGCCCGGCTGTTCCCCGCACCTGGCAACAGATGCCGCATCGCCTACCAGAGGCCATCGTGCGGCCCGCGCGCATGCCGGGTGCCGCTGCGCACCAGGCAACGGCCGC
>Ga0182743_1003304_pt1 | contig 13148 bp, 13 predicted proteins | sample eDN3rd30CKraftOP_FD_128522 | JGI IMG/M metagenome (GOLD analysis project Ga0182743, IMG submission 128522) | Enriched Organic Plus compost microbial communities from Emeryville, California, USA - eDNA 3rd pass 30_C Kraft OP (version 2) (version 2) ... | reverse complement strand
CCAGATAATGCCAGACATCGCCTTCGGCGGTGAGGAGGCCCGGGAAATCGGCCTTGCGGCTTTGCGTCGCGACAGTCACAGCGCCGCCCCTTCCAATGCCGCCAGCGCGGTATCGAGCAGGCGGGCCTGTTCCGCCTCGTCCGACACATCCGCGAAAGCATCGGCAATGAACGCCCGGACCAGCAGCTTGCGCGCCACTTCGGGCGGAATCCCGCGCGAAGCCATGTAAAATCCGGCCTCTTGATCCAGCGCACCGATGGCCGCGCCGTGGGCGCACTTCACATCGTCGGCATAGATTTCCAGTTCCGGCTTGGCATTGGCCGAAGCACCCTGTTCCAGCAGGATAGCGCGGAAGTTCTGCTCGGCATCGGTCTTCTGCGCATCGCGCACGACTTCGATCCGGCCGAGGAAATTGCCGGTCGCCCGGCCCCACTGGACCGCGCGCACGATCTGCTGCGATGTCGCCTCGGGCTCCGCATGAATCACGCGGGTGACGAATTCCTGCACATTGGCGCCGCCCCCGATGGTGACACCGCCGAAAGCGAAATGCGCGCCCCGTTCCAGCGTCACTGCCGCTTCGAAACGAGTATAAGGGCCCGCCGCGTTGACCACCGCGAGTTCGAACCTGCCACCGGCGCCGACATGGACCCGCAGCCGTTCCACCCGGCCCGCACCATCGGCATCCGCCGCCAGCACACGATAGACCTGCCGCGCTTCGCCCGCCGCAATCCGCACGTCCTCCCACTGCGCCAGCGCAGCAGGGTCCGCGGCCGCGAGCCAGGCGGCATCGGCATAACGCCAATCCTCGTCACGCGTGGTGGGAAGAGCGAGAGCCTGAGTCACGCGACCACCGCCTCGTAGCCTTCGCGTTCGAGTTCGAGCGCGAGTTCGGGACCGCCGCTCTTGACGATGCGGCCACCGGCCAGGACGTGGACCACGTCCGGTTTCACATAGTCAAGCAGGCGCTGATAGTGGGTGATCAGCAGCACCGCCTTGTCCGGGCGGCGCATGATCGCGTTGATCCCTTCGCCGACGATCCGCAGCGCATCGATATCGAGCCCGCTGTCGGTTTCGTCGAGCACCGCAAATTTCGGATCGAGAATGCCCATCTGGACCATTTCGGCGCGCTTCTTCTCGCCGCCCGAAAAGCCCACGTTCACCGGGCGCTTGAGCATGTCCATATCAAGCTTGAGCAAGGCCGCCTTTTCCCGCGCGAGCTTGAGGAAATCGCCGCCCGAAAGCGGTTCTTCCCCACGCGTCTTGCGCTGGGCGTTCAAGGCTTCGCGCAGGAACTGGACGAAGGAGACACCGGGGATTTCCACCGGGTACTGGAAGCCGAGAAACAGGCCTGCGGCCGCGCGTTCGTGCGGTTCCAGCGCGAGCAAATCCTGCCCAGCGAAATCCACCGAACCGCCCGTCACCTCATAGCCGGGCCGCCCGCCGAGCGTATAGCCCAGCGTCGATTTGCCCGCTCCGTTCGGCCCCATGATGGCATGGATTTCGCCCGGCTTCACATCGAGCGAGAGACCTTTGAGAATCGGCTTGTTCGCCACTTCGGCCTGGAGGTTATCAATCTTCAGCATCAATTCTTCCGATTATGATTTTGCTTTCCGGCCCATACCGCGACAGCAGGGCCAATCGCGGTATGGGCCGGAAAGGCTCATTTTCTGCCGCCGGTGAAACGGCGCGGCGCGCGGGCGCCATCGTGGCGATTTCCGCCGCGCGAGGCAGTGCGGGGGGGCCGCTCGCCGCCCCGGTTCGCGCTGGCCGGTTGCGGCTTGTCGAACGGCTTCTGCAGTTCTTCCGCGATCTGAGCGAGCACCCCGGCCACATCGGCCAGAATGGCATCGTCGGCAAAGCGCAGCACCCGCACGCCGACATCGGTCAGCTTGCGGTCGCTCAAGGCATTGCGCGCCATTTCCGCTTCGCTCGCGCCGCCGGTTTCCACCACCAGCCAGCGCGAACGGCAGGCGAAATCGACAATCGCGGAGCCCATCACCACCTGACGGGTGAAACTGAAACCGCCGCATTTCTTGTCTTTCAGCCCTTCCCACAGCAGCGCTTCGGCTTCTGTCGGGTTGCGGCGCATGTCGCGGGCCTGTTCCTTCAGTTTTTCCGCGCGCGCGGGGGAGACCTGCCAGGCGCGAGTCTTGTCGGCGGCGGCGGGCTCGCCTTCCGCCGGAGCCGGGCGAGCAGCCAGCGTCAATCTGGTCCGTTCGTTCATCCCACGCTCCCTTCGAGACTGATGCCGAGCAGCTTCTGCGCTTCCACGGCGAATTCCATCGGCAATTGCTGCAACACTTCCTTGGCGAAGCCGTTGACGATCAGCGCCACCGCCGATTCCTGATCCAACCCGCGCTGCATCGCGTAGAACAGCTGATCGTCGCTGATCTTGCTGGTCGTCGCCTCGTGCTCGATCTGGGCCGAAGGGTTCTTCACTTCGATATACGGCACGGTGTGTGCACCACATTTGTCGCCCAGCAACAGCGAATCGCACTGGGTGAAATTGCGCACGCCGGTGGCATTGCCCGCCACGCGGACCAGCCCGCGATAGGTGTTGTTGCTCTTGCCCGCGCTGATGCCCTTGGAAATGATCGTCGACCGGCTGCGCGCGCCATTATGGATCATTTTCGTCCCGGTATCGGCCTGCTGGAAATTGTTGGTAACGGCGACCGAGTAAAACTCGCCCACCGAATCCTCACCATTCAACACACAGGACGGATATTTCCAGGTGATCGCGCTGCCGGTTTCGACCTGGGTCCAGCTCACCTTGCTGCGCGCGCCCTGGCACAGCGCCCGCTTGGTGACGAAATTGTAGATCCCGCCCTTGCCCTCGGCATCGCCCGGATACCAGTTCTGCACGGTGGAGTACTTGATTTCGGCATCGTCCAGCGCGACCAGTTCGACCACGGCGGCGTGCAACTGGTTTTCATCGCGCTGCGGCGCGGTGCAGCCTTCGAGGTAGCTGACATAGCTGCCCTTGTCCGCCACGATCAGCGTGCGTTCGAACTGGCCGGTGTTTTCCGCGTTGATGCGGAAATAGGTGCTCAGTTCCATCGGGCAGCGCACCCCTTCGGGGATGTAGACGAACGTCCCATCGGAAAAGACCGCGCAGTTCAGGGCAGCGAAGTAGTTGTCGTGCATCGGCACGACTTTGCCCAACCACTTCTTCACCAGATCCGGATATTCGCGGATCGCTTCCGAAATCGACAGGAAGATCACGCCCGCCTTCTTCAGCTCCTCGCGGAACGTGGTGGCGACGGAAACGCTGTCGAACACCGCATCGACCGCGACCTTGCGCGCGCCTTCGACCCCGGCGAGCACTTTCTGCTCTTCCAGCGGAATGCCCAGCTTTTCGTAGACCTTGAGAATGTCAGGGTCCACCTCATCAAGGCTCTTGAGCGCGTCCTTCTGCTTGGGCGCGGCGTAGTAGTAGGCGTCCTGATAATCGATCGGCGGAATGTTGAGCTTGGCCCATTCCGGCTCTTTCATCGTCTGCCACATGCGGAAGGCTTTCAGCCGCCAGTCCAGCATCCACTGCGGCTCGTCCTTCTTGGCCGAGATGAAGCGCACGGTATCCTCGTTGAGGCCCTTGGGCGCGAATTCCTGTTCGATATCGGCCGACCAGCCATGCTCGTAATCGGCGACTCTTTCCGCCGCCTCGCGCGCCTGCTGGTCCTTGATTTCTTCCGTCATGCGACAACTTCCATCTGGGCAAGGCGGCTCAACGGCACTTGTGCCAACGCCCCGCGCAACGCCTCGTTCACCACCGTCCAGTGCGGGCGGACCGAACAGGATCGCTCCAGCGCGCAATCGTGGCGCCCCTGTTCCACACAGGCCGTGAGCGCAATAGGCCCTTCCACGGCCTCCACAATATCGGCCAGACTGATCGCCGCCGCCGGGCGCGCAAGTTGCAGCCCGCCGCCCGCCCCGCGAATCGAACGCAGCAGGCCCGCCGCCGTCAGCCGGCTGACCAGTTTCTGCACTGTGGGGGCGGGGAGCCCGGTTTCCTGCGCCAGTTGCGCGGCGGACACGCGCGCGCCGCCACAATGGCGCGCGGCGGCGCTCATTGTCACAACAGCGTAGTCAGCCATGCTTGAAAGACGCAATTTTCCTTGTCTCCATTAAATAAGACTGATTCGTTCCGGTTTCACCTAGGAGCGGTCCGGGGTCTTTTCAATGGGAGATTTAGCTAGGATAGGCGGCGAAAAAAGGCGGCCCTCACGACGTGAGAACCGCCTCTGAAGTTGAGGAACTCGTTGCAAAAGCACCGAGCCCTTCGGGTCGCATCTCGGCGCTTATGCCGATTCCGCTGCTGCGGCTTGTAAAAAAACGACACTCTGCTGCAATTTTTTCACTTACATTGCGATGCTTAGAGCCAATTTTCCGTGATTTCCGCACCTTGACTACCCTTGCGGGCGAAGGTGCAGCGAGGCCATCGACAGGCTTTCCCGCCTTTGCCATAGGCAGGCGATGCTCTTTCGCCTTCTTCGCCCGTTCCTCTATTGCCTGAGCGCCGAACGGGCGCATCGCATGGCCATCACCGCGTTGAAAACGCTGCCCGCGGGCCGTCCGGCAACAGCCGGGCCGCTGGCCACCAATGTTGCGGGCCTCGCCTTTCCCAATCCGGTGGGCATGGCGGCCGGGTTCGACAAGGATGGCGAAGTGCCCGATGCGCTGCTCGGCCTCGGTTTCGGGTTTGCCGAAGTCGGTTCGATCACGCCGCTGCCGCAAGCGGGCAATCCCCAGCCGCGCCTGTTCCGCCTCACCGAAGATCGGGCGGTGATCAACCGCATGGGCTTCAACAACGGCGGGGCACAGGCCGCCGCCGCGCGGCTTGCGGCACGCAGCGGACAGGGCGGGATCGTGGGCATCAACATCGGCGCCAACAAGGATGCGGCCGACCGGATTGCCGATTATGCCACGATGACCCGGATCATGGCCCCACTGGCCAGCTATCTGGCGGTCAATATCTCCAGCCCCAACACCCCAGGCCTGCGCGCGTTGCAGGATGAAAGCGCGCTGACCGGTCTGCTCGACGCGGTGCTCGAAGCGCGGGGCGAAACCACCGGGCCGGGCCAGCCGCCGGTATTCCTCAAAGTCGCGCCCGATCTGGAACCCGCCGACATCGACGCCATCGCCCGAATCGCCGTCGACAAAGGGCTGGGCGCACTGATCGTGTCCAACACCACCATCTCGCGCCCACCGCTGCAATCGCCGCTGTGCGATGAAACCGGCGGCCTGTCGGGTGCCCCCTTGCGCGATCTGGCGCAGCAGCGCCTCCGCGATTTCCGCAAGGCCACAGGGGGCGCAATCCCCCTGATCGGGGTCGGCGGAATCGCCACGGCGGAAGACGCCTGGGCCCGCATCCGCGCCGGGGCAAGCCTGGTTCAGCTTTACAGCACCATGGTCTATGAAGGGCCGGGGATTGCCAAAAATATCGTGCGCGGCCTTGAAATCTTGATGCGCCGCGATGGTTTCGCCACCATCGCCGACGCCGTGGGGAGCGAATAGGATGACAGTACTGTTGCGCCAGACACTCGCAGCCATTGCTTTGCCTTTGCTGCTGGGCGCCTGCGCGACGGTGCCACTGGAACGGAACGCTAAGGCCGGCGTCGAACAGTCGGACACCGGCCTGATCAGCGCCGCCGATCCGCGCGCGGCGGCGGCAGGGGCCACGATCCTGCAACGCGGCGGCAACGCCACCGACGCCGCCATCGCCGTCATGCTGGCGTTGACAGTGGTGGAACCGCAAAGCTCGGGCATTGGCGGCGGCGGCTTTCTGGTGCGCGGCACCGCCGATGGCGCAGTCGAAACGATCGATGGCCGCGAAACTGCGCCAGCCGCGGCCAAGCCCGGCTGGTTCCTCGACCGGCAGGGAAAGCCGGTGCCGTTCATGCAGGCGGTGAAATCGGGATTGAGCGTAGGCGTGCCGGGCAATCTTCGCCTCGCCGAGGAAGCGCATCGCCGCCACGGCAAACTGCCCTGGGCCGAACTGTTCGGCCCGGCCATCGCGCTGGCTCGCAACGGCTACACCATCAGTCCGCGCACCCATGAGTACCTGACCGAAGCCGGGGACCGGGCGGGCGCCGATCCCGATGGCCGCGCCCTGTTCTTCGATGCAGCGGGCAAGCCGCTGCCGGTGGGCACACTGGTGGTCAATCCGCAACTGGCCGCGACACTGGAAAGCGTCGCCCAGAACGGCGCAGATGCGTTCTATGGGGGGGATAATGCCCGCACCATCGCCCACCGCGCCGCCGGGGCGATCCCGCACAAGCGCGGGATGACCGAACAGGATATCGCCACATATCGCGCCGTTCCGCGTGCGGCGGTGTGCGGCGTCTATCGCGCCTACCGCATTTGCGGCATGGGCCCGCCATCCTCCGGCGCGACAACGGTTTTCGCCACGCTCAAGCAGCTCGAACGATTCAATCTGGCCGCGCTGGGCCCTCGCTCGCCGACGGCATGGCACCTGATCGCGGAATCGATGCGCCTCGCCTATGCCGACCGGGACCTCTATCTGGCGGACGGGGATTTCGTGTCCATCCCGATCAGGGGGCTGACCGATCCCAACTATCTGGCCGCACGCGGCAAATTGATTTCCCCCACCACCGCCATGCCCACCACCCATGCCGGGACGCCGCCGGGAGTGACGATGGCCCTGGCCAAAGGCAGCGAGCCGCCCGAAGCCGGCACATCGCATTTCGTGGTAATCGACGGGGAGGGGACAGCGATCAGCTATACCTCCACGATCGAAGGTTCGTTCGGATCGGGGATGATGGTCGGCGGCTATTACCTGAACAACGAACTGACCGATTTCAGCTTCACGCCCGAAGCCGATGGGCGTCCGGTGGCCAACCGGGTGGAAGGCGGCAAGCGGCCGCGCAGTTCGATGTCTCCCACGGTCATCTATGGCCCCGACGGCGGGCTGTTCATGGTCGTGGGCGCCGCTGGCGGGGCGACGATTCCGGCCCAGGTCGCCCGCGCGATCATCGGCGCGATCGACTGGAAGATGAGCGCGAAGCAGGCGCTGGCCCTGCCGGTGCTGTTCGCCCCAGGTGACATCGTCTTCATCGAGAAGGGCAGCATGCTCGAAACGATGGCTCCGCAACTGCGCAAGCTGGGCCACACGGTCGAACCCAGGGACATGCCGCTGAAAGCCAATGCCGCTCTACGGCGGGGCAAAGTATGGGGCGGGGCGGCCGATCCCCGCAGCGAAGGCGTGGCTATCGCACCTTGAGCCGGATGGCCCGGATGCATCGCCATGCCTGCCCTCGGCGGTCAAGGGTTGCCGCGTCCGCCGCTGCATCATAGACATTCAGGCAATCGCCACACCCAGGCTGGCGATAGCGGGAGCAAGGCGTGCAGGTTTCGGAAATCGAAGCGACTCAGAACCTCGTCGGCCTTTTCCTGACTCCGGCGGACAGAGGCGGAGAACACCCGTTCCTGTGGATCAAGCGCAAGGATCGCTGGCAGGCGCTAAGTTGGGCGGAAACCGCGCGGCAGGTTTGCCTGCTGGCCGAGAAGCTGGTGGCCATGGGGCTGGAACCGGGCGACAGAGTGGCGCTGGTTTCGGAAAATCGCCCCGAATGGTGCATCGCCGATCTGGCGATCATGGCCGCCGGGTGCGTCACCGTGCCGACCTACACCACCAACACCGAACGCGATCACCTGCACATCCTCGACAATTCGGGCGCGCGGGCGGTGATCGTCTCCACAGCCAAGCTGGCCGAACGGATCGTGCCCGCGATGATGCGTTCGGGCATGGCCGAACATCTGATCGGCATGGAACCCTTGAAAACCGGGCAGGTGGGCGGATTCGCCTGGCATAGCTGGGAGGCAATGATAGCTGGCGATGCCATCGCCGCACGCGCCGCCGTCGACCGGCGCATCGCCGTGATCGGACGGGGCGATCTGGCCTGCATCATCTACACCAGCGGCACCGGCGGCGCACCGCGCGGAGTGTGTCAGCATCACGGGGCGATCCTGTCCAATGTGGCGGGCGCGGCCACCATCCTGATCGAGGATTTCCACGCAGGCGAAAGCGCGGCGGGGAATGAGGTGTTCCTGTCCTTCCTGCCGCTGTCCCACGCCTATGAACACACCGGCGGGCAGTTTCTTCCCATCGGGCTCGGCGCGCAGATCTACTACGCCGAAGGGCTGGAAAAGCTGGCCAGCAACATCGCCGAGGTGCGCCCTACGATCATGGTCGTGGTGCCCCGCCTGTTCGAAGTCCTGCGCGGGCGGATCATGAAGCAGATCGCCAAGGAAGGGCGCATCGCGAATTACCTGATGGACCGGGCGCTGACCATTGCCGGGCGCAAGCGGCTGATCGACAAGCCGATGGACATGCTGCTCGAACGCACGTTGCGGCCCAAGGTGCGCAAGCGGTTCGGCGGGCGGATCAAAGCGCTGGTTTCGGGCGGGGCGCCGCTCAATCCCGATGTCGGCACATTCTTCACCGCCATGGGGCTGACACTGCTGCAAGGCTATGGCCAGACCGAAGCGGGCCCGGTCATCAGTTGCAACCGCCCCGCGGCGGGGTTGAAAATGGATACCGTCGGCCCGCCGCTGCCCGGTGTCGAAGTGAAAGTCGCCGCCGATGGCGAAATCCTGTGCCGGGGCGAACTGGTGATGCACGGCTATTGGCACAATCCGGCGCAGACTGCGGCCACATTGATCGCGGACCCGGCCGATCCCGATTCCGCGCCCTGGCTGCACACCGGCGATATCGGCCATATCGATCAGGCCGGGCGGATCGTCATCACCGATCGCAAGAAGGATATGATCGTCAACGACAAGGGCGACAATATCGCCCCGCAGAAAGTGGAAGGCATGCTGACCCTGCAGCCCGAAATCCTGCAGGCGATGGTGATGGGGGACCGGCGGCCCTATATCGTCGGCCTGATCGTGCCCGATGCCGAATGGGCGCTGGAATGGGCGCAGGCGAACGACGAACGCTACGACATGGCCGAATTGCAACGCCTGCCCGCTTTCCGCAACGCCGTGCGCGAAGCTATCGACCGGGTGAATCTGGACCTGTCGGTGATCGAGAAAGTGCGCCAGTTCGCCTTTGCCGACGAAGCTTTCTCCATCGCCAACGAAGAACTGACGCCAAGCATGAAAATCCGCCGCCACAAGATTCGCGAACGCTACGCGCCGCGGCTGGATGCGCTCTACAAGGCGTGAGACGGGAGCGGCGCCGCGCGGATGATGGCGCGCGGATAAGCCCCCGGATCAGATCAGCCCGGCGAGCGGACTGGAAGGATCGGCATATTTGCGGGTGCCCATGCGGCCCGCGAGATAGGCATCGCGCCCCGCTTCCACTGCCAGCTTCATCGCTCGCGCCATGCGCAGCGGCTCTTTCGCTTCGGCAATCGCGGTGTTCATCAGCACCCCGGTGCAGCCCAGTTCCATCGCAATCGCCGCATCGCTCGCCGTGCCGACTCCGGCATCGACCAGCACCGGCAAAGCGGTGCCTTCGACGATCAGGCGGATCGTCACCCGGTTCTGGATGCCGAGCCCCGAGCCAATCGGCGCGCCCAGCGGCATGATCGCCACCGCGCCCGCGTCTTCCAGCTGCTTCGCCGCGATCGGATCGTCGACGCAATAGACCATCGGCAGGAAGCCTTCCTTGGCAAGCGTCTCCGTCGCGCGCAGGGTTTCGCGCATATCGGGATAGAGCGTGCGCGCTTCGCCCAGCACTTCGAGTTTCACCAGATCCCAGCCGCCCGCTTCGCGCGCGAGACGCAAAGTGCGGATCGCCTCGTCCGCCGTGAAGCAGCCTGCCGTGTTGGGCAGATAAGTGTATCGCTTCGGATCGATGAAATCGGTCAGCATCGGGGCCTTGGGGTCCGACAGATTGACCCGGCGCACCGCCACGGTGACGATTTCCGCACCGCTCGCTTCCACGGCGGCGGCGTTTTCGGCAAAATCCTTGTACTTGCCCGTGCCGACGATCAGACGCGAACGGAACGTACGGCCTGCCACGGTCCAGCTATCATCACCCGTCATGCCGCTGCCACCTCCTACAAAATGCACGATTTCCAGAACGTCGCCCTCGGCCAGCGCAACATCGGCCAGAGTCGAGCGCGGGACGATATCCCCGTTGCGTTCCACCGCGACTTTGGCCGGATCGAGGTCCAGTTGGCGGACCAGATCGGCGATGCTGCCGGGCGCGGCGCGGCGCGGTTCGCCGTTTACGATGAGGGAAAGGGCATTCGTCATGCCCGCCCAGATAGCGTTCAATGGGCGTGACGCAAGTTGAGGATGTGCGCGACGGCGAGCAGAACCACGCCGCTGATCGTCAGAACGGCTTCTTCCATCCCGTGTTCGACGAACAATCCACCGCCCATCAGCAACAGCCCGATCGTGCCGACAATCAGCGGCGGAAGCTGCCCATGGCGCAGAACGCCGACCCCGATGGTCAGCAGGCCGACAGCTATCGCCAGCGCCAGCCCGATCCGGTGGATTACCGGGGCCAGCAGCCATTGGCCGCCGATTCCCAGCACAGTGACCAGCAGCAGACCGGCCACGCAATGCAGCAGGCACAAACCTGACAGGGTAATGCCGACCCGGTCCATCCGGTCGCGAAGGGAAAGCCATGCGGTGCGCATAGCCGCCCCGTATGATATGTTGTAACATCGTGCAACCAAAATCGGCATCGGCAGGACAGAATGGGGCGGGCGCCGCGTTGGGGCATCCTGCCCACTTGCGCTTTGCCCGCGCCTTGCCCACAAGCCCGCCGGAATGCGCACAGCGCGGCAGGGAAGGGGTAAGCGATGGCGGCAATGCAACACGGTTCGGCGCGGCCCCTGCTGCTCGCCCGCTGGCTGTTCATCGTCGCCGCGCTGGTCGTCGCCATCGTCGCGGTGGGCGGAATCACCCGGCTGACCGAATCGGGGCTGTCGATCACCGAATGGAAGCCGGTGACGGGGGCTTTGCCCCCGTTGACCGACGCGCAGTGGCAGGCCGAATTCGAAGCCTACAAGCGGATTCCGCAGTATATCGAAGTCAACGGCCCGGCGGGCATGACGCTGGCGGACTACAAATTCATCTACTTCTGGGAATGGGTCCATCGCCTGCTGGCGCGATTGATCGGTGTCGCGTTCGCGCTGCCGCTGGCGTGGTTCTGGATCAAGCGCCAGATACCGGACGGGTACAAGCCGCGCCTGCTCGCCCTGCTGGCGCTGGGCGGGCTGCAGGGCGTGGTCGGGTGGTGGATGGTCACATCGGGTCTCAACGCCGATTCGGCCGACCGGGTGAGCCATTTCCGCCTCGCCGCCCACCTGCTCGTCGCGCTCGCCACGCTGGCGGGGCTTGTCTGGACCGCGCTCGACATGCGCGCATTGGCCCGGGGCGTAGCGCCCGCGCGGCTGACGCGCTTTGGCCTGCTGACACTCATGGCGCTGACGCTGCAATTGCTGTTCGGCGCTTTCGTTGCGGGGGAACGCGCCGGTTATGTCGCCGGGGCCGGTTGGTTCAACTGGGACGCCTGGCCGCTGATGCAGGGGCGATTCTTTCCGGACGGGGTCGATTGGTCGCGGGGCGTGCTCCACGCCGTGGTGTACGATCCCTATCTGATCCATTTCATCCACCGCTGGTGGGCCTGGGTGGTGGTGGCGCTGCTGATCGTGCTGGCGCGCAAGGCGAAAGCGGTGGGCCGGCGGCCCGCCGCCATCGCCGTGCACAGCGCTTTCGGCACGCAGATCCTGCTCGGTATTGCCACGGTGATGACCGGCGTCGCCCTGTGGGTGGCGGTGCTGCACCAGTTCGTCGGCGCACTGCTGGTGGCCGCGACGGCATGGGCCGTCCACGCCATCGGACGCAAAGCATGACGGAACCGGTCTCCACCGGGCAGGGCCCCGCGCTGATCTGGGCTCCCTTCGCCGATCCCGCCTCGGCGGAAGCGGCGGCCGCCACGCTGCTGGACGAAGGCCTGATCGCCTGCGCCAATATCCTGCCCGCGATGCGTTCGCTCTATGTCTGGCAGGGTGAACGCGGCGCGGGTGAGGAATGCGGCGCTTTGTTCAAGACCGACGCCGCCCTGCTGGATGCGGCCATTGCCCGGCTGGCCGAAATCCACCCTTACGAAGTGCCTGCGATCACCGGCTGGCGCTGCGACGCGGCGGCACCGGCCACGGCCGCCTGGCTGGGCGGGCTGGTTTCCCGACGGAAAGACTGAGATTACCCACCGCATCAGGGCACCCAACGCCTGAGAGGTATTATTATACCGCCCTGTGAAAGCGCAGAATCGCTTGACTTCGGGGTGATTTGCGAACATTGGCGCGCCTTCGCAGGTGTGTGGCAATCCACATACCGGCCAAGTTTTCAGATACGAGGATTTGACAGCCCATGAAGGCGCTCAGCAAGACCACGCGGTCGATCAAGCCGGCCGAGGTCGAAAAGAACTGGCATCTCATCGATGCCGATGGTCTGGTGGTCGGCCGCCTCGCGGTCATCATCGCCAACATCCTGCGCGGCAAGCACAAGCCGAGCTTCACCCCGCATGTCGATTGCGGCGATCACGTTGTCGTCATCAATGCCGACAAGGTCCGTCTCACGGGCAACAAGCTCAAGAACAAGACCTACTACAAGCACACCGGCTATATCGGTGGCATCAAGGCGATCACCGCCGCCAAGGTGCTGGAAGGCCGTTTCCCCGAGCGCGTGCTGGAAAAGGCTGTTGAACGCATGATTCCGCGCGGCCCCCTGGGCCGGGCGCAGATGAAGGCGCTGCACCTCTATGCCGGCGCAGAGCATCCGCATGGCGGCACCCAGCCCCAGCCGCTCGACGTCGCTTCGATGAACCGCAAGAACAAGGCTGCCGCATAATGGCCGACAACAACACCATCTCCGATCTCGCCGATCTGAAGGACATCGCTGGCGCCGCACCGGCCGCCGCTGCTCCCTCCATCGACGCTCCGGCCGCCCCTGCGGCTCCCGCCGCTCCGCTGCGCGAACAGGAACTCGACGCGCAGGGCCGCGCTTACGCCACCGGCCGCCGCAAGGATGCCGTGGCCCGCGTGTGGGTCAAGCCCGGCACCGGCAAGATCACCATCAACGGCCGCGATCAGGAAGTGTACTTCGCACGTCCGACGCTGCGCCTGATCATCAACCAGCCATTTGACATCACCGACCGCGCCGGT
>Ga0182743_1003300_pt1 | contig 13154 bp, 7 predicted proteins | sample eDN3rd30CKraftOP_FD_128522 | JGI IMG/M metagenome (GOLD analysis project Ga0182743, IMG submission 128522) | Enriched Organic Plus compost microbial communities from Emeryville, California, USA - eDNA 3rd pass 30_C Kraft OP (version 2) (version 2) ... | reverse complement strand
CTTTTTGGTTGAAGACTGTACCCAAGCACACCCCGACGGCCCGCTCGCGTAAGTCCCGTTCACCACTCAACTTACATTAACGGGATTTATGCCAGGCCAGCTACACTCGTTTTAGGAGAACCGAAACACCTTTCGAGGCTGTGAGAAACGCTGCGAGAACGCACTGCAGAAACTGTCCAGGCGCAGAACATGGCGCATGCTGCCGACGATTCATATTTTTGCACCATGCTTGAAACCGCGACCATGGAGACGTTCACACCACACATCGGCCAGATCTTTCGATTTGTGGTGGATGAGCAGTCTCAACTGATCACGAAGCTGACGGAAGTCACTCCGTGGGGGCCGGGTGCGGCGGCGAATCGCCCGCGCATGCCGTTCTCGCTCATATTCCATTCGCTGCCGGACACGTACTTGCCGCAGCAGATCTATCGGGTCGAATCGGATGTACTCGAGCCGCTGGAGCTGTTCCTCGTCTGTATCGGGCCGGATGAGCGCGGGATGCGTTACGAGGCGGTTATTACCTAATGCACGGAGCGGAAGCGGAACTGGCTTCCGTACTGGCGTAGCGCGGATGTCTGAGGTCCACGGGCAACGCGGATTGCGGGTCCGCGGGCAACGCGGATGTGCGGGTCCGCGGGCAACGCGGATGTGCGGGTCCGCGGGCAACGCGGATGTGCGGGTCCGCGGGCGACGCGGATGTGCGGGGCCGCGGGCAACGCGGATGTGCGGGGCCGCGGGCAAATGGAAGCTGCGGCAGCGGAAGCTGCGGTAGCTGAAACTGCGGCAGATTGAAGAATTGGCCGGGCGATGTCTCGCCCGGCCAATTGCTTATCGTGCTACGACGTCGGGCAAGCCGGACCGTTGATGAAACCACCGCCTCCGGTTGCCACGGTGTTCTGGGCGAGGCCGGTCGGTGTCCCGCCGTTGTTGTTCTGCACGAACAGTGTCACTGCTGCCATGTCGTTGTTCGCGCCGGCGTAGCCGGGCAGCACTACCGACGTGAGCATCCGCTGCCTGAGGCGGAAGTCGGTACCCGCGGCGCCGCCGGTTCCTGAACCGGTGATTGTGTTGGCGAGTGCGCCCGCGCCGCCGATCGCGAGGCACACCCTCGGGTTGTCACCCGTGATGGTACCGGCGTTCAGGTGAATGCCGTTCCTGGGGGATGCCAATGTGCCCGGATTGGAAACGGTGTTGCCGGTGAGCGTGGCGTTTAGCGTGCCGTCGCCGCCCTGCGTATTGTCTCCGATCTGCAGCAGAATTCCCTGGCCGTTGTACTGACGTACGCGGTTGTTGGTCAGCACCGTGGTGTGCGCGGCGCCACCGGTCACGTTGATGCTCAGCCCTGAACCCTGTGCGGAACCGGAGTTCGGAATTGCGACCGCGCCGATTTCGTTGTTGTCCACCGAACCGGTAAGCGTTCCGGCACCGGTGGAGCCGATCGCGAGTGCAGTGCCGACGGCATTCCGGAAGGTGTTGCCGCTGATCGCATAGGTCAGACCGAAGCCGGTGCCGAACCCATCCAGAGCGACGTTTCCGCCGCCCGCCACGGTATTCGGGTGGCCATTGTTGAAGCTGTTTCCATCGAGAACAACATCGGCGTTGCCACCGCTCTGCGCCTGTACGGTGAGGAGACTGCCGCGCGCACCGGTGAACTGGCTCGACTGCACGGTGACGTCGGCCGTGCCCATCGCTGACGCATGCACGAGCAGACCGTGCCTGCCCTCGCCGAGGCTGTTCAGGCCGATCGTCGAGTTGTCCACGGTCAGCCGGTTCAGCACCCCACTCGTGTTGGTTACACGAATGTTGTCGGTCCATCCGCCAGCGATCGTGGAATTCGCGATCGCCGCGTTGCCGGTCAGCCCATCGAATACGATCGAGCCTTCATGCAGCGCGGCGCTGCTTCCGTTCGTACCATCGATCACGCTCGCAATCAGTTCGAACCCGTTCACGTTCGACCCGTAGATCGCATGATTCGAGTGATCACCGATCTGCATGTGCGACAGCGAGACACCTCTCGTGTCGGAGAGGAAAACGCCGTTGCCGGCCTGCAAGCCATCGCCGCCGGTTGTGTTCCGGATCACACCGCCGCTACCGGGCGTGCCGGTGCCTGTGACGGTCAGCGCGGAATTCATCCCGGTGTTCAGCAGCAGGATTCCGTTCGGGCCGCCTTCCGCCGAGATGCGTTCGAAGGTGATGCCGGCGAGGCCTGCCGTTGTGTTCTCGACGTGCAGGGCGGGCGCATTCTCGGTTGTGATCGTATTGCCCGCGCCGGTGACGATCAACGTTCCCCCGGAAATCGCGCTGAAGCCGGTGGCACCGGCGGTCGTGATGGCGAGGCCGCCATTGGTGAACTCGATCTTCGCGCCAGCATTGTTCGTGAGCTCGACACCGGGACTAGTTCCGGTCGCGAGTGTTTTGGTGCCACTGAAACGCACGGTCGCGTTGTTGTTGTTCAACACGCGAATTCCGCCACGCGTCGACTGGATCGCGCCGCTCAGCTCCAGCAGTCCGCCGGTACGATCGCGGACTTCGACGGCCAAATGGTTGGTCGCGGAGATCGTGCCGCCGTACTTGATCGTACCTGCACCGTCGATCTCGAGGAATCCAGGCCCGCTTGCGTCCGTGATGGATCCTGAGGTCACGGTCAGATTGCCGCCCACACCCATCAGCGTGACACCCTGGCTCGAGCTCGCGCTCGACGCAAGCTGCGCGATCGTGCCGCTGACAGTGCCGGTAACGAGCATGAGTGCGGGGCCGCCCACAGCGGCAACCGTACTATTGTCGATGACAAAATTGCCGAAGCCGTTGCCGTTGATCGCCCTGCCTGCAGTCGCGCCGATGCTGAGGCCGCGCAGTGTGTTGTTCTGCGCGAGCTGAATCGCATTGCCGGGTGTGCTGCGCGTCAGACTCGGCGAATTCCCATCCGCAGCGAACACGGTGACCGTTTCACCATTCAACAGCATCGTTACCGGAGCTGGAATTCCCTGCCCAATCAGCGACTGCCCGTTCTTGAATACGAAACCGGCATCGTAACCTGCGGCGGTCCCATCGCCGCGGTAGACGTAGATGGTTTCGTTCACCGTCGATGCCGCCTGCGCGGCACTGAGCTGTACGAACGGACTCGCATCGCGGCCGTCACCCGGCGCGGTCGCATCGTTGCTCACAAACCAGACGCGGTTCGATACCGTCATCGTGACCGTCGCATTCGCCGTGAGCGAACCGTCGGTCACCGTGTACTCCCACGTGTCGTTGCCGGTAAAACCGGCCGGCGACAGGTACGTGAACGAGCCGTCCGCGCTCAGGTTGACGGTACCGCCGCTCGCTGTCGCGATCACACCGGCAACCGCAGAGACGGCGCCCTCGCCGTCGCTGTCATTCGCCAGGACGCCCGGCGCACTGACCGGAATCGTCACGTTGCCGATCGCATCGAACGCATCGTCTCCGGGAGTCGGCGGAGTGTTCAACGATACGATCGGCGTGGTCGCGCCGCTCTGCCCGAAGTTGTCGACCGCAGTCACCACGTGCTCCGTGCCCGCGATCGTGCTGGTGGTGAAGTCGATCGTCGCGATACCACTTGCATCGGTCAACGATGTCGGCGCGGAGAACACCCCTCCGTTCGTGCTGCTCCAGGTCACCGTCCGGCCCGGCTGCGCGACCGCGTTGTCCGACGCATCGACCAGTTGTGCGGTAATCGTGACCGCGTCACCGGCATTCGGCGTGTAGCTCGACGCGGTTACGATGTAGTGATCGCCCGGGCCTGCACTGACATGGATGGTCACACAACTGCTGTTGCCACCCAGCGCCGCGCAGACAATCGACGTTCCGAGCGACTGCGCAATCGCGACCACCGTGCCCTTGTTCGGTGTGATCGCGACGACCGCAGGATCGCTGCTGCTCCACTCCACATTCTTGTTGTTTTGCGGGCCGTTGCCGTTGCCCGCCGCGAGCGCCATACGAATCGTGTCCTGCAGTCCAACCGTGGTATCCGCCGGCATCGCGTCGCCGGTGTCGGTATCGCGCAGATGCAGTCCGCTGCTGCCCTTCGCGAACTGCGGACCCGTCTGAACGGGGTCGGTCAATGGCGCATTTTCACACGCCACCGGCAGCAGTGCGATCAGCACCGCCGCCCATAAATGCCTTTGTTTCATGGGGGACCTGGGGGATTGAAGTGAACGAGCAACTGCTGTTCGGGCACACTGGCACGCCGGTCTGCATCGACAGACCGGGAGTGCACTACAACAAGTCATGCAATGGAAACGCGAATGGCGAATGTTCCGGCACGACTGACCCGGAACCAGGACTGCAACGGTGGCATCGCCGTACACAATTTGCACGACGACATTTGTTTACAACAGTTAAAATTTGTTAATGATTCGCTACTGCGGCGTTTGGCAGTCGCTCCATGAGCAGGTAGACACCGCGATCTCCGGCCTGCACGAATCCGAGCCGTTCGTACAGTCGCCGTGCGGGATTGAACACCTCGACGTGGATGCTGACCCTGCGACCGGTGCGGTCGCCTTCTTCGAAGAGTTTTCGGAAGAAGTGTGTGCCGATGCCGGCGTTGCGGTGTTCAGGCAGGAGGGCGATGTCGACGATGCGGATGTCATCGGGCCAGCGTGCGACGTAGAGGCGGCCGATGGGTTCGCCATCGTGGAGAATCAGATCCCAGGAGGTATCCGAATAGTTCTGCTGCCAATGGGTGTGCTGTGCGACGAACTGCTGGGTGATGAACGCGGCCTTCTCCTCGTCGGTCCAGGGCACCTGTGCGAGTTCTTCCACGCGGGTGGTAGCGTAGAGGTTCAGCAGAAACTGCATGTCCGCGTCCGTGATCGGGCGCAGAGTTATGGCGTCGTAATTCACGCGAGCTTTCCTGATCCTGCGTTGATGCGTTTGCGGCGAGGACGAAACGGGGTATCGTCCTCGCCGGGCAAACGCGGGGTTATGGCCGCTGCGGGAAGATGCCCTGCAGCGCGATGCAGAAGTTGAGCGTCAGGTACGGCTGCATGTTGTTGTGCGGCAGGCTGCCCCCGGCCGGAGGCAGTGCCTGAAGCGCCATCATCTGCAGGTTGGCGGTCGAAGGCTGGTAGGCCGCGACGCCCTGGGAAAGCGCGAGCACCCGGTTGGAGTTGGGTGTGTTGAGGTCCGCAGGGTCGAACGCATCCGCCATCACGGTATGCGTGTGCACGGGGATCTCGGAGACGAGGAGCGTAATGCTTTCAGCTCCGGACATCTCGCCGAGCACACGCTGGCTGAGCCCCTGCCCCTGTCCCGGCTGCATGGGCGCGTTCCCCTGCATATCCGGAAGGGCGAATGTGCTCTTGCCATCACCGCCGTAAACGGTGCCGAGCAGCGCGAACAACGCGGTGTTCTGCGAGATCGGCATCAACTGACCGTTGCAGAACGCCCAGCCGGTCGGTGGAAAGTTGAACGGGAAGATGCGGATCTCCGCGAGAAATTGATCGGACATGATTCGCTCTCCTCGTCAGGTTTGGCTCGGGAATACGCCGAACAGTGAGATGATGAAGTTGATGCACAGGAACGGCTGCGTGTTTTCATGGGGCTGGCTGCCGCCCTGAGGCCCAACAGCCGCGGCGTTCAGATTGGAGTCGACGCCGCCTTCGTAGTACAGGAAAATCCCGCCGCCGGTTGTCGCCAATACGTTCCCCTGCGGGTTCGAGTCGGTTCCCGCCGCCGTCGAAGCGGTGAGCGGATGCGTGTGGTTCGGGATCTGGTTGACCGTGAGCGTCTCCTGCTCCGTCCCGGCCATCTCACCGATCTGGTACGTTGTCCCGTCCGGACCCGTGCCCATGTGAATCGGCACACGGCTCGCCAGGTTCGGCAGATTGAAAGTCTGCTCGCCGTCGCCGCCGTAGGTTGTGCCGATCAGTTGGAACAGCACTTCGTTCTCCGAAATCGCTAGCGTCTGCCCTTCGCAGAACATCCAGCCGTTCGGCGCGAAGTTGCCGGCGAACATCCGGATCTCCCCCACGTATGGTTGACCCATGACTGGTCTCCTTAGTTCTGTGAAGGGAAGATGCCCTGGAGGGCGATGATGAAGTTCAGCACCAGGTACGGCATCATGTTGTTGTGGGGCTGACTGCCACCTACCGACGTGACGCTCTGCGGGCTCAACGTCGCGAGCGACTGCGGTGCAACGTAGCCGTTGTTCACCGGCGCGAAGACACCATTCGTCGGATCAGCCGAAGTCCCCTGCGAGTTCCCCGATGCCTGCAGCGGATGTACGTGCGTCGGGAGCTGCTGGATATTTACCGTCACAGCCGTACTGCCCGCAGCCTCCCCCAGCGTGTGGCCGTTGCCCATGTGGATCGGCGTCCGTCCGCGAAGGTTCGGCAGCGCAAAGTTGGTCTGCCCGTTCCCGCCGTACGTCGTGCCCAGCAGCGCAAAAAGCGCCTGGTTCTGGTTGATCGGCAGGAGTTGCCCGTTACACAGGGCCCAACCCTTCGGTGGGAAGTTGAACGAGACGACCTTGATCTCGCTCAGGAACGGTTCTGACATCGATTACTCCTCGTGCTGGGGTAATGTGTCCTGCTCGGTACCTGATGCCCTCCGGGCACGCGGCAACACGGATGCGGATGCACCTGAGGTTCGCTGCGACCCATCTGCGCGTATCGTGATGCTGTGTGGTGATATTGTCGCTGGAACGCGTACAACCCAAACCGCGATTGCGGTTCTGCTCCGTACGCTGGGCAACGCGAGAAGGTACACTTTTCCGCTACGCCTGTGCAATGTTTATTAACAAATCTTAATACTTTACAGCAGTTCGGACGGGCCGGACGGAAAAGCCCCTCCCGGCGTACTCCCGGGAGGGGCTTCGAGCTGCTGCTCATTGATCCGGTGTGCCTGTTGTGGCGCTGCGAGCTCAGATTCACGCTCGACCCGCTGCGACGAATCGGGTGCAGCGTCTGGCCCATCGGCCTGCACGGCTGCGCTCTGATACGCGCGCAGCCGCTGCTACATGGACGGCTGCGGGCAGGCGCTGCCCGCGGGGCTCGTGTTCAGCCAGCCGCCGGTCGAGCTGTTCGCGCTGTTCGTCTGGGTGATGGTGTTCCGCCCCGTCAGATAAGCCCCGATATCGGCGTTGGTAAACTGAGCTCCGGTGTAGCCGGGGAACCGCGTAGTTGTATCGAACCGCGCATTGATGCGGACACGGTTCGTGTTGTTGTTGAAGTTCAGGATCGTGTTGCCAACGATGTCGAGGCACACTTTGTCCGCGTCCGTCGGGGGACCGGACTGCGTCCCGATCGTGGCGAGGATTCCATTGTGCCCGTTGATGAGTGGCGCACTCGACTCCTGGATGTTGTTTCCGCTGACGGTGGCGTTGAAAAATCCGCTTCCGCCAAATCCCGCGGCATCACCCGTGAGCAACCAGATCGCGCCGTTGCCGCTTCCCGCCTGGGCCTGCCGGATCACGTTGTTGCTGATCCTGAGTGTGGTTGTGGCCGGACCGTGATGGCTGGCGAAAATTGCGGCGCCTGTCAGGGTGCCCGAGTTGGGGTCACCCGACACGCCGATCGCGTTGTTGTCGATCGTGCCCTGCATCAACGCACCGAAACCGACGCGGTCGGCGCTGATCGCGGTGCCGTTTGTATGCCGGACCGTGTTGTTCGAGATGTTGAAGCTGTGCGCTCCACCGGCCACCCAGATTCCGCCTGCCCCGGCCAGTGCGCCGTTGGTGTTGTCGACGAAGTTACCGGTAATGCGACTGGTGCCGGATGCGGTGCCCTGGATCGCCACGTTGATCGCGTTGCCCCACCAGTAGGTGACGCGGTTGTTGCGGATCCGGACATCGCCGCTTCCGTCCGACAGGCTGACCAGGATTGCGGAACCGCGCACGTCGGTAACGCTGCCCTGCATATGGGCTACGGTGTCGTTCTCGATGACGAGCGAGTCGAGAACAGGTGCGGTCCCGGTGATGTTCTCGACACGCAATGCGTTGTAGGCACCACCGTCCAGACGCGAGTTAATGATCTTTGTGGCGCCACCATGGTTCACCAACTGGATCGCCGACTCGTCGAAGAAGCCCGTGCCGTTGCTCCCGTTGTTTCCGGTGAAGCGCATCTTGTTCAGCAGCAGGTTGCCGCGCACGCCCGTGCCGAACAGGCCGTTGTTCTGGTGGCCGCTCAGCGCCATCCAGCTCAGGCTGATGTTGCGGGCGTTGCTCAGGTAGATGCCGTTTCCGCCGGTCGCGCCGTCAGCACCCGTCGTATTGACGATGGTGCCGCCGGAGCCGTTGGTCACGCCGTCGCCGGTGACGGTGAAAACGCCGCCGCTATTACCCGTGTTGATCAGCGAGATGCCGTTCGCGCCGCCGTTATGGCTGACGCTCCGCCACCTCACGCCGTTCCCGCCAATCGTGACGTTGTTGATGTTCACCGCGATCCCGGTGCCGCTCGAGACGACGTTGTTGGGGCCCGTGATGTTGACGGCGCCACCGCCGGTTGCTCTGAAGCCCTCACCACTGGTCGTGGTAATCGACAGTCCACCACCGTTGAAATTGATGGTCGCGCCGTTGTTGTTGGTGAGATTGACGCCGGTGCCGGTGCCACTGCTGATCTTCTGGTTGGGGCCTGCGAAGGTGATCGTGCCGCCGCTGTTGCTGGCGATGGAAATCCCGCGCCCGGCCGCCGACGGATTGATGTCGCCGGACAGGGTCACCGTGCCGCCGTTCTTGTTGCGGATGTTGACGGCGAGCGTCGCGGCATTCGTTATCGTCCCGGCGTAGGTGAACGAGCCGTTACCTCCATCGATATGGAAGGCATCCCCGGTCGCACCGGAGAGCGCGTCCGAACTGGTGCCGAGAACCCGGGTCAGGCCCCCGGTGGTCACATTGTTCAGGTAGACATTGTTCGCCCCGCCGCTGGAACTCAGCGCGGAGAAACTGCTCGCCAGTGTGCCGCTGCTCAGGTTGAGCGCCCGGCCATTGGTGTTGATGCCGACCTCGGATACGGTGAGGGTCCCGAAGTTCGTGCCCGCGAGAGCGGTTCCCGTCGCGCCCACATTGCCGATGTTGAAGCCGCGCAGCGTGTTGTTCGCCGCGCTCGCGTTCCCCACGTTGGCGAGGGTGAGCGCCGTGGCGTTGGTTGCCGTGATCGTCGGCGCGGTTCCATTCATCGTCGGCTCCGGACCGGCATCCGCCGGCCAGGTCACACCCGCGACAGTGCTGAGCAAGGGCGTCGCCCCCTGTCCGATCAGAGCCTGCCCGTTCAGGAGCGTCAGTGGTCCGGCGTAAGTTCCGGTGTAGAGGAAGATCCGGTCGTTCGCCGCAGGGTTATTGCCGGTCCCGTTGTTGATCGCGTTGAGGCTCGCAAGCGAATTGAACGGCGCATCGAACCGACCGTCACCGCCCGCAGCCGCGCCGTCGTCAATGAACCACACCATCCCGCTCACCGTCATCGATACGGTCGCCGCGGCGCTCGTGCCAAAGCCGTTTTTCACCGTGTAGGTGAAGCTCGCCGGCCCCTCGTAGCCTGCGGTGGGCCGGAAGGTGAAGGTGCTGTCCGCGTTGAGGACGGCCGTGCCGTTGGTCTGGCCAGTGACCGCCAGGACTTTGCCATCGCCCTTGTCGTTGGCTGTCACCCGGAACTGCGTGCTGGTGGCAGTGTTAATCGGCACGTTGCCGACCAGTACCGGCGTGTAGGTGTCGTTGACTGCCGCTGGCCGCGCGCCAACCGCGATAGTCACCCGCGCGTCCGAAGTCCCGCGCACATTGGTGAGGCGGTAGCGGAATACGTAATTCCCGGTGAAGCCGTCCGGCGGGGTGAAGGTCACGCTGCCGTCCGCGGCCACCGAGAGGGAGCCGGTCGTGCGCCCGGTCCCGGGCAGCGGGGAGACGGTGCTCCCCGCCGCGTAGGTGGACGTGCTGCCGCCAAGCGAATCTGCCCCGAAGGAGGTAACGGTCGCCAGCGGGAAGCCGAGGTCATCGTTCGACATCACACCGGGCGCCGGCAGAGTGAACGTCTGCGGGCTCCCGCTCGTGCTGTAGAAGGCGTGGAACGGCTGCCCAGGTGCGCTGCCTGCGGCCGGGCCCTCGTTCACAGCGGTGGGCGGCGCCTGCACGTCGAAGCTGCTGCTGGTGCCGCTCTCCGTTCCACCGCTGCGCGTCGCCGTCAATGTGAACGGTCCCGGCGTGCCGAACGTGATCGCGTGCGAGTTGAGCACACCCGCGGTAAACGCTCCGGAAGTCGCTCCGGCGGAGATCCCGCCGCCCGGCGTCGACGTGAACCCGACAGTCCCGGTGAACGACGTCACCGTATTGTTGGAGGCATCCTGTGCGGTGATGCGGATGTTGAAAGGTGTCCCCCACAGCTGATTGGCGATGGGCCCGCCGGCTGCCGCTTCCACCAGGAAGTGGTCGAGCGCACCGAACGTCACCGTGATGGCGGCGGAGGTGGCCCCCGTCAGGCCGCTGCTCGTGAACGACAGCGTTCTGTCGCCCGCCGCTCCGGACAGGCTCAGATCGGTGAACGTTGCCAACCCGGACACGTCGGTTGTCACGGTTGTGGTGCCACCCAGCGTGCCACCGCCGGAGGCGATCGCCGCAACCACCTCGACATCGGCCAGCGCCACTGCATTTCCGTTCGCGTCCTGAAGCTGGAGGACGGGTTGCTGCGTGAACGCCGCCCCACTCGGCGAGGTCGTGGACGGCTCCGTCGTGATGGCGAACTGCGCCGGTGTGCCCGGTGTGTATTCGACGACCGCCGTGTCGGGCAGCGCCGTGCCGTCGAGCGTCGCCGAGATGCTGTCGACGCCCACCGTAGTCGGCGCCGTCAGCGTCGCGGTATACGCACCCGCGCCTGCATAGGTCACCGCGCCGAGGGTACCTGCGCCGCTGTTGCTCAGCGCCACCGTGCCGGCATTATAGGTGAGGTTATTGCCGCTTGCATCCTTCAACTGCACGGTGACCGTGGTCGAAGCCGTACCATCCGCCGTCAGCGTCGCATCGGACGTGGTAACCGTCGAGGCGGTGAGGTCCACTGGCTGGACGACCGTGATCGCGGCGCTGCCATCCGCGCGTCCGGCTGCACTCGCCGTGATCGTGGCCGAACCCACGCCCACTGCTGTCACCACGCCGCTGCCATCCACGGTGGCAACACCGGTCGCCGAACTCGCCCACGTGATCGACTCCGCCATCACCACGCCGACCCGGCTGTAGACCGTGCCGGTGAGGGCAACCGACTGGTCACCCGCATCGGCGAGGTCCAGCGTATCCGCCGAAGGCGTGACCGCGACCCAGCCGTCCGGCCACTGCACCGGCGCCCAGACCAGCACACGGAAGCCGAACGTGATGTCCGCCGGCACCCCCGTGAACTTGAACTGCACGGCGCCGCTGGTCTGCTCGTCCCCGATGATCTCGTCGAACTGGTAGTAGGGCTGGTCGGCTGTCGTGAAGCTGGCGGTACCGTGGCCCGCCACCCCGTACGGTCCGGAAGGCGCGCCCGCGTCGCCCCCGGTCTTGACCGGAAGCTGTTCGAAGAAGACCCGCACCCCGTCCGAATGCAGCGCGCTGCCGTCAATCGTGCCGAGGGGCTGACCGATATGGTTCGTGATGGTGACGTCGAAGGTGAATTCCTGCGTGCCCGGAGTGTAGACGACGTTCGTGCCAGTCAGCGTGACATTGACGCCCTGCCCGCCAATGATCAGCGACGGGTCATCCGGTGCCAGGGTCCGCGGTCCTCCTGACCACAGTCCGCCGCGCCCGCCGTTCGAAAGCTTCCACGCGCCCTCACCCTGCAACGGTCCATCCGCCGGCGCGCAGTTGACCTGCCCCGTTCCGGTATTCGCCGTACAGAGCAGCGCCGCGGACTGAACCTCCGGGTTCGGCTCGGGCTGTGGTGGCTTCACACCACCGGGTCCATCATCGGAGCAGGCGACAAAGGTGAATAGCGCACCAAGTGCCAGCAGCATTGCGCCGGTTGGGCGCCGTGCGGGCGAGCCGTTCTGGGTACGAAGCATGGAAAGGCCTTGATTGTAAGGAACGTGGCAGTTGCGACTGCGATTTTCGGCGGGAGAGCCAGTGCAAAAATACAACGCCGACGCTAATCGGCAACGGTTTTTGTACGCGGGACCGGGCCCGCTGGAGGCCCAAAATCATTAAAATTTCCTAATGAACGAGCGGCCTCGCGGTCGTGGTAACGGCGCGCGGGAACTGGCGAACGGCCGCGCGCCGGAGGGCCACGAGGCACGAGGCACGAGGCACGAGGCACGAGGCGCGAGGCGCGAGGCATGAGGCACGGAGGACGGGCACGGGGCTCGGGGCGCGGGTGCACTTTACGGCCGCAAACCGGTTAATCGCCGCAACCTGGCGCATGCAAGTGCGGTTGACGGCGCGTCGACCGCGGCGAATCGCCCAATGGCGTGCCCTTGCGAAGGTGGGATCGGAATTCACCGCTCTCTACCGGATGGATTGTCCACCCACGCCGGAGTTGACGGCGACGTTCGGACAATCGACCCGCCGGGGAGCGGTGAATCCAGCATTGGCTGAAAAAGCTGACGGTGAGCGGGCGATTCGCTGGAGCGCGACCGCCGCAAACCGCCCGATCGCCGCGTTTCGCCACACGCCGGTGCGCGTGACGACCGCAAAGAGCGCTCAATCGCCGTGTCCCGCCGCGCACGGGTGCACCTTACGGCCGCAAACTGCTTAATCGCCGTGTCGCGCCGCGCGCGGGTGCACTTTACGGCCGCAAACCGCTTAATCGCCGCGACCTGGCGCACGCAAGGGCGGTTGACGGCGCGTCGACCGCGGCGAATCGCCCAATGGCGTGCCCTTGCGAAGGTCGGATCGGAATTCACCGCTCTCTACCGGATGGATTGTCCACCCACGCCGGAGTTGGCGCCGACGTTCGGACAATCGACCCGCCGGGGAGCGGTGAATCCAGCATTGGCTGAAAACGCTGACGGTGAGCGGGCGATTCGCTGGAGCGCGACCGCCGCAAACCGCGCAATCACCGCGTTTCGCCACCCGCCGGTGCGCTTGACTCCGCAAAGAGCGCTCAATCCCCGCGTCCCGCCGCGCGCGGGTGCACTTTACGGCCGCAAAGCGCCCAATTGCCGCGCCCCACCGCACGCTGATGCGCGTGACGGCCGCAAGCTCCCCCGCTCCCCCGCTCCCCCGCACACGTGGCGGACGGCTCGGT
>Ga0182743_1003298_pt1 | contig 13171 bp, 16 predicted proteins | sample eDN3rd30CKraftOP_FD_128522 | JGI IMG/M metagenome (GOLD analysis project Ga0182743, IMG submission 128522) | Enriched Organic Plus compost microbial communities from Emeryville, California, USA - eDNA 3rd pass 30_C Kraft OP (version 2) (version 2) ... | reverse complement strand
GGAACATATCCGTGACAAACCCTTTGGTTTTCTGGGTATCCCGGCTCCAGGCGTATGCCGTGTTGCATTAGCCATCCAGCGTCCCACGCAGAAATTATCATTTTCCATAGCCTACGAGACGGGCCATTTCGCGCCACCCAATTCTTTTCATCTCGCTTTGGCGTCCATTCCGGGTAGTGCCTGGCATCGACGCTTCGAAGAAGAACCCATCATGGAGATATTCCAGGACGAGTCCCCTTCTTTCGGAAAGGTATATCCGGACAGCCGCTGGATGGCACTGGTCCCCATCCAGGCGCCAGCTGATGAAGACGGCATCGACCCCGCCTTGGCTGTCGTAGCCATCATTGATTCCCCGGAACCCATAGACTCGAACGCGATGCAAAATGCGCGTAAACTGAACGATCTTGCCATTGAAATAAGACGATTTGCGCTGGACTTTTCCACCCAGAACGACCTGGGCACTTCGGCACGGAGGGCATTCTCATGGCTGTGAGAATCCATGAAAAAAGCGGATCGGTAAGAACGGTGTCATACGAACCATCCGACGTCGCTCAAGCACTGTCGTCCACCATTGCAGTGGGGCTGGGCCGTGTCGTGCTCGATAGCGCTCCCGCCGAGGTATCGGAAGACTCGTTATCGTCCAAGGTACAGGAATCCACGGACCTCAAAGAAGCGCTCGACCGCTCTGAAGAAACGCGCAAAGCGCTACGCAGCAGAATCGAAGCGTATTTCCAGCGGTAAGGTCCTCCCCAACTCAGTCCGGCCCCTCTGCCGGCAAAGGCATCGTGGCGTCCCGACCAGGCAGGGTGGCCGAACGCGAGCGTCTGTGCGTCGCGTTGGCAAGGCGACTTGAAATCCCGGTTCCTGTCCTCACATGAGACCTTCATAGGAAGGAAAGCATGGAACAATTTCACGCCACCACCATCGTCTGCGTCCGCCGCGGCAACCGCGTCGCGCTGGGCGGCGATGGGCAGGTCACGCTGGGCAACATCGTCATCAAGGGCACCGCGCGCAAGATTCGCCGGCTGTACCACGACAAAATCCTGGCCGGCTTCGCCGGCGCCACGGCCGACGCCTTCACGCTGCAGGAACGCTTCGAAGCCAAGCTGGAAAAGCATCAGGGCCACCTGATGCGCGCCGCCGTCGAGCTCACGCGCGACTGGCGCACCGACCGCGTGCTGCGCCGGCTGGAAGCCATGCTGATCGTGGCCGATGCCGAGCACACGCTGGTGCTGACCGGCAACGGCGACGTGCTCGAACCCGAGCACGGCCTGGCGGCCATCGGCTCGGGCGGTGCCTATGCCCAGTCGGCCGCGCTGGCCCTGCTGCGCAACACCGAACTGCCGCCGGAAGACATCGTCAAACAGTCGCTCGAGATCGCCGGCGACCTGTGCATCTACACCAACCAGAACCACGTCGTCGAGACGCTGTAGGCCTGGAACCGCTCATGTCCGCATCCACCATGACCCCCGGAGAGATCGTCTCCGAACTCGACAAGTACATCATCGGCCAGAACAAGGCCAAGCGCGCCGTCGCCGTGGCCCTGCGCAACCGCTGGCGCCGCCAGCAGGTGGCCGAGCCGCTGCGCCACGAGATCCACCCCAAGAACATCCTGATGATCGGCCCCACGGGCGTGGGCAAGACCGAGATCGCGCGCCGCCTGGCCAAGCTGGCCAATGCGCCCTTCATCAAGATCGAAGCCACCAAGTTCACCGAAGTGGGCTACGTGGGACGCGACGTCGACACCATCATCCGCGACCTCACCGAATTCTCGGTGAAGCAGACCCGCGAGCAGGAAATGCGCCGCGTGCGCAGCCACGCCGAAGACGCCGCCGAGGACCGCATCCTGGACGCGCTGGTGCCGCCGGCGCGCACCGCCACCGGCGACCCCGAACGCGGCGAGGATGGCGCGGCCCGCCAGACCTTCCGCAAGCGCCTGCGCGAAGGCAAGATCGACGACCTGGAAATCGAGATCGAGATCGCCCAGCCCGCGCCGCAGATGGACGTGATGACGCCGCCCGGCATGGAAGAGATGGCCGAGCAGCTGCGCGGCATGTTCGCCGGCCTGGCGCGCGACAAGAAAAAAGCCAAGAAGATGAAGGTGAAGGACGCCTTCAAGCTCATCGTCGAGGAAGAGGCGGCCAAGCGCGTCAACGAGGACGACCTGCGCGCAGCGGCCGTGGCCAACGTCGAGCAGAACGGCATCGTGTTCCTGGACGAGATCGACAAGATCGCGGCGCGCCAGGAAAGCGGCGGCGCAGACGTGTCGCGCCAGGGCGTGCAGCGCGACCTGCTGCCGCTGGTCGAGGGCACCACCGTCAGCACGCGCTACGGCATGGTGCGCACCGACCACATCCTGTTCATCGCGTCGGGCGCCTTCCACCTGTCGCGTCCGTCCGACCTCATCCCCGAACTGCAGGGCCGCTTCCCCATCCGCGTCGAGCTGGAATCGCTCACCGCCAAGGACTTCGTGCGCATCCTGTCCGAGACCGATGCGTCGCTCGTCAAGCAGTACTCGGCGCTGCTGGCCACCGAGGACGTGGAGCTGGAATTCACCGACGAGGGCATCGAGCGCCTGGCCCAGCTGGCGTTCGACGTGAACGAACGCACCGAGAACATCGGCGCGCGGCGCCTGTACACGGTGATGGAAAAGCTGTTGGAAGAGCTGTCGTTCGAAGCCAGCGCGCATGGCGCGCGCCAGGTGAAGATCGACGCCGCGTACGTCGACGCGCAGCTTGCCGAGACCGCGGGTAGCCAGGACCTGGCGCGCTACGTGCTGTAGCGGCCAGCGGCCCCGGCCGCACGCTATTTCGCGATTTCGGTCACCACGTACTGGCCGTCCCTGCGCTGCGCCGTGAAGCGCACGCGGTCGCCCGGCTTCAGGCCGGCCAGCAGCTTCGGGTCGGCCTGGTACACCAGCGTCATGGCCGGCAGGCGCAACGCGGAGATGGCCTCGTGCTTGATCGCGACCTTGCCGTCCGCCGCGTCCAGGCGGCGCACCTCGCCGCTGGCGGTGGCCTGCCGCACCTGGCCGCCGGCCTGCTGGGCGTGCGCGCCCGCCATGGCGGCCGCCGCCAGCGCGGCTGCCGCCATGCCTCGAAAAAATGGGCTCATGCGTCGGCTCCTGTCATGGGGTCCAGCATAGCGCGCCCGCGCGGCGCGCGTCCCGGTGCTAGGATAAGGCCGCTTATCCGAAGAAGGACTTCCTCATGGCAAACCGCCTGTCCGTCATCGCCACGCGCACTGGCGACGATGGCACCACCGGCCTGGGCGACGGCTCGCGCACCGGCAAGGATGCGCCGCGCGTCGCCGCGATGGGCGACGTGGACGAACTGAACAGCGTGCTGGGCGTGCTGCGCGCCGAGCGGCTTCCCGAAGAGGTCTCGGCCGACCTGCTGGCGGTGCAGCACGACCTGTTCGACCTGGGCGCCGAGCTGTGCATCCCCGGCCACGCGGCGCTGGACGACGCGCAGGTGGCGCGGCTGGACCAGCGCCTGGCGCACTACAACGCGGCGCTGCCGCCGCTGCGCGAATTCATCCTGCCCGGCGGCGGGCGGCCTGCGGCGCTGGCCCACCAGGCCCGCACCGTGGCGCGCCGCGCCGAGCGCGCGGTGGTGGCGCTGGCGCACACCGAGCCCGTGCAGCCCGCCTCGCGCCAATACCTGAACCGCCTGTCGGACCTGCTGTTCGTGCTGGCGCGCCACCTGAACCGCGCCGAAGACCTGCCGGACGTGTACTGGAGCAGCAAGCATGCGCGCCAGCCCGACTGACGCGGCCCGCGCACGATTCTCATGAACATCCTGCTGCTGGGCGCCGGCGGCCAGTTGGGCCGCGCGCTGTCGACCACGCTGCCGGCGCTGGGCACACTCACCGTCCTGGACCGCCCTCAGGCCGACTTCGATGACCTGGACGCGCTGGCCAGCCAGGTACGCCGCCATCGGCCCGACCTGCTGGTCAACGCCGCCGCCTACACCGCCGTGGACCAGGCCGAGCGCGAGCCTGCGGCGGCGCAGCGCGTCAACGCCGAGGCCGTGGCCGTGCTGGCCGCCGAGGCGCGCCACACCGGCGCCCTGCTGCTGCACTACTCCACCGACTACGTCTTCGACGGCGCCAAGCCGGCGCCCTATGTGGAGACCGACGCGGCGCATCCCATCAACGTCTACGGCCGCAGCAAGCTGGCGGGCGATTGCGCCGTGCGCGACAGCGGCTGCCGCGCGCTGGTGCTGCGCCTGAGCTGGGTATATTCCACCGCACCGGGTGCGCGCCATTTTGTGGGCACGGTGCTGGCCCTGGCGCGCACGCACGACCGGCTGCGCATGGTGGCCGACCAGGTGGGCGCGCCCACTTCGGCCGAACGCATCGCACAGGTCAGCGCCCAGGCGGCGGCGGCCTGCCTGGCCGGGCGGCTGGCGCCCGGGCTGTATCACCTGGCGGCCGGCGGCGAGGTCGACCGGCACGCGCTGGCGCGCCACATCGTCGAACGCGCGCGCCGCCATGGCGCCGCGCTGCGGCTGGCGCCCGACGCGATCGAACCGGCGGCCACAGGCGACGAACCGGGCCGCGCGCCGCGGCCGCTGAACAGCCGGCTGGATTGCACAGCGCTGTCGCGCGGGCTGGGCATCACATTGCCCGACTGGCGCGCCGACCTGGACGCGGCCGTGGATCGCCTGGCCGCGCCCGATGCGCAGGGACCGCGCTAGGACCCGACGACGCACATCCGGCGCATTACGCGCCCGACTTCACGGGCCGGCCGAAGAACGGATAGTTCGGATCGTTGTAGCCGTGCGAGGACGCATGGCCCGGCGTCACCCACTCGTCCACCCTCTTTTCTTCGTCGGCGCTGACGCTCACGTCCAGCGCGCCGTAATAGTCTTCCATCTGCGCCAGCGTACGCGGACCGGCGATGACGGCGGTGACGACGGGATTGGCCAGCACCCACGCGGTGGCAAAGTGCCCCGGGCGGATGCCGCGGCCGGCGCAGTAGTCGGTAAGCTGCTTGGCGATCTGCAGCGACTCCTCGCGGAATTCGGTGTCGAGGATGCGCTTGTCGCCGCGGCCGGCGCGCGTGTCGGCAGCCGGCGCCTGGCCCGGCGCGTACTTGCCCGTCAGCACGCCGCGCGCGATCGGGCTGTAGGGCACCACGCCCAGGCCATAGTGATGACAGGCCGGCAGGATCTCGACTTCGGGGCCGCGGTTGAGCATGTTGTAGTAAGGCTGGCACACCACCGGCGCGGGCACGCCCAGCTTCTCGCACACGCGGATCATCTCGGCGATGCGCCAGCCGCGGAAATTCGAGATGCCGAAGCTGCGGATCTTGCCCGCGCGGATCAGGTCGCCCAACGCCCACACCGCCTCTTCCAGATTCTCTTCGTGGTAGTCGCGATGCAGGTACAGGATGTCGAGGTAGTCGGTGCCCAGGCGCTGCAGGCTCTGCTCCACGCCGCGCACCAGCCACTGGCGCGAGTAATGCGACTGGTTGGGCGCCTCGCCCACGCGGTTGCCGATCTTGCTGGCCAGCACCCATTGATCGCGCTGGCCGGCCAGCAGCTTGCCCGTCACCTCTTCGGAACGGCCACCGTTGTACACGTCGGCCGTGTCGATGAAGTTGATGCCGTGGTCGCGCGCCGAGGCGACGATGGAGGCGGCTTCGGCATCAGGGGTCTGCTCCCCGAACATCATGGTGCCCAGGCACAGGGGGGATACCCGCAGGTTGCTGCGGCCGAGTCGACGGTATTGCATGGCGTTATCTTCCTTTTCTTTTGGCATGGCCGGCCGGCGCACGGCGCCGCGGTCCGGGGTGGACGAAAAGCCCGGCTCCCAGCATACGCCTGTCGGACCGCCGCGGCGACCCGGCTGCGGTACAGTGGCAGGCGGGCGCTCTCCCGCCCATCCGTCTGCCATGAAAACCACTCCCCTCGCCATTCCTGACGTCGTGCTGATCGAGCCCGTGGTGCACGAGGACGACCGCGGCTTCTTCTACGAAAGCTTCCACCAGGCGCGCCTGGAGGCGGCGCTGGGCCGGCCGCTGCGCTTCGTGCAGGACAACCACTCGCGCTCGGCCCGCAACGTGCTGCGCGGCCTGCACTACCAGGTCCGCCAGCCGCAGGCCAAGCTGGTGCGCGTGCTGGCAGGCGAGATCTTCGACGTGGCGGTCGACCTGCGGCGCGGCTCGCCCACCTTCGGGCGCTGGACCGGCTGCACCCTGTCGGCCACCAACCGGCGCCAGGTGTGGATACCCGAGGGCTTCGCGCACGGCTTCCTGGTGCTGTCGGACAGCGCCGAGGTGCTGTACAAGGCCTCGGACTACTACGCCCCGGAACACGAGCGCTGCGTGCGCTGGGACGACCCCGCGATCGGCGTGGCCTGGCCCTTGCAGGGCGAGCCGGTGCTGTCGCCGCGCGACCGCGTGGGGCTGCCGCTGGCGCAGGCCGACACGTACCCCTGAAGCGCGACGCCACCGTCGCTGCGAACGCCCAATGCAAACGCGGCGCCCGAGGCGCCGCGTTCGACACTGTGCCGCTACCGCCGCGTCAGTTCACGCCGGCGGCGTGGGCCTGCTGGTCGGCGTGGTACGACGAACGCACCATCGCGCCCACCGCCGCGTGCGTGAAGCCCATGGCATAGGCTTCGCGCTCGAACATGGCGAAGGTGTCGGGGTGCACGTAGCGCAGCACCGGCAGGTGGTGCTCAGACGGCTGCAGGTACTGGCCGATGGTCAGCATGTCGACATTGTGCGCGCGCATGTCGCGCATCACCTGCAGGATTTCCTCGTCGGTCTCGCCCAGGCCCAGCATCAGGCCGGACTTGGTGGGCACCTCGGGGTGCAGCTGCTTGAACTCGGCCAGCAGGCGCAGCGAATGCGCGTAGTCGGAACCCGGGCGGGCCTGCTTGTACAGGCGCGGCACGGTTTCCAGGTTGTGGTTCATCACGTCGGGCGGGCCGCTGTTCAGGATGGCCAGCGCGCGGTCCAGGCGGCCGCGGAAGTCGGGCACCAGCACCTCGATGCGCGTATCGGGCGACTGCTGGCGCACCTGCGTGATGCAGTCCACGAAGTGGGCGGCGCCGCCGTCGCGCAGGTCGTCGCGGTCGACCGAGGTGATCACCACGTACGACAGCTTCAGCGCGGCGATGGTGCGCGCCAGGTTGGCAGGCTCGTCGGGGTCCAGCGGATCGGGGCGGCCGTGGCCCACGTCACAGACGGGGCAGCGGCGCGTGCACTTGTCGCCCATGATCATGAACGTGGCGGTGCCCTTGCCGAAGCACTCGCCGATGTTCGGGCACGACGCTTCCTCGCACACGGTGTGCAGGTTGTGCTCGCGCAGGATGCGCTTGATGTCGTAGAAGCGCGAGCCGGGCGAGGCGGCGCGCACGCGGATCCAGTCGGGCTTCTTCAGCCGCTCGGCCGGCACGATCTTGATGGGGATGCGCGCGGTCTTGGCCTCGGACTTCTGCTTCTGCGTCGCGTCGTACGGCGCCGGGGCGGCGGCCTGGGATACGGAAGAGGGAACGGTGGGTTCGCCGGTCGTGGACATGGAGTACCTTTGCGGCGCGCGCGCAGGGCACCCGCCAGAGCGAAAAAGCTAGTTTACTACCGCGTGCCCGGCCCCCAGGGGCGCAGGGGGCGGTGCCGCCGGCCCCATGCCGGCCCGGCCCGTCTTCTGCGCGGCCACGCCGCCGCCGATGCGCGCCGCCAGCGCCTCGCCCACCTCGACCAGGCCGGCCCGCACGCCGCAGGCGGCCATGTCCACGGTCTGCAGGCCCGCGTAGCCGCAGGGGTTGATGCCCAGGAAGGGGGCCAGGTCCATGTCGACGTTCAGCGCCACGCCATGGTAGGCGCAGCCGTTGCGCACCTTGATGCCCAGCGCGGCGATCTTGGCCAGCTCGGCGCCGCCGTGGGGATCGGGCACGTAGACGCCCGGCGCGCCCGGCTTGCGGCAGGCGCCCTGCACGCCGAAATCCCGCAGCGTGCCGATGGCGGCGTCTTCCAGCAGCGCCACGTACTCGCGCACGTACAGGCCGGCGCGGCGCAGGTCGAACAGCGCGTAGGCCACGACCTGGCCCGGGCCATGATAGGTGGCCTGGCCGCCGCGGTCGCAGCGCACCACCGGGATGCCGCCCGGTGCCAGCAGATGGTGTTCCAGCCCCGCCTGCCCCAGCGTGTAGACCGGGCGGTGCTCGCACAGCCAGATCTCGTCGGGCGTTTCGATGGTGCGGGATTCGGCGTGCGCGCGCATGGCGCGCCAGACCGGCTCGTAGTCGGCCGGCCGCTCGAGCCAGCGGGTGGCGACGTCCATGCCTACAGGACGATGGACACCATGGGATGGCCGTGCAGCGCGCGGTACAGCGAATCGAGCTGCTCGCGCGAGGTGGCGCGCACGGTGAAGGTGAGGCCGAGATAGTTGCCGCCCTTGCTGGGCCGCATCTCGACCGTGGCCGGGTCGAAGCGGGGGTCGAACTGCAGCACGACCTCGGTGAGGGTCTGGGCGAAATCCGGATGGTGCTTGCCCATGACCTTGATGGGAAAGTCGGACGGATATTCGATCAGGGAGTCTTCGGGCGGAATATTCATGGGGACCTGCCTGGAGGCGCCGCGCGCCGGACGGACCGGAGGGGCGGCGGCGGGGCCAATGGCGCGGGGGCCGCACCGGCGGCCGCCGCGCGAGCCGGCGTCAGAGCGCGGCGATGCGGGCATCATAACCCGCACGCAGGGCAGCATAAACGGGGCCGGGCTTGCCGGCGCCTACCGGCTTGCCGTCCACGCTGACTACCGGCAGCACTTCCTTGGTGGCCGAAGACAGCATGATCTCGTCGGCCGCGGCGACCTCTTCGCGCGAGATGCGGCGCGCCTCGAACGCAATGCCCGCCTCGGCCGCCAGTTCTTCCATCAGGCCGTAGCGTATGCCTTCGAGAATGCGGTTGTCCTTGGGCGGGGCCAGCAGCTTGCCGCCCGACACCACCCAGATGTTGGACGAGGCGCCCTCGGTCAGCGCCCCGTCGCGGAATTGCAGCACCTCGTCCACGCCCGCGTCCACGGCCTGTTGCTTGGCCAGCACGTTGCCCAACAGCGAGGTCGACTTGATCTCGCAGTGCAGCCAGCGCTCGTCCGGGATGGTGACGACCGCCAGGCCCTGTTCGCGTTGCTTGGCCGACGGCGGATTGAACACGCTGACCATGCCGAACACCGTGGGCGGCACGGGCTCCAGCGGGAAGCCGTGGTCGCGCTTGGCCACGCCGCGCGTGACCTGCAGGTAGACGATGCAGGTGGGCGTGGGCGAGCGCTCGATCAGCTGCCCCACCAGATGTTCCCAGCCCGCGCGGTCGAACGGCGAGGCGATGCGCAGTGCGGCCAGGCTGCGCGCCAGGCGCGCCAGGTGGCCATCCAGGCGGAACGGCTTGCGGCCATAGGCCGGCACGACCTCGTAGATGCCATCGCCGAAGATGAACCCGCGGTCGAAGACGGAGATCTTCGCCTCGTCGGCGCGCAGGAATTGACCGTTGAGATAAACCGGGCTGTCGCCCGGCATGCCCGGAATCATGGAACTGCTCCTGGAAAAACGGCCCGCCGGATGCGGCGGGCGACGTGCGCCAGCTTACACCCGCGCGCCCCCCGGCGCGCAGGCCGGCGGCGGGCTTGCGGCCGGCCTACTGGAACCAGCGCTTGACGATGTCGGTGAGCCGTCCGAACAGGCCGGCGCGTTCGACGTCCTGCTGCACCACCAGCGGTTCGGTGCGCAGCGTCTTGCCATCCAGCGACAGCTGCAGGGTGCCCACCTGCTGGCCCTTGGTCAGCGGGGCGACCAGCGGGTCGGTGCGCTGCGCCACCGGCTTGATCTCGGGGCCCTTGCCGCGCGGCACGGCCAGCCACACCGGGTTGGGCGGGCCCAGGCGCACGGTCGGGGCCTTGCCTTCCCACACGCGCACCTCCAGGCCGGGCTGGTTTTCGCCATACAGCTTCACGGTGTCGAAGTTCTGGAAGCTCCAGTTCAGCAGCTTCAGGCTTTCCTCGGCGCGGGTGGCCTCGCTATCGGCGCCCGCCACCACGGTGAGGATGCGGCGATCGCCGCGCATGGCCGTGGCCACCAGGCAGTAGCCGGCCGAATCGGTGTGGCCGGTCTTCATGCCGTCGACCGACGGATCGGCCCACAGCAGGCGGTTGCGGTTGGGCTGCGTGATCTTGTTGTAGGTGAACTCTTTCTGCTTGTAGTAGTGGTAGTAGTCGGGGTGGTCGGAGATGAGATGCGCCGACACCACCGCCAGGTCGCGCACGGTGGTGACGTGCTGCGGATCGGGCAGGCCCGTGGCGTTCATGAAGTGCGTGTTGCGCAGGCCCAGGCGCTGGGCCTCCTGGTTCATCAGGGCGGCGAAAGCGCTCTCGCTGCCGCCCACCGCCTCGGCCAGCGCCACCGAGGCGTCATTGCCCGACTGCACGATCATGCCCTGGGCCAGTTCGTCGACGGTGACGGGCTTGCGCGGCTCGATGAACATGCGCGAGCCGCCGGTGCGCCAGGCATGCTCGGACACCGGCACCTGCTGCTGCAGCGTCAGGCGCTTTTCCTCCAGCGCGTTGAACACCACGTAGGCCGTCATGATCTTGGTCAGCGAGGCCGGCTCGATCTTCGCGTCGGGATTGGACGAGGCGAGCGTCTGGCCGCTGTTGACGTCGATGGCGATCCAGGCCTTGGCCGCGATGGTGGGCGCGGGCACCGATGCCAGCTCGCCCACCTGCAACGCGGCGGGATCGGTGAAAGGCAGCATTGCCGCCGGCGTCTGCGAGGCCGGCGCGGGTGGCGCAGCGGGCTGCTGGGCGGCGGCGGGCACCGAGCCGGCAAGCAGCGCGGCAACGACCGCGCCGGCCAGCGCACGGCGCGCGGAAGCGGCGGAGAAAATGGCGGACGGGGACGGATTCTTCATCGACGACGGATCCTGGATGGCGCGGCCGGGCGCGGTTGAGGCCTGCGTACAAGGCTGCGGCCGCAGGATAGCGGCCGCAAGCAACGGGGAAGCCGCAATTATAGGCAGCGTATGGGACGTGTTCGGCGCGGGAACGTTCCTTGCGCGCGACAAAAGATGCAACGCAATGTTTGCGCGCGTCACGCTCCCAATGCCACTGTCAGGCGCTCGGACACCAGCCGGCGCAACACGAGCAGCTTGCCGTGGAAGAAATGCGATGCGCCCGGCACCACCACCACGGGCACGGCGCGCGGCCGCGCCCAGTCCAGCACTTCGGCCAGCGGCACGACCTCGTCCTCTTCGCCGTGCACCATCAGCGTGTCGTCGGGCACCTGCAGGTCGGCGGCCTGGAAGCGCTGCACCGCCGCGCCCATCAGCATCAGCGCGGCGGGCAGCGCGGCGTCGCCCGCCTGGGCCAGCCCCGCGTGCACGCCCGCGGCCACCGCGGTGCCGAACGAGAAGCCGCCCAGCACCCAGGGCTGCGCGACCAGGTCGGGGTGGCGCTCGCGCATCTGCTGCACCAGCGCCAGCATGTCCTGCGTCTCGCCGACCGCCTTGTCGAATTCGCCGGCCGAGTCGCCCACGCCGCGGAAATTCGGGCGCACCGCCAGCAGCCCGCGCTGCGTGCAAGCGCGCGCCAGCGTGGTCACGACCTTGTTGTCGCGCGCGCCGCCCTGCAGCGGATGCGGGTGCAGCAGCAGCGCCCAGCCGCGCGGCGTGCCCTCCGGCCAGTCGAACGCGCAGTCGATGCGCCCGGCGGCGCCGGTGAAAACCACGGTCTCGGTGCGTGCGGCCATAGGGGGACTACCTCTTGCTTATGCGAAAACCGCGATGTTAACGCCGTGCGGACGCGGGCCTGCCCGGCCGCGCCGAGGCCGTGGCCGGTGCCGGCAGCGCGCCGGCCAGCCAGGCGGCCAGTTCGTCGGCGGCCTCGTCCGTGGCCCGGCGCAGCGCCCCCGCGCCGCCCTCGGCGTTCTGCGAGGCCGCGGGCACCGCCAGGTCCACGCGCCGCTGCGCCACCACCTGGCGATCGGCCAGCAACACCGCCTGCAACGCCAGCCGCCCCTCGCTAGCGCTGCCGTCGTCGCGAAAGACCTGCTCGAACCGCGTCAGCGTGACCTGCAGCTGCGGCAGGCCGGCCGCCGTATCGCCCAGCACGGGCCCCTGGCGCGACAGGCGCTCGGCCAGCCGCTGGCGCACCAGCTCGGACGGCGGCGCGGCCCAGCGCGCATGCGCGTAGGCGCGCGGGCTGGCGCTGTCGCCCACGCGCCAGATGATGCCAGCATCGGACAGCATGGGCACGGCGGCGAAGGCCAGCGCAATGGGCGCGCGCGCGGCCAGTGCCGGCGCGGGGCGGTCGTCGGCGCCCAGGTCGTACAGCGCGGGCGGCGCGCCGACGCGGCCGACGCCGCAGCCGGCCAACAGCAGGGTCAGCGCCAGGATGGCGGCGGGTTTTTTCATCATTGCGGCTCTCTCCCGAATCCGGCAAAACCGTTCTCGCCCGGGCCCGGCATCGCCGGCGGCGGACCGAACAGCAGCGATTGCGGCGTGTCGCCCACGCGGCGCAGCGTCGACGAGGCGTTGCGCGCCGCGGCGTTCACGCCGGTGGCCATGCCCTTCAGGGCGGGCAGCGTTTCCTGGTCCAGGCGCGCGGCCGCCGAGGTGATCTGGCGCAGGCTTTGCGAGGCCGCGGCCAGCGGCCCCTCCGGGCTCTCCAGACGCGCCAGCGCCGCGCGCGCGTCGTGCGCCAGGCCGCTGGTCTCGCGCGCCGCCTCGCCCATCCGGGCCAGCGTCTCGTCCAGCCGGCGCGCCAGCGGCACCAGGTTCCGGCCGGCTTCCCGCAGCTGGGCCGACACGTCGGCCGCGTTCTGCAGCACCGCGGTCAGCGCCTGCACGTTCTCGTTGCTAAGCAGCCGCGTCAGCTGCTGCGTGGCCTGGTCGATGTTGCCGAGTACCGCCGTGCCGCGCTGCTCGATGCGGTCGAACAGGCCCGCGCGCAGCGGAATGGCGGCCGGATGCTCGGGCGTGGTGGCCAGCCGCGAGGCCGAGCTGCCATCGTCGCGCAGCTCGATGTTGGCAAAGCCCGTAAAGCCCTGCACGCCCAGCTCGGCCCAGGTCGATTCGGTGATGGGCGTGGCCGGGGCCACGCCGATGCGGATGCGCACCTGCCCGGGCCGGTCGGGGTTGAGCGACAGCGACTGCACGCGGCCCACGGGCACGC
>Ga0182743_1003296_pt1 | contig 13173 bp, 14 predicted proteins | sample eDN3rd30CKraftOP_FD_128522 | JGI IMG/M metagenome (GOLD analysis project Ga0182743, IMG submission 128522) | Enriched Organic Plus compost microbial communities from Emeryville, California, USA - eDNA 3rd pass 30_C Kraft OP (version 2) (version 2) ... | reverse complement strand
GCGAACCAAGTGACTACTCCCGCCAGGACCAGCGGCACGCGGATGCAGGCAAAGATCAGCCCCAGGATGAACATTACCAGGCAAAAGGTCGGCAGCCTCGGCGGCGCATTGGTGGCGGCCGGAGCATAAGTGGCCATGGATGGTTGATAGGGGTTCTGGGGCGGGACGAGCGGGGCGTTGGACATGCGGACCACCGTATCGACAAAAAAGCGAAATTCGGAGCTGCGCCCCAAATCGGCAAGAAAAGCATGGAGAGGAAACGAGCAGCATAGCGGCGGCGGGGCGGCTCGCCAAACTTTTTCCGGACGCCAGGAACTCGGAATTGTATATGCGACCCACCCAATGGTGGTATTGTGGGTTGCGCGGGCCGATCGGCGCTAAGTGCTTGTATTGTTGGCGTTTTCTGAGATTTGAGGGCTGTTGCGCCCTCTAGTAGACCGAAGGTCGTCGCCGGCGAAAGCGGGGTGGCGCTACGAGGCGTCGTCGGGAGCAAAAATATTTTTTTGTGCGGCGCGAACCTTCCAGTCGATAGCCCGTCTTAGCGGTATCGACGTTCTATCCAGAACGGGCGCTCAGACTGTTTTCTGCTGGCGACAGCGGGAATAATGAACGTTGCGGCTGGATCAGTTCGGTCGTAAGCTTGCTTTAGAGCGGTTGGTTCCACCAACGGGGTGGAAGCAAGCCTGGGCAGAGTGGCGTTGGCCTCGCCGGCCGAGCCGCCGGATCACGGACGTGATCGGCTTTGCTCAAGATCTCAACCGCCATCGTTGTAGTCTCTCTCGCACTGCGCGGAAAACGCAGCGGAGGAATGTGTCATGCGTAACGTCAATCGTGCCCAGGTCAACAACGTCGTCGCGAACGTCGTCGTCGTGGATCGCCAGGACCGTCAGGTCGTGGTCGGCATGATTACGGTCCGCGAACGCCTCCCAATGATTCCGCGCCTTCATCGACCGCGCTTTTTGAAAGCGAGCTCGGGGTATTGGCATGGCGGCAAAGCACTGAAAGCAAAGTGCGCGGCCGCAGCCAGTAAACCGGCTAGTCGGCCGGGCTGTGACCAAACGTGTCACACGACCCGGCTAAGCTCCGGCGGTCGGCGTCTGCCGTGTTTCAGGAGCGAGTGCAGCGGCGGGTGATCTTTCGAGGCTGAGCCACAAACGGCTCGTCGAAGCCTCGAGAAAACCCACACACTGCATTCTCTCCGACGAAGAGCGGACGCCTCAGCCGAGCCTGGCTTGTGGGACTGCGTAGCTACGCATGTTCCGCATCCGTTGCTTGCCGCTGCCGGTTTCGCTTCTCGGTCCACATGCACACAGCGCCCGTTCCGCTTTCGAGCGAAGCGCCCTTTCGCAGGTGCGCACGTTCGACAAGGCGGCTCGGGTTCGAGCGAGAGAGAATCTTCACCCCAATGGCTACCATAAATTTCACTGACGAGAAGACTGAACTGATCTGCCTTGTGGAAGCCGCCCAGTTGGGCGACCGCGAGGCCTTCGGCGAGCTGTTCGCTCGGTTCGAGCGGCATGTGCTGGCGATCGCAATTCGACGGCTGGGCGACTATGGCGAGGCGCAGGAACTGTGCCAGGACGTGTTCATCCAGGCGATGGAAAAGATCGATCAACTGCGCACTCCGGAGGCCTTTCCGGGTTGGCTGCGTTCGATCACGAACCGGATGGCGATCAACCGGATCGTCCGCCGGGCGCCCGATCAGGCGATGGAGAGCGGCGTGCTGGAGCTCAACTGCGTTGAGACCGAGACCCCGCTCGACACGGCGCTGGGCGAGGAGCGGCAGAACCACGTTCGCGCGGGACTGGACCGGCTGGGCCAGTTGGACCGCGAGACGTTGCTGGCGTTCTACGTCGATGGCCGCAGCCTGAACGAGATGGCGGACGAGTTTGAGGCTCCCGTGGGAACCATCAAACGGCGTCTGCACGTGGCTCGGAAACGGCTGGCGAAGCAGGTGGAAGACCTGGTCGCGATCTGAGACTCGTTGGATTGCGACAATTGAATGTTTTGTGCGGTCGGTCGCTGCGTTCTGGGACGCGGCGGCCGACCTTTTTGGTTGGCAATTTTTTTTGACCAGACTTCATTGCCGGACGTAGGATCAAAAGCGCTTCTCTTGCACGACCTCTGCGAGTCCTGTTCGGTTCTGTAGGCTCCTCGACGGAGGACGATTTCATGGCTGGTCTGTCGGGCACGCGCACGGTGACCGTGAACGCGGCGTTCTTTCAGGAGATCAAGGAGGTCAACGAGGAACTGTGGCGTTTGCTGGAGATGCTGCGGCGGCGATTCGAGCGTCCGGTAGCGCCCGGACATTGCCGTCACCTGGTCGAGCTGCTCTCCGAACTTCTCGATCAGGTCGCGCTGCATTTTGCGTTGGAAGAAGCGTACGGCTACTTTGAGGATCCAGCCTTTGTACCGCCGAGTGTGGGTGAGGCGGCGGAGCGCGTGCGCGAAGAGCATCGAGCGCTCTATGTGCGGCTCCGCGATTTGGTCGAGCGGGCCGAAGAGATGGTCTACGACTTGCGACACGCGGATCTGGCAAGTTGGCTGGGGCCGCAGTTCCGCAAGTTCGACGCCGCGTTTCGCGACCACGAGTCGCGCGAGAATGAGCTGATCATGGACGCCATCGAGTCGGATCTTGGCGGCGAGGGATGAGACGACGTTTGATTGGCGTTGGTCCGTGCCAAGTCAGGCGGATTCGCTCTGTGCGACGGCGCGCAAGTCGTCGCGCGTAAGGCGGCCGTCGTGCAGGGCTGAGGCTACCAACGCCGCGGAGCAGCCGGCTGCGGCTAGAGCGCGCAAATCGGCAAGCTCGCGAACCCCTCCGCCAGCGATAAGCTCCATGCTCGGGAATTCGGCGCTGAGCGTGCGGCACAGGTCGAGTGTGCTCGTTCCGCGACCGACTCCGACGTCGGCCAGATCGAGGACGATGATTCGCTGGAACCCGGCTTTCACGGCGGCCCGCGCCCAATCGCGTGGTGAGAGCGAACGCTCGGTGGCCTGACGCGTGAGAGGAACTCCGTCGCGCAGGTCGAGGCTGAAGATGGCGTCGTTTCCCGCCGCCTCGCGCAACTCGGCGAGCGAGTCAAGCGAAGGAACCGATTCCAAGCCAATTACAAGGTTGCCGGAAATGCCGGCCTGCTGCAGGGTTACTCGGGCAAGGCCAGCCTGGTGGGAGCTTTGAACGCCCGCATCGATCCACAGCTGCGGGCCTTCCGCGGCGATTGCCCGCCAGGAGGCGACGTCGGGCGTGCCCGATACGATTGCGTCCAGATCGGCGACGTAAATTTCGGCGGGAGCGAAGTGCGCGACCAGGGCTCGCGCGATGGTCGCGGGGTCAGACCTGTCGGCCAGTGTGCTGATGATCGGCCGATATTCGTCTCGCCGGCCGCCCACTCCCCGAACGACATGGCCACCTTTCAGGTCGATGACCGGCACGATGCGCATGCCGGTCACTCGTCCGATTCCTCGAACTTGTAGGCGTGATTGCGCTTGCGGAGCACTTCGGCTTTGACGATCCGGTCAGGCTCCGGCGGATTGGCGCCCGTCGGATCGCGACGCTGGATCTTGGCCAGCACATCGTGCCCCTCAATCACGCGGCCGAAGCAGGTGTGCCGGTTGTCGAGATTGGGCGTCGGCCGGAAGGTGATAAAGAACTGCGAGCCGCCGGTATCGCGCCCCGCATGAGCCATGCTGAGGCTGCCGCGGAAGTGATGGCGGTAATCGTCGCGATAGCACTCGCACGGAATGTGGTAACCGGGGCCACCGCGGCCGGTGCCGGTCGGATCGCCCCCTTGGGCCATGAAGTTCTGCAGCACGCGATGGAAGGGCGTACCGTCGTAGTGTTTCTTCTCGACGAGCGAAATGAAGTTGGCCACCGTGTTGGGAGCCTCGTTTTCGAATAGCTCCAGGACGATGTCTCCCTTGTCGGTCGTGAGCTTCACGCGCGGCAAATCGTCGGCTTGGGCTTCCTTGTCGCGGAGCGCCTTTTCTTTGGCCCACAGCTCCTTCCGTACGGGAAGCTCAAGCAGGAAGCGTTCGCCCTGGTCGACCAGACGGCCCGATTCCTTGGCGATCGTCAGATATTTCTCGGCTGCGTCGTAGTCGTCGACGCAGTAGGCGGCGCAGCCGGCGAAGGCGTAGAGGACCGGTTCCTTGCACCCCGCGTCGATGAGTTGGCGGGCAAGCTGGAGCGCTTCGTCGTTGCGGTCTTTGCGATAGTCATTCGCTACGATGCCGATCAGGACGTTGGTCGCCTGCTTGTCGGCCGGATTGGCTTGAAACGCGGCGAGGGCTGCCTTTTGCAGGCCGGGCATCAAGCCTTCGAGCCGCTGAGCGAGTGACGCGTACTGCTCGCGAAGGCGCGTTCGCTCGGCAGTGGTACTCGCGGCGGCGTAGGCTTCGCCGACGTCGCGCAGCTCCTTGTCGAGTTCGCCGTAGTGGCCCAGCAGCGTGGCCAGGTCTCGCGGGCCGTCCTCCGCGCTGGCCTGCGGGGGACTCTCCTCATCGCTCACCTGAGCCTTAACTGGCGGCTGCGGAGCTTCTTCCTTGGCGGGAGCCTGAGCGAACGCTCGGCAGCCGGAAGCGAGGGCAACAGCGGCCGCGAGCGTCAGCCCGCGGCCAAAGCGACGGAGTTTCATAGGTTGAACTCGTGGAGAAACGTCCTGCAGGACAAATGCATGAGGCCCGGTCAGGCTGCCGTTACTCGACCTTCCGCGGCACGTAAGCGTGGTCGCGCTTGCGAAGCACTTCGGCCTTGAGAATCCGATCGGGCTCGGGGAGCGGCGGCTGACCTTGCGGATCGCGGCGCTGAATCTTGGCGAGGACGTCCATCCCCTCGATCACGCGGCCGAACGCAGTGTGTCGGCCGTCGAGCTCGGGGGTCTGACGGAAGGTGATAAAGAACTGGCTACCGCCCGTGTCGCGTCCCGCATGGGCCATGCTGAGCGTGCCCTGGAAGTGGCGGCGATAGTCGGGCTTGTCCAGCTCGCAGAAGATCTGATAGCCCGGACCACCCGTGCCGTCACCCTTGGGATCGCCACCCTGCGCCATGAAGTTTTGCAGCACGCGGTGGAAGGTGAGGCCGTCGTAGAACTTGTTCTCGACGAGGCTGATGAAGTTGCCGACCGTGTCGGGCGCTTCGTTCTCGAACAGCTCCAGGACGATGTCTCCCTTGCTGGTCGTGAGCTTCACGCGCGGCAGGTCGTCAGCCTGAGCTTCGGCGGCCCGGATTTCCTGTTCCTTTTCCCAGAGCTTCTTCTCCGACTCCACCGTGGAGGCGAGTTGCTGGCCGTAGGCCGACAGCTTGCCAGCTTCCTGAGCCTTCGCGAAGTATTCCTGGGCTTTGTCGTAGTCGTTCAGCACGTAGGCGGCGATGCCAGCCGAGTCGTAAATTGCCTTGTCTTCGGCTTCGTGCTCGATGAGCGTCTTGGCGATGTCGGCGGCGGCCTGATAGTCGTCGCGGGCGATGGCGTCGGCGGCCATCTTGGTCAGAAACCGCGAAAGTTCGAGATCGGTGTTGGGCGATTCGGCATACGCCGCCTGGGCTGCAGCCGTCAGCTTCGGCAGCAGTTCGTTGCCGCGGGCGACGAGCACCGTCCACTGCTCGGTCATTTGCTTCTGCTCGGCCGTCGGCGCGGTCATGTAGTCGGCCTTGAGCTTCCGCATGTCCTTGAGGAGCGATTTCCACTGCTCGAAGACCTGAGCAAATTCGGCGGCGGCAGCGCCCTTGCCCTCGTCGGCGGGGGCTTCGTCACCTTTGGCGGCGTCCCCCGGGGCTGCCGGGGGCTGCGCGGCGGGCGGAGCCGAGTCCGAGGGGGCTTGGGCGAAAACCGGTGAAGCCAAACCGGCTAGTGCGCTGAGAACGGCCGTCCAGGCCAGTCGTCGCGAGAACCGAGCGTGCATGAGCCAGTGCTCCAGAAAGATGAATCGTTTCCCTAAGGTGTAATACCTTAGCATGTTGGGACAGATCGATTAAGCCGGCAAGACCTCCTGCCGCCTTGTGGAGCAGGGCAAAGCCGGCAAAACTTCAGTACGAGCCAGGGCAGGGGAGCGGTTCGGCAGATTGTGCGATTTGGGTCAAATTGGGAAGGCTATCTGAGTGGCAAAACGGCGGCGGAACGAGCGACAGCGGCGAGAACTCGGCGATGTCGAATCGCCGGAACAGACGTCTCCTGAAAAGGGGGACCGCAAGGAGGCCCCGGAGGAGCGGCTGATCGCCGGCGTGCGGATCATTGGCGGAAAGCACCGGGGACGGACGCTCCAGTACAGCGGCGACCTGCGGACCCGCCCGATGAAGGACCGGGTCCGGGAGGCCGTTTTCAACCTTATTGGCCCCGATATTAAGAACGCCTACGCCATCGACCTCTTCGCCGGAACCGGGGCGCTGGGGCTGGAGGCTTTGAGCCGTGGGGCGGTCGGCGTCACGCTGATTGAGCGGCATCTGCCGACGACCAAGATCATCGAGCAAAACGCAGCGACGATCGGCGTCAAGGAATTGACCAAGGTCATTTTTGGCGACGCCTTCCGCTGGGCGAAGAATCCCACGGCGCCAGCCGACCGTCCCTGGGTCGTGTTTTGTTCGCCCCCCTATGAGTTTTATGTCAGCCGGCAGCAGGAGATGCTCGAACTGATCGGCCGGCTGATCGAGAAGGCGCCGACCGGGAGCACTCTGGTGATCGAATCGGACGAGCAGTTCGACATGCACCTACTGCCGCCGGAGATCGACTGGGACGTTCGCCAGTATCCTCCCGCTGTTGTCGCGATCGGCACGAAAGGAAATCAGGAATGACTGCAGGAGCCAACGCCTCGAATCACTTTGCGGATCGTCTTTGCTTCGCTATCCAGAACAAGGGGAATCCCGTTCTCGTGGGGCTCGACCCGCGAACCGAATCGCTGCCAGCCGGTCTGCTGCAAGGCGAAGGTTTCGAGCAGATCGCCAAAGCTTACGCGACGTTCTGCCGCGGCGTGATCGACGTCGTTGCCCCGCTGGTCGCAGCCGTGAAGCCGCAGGCCGCCTTCTTCGAACAACTAGGACCGGCCGGCTGTACGGCGCTGGGCGAAGTGATTCGCTATGCGGCGAGCAAGGGTTTGCTGGTCATTGTCGACGGCAAGCGAAACGACATCGGCACGACGGCTGCCGCGTACGCCGAAGCCTACCTGGGACCCGGCGACAGCAGCCCATGGGGCGGCGATGCGCTGACGGTCAGCCCGTACTTGGGGGACGATAGCCTCACGCCGTTCACCGAGGTGGCGCAGAAGCGGGGTGCTGGGATCTTTGTCCTCGTGAAGACATCAAATCCCGGCGGAAAGACATTTCAGGATCTCGTCGTCGATGGTGAGCCGCTCTACCGCCGCGTGGCCGCCCTGGTCGAAGGAATGTCGGCAGCGTCGGCTGGCGAATTTGGTTATGGAATTGCCGGAGCCGTCGCCGGGGCGACCTATCCGCAGCAACTGGGCGAGATTCGTCAGGCGATGCCCCACTCGCTGCTGCTCATTCCGGGCTACGGGGCGCAAGGCGGCACGGCGAAGGACTGCGCCCCAGCGTTCGACGAGCGCGGGCTGGGGGCGATCGTGAATAACTCTCGCGGGATCATCTTTGCCTATCAAAAGGCGGAGTACAAAGAACGCTTTGGCGCCGGGCGGTGGCAGGAGGCGATTGAAGCGGCGACGCGCGACATGATCGATCAGTTGGCCGCCGAAACCACGGCGGGACGATTGCGACGGTCGTAACGACTGCGCCAGCCGGCGCCGCGATTGCGTCGAATGCCCTTTGCGGGTGCTAAAATTAGGGGAAGAGATTCGACGCTTCCCTCGCTCCCTGCCCGCGAAGGTCACGCATGCGCAAGTTCATTCTCGGTTTGCTGCTTCTGTCGCTCACGTCGACGGCCGTTGGCCGCGATATTTACGTCGACAATCGCAACGGCGATGATCGGCGCAGCGGCCGCACTCCTACGGCGGACGGCGAAGCTAGCGGGCCGGTTCGCACGATCGAAAAAGCGATCCGGCTGTGCGGTGGCGGTGGCGACCGGATCATTTTGATCAACTCGGGCGAGCCATATCGCGAGCAGGTTTCGATTCAGGGACCCCGCTGCAGCGGCACCGCGGAGCAACCGTTTGAACTCATCGGCAATGGCTGCGTTTTGGACGGCCGCGTCCCACTCGAGGAAGCGCCTTGGGAGCATTACCGCGGAGAAATCTTCCGCGTTCAGCCAAAATACATGAGCTTCCAGCAGGTGTTTCTGGGAGAAACGCCGGCCGTGCGGCGATACTCGACCGATGGGTTGGTTCCTGAATTGAAACCGCTCGAGTGGTGCCTGCTCGACGGTTATATCTACTTCCGTCCGGAGCCGGGTCGGCTGCCCGAGTCGTACGACCTCTACTGCTGCGGCGCGAAGACCGGCATCACGCTGTACAACGTGCATGACGTGGTGATTTCGGATCTGGTCGTTCGCGGCTTTCATCTCGACGGCGTGAACGCCCACGACAACGTGCGTCGGACCGACATCATCGGCGTGAACAGCTCGGCGAACGGCCGCAGCGGCTTCAGCGTCGGCGGAGCTTCTCGCGTGCGAATCGAAGATTGTGCAGCCGCCGGCAATGGAGCGGCACAAGTGCGGACCGAAGGTTTTTCGATCCTGCAACTGAACGGCGGCAACTTTGACCCGGCTTCGGCGCCGGCGCTCGTGCAAGAAGGCGGGCGAGTCGTCACTCGGAACCCGGCTGGTCGCTGATCAGCGGAACGAACCGGCATGGCGTAAGCGCGTGCGCCTGAGGTTGGCCGGCCACTTTGTGAATCGCGTAGAGCGTCTGTTCCGCCGCATCACCGATGGGAGCGACCAGAATTCCTCCCTCGCGAAGCTGTTCCCACAGTGCCGGCGGAATGTCGGCGGCGGCTGCGGCAATGAGACAACGATCGAACGGAGCCGCATCGGGCCAGCCGAGCGATCCGTCGCCGACGCGCAGCGAAATGTTGTTGTAGCCGAGTTGCTTTAACCGCTGAGCCGCCTTGAGCGAAAGTGGCTCGTGCCGCTCAATGCTGAAAACCTCGGCGGCCAGCTCTGCCAGGAGCGCCGTTTGATAGCCGCTGCCGGTGCCAATCTCTAGCACACGCTCCTGACCGGTGAGTTGTAGCGCCTCGGTCATCAGGGCCACGATGTACGGCTGGCTGATCGTCTGGTCACAGTCAATTCGCAGGGCCCGGTCGGAGTACGCTTCGGGCCAGAGCGGCTCGGGGACGAACGCTTCGCGCGGTACTCGTTCCATGGCTGCGAGGACGGTCGACGAGCGGATGCCTCGCTTGCGCAAGTGCTGCTCGATCATCTGCTGGCGGGCCGATTCGAGTTCGGAGGCGTCTCGCATATTCGTTTGCTCGCGAGCTACTGGTATGCCGGTTGTCAGAAATCGATCTGCTGACCGTCGTGCCCCATGCTGACATTGGGGAAAATGTGGCGGACGAAGTCGAGCGGCAGCGGTTCCGCCGCCGATTCGAGCGGATTGGCGTGCACGAGGACGAGCCGGTCGACGCGAGCTTCGGCTGCGACTTGCGCGACGGCGGTCAGGCAGCTATGCCCGGTCTTTTCGGCCCATTGTTGCCAATCGTCGGTGAAATAGCACTCGTGAACCAGCAGGTCGACGCCGCGAATTTCGTCGATATAGGGCGCTCCGGGGCTGGCCGTCGTGTCGGTGACATAGGCCAGCGACCGATCGGGCCAATCGAGCCGGAAGCCGACCGAACCGCCCGGGTGTTCGAGCGGAAAATACTTCAGCGTCCCGCCGCCGCGGAGTTCCACGCTTGCGGTGAGCGGTCGCCACTCGATCGGCGGCATCGCGGGAAACAGCTCGTGCGCGAATAGATGTTGCTGAATGCTAGTTAGTTTTTCGGATTCGCCATGGACGACCGCATGCTCGACGGGCTTTTGATACAAGACGTCGAACAGGTACGTCAGCCCGATGATGTGATCGAGATGGGCATGGGTGAGGAAAATGTCGAGCTGGTCCGTCTGCAGATGGTCGCGGATGCGATACATCGCGGTGCCAGCGTCAAGCACCACGCCGATTTCCGGCAGCATCAGACACGACGTCTGTCGCAGATCGGTGGGATGATAGCCTGAGGTGCCAAGCAGGAGGAGTTTCATGGCCACAGCGTAATCTGCTCCGCCACACGCTGCCAATGCGACGTTTCCTCAACGCCGGCTGATAGCCGATTCGCGGTTCGCTATTTTTCGAGCAGTTTGAACGCTTCCAGCACCTTGCTGCGGTGCTGGCTGCCGAAAACCAGCACCAAGAGCTGGGTCATGATTTGCCGCTGGTCGGTGGTAAGAAACGCTTCGCCGCCGCCCGCCATCGCGATCTCGTAGAACTCGGGGAGCGGTTGCGAGTCGCGGCAGGTAACGGTGCTGACGATGCCTTTGTGCTGCAATCGAAAGTTCTTGGCGTGCTCCACGCAGGTCTTAAGTTTTCCCGCATGGGGCGGAGCGTCGCCAAACAGCAGGATCATCTTGCGGGCGGTGGGACGGAAGCGGTTGTTGTGAATCGACCAATACAACCCTTCTTCCACCGCTTCCTCATGGTCGCCGCCGCCGCCAGCCCTGACCTTTTCCAGATACGCTTTGAGGTCTTGCACGTTGCTCGTCAGCGGGATGCCCTGCACGAGATATTCGTCACCGTGATCGCGATAGGTGCAAAGGCTGATTCTCGCCTTAGGAACGAGCGTCAGGAGCGTGGTCCCGATGCGATCGATCTGGTCGGTCACCTGGTGGATTTCGCCCGACATGCTGCCGGTGCTGTCGAAGCAAATGACAATATCGAGCCCATTGCGGCGGAGCGACTGGAGCATGCCGTCCCAACTGCCGCCAGCCATGGAGCCGCCGATCTGGACCGAGCCGAGGTCGAAGGCGCCCGCGCTTGCGCCGCTGGGCGACGGCGTGGCGAGCGCTAGTTCCGTTCCCCCCTCCGACGACGCGCCGCCACTTGCAGCCGGAGTTTCGATTTCGAGCGTCGGTTCCAGCTCTTCTCGCGGCTGATCGCTGATCACCTCGTCGGTCGTCAGTTGCTCTTCCTGCCGGTCACTGAGCGTTTCGGACGGTAGGATGCCGACGAGCACTTCGTCGGACAAGCCTTCGCCGCTTCCACCGTCGGTCTGCGTGAGGGCGATAACGAGCAGGATTGTCATGTGGATCAGGAGCGATCCGACCCCGGATAGCGAGTTCTCCAGCCATTGGCTGGGAACGCGGCGCGCTGGGGCTGTGCCGGCCGCAGCGGCGGCGGGTTCTGCGCGGGGGAGCGTCACTGGCTTGCGGCAATGGGGGCAGAAGCCACGCCGTCCGAGCTGCTCGGGCGTGATGGCAAAACGGCCGCCGCAATGGACGCAGACGATCTTCATGATTTCATTGTCAGCCGAAGCGGTGGCAGGGTCAACAAAAGTTGCCGCGCCGATTTGCTATGATGGACGCCGCTTGATTGATTCCTCTCGCCTCCGCTTCGCTTTCCCCCAGTTCAAATACGCTTGCCATGAAGTTTGCCATCTGTAACGAGACGTTCGTCGATTGGCCGTTTGACAAGGCTTTCGCCGCGGCCCGCGACGCTGGATATACGGGCATCGAAATCGCTCCATTTACGATCGCCAACGACGTTCGCCAAATTTCCGCCGCCCAGCGGGACGAGGTGCGGCGCCAGGCCGATGCCGCTCAGCTCGAAGTGATTGGGCTGCACTGGCTGTTGGCCAAAACCGAAGGTTTCTACCTGACGACACCCGACGATGCGGTTCGGCGAGCGACGTCGGCGTACCTGGGAGACCTGGCTCGGCTGTGCCGCGATCTGGGAGGCCGGGTGATGGTACTTGGCTCGCCGAAGCAGCGAAACCTGCTCCCCGGCGTTTCGCACGATCAGGCGATGGAGCTGGCTGCCGACTGCCTGCGGGCTGCGGTTCCTGTGCTGGAAGAGTGTGACGTGACGATCGCCGTGGAACCGCTCGGTCCGGCGGACGGCGATTTTCTGACGACCGCCGAACAGGGCGTGCAACTGCTCGAGATGATCGGCTCGCCCCACTGCCGGTTGCATTTGGACGTGAAGGCGATGGACAGCGAGCCGACGCCCATTCCGCAGCTCATCGAGCGACACGCGGCGGTGCTCGAACACTTCCACGCCAACGATCCCAACCTGAAGGGGCCCGGCATGGGGGACATGGATTTTCGGCCGATCTTCGAGGCGCTCGCCAAGATCGACTATCGCGGCTGGGTGTCGGTCGAAGTGTTCGATTACAGCCCTGGGCCGGAAACGATCGCCCGTGAGAGCATCGAGTACATGCGCGACTGTATTGCGGAACTGGCCGAGTAGACGCCGGAATATAGACACCGGGAATCGGGAGAGTAAGACATGCCACACTGGATTCGCATCATCAGCGCCATCGCCGTCGTTCTGTTTGGCTTCTGGGGAGACGACGCGCTGGGCGTGGAGACTCAGACTTCCTATCGGCCGGTCGTTTGCGAGGGAAGCTACCCGCATCACCTGCAGGGCGTGTGCGTGGACGGGGCGGGGAACATCTTCTGGTCGTTCACCACTCGGCTGGTGAAAACCGACGCGCAAGGCAAAACGCTAAAACAAATCGAAGTCGCCAATCACCACGGCGATCTCACCTGGCACGACGGCAAGGTGTATGTGGCGGTGAATCTCGGCAAATTCAATCAGCCGAAGGGGAGCGCTAACTCCTGGGTGTACGAGTACGAGGCGGATGATTTGACGCTAACGAAAAAGTACGAGGTTCAGGACGTCGTCCATGGCGCCGGCGGCATCGCGTGGCGAGACGGACGTTTCCTGGTCGTGGGCGGTTTGCCGGAGGGGGCGGCAAGCAACGTCGTCTACGAGTACGACGGCGATTTTCGCTTGATCAAGGAGCACGTCCTCGCGGGGGGCTACACGTTGATGGGCATTCAGACCGTCGCGTTCGCCGATGGACATTGGTGGTTCGGCTGCTACGGCAAGCCGGCGATTCTGCTCAAAGCCGACCCTGATTTTTCGAACGTGCAGCGGTTCGAATTCAACGGCTCGCTCGGCATTGTGCCACTCGGCGGCGGCAAGTTCCTGATCGGGAAGGATCGCGTGGAGGATAAGCTGCACATCGGCAGTCTGGTCGCGGCCGAAGCGGATGAAAAAACGGGTCTGCGGCTGACGCCGTAG
>Ga0182743_1003294_pt1 | contig 13180 bp, 10 predicted proteins | sample eDN3rd30CKraftOP_FD_128522 | JGI IMG/M metagenome (GOLD analysis project Ga0182743, IMG submission 128522) | Enriched Organic Plus compost microbial communities from Emeryville, California, USA - eDNA 3rd pass 30_C Kraft OP (version 2) (version 2) ... | reverse complement strand
ATCAAGGGCGCGCTGGTCGTCATCGACTACGCACACACACCCGACGCACTGGCCAATGTGCTGGAGACGCTGCGCCCCTATGCGAAAAACCGCCTGATCGCGCTGTTTGGCGCGGGCGGCGACCGCGATCCCGGCAAGCGCCCGCTGATGGCAGCCGCGGCGGCGGAGAAGGCCGACCTCGTCATCGTCACCGACGACAATCCCCGCTCGGAAGACCCGGCTCATATCCGAAGCCAGGTGCTCGCCGGCGCGCCGGATGCGCGCGAGATCGGCGACCGCGCGGAAGCCATTGCGGCCGCCGTGGCGGCGCTTAAAGAAGGGGATGTATTGCTGGTCGCCGGCAAAGGCCATGAAACCGGCCAAATCATAGGCGACCGCACGCTTCCCTTTTCCGATCACGAGGCGGTCCGCGCCGCGATCGAGGCACAGAAGAAATGACGACACCCCTGTGGGCCGGCGCCGAGCTCGTTGCAGCGGTTGGCGGAACGGTCCGTGGCACCGGGCCGGGCGCGGTCAGCGGCGTTTCCATCGACAGCCGCAGCCTGTCCGCCGGCGATGCCTTCTTCGCCATCCGAGGCGAGCGGCTGGACGGGCATGATTTCGTCCGTGGCGCGCTTGAGGCCGGGGCGGCTTTGGCTGTGGTTGAGAACGGCCGCCTGGACGAGTTCGAGGGCGCGGGCGCGCTGGTCGGCGTTCCCGATGTGCTCGGGGCGCTGGAAGACCTCGGCCGCGGGGCGCGGGCGCGCACGCAGGCGCGGGTGATCGCCGTCACCGGCAGCGTCGGCAAGACCTCGACCAAGCAGATGCTGGAGCTGGCTCTTGCCCCAAGCGGCCCGACCCATGCCTCGGTGGCGAGCTTCAACAACCATTGGGGCGTACCGCTGACGCTGGCGCGGATGCCGGCCGACAGCGCCTTCGTGGTCTCCGAGATCGGCATGAATCATGCCGGCGAGATCACGCCGCTCACTGCAATGGTGCGGCCGCATGTGGCCATTATCACCACGGTCGAGCCGGTGCACATCGAGTTCTTCGGCAGCGTCGAGGCCATCGCCGACGCCAAGGCCGAGATCTTCGAGGGCGTCGAGCCCGACGGCCATGCCGTGCTCAACGCCGACAACCCGCAGTTCGGCCGCCTGCGCCAGGTGGCGCTGCGCAGGAGCCTGGACGTGCGCAGCTTCGGCATCGGGCACGATTGCGATGCGCGGCTCCTTACCGTCGCCTCGCTGCCGCAGGGCTCCATCGTCACCGCCAACATCCTCGGCACCGATATCGGCTACCGCGTCGGCGCGCCGGGGCGCCACCACGTCCAGAACAGCCTGGCCGTGCTGCTGGCCGCGAAGCTTGCCGGCGCCGACCTCGCCGAGGCTGCCGCGGCTCTGGCCGGCTTCTCCGCCCAGGCCGGGCGGGGCAAGCAGGATGTGCTGCACACGCCGACCGGCGAGGCCGTGCTGTTCGACGAAAGCTACAACGCCAACCCGGCCTCCATGCGCGCGGCCCTGGCGCTGCTCGGCCAGAGCATGGTGTCCGGCCGCCGCATCGCCGTGCTGGGCGACATGCGCGAACTGGGCGATCTCTCCGAGGAGTTGCACCGCGACCTGGCCCCGGTGCTTGCCGAGGCAAAGGTCGACCTGCTCTTCGCTGCCGGCCCGCACATGCGTGCGCTCTACGACGCCGTGCCCGAAGAGTGCCGCGGGGCCTGGGCCGAGCGCGCAGAGGATATCGAGGCCGCGATTGTGGAGAGCATACGCGGCGGCGACGCCATCATGATCAAGGGCTCGCTCGGAAGCCGCATGGGTCCTATCGTCAAGGCCCTGACCCGCCGATTCGCGGGTGGCGCGTCGAACCCGGTTCACGCCTAGGAAGCGCGATGCTCACATTCCTTGCCGACTTTTCAGGCAGCCTGCCGATCCTGAACGTCTTCCGCTACATCACGTTCCGGACGGGCGGGGCGGTGATCACGGCGCTGCTGTTCGTCTTCCTGTTCGGGCCCGCCATCATCGACACGCTGCGCCTGCGCCAGGGCAAGGGCCAGCCCATCCGCGAGGACGGCCCGCAGACCCACCTGCTGAAGAAAGGCACGCCCACGATGGGCGGCCTGATGATCCTGTCGGGCCTGATCGTCTCCACTTTGCTGTGGGGCAATCTGCGCAACGTCTATGTCTGGGTGGTGCTGGCCGTGACGCTCGGCTTCGGGCTGATCGGCTTCTATGACGACTATCTCAAGGTCACCAAGCAGAGCCATCAGGGCTTTTCCGGGCGCACGCGGTTGGCCTTCGAATTCGTCATCGCGGCGGCGGCGGTCTTCATCATGTCGCGGGTCAGCCCGCAGCCGCTGTCCACCTCTTTGGCCTTCCCCTTCCTCAAGGGCTATCTGCTCGATCTCGGCTGGTTCTTCATCGCCTTCGGCGCCTTCGTCATCGTCGGCGCGGGCAATGCGGTGAACCTGACGGATGGCCTCGACGGCCTGGCCATCGTGCCGGTCATGGTGGCGACCATGTCGTTCGCGCTGATCGCCTATCTCGCCGGCAATGCGGTCTTTGCCGACTACCTGCAGATCCATTTCGTCGCCGGCACCGGCGAACTGGCGGTGATGTGTGGAGCGATCCTTGGCGCGGGCCTCGGCTTCCTCTGGTTCAACGCGCCGCCGGCGCAGGTCTTCATGGGCGACACCGGCTCGCTGGCGCTGGGCGGCCTGCTCGGCTCGATCGCGGTGGCCACCAAGCACGAGATCGTGCTGGCCATTGTCGGCGGCCTGTTCGTGCTGGAGGCGGCCTCCGTCATCATCCAGGTGGCGAGCTTCAAGCTGACCGGGCGCCGCGTCTTCAAGATGGCGCCGATCCACCATCACTTCGAGCAGCTTGGCTGGACCGAGCCGCAGGTGGTGATCCGCTTCTGGATCGTCGCCGTGGTGCTGGCGCTGCTCGGCCTTTCGACGCTGAAACTGAGATGACCCCGATCACCGCCTTCCGCGGCCGGCGGGTCGCGCTGTTCGGACTCGGTGGCTCCGGGCTCTCGACGGCGCGCGCGCTGATCGCCGGTGGGGCGGAGGTCGTGGCGTGGGACGACGGCGCCGGGGGGCTGGAGGCCGCGCGTGCCGCCGGCATTCCCACCGCCGATCTGCGCGAGGCCGACTGGAGCGCCTTCGCCTCGCTGGTGCTGGCCCCGGGTGTGCCGCTGACCCATCCCAAGCCGCACTGGAGCGTGGAGCTTGCCCACGCCGCCGGCGTCGAGATCATCGGCGACATCGAGCTTTTCTGCCGCGAGCGCCGCGCCATCGCGCCCGCCGCTCCCTTTGTCGCTATCACCGGCACCAACGGCAAGAGCACCACCACGGCGCTGATCGCCCATGTCCTGCGCCAGGCCGGACGCGACGTGCAGATGGGCGGCAATATCGGCGTGCCGATCCTCGATCTCGAACCGCCCTCCACGGGGCGCGTCCATGTGGTGGAGTGCTCGTCCTACCAGATCGACCTCGCGCCGACTTTGGATCCCACGGTCGGCGTGCTGATGAACCTCTCCGAGGACCATCTCGACCGCCACGGCACGATGGAGAACTACGCCGCCATCAAGGCGCGCCTGGTGGCCGGTTCGCGCACCGCCGTGGTCGGCACCGACGATTCCCTTTCGGCCGGCATTGCCGACAGCGTGGAAGCGGCGGGCGTGCGCACCGAGCGCATTTCCGCGCGCCATGTGGTGGGGCAGGGCGTCTTTGCCGAGGGCATGCGCCTCAAGCGCGCCACGGCTGAAGGCATTTCCGATTTCACCGATCTCGCCGGCGTGGGCTCGCTGCGCGGCGCGCACAACGCCCAGAACGCCGCGGCGGCCATCGCGACCGCGCTGGCGCTCGGCCTCTCTCCCGCCGAGATCGAGGCGGGGCTGCGCTCCTTCCCCGGGCTGGCGCACCGCCTGGAGCAGGTCGGCCGCATCGGCCGCGTGCTCTTCGTCAACGATTCCAAGGCCACCAACGCTGATTCCGCCGAGCAGGCGCTGGCCGCTTTCCCGAGCGACATCTACTGGATCGCAGGCGGCAAGCCCAAGACCGGCGGCATCACCGCATTGGCGTGCTTCTTCCCGCGCGTCGCCCGCGCCTATCTGATCGGCGAGGCGGCAGAGGATTTTGGCCGCACGCTCGGCACCGTGCCGCACATCATTGCCGGGACGATGGAGCGGGCGGTCACGCTCGCGGCCGAAGACGCCGCGCAAAGCTCCGCCGAGGAGCCGGTTGTGCTGCTTTCGCCGGCCTGCGCCAGCTTCGACCAGTATCCGAATTTCGAGGTGCGCGGCGATGACTTTCGCCGCCTCGTATCCGAACGCGCCGCCGCGGCGCAGAAGGAGACCGCGCCATGATCTCACGGGCTGAACGCACGCCATTCGCCGAATGGTGGTGGACGATCGACAAGCTGCTGCTGTCGGCCTTCGGCATCCTGATGATGTTCGGCATCGTGCTCTCCATGGCGGCGAGCCCGGCCGTGGCCGAGCGCATCGGCCTCGACCTGTTCCACTTCGTCAACCGCCAGGTGCTCTTCCTCATTCCCACGGTGGTCGTGACCTTGGGGGCCTCCTTTCTGTCGCCGCGGGGCGTGCGGCGGCTGGCGCTGGCGGGCTTCCTGGTCGCCTTCCCCCTGATGGCCGCCACGCTCGTCATCGGTCCGGAGATCAAGGGTGCGCACCGCTGGGTCCAGATCGGCTCGCTCGGCCTGCAGCCGTCCGAATTCGTCAAGCCGTGCTTCATCGTGCTGGCCGCCTGGCTGTTCTCGGAGGGCGCGCGGCGTGGCGACGTGCCGGGCAAGCTGCTGTCGATCCTGCTCTTCCTGATGGTCGTCGGGATCCTGGTGCTGCAGCCGGACTTTGGCCAGACCATGCTGGTGGCGATCGTCTGGGGCGGGCTGTTCTTCCTCGCCGGGCTGCCGCTCATCTGGATGGGCGGGCTGGGCGCGGTGGGCATCACCAGCATCCTCTTCGCCTACAAGCTGGTGCCGCATGTGCGCGGCCGCATCGACCGCTTCCTCGATCCCGACAAGGGCGACACCTTCCAGGCCGACCGCGCCTTCGATTCCTTCCTGTCGGGCGGGTGGTTCGGCAAGGGGCCGGGCGAGGGCACCGTGAAGCGCATCCTGCCCGACGCCCACACCGACTACATCTTCGCCGTCACCGGTGAGGAATTCGGCATCGTGGTGTGCCTGATCCTGCTGGCCATCTTCGCCTTCGTCGTGCTGCGCGGCTTCATGCACGCGGCGCGCGAGGAGGATGGCTTCGTGCGGCTTGCCACGGCCGGGCTGACCATGCTCTTCGGACTGCAGGCGGCCATCAACATGGCCGTCAACGTCCAGCTCATGCCCGCCAAGGGCATGACGCTGCCGTTCATTTCCTATGGCGGCTCCTCACTGATTTCGCTTGCGCTCGGCACCGGTATGCTGCTTGCCCTCACGCGCCGCCGCCCCCGCGCCGAGGTCATGGCGGCGGGCCTGGCGGCTCCGGCGGAATAACCAAGAGGCCTTGATGGGCTTGCGTCCGATTTTCCTCGCCGCCGGCGGTACTGGCGGCCATCTGTTTCCGGCCGAGGCGCTGGCCATCGAACTGAAGGCGCGCGGCGCCAGCGTCGAACTGGTCACCGACACCCGGGCCAAGGCCTATGCCGGCAATTTCCCGGCGCGTGCCGTCCATGCTGTCTCGTCCGACACGCTGCGCGAGCGGAACGCCGTGGCCCTGCTGCGCACGGCGACGTCGCTCGGCGTCGGCTTCGGGGAATCGTTGCGTCTCCTGCGCGACCACCGGCCGATCGCCGTGGTCGGGTTCGGCGGCTATCCCAGCGTGCCGCCCATCGCTGCGGCGCAGCTTCTGCGCATCCCCACCATCATCCATGAGCAGAACGCTGTGATGGGGCGCGGCAACCGCCTGCTGGCCAAGCGCGCCACGGCGATTGCCACGGGCTTCGCCAGCCTCGGCAATGCCGAGCCGGCCATCCGCGCCAAGGCGGTGCATGTCGGCAATCCGGTGCGCCCCGCCGTGCGCCAGGCGGCCGGGACGCCCTTCGTGGCGCCGGAGGACAACGGCCCCATCCACGTCCTCGTCTTCGGCGGCAGCCAGGGCGCGCGGATCATGGCGCAGGTGGTGCCGCCGGCGCTGGCGCTGCTCGACGACGGCATGCGCGCGCGCCTCCGCGTCATCCAACAAGCGCGCAAGGAAGACATCGAGGCGGTGATGACCACCTATGCGGTCGCCGGCATCAGCGCCGATATCGCGCCCTTCTTCTCCGACCTGCCGCAGCGCATGGCGCAGGCGCATCTGGTCATCGGCCGCTCGGGCGCCTCGACGGTCGCCGAACTCGGCGTGATCGGCCGTCCCTCGATCCTCGTGCCGCTGCCGCATTCGCTCGACCAGGACCAGTTGCACAACGCCCGCATGCTCGGCGGGCTCGGCGCCGCGACCATCATTCTCCAGGACGATTTCACGCCGCAGGCGCTGGCCGCGCATCTGCGTGATCTCTTCGACGATCCCGACCGCCTCGCCATGGAGGCCGCCGCGGCGCACAATGCCGGCCTGCCCGACGCCGCCTCGCGGCTGGCCGATCTCGTGCTAAAGGTCGCCCGCGGCTCCCACACCTGACCTCCGCTCCGAAAGTGCCCTCATGAAACTTCCGCGCGACACCGGCCCCATCCACTTCGTCGGCATTGGCGGCATCGGCATGTCCGGCATTGCCGAGGTCTTGGCCAATCTCGGCTATCCGGTGCAGGGCTCGGACGTGGCCGAGAATGCCAATGTGAAGCGCCTGCGCGACCAGGGCATCAAGGTCGCCATCGGCCACGCCGCGGAGAATCTCGGCAGCGCCGGCGTGATCGTCGTGTCCTCGGCCATCAAGCGCGACAATCCGGAGCTCGTGGCGGCCCGCGCCAAGCGCCTGCCGGTGGTGCGCCGCGCCGAAATGCTGGCCGAGCTGATGCGGCTGAAGACCTGCGTCGCCATCGGCGGCACGCACGGCAAGACCACCACGACATCGCTGGTCGCCACCCTGCTGGATGCCGGCGGGTTCGATCCGACCGTCATCAATGGCGGCATCATCAACGCCTATGGCACCAATGCGCGGCTGGGCGAGGGCGAGTGGATGGTGGTCGAGGCCGACGAGAGCGACGGCACCTTCCTCAAGCTGCCGGCCGATGTGGCGGTCGTCACCAATATCGACCCCGAACATCTCGACCATTTCGGCACCTTCGACGCCATCAAGGACGCGTTCCGCTCCTTCGTCGAGAACGTGCCCTTCTACGGCTTCGCGGTGATGTGCCTCGATCATCCGGTGGTGCAGGACCTCGTCGGCAAGATCGAGGACCGCCGGGTCGTCACCTATGGAGAAAACCCGCAGGCCGACGCCCGCCTCCAGGATCTCGACCTTAAGGGCGGCCGCTGCCGCTTCTCGGTGGTCATTCGCAATGGCGGCGAGGACCTGGTGCTGGAGGGGCTGGAACTGCCCATGCCCGGCCACCACAACGCGCTGAACGCCACCGCGGCCATCGCCGTGGCCCACAATCTTGGCGTACCGGCCGAGCGCATTCGTGAAGGCCTGTCGCGCTTCGGCGGCGTCAAGCGCCGCTTCACCCGCACGGGCGAGTGGAACGGCGTGACCATCTTCGACGATTACGGCCATCATCCCGTGGAGATCGCGGCGGTGCTGCGCGCCGCCCGCGCCTCGACCGACGGGCAGGTGATCGCGGTGGTGCAGCCGCACCGCTATTCGCGCCTGCATTCGCTGTTCGACGGTTTTTCGACCTGCTTCAACGACGCCGACATCGTCATCGTCGCCGACGTCTATGCCGCCGGCGAGAAGCCGATCGAGGGTGCCGACCGCGACAGCCTGGTCGCCAGCCTGCGCGCCCGCGGCCACCGCCATGTCGTGGCGCTGGAGGCGCCGGAGAAACTGGCCAGCCTGATCGCCGGCCTGGCGCGGCCGGATGACTATGTGGTCTGCCTCGGCGCCGGCTCCATCACCCAATGGGCCTATGCGCTGCCGGGCGAGCTTGAAGCGCTGAAGAAATCGGGAGATGCCGCGTGAGCTTCCCCGACATCACCGCCGAACTGCGCGCGGCGATGCCCGATCTGCGCGGGCGTCTCATTCCCAACCAGTCCATGGCCCAGCTCACCTGGTTCCGTACCGGCGGACCGGCGCAGATGCTGTTCACGCCCGAGGACGAGGCCGACCTGTCCTATTTCCTGGCGTCGCTGCCGCCGGACGTGCCGGTCTATCCGGTGGGGGTGGGCTCCAACCTCCTGGTGCGCGACGGCGGCGTGCCCGGCGTGGTGATTCGCCTTGGGCGCGGCTTCAACATGATCTCGATCGAGGAGGATTGCCGCGTCCGTGTCGGCACCGCCGTTCCCGACGTCAAGCTGGCGCGCGCGGCGGGCGAGGCCGGCATCGATGGCCTAAGCTTCTATCGCGGCATTCCCGGCTGCGTCGGCGGCGCGCTGCGCATGAACGCCGGCGCCTATGGCGGCGAGACCAAGGACGTGCTGGTGGAATGCCGCGCAGTGGACCGGAATGGCCATGTGCACGTCTTCTCCAACGCCGATATGGGCTTCACCTACCGCAACAGCGCCGCGCCGCTCGATCTCGTCTTCACGCAGGCGCTCTTCCAGGGACGGCCCGGCGACAGCGCGGCGATCCTCTCCGCCATGGAGGAGATCACCGCCAAGCGCGAGGTGACGCAGCCGATCCGCGCCAAGACCGGCGGCTCCACCTTCAAGAACCCGGCCGGGCTGAAGGCCTGGCAGTTGATCGACGCCGCGGGCTGCCGCGGTCTGCGCCATGGCGGGGCGCAGATGTCGGAGCTGCATTGCAACTTCATGCTCAATGTCGAGGAGGCCACCGGCGCCGACCTCGAGGATCTGGGCGAGGAGGTGCGCCGCCGCGTCCAGCAGAATTCGGGCATCGAACTGCAATGGGAGATCAAGCGGATCGGTGTTTCCGCTTGAGATGAGGGGTCAGTGCCGATGACGCAGCATGTGGCGGTTCTCATGGGCGGCTGGTCGTCCGAGCGCGAGGTCTCGCTGCGCTCGGGCCGCGCCTGCGCGGCGGGGCTGGTGCGCGCGGGCTACCGCGTCACGGAGGTCGACGTCGACCGCGACATCGCCGGAACACTTGCCGCGCTGAGGCCGGATGTCGCCTTCAACGCGCTGCATGGGCGCTTCGGCGAAGACGGCACCGTCCAAGGCGTGCTGGAAACCCTCGAGATTCCCTACACCCATTCGGGAGTGCTGGCCTCGGCGCTGGCCATGCACAAGGAGCACGCGCGAACCGTTCTCGCGGCCGCCGGAGTGCCGGTCGCGGCGGGGCGAGTGGTTAACAGAAGCGAGGCCGCGCGCGGCCATGCGTTAACACCTCCCTACGTGCTGAAACCGGTTACCGAAGGCTCCAGCGTCGGCATCCTGATCGTCCGCGAAGGGCAGGAACATCCGCCCCAGGAGCTCACCCGCTCCGATTGGGAGCACGGCGAAATTCTCCTTGCGGAACAATTTGTTGATGGGCGGGAGCTGACCTGTTCGGTGATCGACGGCAAGCCGACCGGGGTCATCGACATCGTGCCGGCGGAAGGCTGGTACGATTATCACGCGAAATATGCAAAAGGCGGCTCCAAACACATTTTGCCGGCCCAAATTTCACCGATTGTTTACCAACTTGTTCAAGAGTTGACCCTGAAGGCGCATCAGGCACTCGGCTGTCGCGGCATCAGCCGCGCGGACTTCCGATACGACGATCGTCCGGGCGGTACCGGGCAGCTCGTCTGTCTCGAGGTCAACACGCAGCCCGGCATGACCGAGACCTCGCTGGTGCCCGAAATGGCGGCTGACGCCGGGTACGCGTTTGACGAGCTCGTGGCATGGATGGTGAAGGACGCTTCCTGCAATCGGTGAACGGCCTCCGGGCCGTTGGCGCCGTCGCGGGCGTCGTTCAGCGCAATCGCTCCTTCAAACCCTCCAGCAAGCCTTCCTCCACTTATTCCCGCCGGCAGCCGAGCCGTGTCGTCGGCGGGCGCGAGCCCTCGCTCCTGGTGCGCATTGCCGAGCGCCGCGGCCTCGGCTGGCTGGGCGTCGCGCTCCTCCTCGGCTCCACGATCGCCTACGGCGCCACGCTAGGCGGCCAGTGGCAGGAACTGCGCAACGCGGCGGTGTTCGTGCCCGACGCCGTGGCGCAGGGCATCGGCTTCCGCATCGACCATGTCACGGTCGACGGCCGCAAGGCGCTGACCGACGCGGAAATCATGGAGGCCATCCAGGCCGGCGGCGGCCAGTCGCTGCCCTTCCTCGACGTGAAGGCCGCCCGCGCCGAGCTGATGAAGAATCCGCTCGTCCTCGACGCCACCATCCGCAAGCTCTACCCCGAGACGCTCGCCATCTCGATCAAGGAGCGCACGCCCTATGCGCTCTGGCAGCACGACGGCAAGTTCGTCGTCATCGCCAAGGACGGCACGCCCATCGACGTGGCCCAGGACAGCCGCTTCGCCGACCTGCCCATCGTGGTGGGTGAGGGGGCCGAGAATCACGCCGGTGAAATCCTCGCCGCCATCGACGCCCACCCCGAACTGCACAGCCGTGTCTATGCCGCCGTGCGGGTCGGCGACCGCCGCTGGAACCTGCGCCTCAACAACGGCGTGGACGTCAAGCTGCCGCAGCACGGAATGCCTGCCGCGCTCGCGCGCTTCGTGAAGATCGAGATGCGCGACGACCTCTCCGAGAAGGACATCACCGAGGTCGACATGCGCATCGGCGAGCGTGTCACCGTGCGGCTGTCCGACGAGGCGGCCGCGGCCGAAGAAGAAGCCAGAAAGAAAGCCAAGCGGGGTCGGTCATGAAGCGTTTTCCTCATGGCGTGACACCGCGTCTGCGTCCGCTGCCCGCGCGGCGCGCCATCGACGTCTCGGTGCTCGACATCGGCACCAGCAAGATCGCCTGCCTGATCGGCCGCTTGCGTCCGGTCGAGTCCGGCGAGGCCCTGCCGGGGCGCACCCACAAGGTCGAGGTGCTCGGCATCGGCCACCAGCGCGCCCGTGGCGTGAAGGCCGGCGGCGTGGTGGACATGGAAGCCGCGGAGAAGGCCATTCGCCTGGCCGTGGACGCCGCCGAGCGCATGGCCGAGGCCCGCGTCGAGAGCCTGATCGTCACCCTGTCCGCCGGCCGCCTGGCCTCGGACTCGTTCAACGCCACTGTCTCCGTGCCCGGCCGTCCGGTGCATGACGGCGATGTCAGCCGCGTGCTGCGCGCCGGCAGCGCCCATTCGGTGCGCCCGCACCGCACCGTGCTGCACTCGCTGCCCGTCGGCTATGCGCTGGAGGGCGCCCGCGTCCAGGATCCGCGCGGCATGGTCGGCAACGAGCTCGGCGTCGACATGCATGTCGTCACGGCCACGCCGTCCACGGTGAGCAATCTCGTCCTCTGCGTCGAGCGCTGCCATCTGCAGGTCGATGCCGTGGTCGCCGCACCCTATGCCAGCGGGCTTGCCACGCTTGCCGACGACGAGGCCGAGATCGGCGTCACGGTGGTCGACATGGGCGCCGGCACCACCACGGTCGCGGTCTTCTCCAACGGCCGCTTCGTCCATGTCGATGCGCTGGCGGTCGGTGGCCACCACGTCACCATGGACATTGCCCGCGGGCTCTCCACGCCGCTCGAATATGCCGAGCGGCTGAAGACCCTGCAGGCCAGCGTCTTCGGCGTCTCCTCCGACGAGCGGGACATGATCCCGATCCAGATCGTCGGCGAGGACGAGCAGGACCTGACCCATCACATCCCCAAGTCCCAGCTGGTCAAGATCGTGAAGCCGCGCGTCGAGGAAATCCTCGAACTGGTCGGCGAGCGGCTGAAGGCCAGCGGCCATGCCGGCGATGCCGGGCGCCGTGTCGTGCTGACCGGCGGCGCCTGCCAGCTCAACGGCCTGCCGGAACTGGCCGGCCGCATTCTCGGCCGCCAGGTGCGCATCGGCCGCCCGCTCGGCATCCGCGCGCTGCCGGAGGCGGCCAAGGGGCCGAGCTTCGCCGCGGCGGCGGGCCTTCTGATTTATCCGCAAGTGGCGGGCGAGGAGCACTTTGAAACGGCGCGCCCGCGCCTTGCGACAGGAACCGACGGCTATTTCACCCGGATGGGACAATGGCTGAGGGAGAGCTTCTGACGGCGGGCAGGTCCGGCGTCAGTGAAGTCACAGAGAGACGACGCGAGAGCGTCAAAGCGAAGCGTGTAACCCCGAGAGGCGTGCAATGACGATCAACCTTAAAATGCCCGATATTCGGGAACTGCGGCCGCGGATCACGGTGTTTGGCGTCGGCGGTGCCGGCGGCAACGCGGTCAACAACATGATCGAGGCCGGGCTTCAGGGTGTCGAGTTCGTCGTCGCCAACACCGACGCCCAGGCTCTGACCCTCAACAAGGCCGAGCGCATCATCCAGATGGGCGTGAAGGTCACCGAAGGCCTCGGCGCTGGTTCGCAGCCGGAGGTCGGCCGCGCCGCCGCCGAGGAGGTCATGGACGAGATCCGTGACCACCTCACCGGTTCCCACATGGCCTTCATCACCGCCGGCATGGGCGGCGGCACCGGCACGGGCTCTGCGCCGGTCGTGGCGCGCGCCGCGCGTGAGATGGGCATTCTCACCGTCGGCGTCGTCACCAAGCCGTTCCAGTTCGAGGGCCAGCGCCGCATGCGCATTGCGGAGGCGGGCATCATCGAGCTGCAGAAATCGGTCGACACGCTGATCGTCATCCCGAACCAGAACCTGTTCCGGGTGGCCAACGAGCGCACGACCTTCGCCGACGCCTTCGCGATGGCCGACCAGGTGCTCTATTCGGGCGTCGCCTGCATCACCGACCTGATGGTCAAGGAAGGCCTCATCAACCTCGACTTCGCCGACGTCCGTGCGATCATGCGCGAGATGGGCAAGGCGATGATGGGCACCGGCGAGGCCCAGGGCGAGAAGCGCGCGATCATGGCCGCCGAGGCCGCCATCGCCAATCCGCTGCTCGACGACGTCTCCATGCGCGGCGCCCGCGGCCTGTTGATCTCGATCACCGGCGGCAACGACCTGACCCTCTATGAGGTCGACGAGGCGGCCACCCGCATCCGCGAGGAGGTCGATCCCGAGGCGAACATCATCCTCGGCGCGACCTTCGACGAGGGCCTGGAAGGTACGATTCGCGTCTCCGTCGT
>Ga0182743_1003284_pt1 | contig 13200 bp, 11 predicted proteins | sample eDN3rd30CKraftOP_FD_128522 | JGI IMG/M metagenome (GOLD analysis project Ga0182743, IMG submission 128522) | Enriched Organic Plus compost microbial communities from Emeryville, California, USA - eDNA 3rd pass 30_C Kraft OP (version 2) (version 2) ... | reverse complement strand
GACAGCACGCCCGTCGACGGTCCACGATCGAGCGTCCAGCCGCCTTCGACCTTGGCCGGCACGATCCAGAGCATCGCGCGGCAATAGCCCCGGCAATCCTCCGTGACAGTTGCTTCCTCGTCGGGCTTCCAGTCGCCCATCGAGAACGAGTTCGATACGACGCGGGTGCCCGGCTTCATGTCGAGGATGGTCGGACGCAGCCGCAGATTGAGATCCGGCAGCAGGAACAGCGTGATGACCGTGGCCTTGGAAAAATCGGTCTGGAAGATGTCGCCTTCGACGAAGGTCGCCTTTCCGCTCACGCCTTCCTTCTCGGCATTGGCGCGCGACAGTTCGACCATCTTCGGGTTGAATTCCACGCCCGTCGCCGTGGCGCCGCGCTTGGCCGCGGTGATGACCGTGCGTCCGTCACCCGATCCGAGATCGAAGTGGATATCGCCCGGCGTCAGCTTCGCCATGTCGAGCATCCGGTCGACGAGAGCCTGTGGTGTGGGCACCCACACCACGTCCTTGCCCTGTTGACCGACGACCGGCTCGAACGGCTTCTCGGCCGGTTGCGCCAGCGCCATGTTCAGCGTCAGCGCAGCGGCCATGGAGGAAACAGCCGCGACGCGCGCGGCCCTTGTCATGAACGTCATCTGCATCGTCTCCGTCGCGGTCCGCGATCACGCGCCGCGCTTGGCCTGCCACTTGTCGCCGGATTTCGTCGTGCCCTCGATCGTCGAGCCATTGACCTTGCCGGTATATTCAACGCCGCCAGCGGTGAAGCTGATGTCGTTGCCCTTCAGCTTGCCGCCGGTCACCGGCGTGATCACGTTGCCGTTCTTCAGGGTGCCGGTGAAATTCTGGAAGGTCTGCTTCAGGCTCAGTTCACCCTTGTCGGTATTCCAGGTGCCATCGACCTTTGCCGGAACGATCCAGAAATACGCCTTGCAATAGGACTGACAGCCTTCTGTCACGATGGCTTCCTCGTCGGCCTTCCACTCGCCCATGTCGAAGGTGTTCGAGACCACGCGCGTGCCGGGCTTCATGTCGAGAATGGTCGGCCGCAGCTTGGCATTGAGGCTGGTGAGCAGAAACAACGTTACGACATCGGCGTTGGAGAAGTCGGTCTTGAAGATGTCGGCATTCTCGAAGGTGGCCTTGCCGGCAACGCCTTCCTTCTCTGCATTGTATTTCGACAGCTCGACCATCTTCGGATTGTATTCGATGCCGCGGGCGGTGGCGCCACGCTTGGCGGCGGTGATCACGGTGCGGCCGTCGCCCGAGCCGAGGTCCACCAGCTTGTCGGCGGCTGTAACCCTGGCCATGTCGAGCATCTTGTCGACCAGCGCCTGCGGCGTCGGCACCCAGATCACGTCCTTGCCGTCCTGACCGACGGTGGGCTCGAATGGCTTCTGGGCCGGTTGCGCCAGCGCGGCGCTCATCGCCATCACCGCAGAGAGACAGGACACCATTGCGGTGCGCGACATCAGGCTCAGCACGTTCATACAGGCTCTCCAGGGATCAAATTCGGCGCCGACATTCCACGGCGCGCGGGCGGGACAGAGGCGGGCGATCATAATAGGTCGCGCCGGTTCTTACGAGCGGCCGTAAACCGGTACGATTGCCCCTCGCGTGACTGTGTTTTCAGGGGACGCAAGGAAAAGGATGGTCGCGGCCACCTGTTCAACTTTCGGCCAGAGGGCATGGTCGGCTTTCGGCATGGCTTTGCGGTTGGCCGCCGTATCCATGACGGACGGCGCCACCGCATTGACGAGAACCCCGTCGCCGGCGACTTCTTCCGCCAGCGCCATGGTCAGCGCGGCGACGCCCGCCTTGCCGATCGTATAGGCGGTCATGCCGGCGCCGCTCCGCGGTTCGAGCGCCGGACGCGCCGCGACATTAACGATCCGGCCGCCGTCCGTGCCGAACGCTTTCAGCGCGGCGCGGCAACACAGGAAGCAGCTCACGACATTGGTGTCGAGCTGCTTCATCAGATCGGCTTTGCCGCTGTTCTTCAGCTTCCTTGCCGCAAAGCCGCCGGCCAGATGGATCGATGCCCAGAGCGGGCCGACCCTGGCGTAGAAGGCGTCGGTCTGATCCTGATCGGAGAGGTCAAGGGAGGGATAAAGCCGCACCCGCTCGTTCGATGCGAAGGCGAAGTCCTGCGGTGGGCCGGACCCGTGGACCGGGATGTGGCAAACCGCGCCGCGATCCAGCAGCGCGCTCGTGACCGCGGCTCCAAGCGCTCCGGTCCCGCCGGTCACGACAACATGGCGGTCGCGGAAATCCAAGTGCTACTCCCTGCCGCGCTTGCTGCGGGTCGGCAGCACCTGGTGGTGAATCCAGTTGCGGACCTCGCGCGTGCGGATGTTCTTGTCGAGCACCGTGGCGTCGAGACCGAGCCGCCACGCCAGCGGCTTGTTGTGCGGCGAATCGTGCAGCACCGCGACATTGCCGGCATAGTCGTTGAGCTCGTCATGATCGTTGAAGAATTTTTCTTCGATCAGGCGTTTGCCGTGCCTGCGGAAGCTCGCGGCGATGTCGGCGAGGGAATATTCCGGATGATATTGCACGCCCCAGGCCGTGCAGCCATTGACCTTCACTTCGGCCGCCTGCACCGCAGAAAAAGCGTTCAGCGCCAGCACCTGCATATTCGGGGCGAGCGTTTCGACCTCGTCGAGATGGATGGTCACCGCGTCAAAGACTTCGTCCTTGCCGGCGAAGACCGGATGACCGCGGCCCGCCGACGTCAGGCGGATGCGCCGCCCGAAACCGATTTCGCGACCCTTGGGATTGCGGCGCACGCTACCGCCGGCCGCCGTGGTGATGACCTGCAGCCCCCAGCAGCTTCCGAATAACGGGGTCGAGGATTCGAAGACCGCGCGGGTCAGTTCGATCTGGGGGTCGATATGGGGCCCGCGGTCATAGACGTGCAAAGCCGAGCCGGTGATCACAACGCCGTCATAGGCTTCCAGTCCCAGGCTGTCCGGGAGGTTGGCGCCGGGATCGGCGGGGTAGCAGATGTCGATGGTCGCTTGCGGCAGGAATTCGCGCAGCAGATTGGCGTAGCCTTCGCTCGGCGCATCGCCGCCGGCTGCCTTGAGAAGGGCGCGGCCGTCGGCGGTGTTTCCCTCGATAACAAGAAGACGCGGGGCGGGCATCGCAGATCCGTCAAAGCCCCTGCGATGGGGCAGCAGGAGCTGGCCTCCATATAAGGAATTTGCGGCCGTTTTGCGAGACCGCCGCTGGCGAGCTCTTGGCGACTCTGTTCCGCCACGTCATGCTTGTGTCCTTCGACGGGACGGGCAGCGGTAGTATGGCCGACTTCGACCTCGCCATCATCGGCGGCGGCATCAACGGCGCGGGCATCGCGCGCGATGCCGCCGGCCGCGGGCTGCGGGTGCTCCTGGTCGAACAGACCGATCTCGCCTCGGGCACGTCGTCGGCGTCGACCAAGCTCATTCACGGCGGGCTGCGCTATCTCGAGCATGGCGCCTTCCTTCTCGTGCGTGAAGCGCTCAAGGAACGCGAGGTGCTGCTGCGCAATGCGCCGCACATCATCCGGCCGCTGCGGTTCCTGCTTCCGCCGGAGCCGAAGCTGCGCTCGTCGCTGCTGCTGCGGCTCGGCCTGTTCCTCTATGATCATCTCGGCGGCCGCAAGATCCTGCCGCCGACGCGGATGGTGGACCTGACCCACGATCCGCTCGGCTTGCCGCTGAAGCGATCCTATCAGTTCGGCTTTCTTTATTCAGATTGCACGGTCGACGATGCGCGCCTCGTCGTGCTCAACGCCGTCGATGCGGCCGAGCGCGGCGCCTCGATCCGCACGCGGACGAAATGCGTGCGCGCCGAACGCGGCGAGGAATGGCGGCTGATCCTCAACGAGCGCGGCCGGCGCGAGGTGGTCACAGCGCGCGTCCTCGTCAATGCCGCCGGACCCTGGGTCGGACCGGTCGCGGAAACCGTGATCCGGATGCCCGGACCGCCGCGGGTCCGTCTCGTCAAGGGTAGCCATATCGTCGTGCGCAAATTGTTCGAGCACGACACCGGCTACATTTTCCAGAACCCGGATCGCCGCGTCGTGTTCGCGCTGCCTTATGAGCGCGACTACACGCTGATCGGGACGACCGACGAGAATTTCCAGGGCGATCCGGCCGGCGTTGGGCCGTCGGGGGCCGAAATCGCCTATCTGTGCGAGACCGCGACGCGCTACTTCCGGACCGCGGTGGCGCCGGACGACATCGTCTATGCCTTTGCCGGCGTGCGTTCGCTTTACGATGACGGGTCGAAGCGGCCGGAGAATGTCACCCGCGACTATCATCTGGCGCTCGACAAGCTTTACGGCCATGCGCCGGTGCTGACGATCTATGGCGGCAAGATCACGACCTATCGCAAGCTTGCGGAAGCGGCGATGAAGAAACTCGCCGAATTCTTTCCGCCGAACCAGCCATGGACCGCTCGCGTCCCGCTGCCGGGCGGCAATTTTCCCTATAACGGCGTCGAGGCGCAGGTGGCTCAGGCGCGCCGCACCTGGCCGTTCCTCGAAGAGGACCACGCGGTGCGGCTGGTGCGCGCCTATGGCACGCGGATCGGCGAGGTTCTCGGGAAAGCGGACAGCTATGACGCACTCGGGACGAGGTTCGGCGCGGATCTGACCGAGGCCGAAGTTCGCTACCTGATGACGAAAGAATTCGCCGTCGATGCCGACGACGTGTTGTGGCGGCGTAGCAAGCTCGGATTGCGCCTCACCGAGATCGAACGCGCCGCATTGCAACGCTTCATGGTGCCGCTGCCGGCGCTGAGGCTCGTGAAGTGATGGCGATCCTCGCGATCGACCAGGGGACCACCTCGACACGCGCCATCGTCTTTGACGAAGCGATGCATCCGGTCGCCACTGCGCAGCAGGAATTCCGCCAGATCTATCCGGCCCCAGGCGAGGTCGAGCACGATCCGCAGGATATCTGGTCGAGCGTCGTGGCGACTGCACAGGACGCGTTGGCACAGGCCGGCCTCGGCGCGCGCGACATCGCGGCGATCGGCATCACCAACCAGCGCGAAACGACCGTGATCTGGGATCGCGTGACAGGCAAGCCGATCCACAATGCCATCGTCTGGCAGGATCGCCGGACCGAAGAGACCTGCGCGGCGTTGCGCGCCGGAGGCCATGAGGCGGAGATCGCGGCGAGGACCGGCCTTGTGCTCGATCCGTATTTTTCGGCCACCAAGATAGCATGGCTGCTCGACCATTGCCCCGGCGCGCGCGAGGCTGCGGAAGCCGGGCAACTCGCCTTCGGCACCATCGACAGCTATCTGCTGTTCCGTCTGACCGGCGGACGCGTCCATGCGACCGATGCCACCAATGCGGCGCGCACGCTCCTCTTCGACATTCACAACGGCCAGTGGGACGCCGATCTCGCGGATCTGTTTCGCGTGCCGCTGGAATTGCTCCCCGAAGTGAAGGACTGCATCGCAGATTTCGGCTCGACCGAATTGTTCGGCGCGCCGATCCCGATTCGCGGCGTCGCCGGCGATCAGCAGGCGGCGACGATCGGCCAGGCCTGCTTCACCCCGGGCATGATGAAATCGACTTACGGGACCGGCGGCTTTGCTCTTCTCAATACCGGCGACCGCGCCGTGCAGTCCCGCAACCGGCTTCTCAGCACCATCGCCTACCAGATCGACGGCAAGCGGACCTATGCACTCGAGGGCGCGATCTTTGTCGCCGGCGCGGCGGTTCAATGGCTTCGCGACGGCCTCAAGCTGATCGCGGCGTCTTCGGAGACCGATGCATTGGCCGCGCGCAGCGATCCTGCCGAACAGGTCTATCTGGTCCCGGCCTTTGTCGGGCTCGGCGCGCCCTATTGGGATGCCGGAGCGCAGGGCACGATCTTCGGACTGACGCGCAATTCCGGCGCCGCGGAGCTTGCACGGGCGACGCTCGAAGCGGTCGGCTATCAGACGCGGGACCTGATCGAAGCGATGCATGCCGATTGGCCGGCGGTCGCGGGCACCGTGCTGCGCGTCGATGGCGGCATGGCGGCAAGCGCGATGGCGATGCAATTCATCGCCGACATCCTGAACGCCCCGGTCGATCGGCCGGAGATCATGGAGACGACGGCCATGGGTGCGGCCTATCTTGCCGGATGCGGCGTGGACCTTTACCCCGATTTCGACGGCTTTGCCGCAAGCTGGCGGCGCGACCGGCGGTTCGAGCCCGCCATGGACGAGGCAACGCGCGAGCGCAAATGGCGCGGCTGGCGCAATGCCGTCAGCCGGACGCTGACCCAGCGCTGACGCTCGCGCCGCAACCTTATTTCAAATTGTAACGGCGGGGTTCAAGCCGGCGAAACCCGCAAATGCTGTAACAAAGAAGCTCAAATGCTGCAGAGACCGGCCCGGCGTGAAAACACTTCGTTCGAAAAAAATTCAGGAGCTCGTCCAGTCCACGCGCGTCCTGATCGTCGATGACGACTATTACATGCGCAAGGTGATCCGCAGTCTTTTGCAGGCGAACGGGATCCGCACCTATTACGACGCCGCCGATGGCGTGACCGGACTGGAATCGATCATCACGCTCAATCCGGACGTCGTCATTCTTGATTGGGACCTGCCCGACATCAACGGTGCGGAATTCATGCGCATCGTTCGCTCGCCGCTGACCTTTCCGGTGCCGGCGGTTCCGATCATCATGCTCACGGCGAATCCGGAGCGCGAGACGGTGATCGAGGCGGTGCGGCTTGGCGTGAACGAGTTCATCTGCAAGCCGGTGTCGGCGAAGACCATCTTCGAGCGGATCGTGGCGATCCGCGTGAAGCCGCGTGAGATGGTAAGGATCGGGAGTTATTACGGGCCTGCGCCGCGCAAGGCGGCCGCCGGTCTGGATGTGATTGCCGATTCGAACGAACCGGCCTGGATGAGTTGACGGGCGCGTTCGCCGCGCCGCAATCCGGGCTGGCGTCGCCCGACTTGTTCCCGACGCACAGGCTCGCGGCCTGAGCATCTTGAGCCGGAGGCCGTTGCCGACTAGCTTGCGGCGCGGAACGGGACCGCCGTTCGCCCTTCTTCGGATTTCATGATGTCTGACCACCCGGCCCGTCCCGCGGACAGGCCTCAAGCGACGACGACACCGATGGTGCGCTTTGATGGCGTCACCCGCCGGTTCGGTTCCTTCACCGCAGTGGACAAGGTGTCCCTCGACATCGGCAGGGGCGAGTTTTTCGCGCTGCTCGGCCCTTCCGGGTGCGGCAAAACCACGCTGCTCCGCATGCTCGCGGGATTCGAAACGCCGAACGAGGGGCAGGTACTGCTCGACGGCGAGAACATCGTCGGCGTTCCGCCCTATGAGCGGCCGGTGAACATGATGTTCCAGAGCTATGCGCTGTTCCCGCATCTGACCGTGGCTGGAAACGTCGCCTTCGGGCTGCGTCAGGAAGGCTGGACGCGCGCCGCCATCGACGCCCGCGTGAAGGACATGCTGGCGCTGGTGAAGCTCGAGGAATTCGGACATCGCAAGCCGCATCAATTGTCCGGCGGGCAGCGGCAGCGTGTCGCGCTCGCGCGCGCTCTGGCCAAGTCGCCGAAAGTCTTCCTCCTGGATGAGCCGCTCGGCGCGCTCGACAAGAAGCTGCGCGACGAGACCCAGTTCGAATTAATGGCGCTGCAGCAGCGGCTCGGACTGACCTTCATCATCGTCACCCACGATCAGGAAGAGGCGATGACGATGGCGGACCGGCTCGGCGTGATGCACGCGGGCAAGCTGATCCAGGTTGGCACACCGGCGGAGATCTACGAGGAGCCGAAGACCCGCTGGGTCGCCGAATTCATCGGCGACGTGAATCTGTTCGAGGGACCGATCACCGGGCATTCGGGCGATCTTGCTTCCGTCGACACGCGCGTCGGACCACTGGTCGTTGGCCGAAAGGCAGGTTTCGCCGACGGCCAGAAGGTGTCGATCGCGGTGCGCCCGGAAAAAATCGACATCGCCCGCGAGCCGTTTGCGACGTCCGAGAACCAGCTGCACGGCATCGTTGCCGACATCGCCTATCTCGGCGATCTCTCCGTCTACAAGGTGCGCGACGAGCATGGCGTCATCGTCAAGGCATCGGTCGCGAACAAGGACCGCCACGCCTCGGAGCTACTGCATCGTGGCGACAAGGCGTTCCTGCGCTTCGCGCCGGAGGCCGGCGTCATGGTGCAGGACTGAAGCGATGGCCAAGCCTGCATCCTACGACCGCTGGTATCGCCGGGTCGTGATCGCCGTCCCCTATGCATGGCTGATCGTTTTCCTGCTGGTGCCGTTCCTGATCGTGCTGCGCATCTCGGTGTCGCAGTCCGCGCTGGCGCAGCCGCCCTATGTCCCGGTCCTCGATCTGTCGGCCGGCTGGCAGGGGTTGAAGGATTTCGTCGCCGCGCTCTCGTTCGAGAATTTCAAATTCCTGTTCGGCGACTGGCTTTACGTCGCATCCTATCTGCGCAGCCTGACCTTTGCGTTTGTCTCGACACTGATCCTGCTCGCGATCGGCATCCCGATCGCCTATGGCATGGCGCGCTGTCCACAGCGGCTGCAGCCGGTGCTGGTGATCGCCGTCATCCTGCCGTTCTGGACCGCGTTCCTGATCCGCATCTATGCCTGGATCAACATCCTGCAGCGCGACGGTCTGCTCAATGACGTTCTGCTCGCGCTCGGCATCATCGACACGCCGGCCACCTGGCTCGCCACAGACACCGCAATCTTCATCGGCATGGTCTATTCGTACCTGCCTTTCATGGTGCTGCCGCTCTATGCCTCGTTCGAGAGGATGGACGACACGCTGCTGGAAGCCGCCGCCGATCTCGGCTGTCCGCGCTGGAAGGCATTCTGGCTGGTCACGCTTCCGCTGGCGTTGCCGGGCGTCGTTGCGGGTTCGCTGTTGTGCTTTATTCCGATCACCGGCGAATTCGTCGTGCCCGATCTCCTGGGCGGATCGGATGCGATGTTCATCGGGCAGACCTTGTGGAACGAATTCTTCTCCAACAGGGACTGGCCGGTGGCTTCGGCGCTCGCCACCGTGCTGCTCGCCATCCTGCTCGTTCCGATCGTGTTCTATCAGACCGCGCAGTCGCGGGCGCTGGAGCGGAGGTGAGGATGCGCGACGTGCTCGGCTTTCTCGGCCGGTCATGCGCGGGCTTGACCCGCGCATCCATCAAGACAGGACATCTTTCGAAGGCGATGGATGGCCGGGTCAAGCCCGGCCATGACAGGCGTGCGGAGCGGCGATCATGACCCGCACCTCACCCTTCAACATCGTCTCGGTCACGTTCGGCCTCGTCTTCCTTTATGTGCCGATCGCGATCCTCGTCATCTATTCGTTCAACGACTCCAAGCTGGTCGCGGTCTGGGGCGGCTGGTCGCTGCGCTGGTATCGGTCATTGCTCGACGATGCCGCGATCCTGCAGGCGGCCTGGGTGTCGCTGCGCATCGCCTTCATGTCGGCGACGCTTGCGACGATCCTCGGCACGCTCGCCGCGCTCGCGCTGGTGCGCATGGGGCGGTTCCGCGGCCGCGTGCCGTTCTCGGCGATGGTGTTCGCGCCGATGGTGATGCCGGAAGTCATCATCGGGCTGGCGCTGCTGCTCTTGTTCGTCGCGCTCGATATCGGGCGCGGCATGATCACCACGACGCTGGCGCATACTACGCTGACCATGTGCTTCGTGACGGTGATCGTGCAGTCGCGGCTCATCGCCTTCGACTGGAGCCTCGAGGAAGCCGCGATGGATCTCGGCTGTCCGCCGTTCAGGACATTCCTGACGGTGACTTTGCCGCTGATCGCGCCGGCGCTTCTCGCGGGATTCATGCTCGCCTTCACGCTGTCGCTCGACGACCTGGTGATCGCGAGTTTCACCACCGGCCCGGGCGCTACGACATTGCCCATCCGCATCTATTCGGAGGTGCGGCTCGGCGTGAAACCGGAGATCAACGCAATCTCGACGCTGATGATTGCCTTCGTCGCGATCGTGGTGGTGACGGCCTCGCTGCTGACCAAGCGCTACGCTGCTGCGGAGAAAGGCGCTGCGGGCGGCGCGCCGCTGTAGCGGCTCACCCGGACGGCGCCGATACGGAAGCGCGCAAGTCCCGTGCCGAGCATCCGAAGCGCGCGCGGAACATCCGGCTGAAATGCGCCGCGTCGTTGAAGCCCCAGCCGAAGGCGATCTCGGTGATGGTGCGGCCGGCATGGGCCGGATCGCAGATCTCGCGCTTGGCGCCATCAAGCCGCTGATTCCAGATCCAGGCATTGAGCGAAATCGGCTCGCCCGCAAAGGCGCGATAGATCGTGCTCGGCGACAATTTCAGATGCGCCGCGATCGCGTTCACCGACAATTGCGGATCGCGCAGGTGCCGCAGCACGAAAGCCTTGATCTGATCGCGGTGATAGGCGGTCATCTGCGAGATCGCGGGATCAGCGGCGCCCGGCAGCGAGCATAATCCGGCGACCAGGATATTCTCCACGCTTTCGGCTATGGCGGCGACCGACCCGACCTCCAGCGTGTCGATGTCGGCCGCGAGGGTGTTGATCATGCCGATCATCAGGTGACCGGCGCCGCGATCGCCGCAGACCTTGCGCGCCGTCAGCGTCTCGGTTTGACGAAGCCGTCCGCGCAGCACAGCGCCCGGCAGTTGCAGCACATGCTGCTGGAATGGTTCGTCAAAGATGAGTTCGTAAGGCCGCGTTGAATCGTAAAGCGCGAAATCGCCGGGCGACAATTCGGCGACGCGGCCGTCCTGCACGATCTTGCCGCGGCCTTTGGTCTGGATGCTGACGATGAAATAATCTTCGGTGGCGCGGGCGATTTTCACAGGCGTCCGCCGGACATGCTGCGCAGAGGCCGTCACCGTGGAGAGGCCGAGTGTCGCAAGCTGATTGGCCTGGATCGTGCCGCGAAACGTGCGCTCGGGCTGCGGCGTGTCGCATTCCAACTGCACATAGGTATTGCACACCGCCTCGACCCAATAGGAGAGCCGGTGACGCGCCTCCACTGTGTCTGTGGACCACAGCTTGTGCATGGGGACGGAGCGTATCAACGCACACAACGCTGTCCATGCAAAAAATCAGGCAAAATTTGGCGATGCGACGGTCAGTCAAGTCCGGCGCGAGAGCCAAGCAAGCGCGGGCGCCTGCGCGGCGATTACCCTTCACCGGAAGCTGCGGCGAAAAGCCGTGCCCGGAGGAGGAGAATTGCCGATGCCCGTCACCCATCCGAAATTCAAGGCCGCCGCCGTTCAGGCCGCTCCTGTCTTTCTCGATCTCGACAAGACTGTCGACAAATGCGTTGCGCTGATCACGGAGGCCGCGAAGAATGGCGCGTCGCTGATCGCATTTCCCGAGACCTTTATTCCCGGCTATCCGTGGTTCATCTGGCTGGATTCGCCGGCCTGGGGCATGCAGTTCGTCCAGCGCTATCACGACAATTCGCTGGTTTATGGCTCCCCGCAGGCCGACCGCATCGCGAAAGCGGCGAAAGACAACAACATCATGGTGGTGATGGGCCACAGCGAGAAGCAGGGCGGCTCGCTCTATATGGGTCAGTGGATCATCGGCCCCGACGGTGAAACCATCGCGATGCGGCGCAAGCTGAAGCCGACGCATGTCGAGCGCACCGTGTTCGGCGAGGGTGACGGCTCCGATCTTTCGGTGTTCGAGACCCCACTCGGACGGGTCGGCGCTTTATGCTGCTGGGAGCATCTGCAGCCGCTGTCGAAATACGCGATGTATGCGCAGAATGAGCAGGTGCATATCGCGTCATGGCCGAGCTTCTCGCTGTATCGCGGCGGCGCCTATGCGCTCGGGCCGGAAGTGAACAACGCTGCGACGCGTGTCTATGCAGTCGAGGGCGGCTGCTTTGCGATTGCTCCCTGCGCGGTCGTCTCCAAGGAGATGATCGACATGCTGTGCACCGACGACATGAAGAAGCGGCTCCTTCTGCAGGGCGGCGGCTTTGCCACCATCTATGCGCCGGACGGTCAGTTGATGCATGCGCCGTTGCCGGAAACCGAAGAAGGGCTCATCTATGCCGATATCGATCTCGGCATGATCGCACTTGCAAAAGCGGCGGCGGACCCGGCGGGTCACTATGCGAGGCCGGATGTGACCCGCCTCATCCTCGACAAGACGCCGGGCGACCGCGTCGTGGTGCGTCGGCGTGGGGGCAGCGAAGTCGCGCGCGGTGGCGCGGATGCGCCCGCGGTCGGTGCGGCGCGGGGCGAGGCCCTGACGCTCGTCAAGGACGGAAGCGAGGAGGCGGCCTGATGGAATCGGCGATTCCCGATCACCTGAAGACCGCGCGCACCCGCCACACCCGATACGGCGACGATTACACGCCGCCGTATCCTGCTTTCGTCGCGCGGCACAAGCCCAGCGTCACGCGCGTCGTCATGGCCTATTTCGGGGTGCAGTTTCGTGCGGCTGATGAAGCCGCGGCGGATGCACCGCTCGCCGCGATTGCGACGGCATTCGCCGCGGAGAACGGGCCCGGTCACTGGGACCGTGCGCGCTATACCGATGAGGCTGGATTTGAAACCGTCGTCAGCATTGCGTACTGGGACGATCCTGCGCGCTTCGATGCATGGTTCGCGGGGCATGGTGCGGCTTGGGCCGGCGAAGCGAAGCCCGGTCCGCTCGGCTTCTTCACCGAAGTCCTGCGGCCGTCGATCGCCCGATACGAAACGTTGTTTTCGTCAGTCGGACGGATGGAAGGGATCGCCGCCGTTGCCGATGGCCTCAGCGATATGGTGCGAGAGCACGCCTATTGGGGCGGCATGCGCGACCGCATCCCGTTAAGTCAAACGGATGCGATGACGGCGACCGGCACGCCGAAATCCAATGGCGGCAACGGCCATGTGCGGATCGTGCCGCACCAGAATCTCTGCCTGATCCGGTCGGGGCAGGACTGGTCCGACACCGACGACGCCGAACGGCGGATGTATCTTGAGGATGTCGAGCCGGCGCTGCGCGACGGCATGAACTTCCTGCGCGATGACGGTCTGTCCTGCGGCTGTTTTGCCAACCGCTACATGACGGTCATCGGGAGTGACGGGCGGCCGCTCGAAAAATCCTTCGGTATGAGCTGGTGGCGGAGCCTCGATGCACTCGAACGCTGGTCGGAATCGCATCCGACTCACGTCGCGATCTTCGGGGCGGCAATGCGTTATCTGATGAAGCTGGGCCCGGCCGCGAAGCT
>Ga0182743_1003280_pt1 | contig 13217 bp, 14 predicted proteins | sample eDN3rd30CKraftOP_FD_128522 | JGI IMG/M metagenome (GOLD analysis project Ga0182743, IMG submission 128522) | Enriched Organic Plus compost microbial communities from Emeryville, California, USA - eDNA 3rd pass 30_C Kraft OP (version 2) (version 2) ... | reverse complement strand
GGTCCACATAGAAGAAATACGCCAGTGCCGCGACGAAGGCGCCCAGCATGGCCACCCCGGTGTGCCACCGCGCCGGCCGGCCCGCGCGCCAGAGCAGGCCCTGGACGGTGAGGAGCACGGCGGAGGTATAGAACGCGCCCGAGAGCAGTGCATTGAGGCCGCTGTCCGCAGGCCAGTAGAGAATCTGGCAAAGCGCGCCCAGCGTGAATACCCAGCAGGCGGCTGCCAGACACAGCAGGTAGGGGCGGCTGCGCTCGATCGACCAGGTCGCCGCGAACGCGACTCCGAAGATCAGCAAGATACCCGGTCCGATCAGGGACAGGGTGACTCGGACAACATTTCCCTCCACGTAACGTTCCTTTCGCCGGAATAAGACGGGTGCCGGGATTATAGAAAGTCCCCCGCTGGCGGTATGGCCCCCGGGGAAGGAAAGCGTGGCATTCGGGGGCATTGCCGGTATATCCTTTCGCAAGTCCCGGGCAGGAATAGGGCCGCCATGGGGCAATTAGTGAACTGGACAAGAAAGGGGAATGCCATGTCGGACATTGTCAGTATGCTCAACGGATGGGTGTGGAGTTCCGCGCTCATTTATCTATGCCTCGGCGCGGGCCTTTATTTCTCCATACGCACCCGCTTCATGCAGGTGCGCGCCCTCGCCGAGATGATCCGGCTCACGTTCAAGGGCGAATCCTCGCCCGCCGGCGTCTCGTCCTTCCAGGCGCTGGCCATGTCGCTGTCGGGCCGCGTCGGCACCGGCAACATCGCGGGCGTGGCCACGGCCATCGCATTCGGCGGACCGGGCGCGGTGTTCTGGATGTGGATGGTGGCCTTCCTGGGCGCATCCACCGCCTATGTCGAATCCACGCTGGGGCAAATCTACAAAGAAGTCGACGACAAGGGCCAGTATCGTGGCGGCCCGGCCTACTTCATCGAGAAGGCCATGGGCCAGAAGTGGTATGCGTGGATCTTCGCCATCGTCACCGCCGTGGCCACGGGGGTGCTGCTGCCCGGGGTGCAGGCCAACAGCATCGCCGCGGGCGTGCAGAACGCCTGGGGCGTGACGGCACCCGTCACGGCGGCGGTCATCGTGCTGCTGCTGGGCTTCATCATCTTCGGCGGCGTCAAGCGCATCGCGGCCTTCGCCGAGGTGGTCGTGCCTTTCATGGCGCTGGGCTACATCCTGGTGGCGCTGGTCATCGTCGTACTCAACGCCAGTGAAATCCCCGCGATGCTGGGCCTCATCCTGCGCAGCGCGTTCGGCTTCGACGCCGGCTTCGGCGCCATGCTGGGCATGGCGATCCAGTGGGGCGTCAAGCGCGGCGTGTATTCCAACGAGGCCGGGCAGGGCACCGGCCCGCACGCGGCGGCCGCCGCCGAGGTGTCCCATCCCGCCAAGCAGGGCTTCGTCCAGGCGTTCTCGGTCTACATCGACACCCTGTTCGTGTGTTCGGCCACGGCCTTCATGATCCTCGCCACCGGGTCGTACAACGTGCAGGGCGCCGACGGCGCCATGCTGGTCAGCCACCTGCCCGGGGTCGAGGTGGGGCCGGGCTACACGCAGGCGGCGGTCGAGTCCGTGCTGCCCGGCTTCGGCGCCTCGTTCGTGGCCATCGCGCTGATGTTCTTCGCCTTCACCACCATCGTGGCCTATTACTACATGGCCGAAACCAACATCGCCTACATCAACCGCAAGGTGCATCGCCCGTGGATGAGCCTGGTGCTGCGGTTCGCGATGCTGATCGCGGTGGTCTACGGTACGGTGCGCAGCGCCGGCGTCGCCTGGGACCTGGGCGACCTGGGAGTGGGACTGATGGCGTGGCTGAACATCATCGCCATCCTGATTCTTCAACGCCCCGCGCTGCGCTGCCTGAAGGACTACGAGGAACAGAAGCGCGCCGGGCGCGATCCCATCTTCGACCCGGATGCGCTGGGTATCCCCAACGCCGATCTGTGGCGCGCCATCCGCGCCAAGCAGCTCGAGGCGCAGGAAGGCCGCCAGGCCACCGCCGCACCGGCAACGCGCAGCTAGGCGCCAGCGGCACCGCCGGGCGCGCCCGGCGGTGCCGCGACACCAGGGTTTGCGCCCGGTAGCGGCCTCGGCAACGTACCCGGGCATGCCGCATGCAGGCATGCCGTCGGGCTATCAGAGGGTGACATCGGTGATCCTCGCCGAACTTTTACGGAAGCTGTGGTGGCGGCGTCGTGGCGCACGACGCTTGCTGCCGTGGCTGGCCGCCACCGTCCTTGCCGGCTGTTCAGCCGCCCACCAGCCGATGGGCCAGGCGGTGCACGCGCCACACATTGCCGGCGAGATGTTGGTGGCCGCCGACGGCGTACACCTGCCGCTGCGCGCCTGGTTGCCAGCGGGCACGCCGCGCGCCGTCGTCGTGGCGCTGCACGGCATGAACGACTATTCCCACGCCTTCGCGATGCCTGGCGACTACTGGGCCCGGCACGGCATCGCCACCTATGCCTACGACCAGCGTGGCTTCGGCCAGGGCGCCAGGCCGGGTATCTGGGCGGACACCGCGACGCTGGCGGCCGACCTCGACGCGGCGGTCGGCGCGGTGGCGGCGCGCCATCCTGGCATCCCGCTCTATCTGCTGGGTGAAAGCATGGGCGGCGCCGTGGTCGTCACCGCCCTGGCTCGGCAGGGCGCAGCGCTGGCGGAGCGCGTGCGCGGCGCCATCCTGTCGGCGCCCGCGCTGTGGGGCCGGCAGACGATGAATCCGTTCTACCGGTTCACTCTGTGGGCCGCGTATCACACCATGCCCGGCCTGGAGGTGGAGCCGCCGCGGGGCCTGAAAATCCAGCCGTCGGACAACATCGACATGCTGCGGGCCCTCGGCCAGGACCCCCTGGTGCTCAAGCGCACGCGCATCGACGCCGTCAGCGGCCTGGTCGACCTGATGAGCCTGGGCTATGCCGAACTGGACCGCCTGCCGCGCGCGCTGCCCATCCTGGTGATGTATGGCCAGCACGAACAGGTGCTGGACCGCGGCGCCGTCACGCAGGCGGTCCGGCGGCTGGCGGAGGTGGCGCAGGCGCCGTCGGAGACCCGGCTGTCGGTCTATCCCCGTGGGTATCACATGCTGCTGCGGGATCGTTGCGCAGGCATCGTATGGGACGACGTGCTGGCGTGGATGGCGGCGCCCGCCGCGCCGCTGCCCAGCGGGGGCGAGCACGTGGCCTGGCGCGAGAAGCGCGGGCCGCACGAGGCCGTCTGCACCCCGGAAGACGTGGCCGCGCAGCCGGCCGCTTCGCCGGGCCGGTCGGCCGCGCTGCGGGACGAGGCCGGGCCGCAGCCCTGACGTGCGGCTGTCGGACGCGCGCCGCGGATCAGCGCGCGTCCGACAGCCGGTACGCCAGCGCGTCCAGCCGCGTCACGCCGCTTTTCTGGAACTTCGGTTCCATGTCGAGGATGCCGCGCCGATAGGCCAGTTCCGCGTGGGCATGGTGCGCGTACAGGGCCTGCACCTCGGCGTCGTCCACCGAAAAGGGCGGGCCGTCCATCTCGGCCTGCGGGTAGTCCAGCGTGATGAGCAGGCCGCGCCAGCCCCGGCCCAGCTGGCCATAGACGTGCGGCACATAGCGGGCGCGCATCTCGCGGGGCAGCGCCACCAGCGCGGCCCGGTCGTACACGCCGGCGCAGTCCGCCAGCATGGCGGCGTCCAGGTCGAAGATGTCGCCGCACAGGATCTCGATGCCGCCGGCCGCATAGTGCCGTCCCGCCGGGGTAGCGCGCACCTGCGGCTGCAGGCCGTTCTCGGCGTAGAACTGGTCCACGGCCAGGGGCGACAGCTCCACGCCCAGCACGCGCAGGCCCTGCTGGGCCAGCCAGATCATGTCCAGCGACTTGCCGCACAGCGGCACCAGCACGCGGCTGCCCGCGGGCAGGTCCAGCGACGGCCAGAACTTCTGCAGCAGCGGTGCCACGCGGTCCTGGTGAAAATGCGTACGGCCGTCGCGCCAGCGTTCCAGCCAGAAATCCGGATCCATGCCGCGGTCCCCCTCGTGCATATCGGTCGAAGCGCGTATTGTAGAGAGCCGCCCGTCGCGCCGCCGGCCGCTGCCGGCCCGCGCCGCCCGCCCACCCCGACAGAGAGGACCGCTCCATGTCATCCACAGATACCCCCGTCTGGTTCATCACCGGTTGTTCCACGGGCTTCGGCCGCGAACTCGCGCGCCAGGTGTTGCACAACGGGTTGTGCGCGGTGATTACCGCGCGCGATCCGTCCAGCGTGGCCGACCTGGCCGCGCTGGCGCCCGACCGCGCGCTGGCGCTGGGCCTGGACGTCACCGATGCCGAGCAGATCCGCGCCGCCGTGCAGGGCGCCGACGAGCGTTTCGGCCGCATCGACGTGCTGGTCAACAACGCCGGGTATGGCTACCAGTCGTCGGTGGAAGAGGGCGACGAGGCCGAGATCCGCGCGCAGTTCGACGCCAACGTGTTCGGCCTGTTCGCCATGACGCGCGCCGTGCTGCACGGCATGCGGGCGCGCCGCAAGGGGCACATCATCAACGTCACGTCGGTGGCCGGGCTGGTCGGCTTCCCGGGTTCGGGCTACTACGCCGCCAGCAAGCATGCGGTGGAAGGCTTCTCCGATGCACTGGCCGCCGAGGCCGGGCCGCTAGGGATCCACGTCACCTGTGTCGAGCCGGGGCCGTTTCGCACCGACTGGGCCGGCCGCTCGCTGCGCCAGACGCCCTGCCGCATTGCCGACTATGCCGAGACCGCCGGTGCGCGCATGAAGACGACCAGCGGGAACAGCGGCCGCCAGCCCGGCGATCCGGCGCGCGCGGCGCAGGCCATGATCCGCATCACCGAAGCCGAGGCGCCGCCACGCCACCTGGTGCTGGGCGCATTCGGCGTGGACGCGGTGACGCAGCGGCTGCTGGCCGCGCTGGCCGACATCGAGGCCTGGCAGGACGTGGGCCGCGCCACGGACTATCCCTCGCACTGATGCGTGGGGGCCGCTTCAGTTGAAGCCGGCCACCGCATGCGGCACGTAGGGACCCTCCAGGCGGGCGATCTCTTCGTTGCTCAATGTGATCGACAGAGAGGCCACCGCATCGTCCAGGTGCTGCGGCTTGGACGCGCCGACGATCGGCGAGGTCACGCCGCGCTTCTGCCGCACCCAGGCCAGCGCCACCTGCGCGCGCGGTACGCCGCGGGCCTCGGCCACCTCGCCCACGCAGTCGATCACGGCGCGGTCGGCCGCTTCGGTGGCCGCATACAGCTTGCTGCCGAACTCGTCGTTTTCCAGGCGCTGCGTGGTCTCGCCCGCCGCCCGGGTCAGCCGTCCGCGCGCCAGCGGGCTCCATGGCATCACCGCCACGCCCTGGTCCAGGCACAGCGGCAGCATCTCGCGCTCTTCCTCGCGGTACAGCAGGTTCAGGTGGTTCTGCATGCTGACGAATTCCGTCCAGCCATGGCTGCGCGCGACATACAAGGCCTTGGCGAATTGCCACGCATGCATCGACGAGGCGCCGATATAGCGCGCCTTGCCGGCCTTCACCACGTCGTGCAGAGCCTCGAGGGTTTCCTCGATCGGCGTGCCGTAGTCCCAGCGGTGGATCTGGTAGAGATCGACGTAGTCGGTGCCCAGCCGGCGCAGGCTGTTGTCGATCTCGGCAAAGATGGCCTTGCGCGACAGCCCCGCGCCATTGGGCCCCGGCCGCATGCGGTTGTAGACCTTGGTGGCCAGCACGACCTCCTCGCGCCGCGCGAAATCCTTGATGGCCCGCCCGACGATTTCTTCCGAGCTGCCGTCGGAATAGGTGTTGGCGGTATCCAGGAAATTGATGCCGAGCTCCAGTGCCCGGCGGATCAGCGGCCGGCTCTGCGCCTCGTCCAGCGTCCAGCTGTGCCGGCCCCGGCCGGGCTCGCCGTAGGTCATGCAGCCCAGGCACAGCCGCGACACCTCCAGGCCGGTGGATCCGAACTTCACGTATTGCATCGCGGGGGCATTGCTCATCGGAAACTCCTCAAAGAGGCGGCGTGGGGGCACGCCGGGCACCAAGCGCGTCGTCCTACTGTAAATCAGCCTGCCTGACCGGCGCGTGTCGAAACGCCGCCGCGCTTGACGGGAAGAGAATGGTCGTTCTACCATTTGCCGGACACGACAGAATGTCGTTCTCCGACCTCCCCCTCCGCCATGAACCCCGCGGCCGAGCTTTCCCCCACCCAGATCCGCTTGCTGGACGCGACCGAGCAACTGGTCTATGCCGACGGCATCCGTGCCACCGGCATGGACAGCATCGTCAAGGCCTCCGGCGTGGCCCGCAAGAGCATCTATCGCCACTACCCCAACAAAGAGGCCCTGGTGGCCGCCGCGCTTGCGCGCCGCGATGAGCACTGGATGCAGTGGTTCGTGGCCGAAACGTCCGCCGGCACGCCACGCGAACGGCTGCTGGCCATGTTCCCCGCGCTGGGCCGCTGGTTCCGGTCCGAGGGCTTTCACGGCTGCGCCTTCATCAATGCCGCGGGCGAGATCGGCGATGCCGGCAGTCCCATCCGCGAGGTTTCCCGCCTGCACAAGCAGCGCCTGTACGACTACGTGCGCGAACTGGCCGAGGCCGCCGGCCTGGCCGATCCCGGCGAGGCCGCGCGCCAGTGGCTGGTGCTGGTCGACGGCGCCATCGCGGTCGCCCTGGTCATGGGCGATGCGTCGGCGGCCGACAGCGCCGGCCGCGCGGCCCAGGCACTGCTTGCCGGTCCCCATCCCTTTTCCCCCACCACTGGCTGAGAAAGCGACCCATCATGTCCGATACCCGTCCGCCCCTGCCGCCGTTCACCCGCGAAACCGCCATTCAGAAAGTCCGCCTGGCCGAAGACGGCTGGAACAGCCGCGATCCCGCCAAGGTCGCCCTGGCCTACAGCCTGGATACCCACTGGCGCAACCGCGCCGAATTCGTCCGCAACCGCGACGAGGCGCGCGCCTTCCTCGAGCGCAAGTGGGCCAAGGAACTGGACTACCGCCTGATCAAGGAACTGTGGGCCTATACCGAGAATCGCGTCGCCGTGCGCTATGCCTACGAATGGCATGACGATTCGGGCAACTGGTTCCGTTCGTACGGTAACGAGAATTGGGAGTTCGGCCCGGACGGACTGATGATCAACCGCTACGCCAGCATCAACGACAAGCCCATCCTCGAGTCCGAGCGCAAGTTCCGCTGGCCGCTGGGCCGCCGCCCCGACGACCACCCGGGCCTGTCCGAACTGGGCCTCTAAGTCCTACGGCGCCGGGCAGCCCGCCCTCCGGCGGGCTGCTTGCTTTTGGCCGCGTCCGGAAGCATCTGCTTGCGCGGCCGTATTGCCGGGCGCGGCACGCTTGGGTATCGTCAGCGCCATGATGCCCAATGCGCAAGGCGACGCCCCGATCGACGTGCCGCTTCTTACCGGCACCGAGACCTTCTTCATCGTCTGGAACCGCGGTTCCGGCAGCCACGACGCCGACGATCTGCGCGCCACCATCGAGCGCGTGCTGACCGAGGCAGGCCGGCGCTACCAGCTGATGCCGGTGGACGGCGGGCGCAAGCTGCCGCAGACGGCTCGGCAGGCGCTGGAGGCGGCCCGCCGCGAAGGCGGCGTGGTCGTGGCCTGCGGGGGCGATGGCACGCTCAGCGCGGTGGCCCGCACGGTGCTGGGTTCGGGCGTGCCCTTCGGCATCCTGCCCCAGGGCACTTTCAATTACTTCGGCCGCACGTATGGCATCCCGCAGGATGCCGAGATTGCCACCCGCTGCCTGCTGCAGGCGCACGTCGAACCGGTGCAGGTCGGCATGCTCAACGAGCAGGCCTTCCTGGTCAACGCCAGCCTCGGCCTGTATCCGCAATTGCTGGAAGACCGCGAGGCCTACAAGCAGCGCTACGGCCGCAGCCGCTGGGTGGCGCTGTGGTCGGGGCTGGTCACGCTGCTGCGCGGCGCCCGCCGCCTGGCGCTGCAGCTCGATAGCAGCGGCGTGCGCCAGACCCTGCGCACGCCCACTCTGGTGGTCGGCAACAACGCTTTGCAGCTGCGCCGCATCGGCATCGCCGAGGCCGACGCGCTCGGCCATGGGCAATTGGTGGCCATGACGCTGCGGCCGGTCAGCACGCCGGCGCTCTACGGTCTGCTGGTGCGCGGCCTGCTCAGCCGCCTGGGCGAGGCCGAGAACGTCATCAGCTTTCCCTTCGACCACATGACGGTGCGCCTGGGGCGCCGCCGGCGCGACATCAAGGTGGCGATGGACGGCGAGATCTGCTGGATGCGCGCCCCGCTGGAATTCAAGGTGGCGCCGCAGCCGTTGCTGCTGCTGGTGCCGCCCGAGCAGCAGCGCGTGGAGCCGGCATGACGCGATTGCTGCACATCTCCGATACGCATTTCGGCACCGAGGTCGAGCACGTGGTCGACGCGCTGCTGGCGCTGGCCTCGGCCCAGCAGCCCGACGTCGTGCTGCTGGGGGGCGACGTCACCCAGCGCGCCCGGCGCGGCCAGTTCGCGGCCGCACGCCGCTTCGTCCAGGCGCTGCAGCGTCCGCTGCTGGCGGTGCCGGGCAACCACGACATTCCGCTGTTCAACCTGGCGGCGCGGCTGCTCGATCCCTACGGCAACTACCGCCGCGCGCTGGGCGCGGGCCTGGAGCCCGTCTACGAGGACGAGCGGCTGATCGCCATCGGGGTCAACACGACGCATCCGCGCCGCCGCGTGGACGGCGCCATCTCGCCAGCACAGGTGCGGCGCGTGGCCCAGCGCCTGCGCACGGCCCGTCCGGGCCAATTGCGCCTGGTATTGCTGCACCACCCCGTGCGCGCGGTCGATCCTTCCGACCAGACGAATCTGCTGATCGGCCGGGAAGAGGCCGTGCCGGCGTGGATGGCCGCCGGCGTGGACCTGATCCTGGGCGGCCATATCCATCTGCCCTATGTCGTGCCGCTGCACCCGCCCGATGCCCCAGATGGGCGCCGCGCCTGGGCCGTGCAGGCCGGCACGGCGGTCTCGTACCGCGTGCGCGGCGAGGTGCCCAACTCGGTCAATTTCATCCACCACGAACAGGGCGAGGACGGCTCGCACTGCAGCGTCGAGCGCTGGGATTTCCAGGCGGCCACGGGCGCTTTCGGCTGCGTCCGGGTGACGCCGCTCTGGTAGGGCGCGATGGACGCGTGCGCGGCCTGGTTGGCTGCCTATCCTGTCACGATGTTCCTGCTGCCGTCCGTGGCGGCGGCGGGCATGGCGCTGTCCGTGTGGCGCCACGTCGACGCGGTGTCCGGCGACATGCGCCGCATCCGCTATTACGGCGCCATGGCTCTCGCCGCCGCGCTGGGCTTTGCCGTTCTGGCGCTGTCGGTGCACGGCGAGGGCGGACTGGTGGTCTTCGACACGGCGCTGGCCGGGCATCTCGGGGTGTCGGTCTCTCCCCGCCTGCTGCACGCCCTGTCCTGGTTCACCCACCTGGGCGACCGCGCGTTCCTGACGGGCGTGGCGATTGCCCTGACCGTGCTGCTGCTGGCGCGCCGGCGCTGGCTGCTGGCCGTGTTCTGCGTGGCCGCCACGGGCGGAGGCGGGGCATTGAACTGGTTGCTGAAGCACGGGTTCCAGCGAGTTCGTCCCGACTATGCACACGGCTATGCGGCACCCGAGGGCTGGAGTTTTCCCAGCGGCCATGCCTCGGCCGCGATCGCGGTGTACGGCACCGCCTGCTACCTGCTGCTGCGCATCGCGCCGGCGCGGTGGCGGCCCGCCTGCGTGGCCGTCACGGCGGCGCTGGTGGTGGCCATCGGCGTCAGCCGCATCCTGCTGCAGGTGCATTTCGCCAGCGACGTGGCGGCCGGGTTCGCGGCCAGCGGTGCGTGGCTGGCGCTGTGCGTGGCGGTCGTCGAACATGCCATGCGGCGAGACGCCGCCAGACGCTGATCACGGGCGGACGATCGCGTCGCGTGGTCAGGCGCCGCTGCCGCCCACTGCGGGGGTGGCGCCGGTCAGCAACGCCAGCAGCGTCAGGCTCAGGTCCGGATCGGCGTGCGTGCCCGCCAACAGCGGCGCGTCGCCGGTATCCACGCGGGCACGGGCGTAGCCGGCTCCGGCCGCGGCCAGGGCGGCGCCAAGGCGTTGCGCGGCATCGTCGCCCAACGGGCTGAGATCCAGCACGAGCTTGCCTGCCACCGGCGCGGCCACACGGCCGTCGCTGAAGCGCTCCAGCGTACGGTCGATCTCGTGCTCGCCGGGCAGCGCCAGCACGATCGTGTCCGATTCGCGCAGCACCTCGGCGGCCGCAAACGCCAGTGTGGCCTGGCCGCGGAACGGTTCGCAGCGTTCGGGGCGCATGTCGTACAGCGTCAGCACCGCCTCGGGCTGCGCTGCAAGCAGGCGGCGTGCCGCTTGCGTGCCCGTGCGGCCCAGTCCCACGATGCCCACGCGCGGCATCATGGCCGGGGCACCGACCAGGTGCTGACGATGTGCGCGACGGGTTCGCCGCCGCTTTCGGGAAAGAGCGTGACTTCGCCTGCGCTTAGCCGGCCCACTTTCAGCAGCCGGGCCTCGGCCACCACGGCGCCGGCCGGGCTCTTGCGCAGGAAATTGATCGTCAGGCTGGCCGTGACGGCGCCCGGCTGGCCCGTGGCGCCGACCACCGCGGCGTACATGGCCAGGTCGGCCAGGCCCATCAGCATGGGGCCTGCCACGATGCCGCCCAGCCGCTGGTGGCTGTCGCGTGCCGGCAGCACCGCGCGCGCCGTACCGTGCCCGATGTCGGTGATGGAAATGCCCAGCAGCAGCGCGAAGGGATGCTGTTCACGCAGCAGCCGGTGGAAGTCGTCCACGCTGATGCAGGGGGTCGGGGAGGGCGAGGTCATGTCCGGCGTTGCTCCAGGGCGTCGCAATAGCGGTCCAGCAGCGGCTGGGCCTGCTGGTCCAGTGATTTCAGGCGATGGGTATGGAAGAGCAGCAGCAATCCCATCAGGTAGGTGAAGACGTTCATCTGTTCGCACGGCACGTCGTCCGGCGGCCACCCGGCAGCCTTCAGGCCGTCTCCCAGCCGGTCCACGCAGGCGCGCAGCCGGCGGTTCAGCTCCCCGTCCGCGTCGCGGCCCAGTCCGCGCGGCCCCAGGCCCTGGAAGAGGTACATACCCAGCGAGAACTCGGTGCCGTGCTCGGCGTAGTAGTCGAAGAACGCCTGGATCACACGGCGCGGCGCCTTGGCGCGTGGGCCGGCCTGGGCCTGGATCTGCAGATGGCGGTCCAGTCGGTCGAGCGATTCACGCAGCACCGCCGCGTAGATCGCTTCCTTGCCGTCGAACCAGGGGTAGATGGCCCCGGTGGTGCAGCCGGCTTCCTTCGCGATGGCGCGTATCGTCGTGCGGTCCAGCCCATCGCGCGCAAACACGCGTTGCGCGGCGTCTAGGATGATCTGGCGGCGCAGGGCAACCAGGCGGTCGGTGCGGGAAAGGGAAGCGGCTGGCATGGCGGAAAAATAGCATCGCTACCGAGAAATAACAACGTTATTAAGATTGGTTGGATTCTGACACCTTGTTACGTCTACGCCGAACCTGGTTACACCGCGGACGCATTTACGTTCCGTCCCTCACTGGGATTCGGGATGTCCCTAGGTGCTGGTCCACCTATGTTGCGGGTTTCCAACAGGCGGGCGGGAAACCGCGTCTTTTCTGGTTTTGGTCATAGCCAGTACTGGGGTTTTTTGATGCAATAGCGTCAACTTCCCTTCGCGGAGTTAGGGGGGCGGCAGGCTGGATTGCTGCATTGCTGCTCTTGTCACTCAAATCAACGGAGATTTCTTCAATGAAAAAGACTCTGCTCGCTGCCGCCCTGCTCGCCGGCTTCGCTGGCGTGGCCCAGGCAGAAACGTCGGTGACCCTGTACGGCATCATTGACACCGGTATCGGCTACAACAAGCTCGATCTCCCGGGCCGCACCACGGCCGCTGGCTATACGTCTCCCTACAACCACAGCCGCGTTGGCATGATCAACGGCGTGCAGAGCGGCTCGCGCTGGGGCCTGCGTGGTTCCGAAGATCTGGGTGGCGGCCTGAAGGCTGTGTTCACGCTGGAATCGGGCTTCGACTCGGGTAACGGCAACTCCGCTCAAGGTGGCCGCCTGTTCGGCCGTCAGGCCACGATCGGTCTGGCCAGCGACAGCTGGGGCCAGCTGGACTTCGGCCGTCAGACCAACATCGCTTCGAAGTACTTCGCTTCGATCGATCCGTTCGGCGCCGGCTTCGCCCAGGCCAACATCGGCCACGGCTTCAGCGCTGCCAACACCAACCGCTACGACAACATGGTTCTGTTCCAGACCCCGTCGTTCAGCGGCTTCCAGTTCGGCATCGGCTACTCGTTCAGCACCGACGACACGAACAATGGCACGACCACCTCGGTCGCTGATACGGGCACGGGCGCGATCACGAGCACCACCGCTGGTGACCGCACCAACTTCGCGACCGCCGACAACGTCCGCGCCATCACCGCTGGTGTGCGCTATGCCAACGGCCCGCTGCAAGTCGCCCTGGCGTTCGACCAGCTGAACGCTGCCAACACCCTGACCCAGGCTCAGCAAGATGCCACGCCCCGCCAGTACACCATCGGCGGTGCGTACGACTTCGAAGTGGTGAAGCTGGCCCTGGCCTATGCTCGCACCGAAGACGGCTGGTTCGCTGGCCAAGGTCCTGGTGCTCCCACCGGCGGCGTGCCGAGCGCTCTGTCGACCAGCTACCCGACCTACAGCTTCGCTGATGGCTTCCGCGCCAGCTCGTACCTGGTGGGCCTGTCGGCTCCGATCGGCGGTGCGACCAGCCTGTTCGGTTCGTGGCAGCGTATCGATCCGAAGAACGACAACCTGACCGGCGGCGAAGAAACCAGCAATGTGTTCAGCCTGGGCGCCACCTACGACCTGTCGAAGCGCACCAACCTGTACGCCTACGGTTCGTACGCCAAGAACGCGCTGTTCCTGGACGACGCGAAGAGCACCGCCGTCGGCGTCGGTATCCGTCACCGCTTCTAATCGACAGCAGGGCGCAGGCCCTGCCTCGATTACCTAGCGCAGAGCGGGCTTCGGTCCGCTCGTCAAAAAGCCACCCGTTCGGGTGGCTTTTTGCACGACTGGACTACGGTTTTCCGTAAGGAGGTTCAGCCGTAAGTAACCGCGTGAATGCTACAATCCAAAGGTTTGCGCATTTACCGGACGCCTCATGAACCTGCAACAGTATTTTCCCGTCCTGCTGTTTATC
>Ga0182743_1003275_pt1 | contig 13228 bp, 12 predicted proteins | sample eDN3rd30CKraftOP_FD_128522 | JGI IMG/M metagenome (GOLD analysis project Ga0182743, IMG submission 128522) | Enriched Organic Plus compost microbial communities from Emeryville, California, USA - eDNA 3rd pass 30_C Kraft OP (version 2) (version 2) ... | reverse complement strand
CTCGGGCGCGGTGCTGCATGCGGCGGTCGAGCTGGCCCGAGCCCCGGCCAACCACGGCCGACTCATCGTCGGCATCGCAGCATCCTTCGCCGAACGATACCTCTCCACACCTCTCTTCGAAGAAGACTGAACATCCCCATCGGCGCTTGCACGTCAGCTTACCGATGAACGGGAACGTGCTGACGCGCCTGGCGCGTCAGCGCATATCACACCCATTCCGGATCGGCGACGGCATCGACCTTGATATTGACCACCACCTCCTCGGTCCCGCTGCGCACCAGCACGCAATGCAGCTCCTCGGTATCGGAGGCGTTCAGCTCCTGATGCGGCACATAGGGCGGGACCAGGAAGAAATCTCCCGGGCCGGCCTTGGTGATGAACTCCAGCCGGTCACCCCAACGCATCAGCGCGTGGCCGCGCACGATATAGATGATGCTTTCCAGTTCGCCATGATGATGCGGGGCGGTCTTGGCGCCAGGCTTGATCAGGTTCGTCCCGGCCCACAAGCTGGTGGAACCGGTACGGCGGCCACTGATCGCAACCAGCCGCCCCATCCCTTCCGTCTCCGGCGTATCGCCGCTGCGGTCCGTGGAGAGGACCCGCTTGATGCCGTTGTTGCGCCAAAAGCCGGCATCCCGCTTCACAAGACCATCGGGCATATCCATCCTTCCTTTCGTATCGAAATCTTTTACGTCCGCATCCGCGGATCGAACCGGTCGCGCAGCGCATCGCCCAGCATGTTCACCGAGATCACCAGCGCCGTGATGGCGAGACCCGGCAGTGAGGCGAACCACCACGCCACGGTCAGGTAGTTGCGCCCCTGGCTGAGCAGGAATCCCCAGTCCGGCCGGTCGTCGATCACACCCAGGCCGATGAAGCTGAGGGCCGCGCCGATCAGGATGGAGCTGCCCACGCCCAGCGTGGCCATCACCAGCATGGGAGAGAGCGTATGCGGCAGCACATGACGCAGTACGATCGATGCCTCGGAGCAGCCTGATGCGCGCGCTGCCTCGATGAAATTGCGGCTGCGCACGGTCAGGACCTGGGCGCGCATCACCCGCGCATAGCGCGGCACGGTAACCAGACCGACCGCGAGGATCGTGTTGGTCAGGCTCGCCCCCAGCGCGGCGGCGATGATGATCGCAAGCAGGATGTCCGGCACCGACATCCAGATATCGAGCAGCCGCATCAGCACCGTATCCGCCCTGCGCCCGGCATAGCCGGCAGCCAGGCCGATCAGCCCGCCAACCAGCCCGCCCACGAACACCGCGCAGGCCCCCATCAGCAGCGACTGCCGCGCGCCGTAGATCATCAGGCTCAGCACGTCGCGGCCGAAATGGTCGGTGCCGAACCAGTGCACCGCATCCGGCGGGGACAGGATCGCATCGCCCATGTCCGTAGGATCGAAGGGAGCGATCCAGTCGGGGACGATGGCGCAGGCCAGCATCGCCGCCATGACCGCGAGCGGCAGCGCGATGCCCGGGCGCAGCCAGGAAGGCACCAGCAGACGCGGGCGGCGGGACCACCGCCAGCGCGTTGCGATCCGTCGCGCAGGCAGATCCGGCGCGATATCGTCGAGCGAGGCGAGCCGTTCCCCCATCCTTCAGCCCTCCGCCCGCACACGCGGATCGATCACCGAATAGGAGAGATCGACCAGAAGATTGATCAACACGAAGGAGATCGAGGCGAGCAGCACCGCCCCCTGGATCACCGGGATGTCCTTCACCCCGACCGCATCCACCAGCAGCCGCCCGATCCCCTGCCGGGCGAACAGCGTCTCCACCACCACCGCGCCGGAGAGCAGCTCGCCCACAAGGATGCCCAGCAGCGTCACCACCGGGATCAGCGCGTTGCGCAGCACGTGGCGGAACAGCACCAGCCGGTGCGGCATGCCCTTGGCGCGCGCGGTGACGACGAACTGCTCGTCCAGCACATCGAGCACGGAGTTGCGCACCATCCGCATCAGCCGGCCGGACGCGACCAGCCCCAGGCAGGCCATGGGCAGGATGAGCTGGGCGAAGCTGCCGCTGCCGATCGCCGGCAGCCACTGCAGCGTCACCGAGAACAGCAGGATCAGCAGGATGCCAAGCCAGAAGGACGGCATGGAGGTGAAGAACAGCATCACCGACTGGATCGCATGATCGATCCACCCGCCCCGGTTCACCGCCGCGACGATGCCGAGCAGTACGCCCGCCACCATGGCGACCACGCTTGCGAACAGCGTGAGCGCGATGGTGGACGGGAACTGCGCCCAGAGCCGGACGGTCACCGGTTCCTGCGTGGCGAAGGACATGCCGAGATCGCCCTGCGCGAGCCCGGCGAGATAGTCGGCGTACTGCGCCCAGAACGGGCGGTCAGTCCCCAGCAGCTCGCGGATGCGCGCGATGGATTCCTCCGTCGCGTTCTCACCCGCGACCAGGACGGCCGGATCGCCCGGCAGCAAATAGAGGGCCGCGAAGATCAGCGTGACCGTGCCGAACACGACCAGCGCTGCGGCGGCAAGCCGGTGGAGGACGAAACGCACGAATTCAGCCCTTCAGCCAGGCCCCGTGGAATTCGGGGAAGCCATGCGTGTCGATCGTCAGCCCCTGCACCTGGTCGGTGGTGGCGATGGTGTAGAGCAGCACATAGACCGGGATAGCGAGCACCTTCTCAACCAGCTTGCGCTGCACGTTGACGTACAGCTCCTCCCGCTTCTCGACATCGCCCTCGCGCTGTCCGTCCCGCAGCCATTGGCTGATTTCGGCATCGTCGGTCTTGGCGACGGAGGCCGGGGTACGCCCGTCTGGCAGATGCAGCCGGCTCAGCACATCGGGATCGGGTGCGAACTGGCTGGCGCCCGACAGATCGAAATCGCCGTCGGTCAGCTTCTGGCGGTAGGTCGCGTTCGGCTGGCTGTCGATCGACAGGTCGAACCCGCTGCGGGCGATCTGGCGGCGGATGAACTGGATCACGTCCAGCCGCTTCTCGCGGTTGCCCTGGGTGTCGGCGAAGCTGACGGTCAGGCGCTTGCCATCCTTCTCGCGGATGCCGCGCGCGCCGGGCTTCCAGCCCTTGGCGTCCAGGATCTGCTTGGCCCGTTCCAGATCGGGCTTCCAGGACCCGGCGAGCTGCTTCTCCGCCGAGGCGAAGATCGAAGGCGACAACGGCGCCCAGGCGCGCGGCGTGGTGCCGAGATAGATCACCCGCACCGCGGCATCGAGGTCAAGCGACAGACGGAAGGCCTGGCGGATCTCCTCGTCGTCCCACGGCGTCTTCCTGGAGTTCAGGTAGAGCGTGTAGTTGAGGTTCAGCAGTTCCTTCTCCAGCACCCGAAAGCTGGGATTGCTCTTTAGGGACACGACGTTCTGCGGCGGGATGCCGTCCGCCGCGTGTACCTGCCGGCTCTGCACAGCGGCCACCCGGGTGGACTCCTCCGGCACATTCTTGAAAGTCAGCCGCTCCAGATGGGCCGGCCCCTGATGCGCGGCGCCCTGCGGCGCCCAGCGATAGTCGGGGTTTCGCTCCAGCTTGATCTCGACCCCCTGCACCAGGGAGACGAAGCGGAACGGGCCCGAGCCGATGGGATTCTGCGCGATGGCATCGCCATGCTTGGCGAGGGCTGCGGGAGAAATGATGCCGAGCGTGGTCTTGGACAGGCTGCGCAGCAGCGGCGTGAACGGCTCGCTCAGCCGGACGCGCACCGTGTCCGGCGCCAGCACATCGGTTCCCTCATAGGGCCCGATGTCGATCTGCGCCGTCAGCGGCCTTCCGGTGCGGCGGGCGACGCGGTCGAGGTTCACCTTCACCGCCTCGGCATCGAACTTCGTGCCATCGTGGAAGGTCACGTCGGTCCGCAGCTTGAAGGTGTAGCTCTTCCGGTCCGGCGCGATCTCCCAGGAGGTCGCGAGCCAAGGGCCCACCGACTGGTCCGGCTTCAGCACCACCAGGCTGTCGTAGATCGAGCGGAAGACGCGGTTGTGGGGCGCGAAGCCGGAATCGTGCGGGTCCAGGATGAAGCTGGCCACGGCCGCTCCGTCCAGGCCGAAGACCAGCTCACCACCTGGGCGCGGCGTGGCCGCCGGGCCTTGCGCGAAGGCGCGGGCGGGAATGATGAAAGGTGCGCCCAGCAGGGCTGTGGCATGGCGTCGCGTGATCATGGCAGGCGTAATCCTGTTGCGCGGGGAGTGATGCAGCCGGGGAGAAGCGGGTCAGGCCCGCGCGCTACAGGTCCGCATGGAGCGTCTCGTCGGCGATCAGCACCCGCTCCATCAGGCGCGGGAAGTCGCCATAGTTGCGCACCGCGTAATGCACCGCGGCGCGGTTGTCCCAAAAGGCGAGCGAGCCCGGCCGCCAGGAGAAGCGGACCTGGTATTCCGGCCGGCGATACTGGTCGAGCACGATGGTCAGAAGCTCCGCGCTTTCAGCCGGCGAAAGGCCGATCAGGAACGGCTTCTGGGTGAAGTTGACCCAGAGGATCTTCTGCCCGGTCTCCCGATGCGTGCGCACCAGCGGATGCGCCACGATCGGGTAGTCGTGCCCACCGCGCAGCAGCTTGCTACGGTAATCGTGGGTGACGTGCAGGCCCTCGAAGCGCTGCTTGAGATCCTCGGGCAGCTCCTCATAGGCGAGCGCGGCATCCACCCAGATCGTGTCGCCGCCGAGCTCGGGCAGGTTCACCGGACGCAGGACAGCGCCCCAGGCCGGCACCAGCCGCCAGCTCGTGTCGGTGTGGTAGCCATCGCGGATCTGGTCACCCTCCCGCAACAGCAGGGCCTTGCCGGTCCGCTGCACATCCGGGGTGATGTGGTGCACCGCGGCCAGGGACTCCTCCGGCCGTTCGGTGGTGGGGTGCGCGTAGAGCGGTCCGAACTGCTTGGCAAACGCTTCCTGCTGAGCACGATCGATGCTCTGGTCGCGGAAAAAGACCACCTTGTGCGTCAACACTGCGGCGCGGATGGCATCGCGGACGGCAGGCGCCAAGGGCTGGCGCAGATCGACGCCGGAAATTTCGGCGCCGATCGTGGGTTGCAGGCGGCGGATTGTCAGTCCGGCGGGCTCGGCAGCCAGGTCGAGAGCAGCACTCATGGCTTGATCCTTCTCAGGCTTCAGCGAGTTCGTGGGCCGGCGTCACCTGGGCAGCGCGCTCCCGCGCCAGCGTGTGGCGGTTCCGTGGGACGGGCAGGCCGAGATGGCCACGAAGGGTCACGTGCTCGTATTCGGTCCGGAACAGCCCGCGCCGTTGCAGCAGTGGCACCACGCGGTCGAGGAAGAGCTGGAAATCCGTCGGGTTGGAGACGCGGAAATTGAACCCGTCCGCGGCACCGTCGCGGAACCAGTGTTCGATCTCGTCGGCCACGGTCTCGGCGGTGCCGACAAAGGCGGAACGCTTGTCGGCAAAGCGCCAGGCCGCCTGCCGCAGCGTCAGCCCTTCCGCGCGTGCGATGCGGATGATGCGCTCGGCATGACCTTTATAGCTGTTCAGCGTGACGTGGCTGAGATCAGGGAAAGGTGCGTCCAGCTCGTACTGCGAGAAGTCATGGTAGTTGAACGGCCTTCCGAGCTGCACCAGCGCCTTCTTCAGGTCGAGCCTGCCCCGCGCCTCCTCCGCCCGTTCCCGCGCCTCGGCGTCGCTGTCCGCGATGATCGGGATCAGGCCAGGCATGATGCTGATGTGGTCCGGGTCGCGGCCCAGTGCGGCGGCGCGCTGCTTCACATCCTGATAGTATTCACGCGCCTGCTCGAAACTCTCGGCGTTGCTGTAGATGCCTTCGGCGATGGATGCGCCGAACTGCCTTCCCTGATCGGATTCGCCGGCCTGGAAGATCACCGGCTGTCCCTGGCGCGAACGCTGGATGTTCAGCGGGCCGGCAACGGAGAAGAACTCGCCCTTGTGGTTGAGCGCATGCTGCTTTGCCTTGTCGAGGAACACGCCGCGTTCCTTGTCGCGAGGGAACGCGTCATCCTCATAGGAATCCCAAAGCCCCTGAACCACGGCCACGTGCTCGGCCGCACGGCGGTAGCGCAGCCCATGCTCGAAATGCGCATCACGGCTGTAGTTGCGCGCCGCTCCTTCCAGGCCGGTCGTGACCACGTTCCATCCGGCCCGGCCGCGGCTGATCAGGTCGAGCGAACCGAACTGACGGGCGATATTGTACGGCTCGTTGAACGACGTGGTGGCGGTGCCGACGAGACCGATGCGCGAGGTTGTCACAGCCACGGCGGAGAGCAGCGTCAGCGGCTCCAGGCGGTTGAGGAAATGCGGCGCGGTGTCCGGCGTGATGTACGGGCTGTCCACAATGAAGACGACATCGAACTTCGCCGCCTCGGCCTTTCGCGCGTTGGCGATGAACCAGTCGATATCGACGCTGGCATCACCCGGAAGGTCCGGGTGGCGCCAGCTGTTCTGGTCGATGCCGACGCCAGAGAGGATGGCGCCGAGATGAAACTGGCGTGCCATGCTGCGTGCCCCGCTCAGGCCGCGGCTGACCGGGCGGCATTCTGCCCGTCGCGCGCCGCGACGAGTTCGCGCACGCGGGGCAGCAGCTCGCGGCCGTACTGGATCGCATCCACCAACGGGTCGAAGCCGCGGATCAGAAACGTGGTGATGCCAAGGTCGTAGTAGTCAAGCAGCGCCTCCGCCACCTGGTCCGGCGTCCCCACCAGCCCGGTGGAGTTGCCCGACGCTCCGGTCAGCGCCGCGATCTCGGTCCACAGATACTTGTCGAGCCGCCGCCCCTGCGCCGCAGCGGCCAGCAGGCGACGGGAGCCTTCGTTCGGCGGCGGCTCGCTGCCGCGCGCGCTGCGCGCGTTGTGCGGGGACCGGCCGCTGCCCCCTGCAGACCGCAGCGCCTTGGCGCGGGCGAGGATTTCGTCGGCCTTGGCCCAGGCCTTCTCTTCGGTGTCGGCCAGCACGGGACGCAGCGACAGGCTGAACTTCGGGCTGCGCCCGAAGGGCGCGGCAGCGGCACGGATGCGGGCGACCAGTTCGCGCACCTGCTCGTAGGTTTCACCCCATAGCGCATAGACATCGGCATGCTTGCCGGCGACCGGGATCGCGGCGGCGGAGGCGCCGCCGAAATAAACCGGGATGCCCTCGGGCCGGTACGGCTTCACGTCGCCGTAGCCGCGATCGACCCTGTAGTACTTCCCGGCGTAGTCGAATGGTCCGTCCGACGTCCATTCCTGACGCACCACGTCGAGATATTCGCTGGTACGCGCATAGCGCTCGTCCTTGGTGAGGTGGTCGCCGTCCTGCGCCAGCTCCACATCGTTGCCGCCAGTGATGATGTGGACCGCCACGCGCCCCCGGGAGAACTGGTCAAGCGTGGCGAGCTGGCGCGCGGCAAGCGTCGGCGCCGTGAAGCCTGGCCGATGCGCGATCATCAGTCCCAGCCGATCGGTCACGTGGGCGATGTGCTGGCCGATCAGGATGCTTTCGGCGGAATTGGAGTGGAAGGCGACCAGAACACGGTCGAAGCCGACATATTCCTGCGCCTTGGCGGCGGCCTCGATGTGATCGACGTCGACCGCGGGGCCTGTGCGTCGCACGGCCTCAGAAACGTTGAAGTGGCCGACATAGCCGATGAATTCCACACTCATGTGCTTGCGGTCTCCGTGCGAGGCCCTTCCGGCGGCATGTCGGGGGGCTGGGTGATTCTCCCGCTGATCATGCACTAATCACACGTTGAATCAATCATACAACATCATGAAGACGTGTTTACTGTGCATTTCCCACTCCTTCCGGGTGCATTCCGCGAGCCCTGGAATCCAGGCCAACCAAGCCCGAATCGCTGTGCCCACGCCACGCATTCCCACATTATTATGTGTAATACATTGATTCACTATATATTCAAGTTGAATTATGCGGACATCACCCCGGTCCCGCCAAGGAATCCGCCATCACATGACCGCCGCGCTCGCCCTGGTGCCAGACGCGCCGCCCGCCATCGACTGGCCGGCCCTGACCGACAGCCTGCGCGAGGGGGGCACACGTCACGATCGGGATGGAAGCTTCCCGTTCGACAACCTCGCCCGCCTCCACGCGGCTGGTTTGCTTGCGCTCACCGTTCCGGTCGCGCTCGGCGGCCAGGGCGCGGGGCTGGTGCGATCGGCGGAGGCCCTGGGTTGGGTGGCGCAGGCCTGCCCCTCCACGGCCCTGATCCTCTCCATGCAATGCTCCAAGCACGCGGCGCTTGCCCGCGGCAGCCACTACACGCCGGCGCTGCGCGAGCGCCTGGGACGGGATGCCGTGCGGCACGGCGCGCTGCTCAATTCCATTCGCGTCGAACCCGACCTCGGCAGCCCCACGCGTGGCGGCCTGCCGGCGACCATCGCGCGGCGGGTGCCGGAGGGCTGGCGCATCACCGGACGCAAGATCTATTCGACCGGCGCCCCGGGCCTCGCCTGGTTCGAGACGTTCTGCCGCACCGATGAGGACGTGCCACGCGTCGGCCCGTTCCTTGTGCCCGCCGGTGCGCCCGGCCTGCGCATCGAGGAGACATGGGACCATCTCGGCCTCCGTGCCTCCGGCAGCCATGACGTGGTGCTGGAGGATGTGCTGGTGCCCGCTGACCATGCCGGCACACTGACGGTGCCGGGAGCAGGCCCGCCTCCGCGCGAGGATACCCAGGCAGCCTGGAACGCCGCCCAGATGGGGGCGATCTATAACGGTGTCGCGATTGCCGCGCGCGACTGGATCATCCGCTTCCTGCACGACCGCGTGCCCTCCAATCTCGGCGCGCCGCTGGCGAGCCTGCCGCGGGCGCACGAAACGGTGGGAGAGGTCGCCTCCCTGCTCGCGGTGAATGCGCGGCTGGTCGCCCAGATCGCGGCCGAGACCGATGCGGGCACGCCGCCTTCCTCGGTCGAATCCGGTGTGCTGAAGGTCACGATCACGCGCAACGCGGTGGAGGCCGTGCGGCTTGCCGTCTCGCTTGCGGGAAATCACGCCCTGGCGCGCGGCAATCCGCTCGAGCGTCACTGGCGTGATGTGCAATGCGGGCTGGTGCACGCGCCGCAGGCTGATGCGGCCTTTCAGGCGGCGGGCCGCGCCGCTTTGGGCCCCGCCCGTCCCAATCCCGACAAGGTGTGAGCAGATGGCCAAGCGCAAGCCCTCCCCCGTACCGACGGCACCACCCGTCTCCTGGCTCGGCATCGCGGCGCCGCCTGCATCGCCATCCGTGCAGGCTGTGCTGGATCGGACGCGGGAGAAGCTGGGCTATGTCCGAAATGGCCAGACCGCGCTGCTCGCGCGACCGGAACTTGTACTGGCACAGGACGCGCTGAGCCGGTCCGCCAACCAGAATCCGGACAGCGGGCTCAGCCGCAAGGAGAAGGAACTGATCGCCCTGATCGTCAGCTCCGAGAACCGCTGCCTTCCCTGCATCTTCGGTCATGCGGCGGCGTTGCGCGAGATCACCGGAGATCCGGTCTGGGTCGCCGCGGTCGAGGCGAATTTCCGTCACGCCGCGCTGTCGCCGCGCGAACGCGCCCTGGCCGACTACGCGCTCAAGATCACCCGGGTGCCAGGTGAGGTGGAGGCGCAAGACCTTTCCCCCTTGCGCGCGGCCGGGCTCAGCGATTTGGACATCCTCGATGCCGCTGCCATCGCGGCCTATTTCAACTTCAGCAACCGTATCAACAGTGCCATCGGCGTTGTCCCGAACGCGGAGGCCTACGGAGCTTTCCGGTAGGCCCTCGCCGCCTCGCCAGACACCCATTCACAATTGACTCAGAAATTAAGTGATTTTTCTTTTTCACATTTTAAATACGTGCATACTGCCAAGCGACAGCTCGGGCCGCTTCGGCCGGGGCAGAACCATGCCGCACCGAACTGAGGATGCAGAGGACATGAGCAAGCGCCCGTCACAATTCGCTTTCGCGCCGCGGGGATTGGCCGGGCGTCGCCGTTTGTTGACAGCGGCCGCAGGGGCCGGTGCGCTGGCCGCAGCCACCGGCCTTGGCGCACGGGCGCTCGCCGCGCCCCCCACCGTCAGCCAGGCCGGCAGCTTCGACAAGATCACCCTGTCCTGGAACCAGAGCGCACTATGCCTCTCCTCCAGTGCCGTCGGCCTCCATGACGGCATCTTCCGCAAGCACGGGCTGGATGTGGAGCTGATCAACTTCGCCGGTTCCACCGACCTGCTGCTGGAAGCGATCGCCACCGGCAAGGCCGACGCAGGCACCGGCATGATTCTGCGCTGGCTGAAGCCGCTGGAGCAGGGATTCGACGTGAAACTCACCGCCGGCATCCACGGCGGCTGCTCCTATCTGGTCACGGCGCGCAACCGCAACATCAATTCGATCGCGGACCTGAAGGGCAAGACCATCGGTCTTGCCGACATCAGCGGCACCAATCGCAATCTCTATTCGATCATGGCGCAGAATGCCGGGCTTGATCCGGAGAAGGATATCACGTGGCGTGCCTATCCGGAGGATCTGCTTGCCCCTGTCCTGCAGCGCGGCGAGATCGATGCCTACGTGGCCGGCGATCCGATGGTCTACTACCAGATCAAGAACAGTGGGGGTGAGCTGTTCCGCCTCGCCTCCAATGCGACCGGGCCGTGGGAGGATCGCACCTGCTGCGTGCTGGGCATCGGCAACCATGTCATCCGCAACAGGCGCGACGTGGCCCGCCGCCTGACGCTCGCCCAGGTGGAAGCGGCTCATAAGGTCTATGAAGATCCCGCCCGTGCGGTGGAGGTGGCTCTGGAATACCAGCCGCGCCGCAGGGAAGCCGCCCGTGACGATACGATCGAGCAGCTCAAGAGCCTCCCGCATCATGACCAGCCCCTTGGTCCGGCCTTCCGGGAACAGGTCCTGACCTATGCCCGCGAACTCAAGCGCGCCGGCGTGCTCGCACCGCGGACCGATCCTGTGCGCTATACCGATCGCATCATCGTGGATGTGACGGCGCCCGCATGAAACGCAGCGCGGGGCCCCGCCCGGGCCCCGTACGCTCCTCAAGAGGAATAAGATGCGTCGTTTCTTCCTTTTTCTGATCGCCGGAATGGCGAGCTCTCTTGTCGGCATGAGCGTGGCCCACGCTCACGCCCATCTGCAGGGCGCAGTGCCGCCCGCCGGAGCGAGTCTTCCGGTTGCGCCACCTGCCCTTGAACTGTCCTTCACGGAGAATCTCGAACCGCGCTTCTCCGCGGTCACGGTTGAGGACCTGAGCGGAAAGCCCGTCGACACGCAGCCGGCGAAGCTCGCAGAGGGCGATCCGCGCAAGCTGATCGTCGCGCTGCCGCAGCTTGTCCCCGGCACCTATACGGTCATCTGGCGCGTGACCGCGATCGACACACATCGCACGGAAGGGCGGTTCAGCTTCACCATCACCGGGCCGTAACGTGGCCGAGTACGTGCTGCCGCTGGTACGCGGCCTGCACGCCGGCTTCATCATCGCGCTTGCTGGCGCGTGGTTCTTCCGGGCCGCAATCGCGCCCGTGCGATTGGGCTGCTTCCTTCCTCTGGCCATGACCGGCGCCATCGTCACCGGCATTGGGTGGCTGGTGGTGCAGACGGCCTCGTTCGCTGACGCGGCCACGCCCTGGGCCACGTTCGCGGCGTTGCCGGATGTCACGGTCGGCACCCGGTTCGGTCATGCGGCCGTGACCGGACTCGCACTGCTGGCGGCGGGCTGGATTGCGGCGGGCGAAGGCGACAGACGCTGGCGGAACGCGCTGGCATCGGCGCTCGCACTGCTCGGGCTGCTGACCCGGCTTTCAGCCGGCCATGCGGCGGCGTTGCAGAATCCGGTGCTGTCCGCAGCCCTCGCGGTGCATCTCGTGGCCGCCGCGCTATGGCTCGGCGCCCTGCCACCACTCTGGGCCGCGATCGGGCAGGAGACGACTGCCTCTCCCCGTATCGTACGCCGCTTCTCCCGCATCGGGGTGGCTGCCGTCATCGCCCTTGCTGCCACCGGCTTCGTGCAGGGCATGGTTCTGATCGGCGATATCCCGGCGCTGCTCGGCACGGAATACGGTGCGGTCACGGTCGGCAAGACACTGCTGTTCATGGTGTTGATCGGTCTGGCGATCGGCAACCGGTTCGTGCTGACGCCATCTCTGCCCGCGCGCGTCCCCAGTCTTCGGCGAAGCATCGTTGTCGAGACCGGGATAGGGCTGGGCGTGATCGGCATCGCCGCGTGGCTCGGCACGCTACCGCCCGGCATCCACATCCAGCCCGACTGGCCGTTCCCGTTCCGAATCGCCCGCCGCCGGGAAGTGGGAGATCCGGACCCCGCCGGTTCCGACATCGCGCCTGCTTTCGTGCTCGCGGCACTGGCCAGTGCCGGCCTCCTGGCCATCGTCTGGCGCGGGCGGCGCGCGCGTTGGGTCGCGGCGTTGCTGGTTGTTCCGGTCTGGCTGGCCGCTGTGGTGCTGCCGCGGTTCCAGGTGCTCGCCGCGGTGCCGAGCAGTTACCGGACCATGCCGGGAGGCATCACCGCCGCCGCCATCCTGCGGGGGCAGGCCTTCGCCACCAGGTCGCGCTGCGTGCAGTGTGCAGCCCTGGTCGAACGGTTGACCGATCCGGGGCAACCACGGCTCACCGATGGTGAGGTGTTCTGGGCCCTGCGATACACGGATGCCGTCGCCTTGCGGGATGCGGCGGCCTGGGATCTCACTGCCTATCTCCGCGCGGCGGCGGCAGGGCGGGAGATGGAACGCGACGCAGGCTGGTCTGATCGTGTCCCCGCACCGGACCTGCCGCTGCGCTGCGGCGATAGGCTGACCAGCCTGTCAGGCCTCCGGGGAGAGGTGCTGCGTGTGACGACAGGATATGCCCCGCCGGTAGATGGCGCGCGCACCATCAATCTCGATCCCGCGCGGCTGGCAGATGGCGCATGCGCCGCGCTCACAGCGGAGGGGCGGCGTGCTTATGGATTGATCGCCGGGCTGACCCGTCCGTCCGACATCGTAGGCCAGTGGTTCCTGATCGACGGCAATGGCTGGATCCGCGGGACCGGGCGGGGACTGCCCGACATCCTGACCGAGGCCATCCGTGCCGTTGCCACCACACCGCTTCCGGAAGGACGTGCGCACCATTGATCACGTGGGGTGGCTCCCCCTTTTCACGGTCGCGCGCGTGGTTTGGTTTTATGGTTAGGTCAGTATTATTGGATTTGGTTGCGGGGCCAGGATTTGAACCTGGGACCTTCAGGTTATGAGCCTGACGAGCTACCGGGCTGCTCCACCCCGCGTGGGTTGGTTTGTGGACTGTTGAATGGGGATGATCCGTCCTGAGG
>Ga0182743_1003273_pt1 | contig 13231 bp, 11 predicted proteins | sample eDN3rd30CKraftOP_FD_128522 | JGI IMG/M metagenome (GOLD analysis project Ga0182743, IMG submission 128522) | Enriched Organic Plus compost microbial communities from Emeryville, California, USA - eDNA 3rd pass 30_C Kraft OP (version 2) (version 2) ... | reverse complement strand
TCCTGGCGGCGGCGTTCAGTTTACGCTTCTTCCGGTTTGGCGGCGTGCAGAAGATGGTTCTCGGTGGCGTCGCCGCCGGCTTTCTGCTTTATGTCATGTCTAAGGTTACGGACGATCTCAGCAACGCGGAGCTGTTACACCCAGTGACAGCGGCGTGGCTGCCTGTGCTTGTGGGTGGGATGACGGGAATCATTGCGCTGCTTTATTTGGAGGATGGCTGATGGCCGACTCCAAGGCAGTTCCGGTGTTCGGAACCCGGCGCAATGCGCGCGGGCCCGCATTGGCTATCGTCGCGGCGCTCCTCGCCACAGCCAGCCTCGGCATCGGCTCGACCGCGGTGCATGCGCAGGTCCTGCTGCAGTTCCCGCAACGTCCGCCTCCGGCCCCCTATGTCCCTGACCCGTCCCGGCCGCAGGACCAGATGCTGCTGCAGGCGACCGAGGTCCAGTACGACTATTCCAACCGCCGCGTCTCGGCGGTCGGAAACGTTCAGATTTACCACAAGGGCTCGACCCTCGAAGCGGACCGGGTCACCTATGACGAGAACACAAAGCGTCTCCACGCCGAGGGCAACGTTCGGCTGACCGAGCCCGACGGCAATGTGACCTACGGCCAGACGATGAACCTGGCTGACGATTTCCGCGATGGATTCGTGGATTCGCTGAGGCTGGAGACCTTCGACCGGACCCGCATGGCGGCCACCCGCGCCGACCGCTCCAACGACAATTTCTCCGTGTTTCATTCGGGCGTCTACACCGCGTGCGAGCCCTGCAAGGAAAACCCGGAAAAGCCGCCGCTCTGGCAGGTGTCCGCCGCCCGGATCATCCACGACCAGGGCGAGCGGATGATCTATTTCGAAAACGCCCGGCTGGAGTTCTTCGGCCGGCCGATCGCCTACCTGCCCTATCTCTCGGCGCCCGATCCCACGGTCAAGCGCAAGAGTGGCTTCCTGATCCCGGTGGCGTCGTATCGCGAGACCAACGGCGTGGGCCTCGAGGTGCCTTACTATTGGGCCCTGTCACCGAACTACGACTTCACCTTCACGCCGCGGGTGATGTCGCGCCAGGGCGCGCTGCTCCAGGGCGAGTACCGCCAGCGTTTCGAGCACGGCCAGATCACCGTGCGGGGCGCGGGCATCTATCAGCTCGACCGCAATGCCTTTTCGCCGAATGAGCCGGGGCATCGCTTCTGGCGCGGCAGCATCGAGGGCGCGGGAAAGTTCGAGCTGAACGAGAAGTGGACCTGGGGCTTCGACGGCATGCTGCTGTCGGACCGGGCGTTCTTCTATGACTACGGCCTGCGCCAGTTCCAGGACAATTACGATCCGTTCCGCGCCGGCCTGACGGAAGGCATCTCGCAAATCTATCTCGCCGGCCGTGGCGACCGCAGCTATTTCGACATGCGGGCGCTGCATTATTTCGGCTTCACCACCGCCGACGTGCAAGACCAGCTTCCGGTCGTGCATCCGGTGCTGGATTACAATTACATCTTCAAGGATCCGGTGTTCGGCGGCCAACTCGGCTACAACATCAATCTGACGAGTCTCAGCCGGAATTCGGTTTCGTTCGATCCGATCTCGCAGACCGCGCGCCTCACAGGCGCCTGTGCACCGACCTCCGCCGATCCCGCGCAGAAAACACCCGACAATTGCGTGATGCGCGGCATCCCGGGCTCCTACACCCGGTTGACGGCCGAGGCCCATTGGAAGCGCAGCTTCACCGATCCGATCGGTCAGGTGTTCACGCCGTTCTTCAGCGTGCGCGGCGACGTCGCGGCCTTCAACATCCATGCCGACGCCGGCGTCTCCAACTTCCTGCAACCCGGCAATTACACCGAAACCCGCCTGATGCCGACCGCCGGCGTCGAATACCGCTATCCCTTCGTCAATGTTCAGTCCTGGGGCACCCAGACGATCGAGCCGATCGCCCAGATCATCGTGCGCCCCAACGAACAGCGCATCGGCCGCTTTCCCAACGAGGACGCGCAGAGCCTGATTTTCGACGATTCGAACCTGTTCGATATCGACAAGTTCTCTGGCTACGACCGGATGGAAGGCGGCGGCAGGGCGAACGTCGGCGTTCAGTACACGATGCAGTTCAATCAGGGCGGCTTCGTCAACGCGATGGTCGGCCAGTCCTATCACCTGTTCGGCACCAATTCGTTCGCGGCCGGCGACATCGCCAACACCGGATTGGGCAGCGGCCTCGACAAGTCCCGCTCCGATTACGTGGCCCGTCTGTCCTATCAGCCTGACCAGACCTATACGTTCTCGACCCGCTACCGCTTCGATGAAGAGACCTTCACCGTCCGCCGCTTCGAGGCCGAAGCGCGCGCCAATTTCGATCGCTGGTCGTTCAGCGCGCTTTACGGTCATTACGATGCGCAGCCGGAAATCGGGTTCCTGACGAAGCGTCAGGGCATCCTGGGCCGCACCCAGGTCCGCCTCGACGCCAACTGGATCGCCAGCGCCGGCGCGCGCTACGATCTCGACGATCGCAAGTTCGACCAGCTCCATTTCGGGCTGGGCTACATCGACGATTGCTTCATCATCGGCCTGAACTACATCTCAAATTACGCGTACAGCAACGTCACCCGGATCGACCACCGGGTGATGCTGCAGGTGAACCTGCGCACGCTTGGCGGAACCCAATATTCGCAGACCCTCGGCGGTCTCGGAGGGCTCTGACATCGCATCCGAACCCGCGGGGCCGCCCGCGTCGCGTGGTCGCGGCGCATGCCGTCAGGCGCGCATTATCATACGGCAGTGGACGAATTCCGGATCACAGCCGGATTTCGGACAGGATCGTGCCCCAAGGAACGGCCGGACGACGCCAGCGGGGGCTATACGAGGCAAAAACGTGAACCAACGGTGCTCGACCATGACCCTTGCCACGCCGAACCGCGCAAGAGCGAACCGACCCTTCTGGCTCCCGATGGTTCGAGGAGCGCTCACTGCCGCCGCCCTGGCGCTCACCGCCGTCATCGCCATGCCCGGACCGGCCAGCGCGCAAAGCGTGCTGCTGTTCGTGAATGGCGACCCGATCACCAATTTCGACGTGGCGCAGCGCACCCGGCTCATCCAGATCTCCAGCAACCGCAGCCCCTCCCGCAAGGAGGTGATCCAGGAGTTGATCGACGAGCGGCTGAAGGTCCAGTTGCTCAAGCGCTTCAACATCCCCGGCATCGACAAGGAGGTCGATAACACGGTGGCCGGCATGGCCCGCCGATCCGGCATGAGCACCAGCCAGTTCCTCGAACAACTCGGGCGTGCCAATGTGGGTGAGGCCACGCTGAAGTCCCGCATCAAGGCCGAGATGATCTGGAATCAAATCGTCCGCAGCCGCTACAAGGCCAGCTTCGAGGTCTCCGACAGCGAGATCCGGGCCAAGCTCCAGGAAAAGCACCCGGACGGTTCCGCCCCCACGGGCTACGATTACACGTTGCGGCCGATCGTGTTCGTCGTGCCGCGCGGCGCCAACGACGGGCTGCGGGCCACGCGACGGCGAGAGGCCGAAGCCTTCCGGAGCCGCTTCCAAAGCTGCGATCAAGGCATCCGGCTGGCTCGCACCATGCGGGAGGTGGCGGTGCGTCCACCGGTCGTGCGCAGCTCCGCCGACCTGCCTGAGGCATTGCAGAAAATCCTGGCGCAGACCCCGGTGGGGCGCGCCACGGCGCCGGAGAACACCGAACACGGAATCACGGTCTACGCCGTCTGCAACAAGCAGACCTCGGGCATGGAGAACGCGCCGATCCGCCGCGAAATTCGCGAACAGATCGCCTCCACACGCTTCGACGCAAAGTCCGAGGCGTTCCTGCAAGAGCTTCGAAGCCAGGCGATGATCGAATACAGGTAGGCTGGTGGCACCGTCACGACCATTGGCGCTGACTTTGGGCGAGCCGGCGGGCATCGGCCCCGATATCGCGCTCGCCGCCTTCGCCCGTCGCCGGGAGCGCGACCTGCCGGCGTTCTATGTTCTGGGCGATCCCGACTGCCTCACGCGGCGCGCGCGGCTTCTCGGTCTCGACGTCGCAATTCAAACCGCAGACCCGGACAGCGCCGCGGCAATCTTTGCGCGCGCCTTGCCGGTGGTCGATCTTGGGATATCCGCCACGGCCGAGCCGGGCCGGCCCGACGCCACCAGCGCGCCGGTGGCCATCGCCGCCATCGACCGTGCCGTAGCGGACACCCTGTCCGGACGCGCCGCCGCCGTGGTCACCAATCCGATCGCGAAATCGGTGCTCTACAAAAGCGGCTTCGCCGAGCCCGGTCACACCGAATATCTCGGGCGGCTCTCCTTCGAAGCCACCGGCACGCCGGCATGGCCGGTGATGATGCTCTGGTCGCCGGAGGTCGCGGTGGTCCCGGTCACCATTCACATGCCCTATCGGATGGTCGTCGAGCGCCTCTCCCGCGACCTGATCTTCGAGACCGGACGGATCGTGGCCCGCGATCTCGCCGCACGCTTCGGCATCGAGAGGCCCCGCCTCGCGGTCGCCGGACTCAATCCCCATGCCGGCGAGGACGGCACCCTGGGCAGCGAGGATGCCGCGATCGTGGCGCCGGCGGTGGAGCGGCTGCGCGACGACGGGATCGACGCCATCGGTCCGCTCGCGGCCGATTCCATGTTCCATGCGGCGGCGCGCGCAACCTACGATGCGGCGCTGTGTATGTATCACGACCAGGCGCTGATCCCGATCAAGACGCTGGCGTTCGATCATGCCGTGAATGTCACGCTCGGCCTGCCCTTCGTACGCACGTCGCCCGATCACGGCACCGCCTTCGACATCGCCGGCACCGGCCGGGCCGATCCGGAAAGCCTGATCGCCGCGCTCAAGCTCGCCGCACGGCTGGCGGCCGAGGATCGGAGCCGACGCCTGCGCGAGAACGCGCCGACGCCTGCGCTGCCATGAGCCCGGATCGACGATGACCGCGCCCGATGGGCTGCCGCCGCTGCGCGAGGTGATCTCCCGCCATGGGCTCGCCGCGCGGAAGTCGCTCGGGCAGAACTTCCTTCTGGACCTGAACCTGACCGGCCGCATCGCGCGCGCGGCGGGGCCGCTCGAAGGCGTGACGGCCGTCGAGATCGGCCCCGGCCCCGGTGGGCTGACGCGCGCCCTGCTCAGCGAGGGCACCAACCGCGTCATCGCGATCGAGCGCGACGCGCGCGCCATGGCGGCATTGGAAGAGATCGCGGCCGCCTATCCCGGCCGGCTCGACGCGATCAACGACGACGCGCTGACCTTCGATCCTCGTCCGATGGTCGGAGACGGGTCGGTGCGCATCGTCGCCAACCTGCCCTACAACGTCGCCACGCTGCTGTTGGTGTCATGGCTCACCACGGACCCCTGGCCCCCCTGGTACGACCGGCTGGTGCTCATGTTCCAGCGCGAGGTGGCCGAGCGCATCGTCGCCGCGCCCGGCAGCCGCGTCTATGGCCGCCTGTCGGTCCTTGCCGGCTGGCGGACGACGGCCCGCATCCTGTTCGACGTCCATCCCTCGGCCTTCGTGCCGCCGCCGAGCGTCACGTCCTCCGTGGTCGAACTGATACCGCGGCAAGAGCCGCTGCCCTGCGACCGCCGCGCGTTGGAGCGCGTCACCGAAGCCGCGTTCGGCCAGCGTCGCAAGATGCTGCGACAAAGCCTCAAGACCCTCGGCACCGATCCGCTGCCGCTGCTCGAACGCGCTGGGATCGACCCGACGCAGCGGGCCGAGACCGTCCCGATCGAGGGCTTTGTCGCGCTGGCCGGAGCTTTTTCGCAGAGCAAGATCTGACCCGGAAACCGGTTCCCACTGTCTGGGATCATGGTCCAGGCTTCCGGCTTTGATTCAATCAAAGCCGAGTCTCCAGGCTTTTGCTGAGTCGCATTTCCTTCGCGCGAACCGGCATCCACTTCGCTCGAAAACGCTCTAAGGCGCGAGCCGCTGGAGCTGGCTCGTCAACTCCTCGACAAACGCACCCATGCTCGGATCTTCGCGCTCGCGCTTGAGCCGCGATGCGAGCAGGATCGCGCGGAGCTGCGCGAAGCTCTTGTCGAGATCGTGGTTGACGATCACGTAATCGTACTTGTTCCAATGCACGATCTCGTCGCGCGCATTGCGCAGACGGCGTGCGATGGTCTCGCTGGAATCCTCGGCGCGGCGCTCCAGCCGCGCCTTCAACTCCTCCGCCGACGGCGGCAGCACGAACACGCTCACGATGTCCTGGTTCATCGTGATCGAGAGTTGCTGCGCGCCTTGCCAATCGATGTCGAACAGAATGTCGCGGCCGGCGTTGAGCGCCTTTTCCACCGGCTCGCGCGGCGTGCCGTAACAATGGCCATGCACCTCGGCATGTTCGAGCAATTCGCCGGCGTCGCGCATCGAGTCGAAGCGCCGCTGGCTCAGGAAATGATAATGCACGCCCTCGATCTCCGATGCCCGACGCGCGCGCGTCGTGACCGAGATCGACAGTTCGAGGTTGTCTTCCTGTTCGAGCAGGCTGCGCGTCAGCGTCGTCTTGCCCGCGCCGGACGGTGACGACAGCACCAGCATGATGCCGCGTCGCGCCATGGTTTCGCCGCCATGCTCCATGCTCACTCCAGGTTTTGGACCTGCTCGCGAAATTGCTCGACGACGGCCTTCAACTCAAGCCCGATGTTGGTCAGTTCGACATCGTTGGCCTTGGAGCAGAGGGTGTTGGTTTCGCGGTTGAACTCTTGCGCCAGGAAATCGAGCTTGCGGCCCGCGGGACCACCGGCCGCCAGCAGCGCCCGCGCCTGCGCGACATGGGCCACCAGCCGATCCAGCTCCTCGCGAATGTCCGCCTTGCCGGCCAGCAGCAGAGCCTCCTGATGCAGACGGTCGGGATCGAACCGCTGGCCCGTGTCCATGAGCGCGGCGACCTGTTCGGCCAGTCGGGCCTTGACCGCCTCGGGCTTGCGGCCCGGATTGGCCTCCGCCTGGGCTGTCAGTGCGGCGATCTGATCAAGCCGTCCGGACAGAATCTGTTCCAGCGCCGCGCCCTCCGTCCCGCGCATCTTGCAAAGCGCCTCGAGCGCCGCGCTGAAGCCCGCGATCACGGCCGTTTCGGCCGCGCGCCGCGCGTCCTCGTTTTCCTCGGCGTCCGTAACATCGATCACGCCCTTGAGCGCAAGGATGCCGTCGAGCGAGGGTGGGACGGCATCGACGCGGCCGGCGATGGTCTTGAGGGTGGCCAGGACCGCATTGAGAACCGGCTCGTTGATCTTCACCACCGGAGCCGCGCCTTCGCGATTCACGGTGAGGTTGGCGAACACGGAGCCCCGCGCCAGCCGCTCGGAGGCAAGCTTGCGCACCGGCGCGTCCACCGCATCCCACCCCGGTGGCAGCCGGAGCTTTAAATCCAGTCCCTTGGAATTGACGGATTTCAACTCCCACGACCAAGTGTAAAGATCGGACACGCCATGTCCGCGGGCAAAACCGGTCATACTGGCAAGCGGCATCGTGCGATCCGTTCAGGGCTTGGTTGTGCTGTCGGGCTTCTCAGGCGGCAACACTTCGGCGGGGACCGCGTCGGGCCTGGCACTCACCTCACGCTCAAGAGCCCGCAGCTTTTGCACATGCGCGCGGTGCTGCTCGTAATTCTCGGAGAAGGCGTGACCGCCGGTCCCATCGGCAACGAAGTACAGCTCGCGCGTGCGTGCCGGATTGACGGCCGCTTCGAGCGAGGCCCGGCCGGGATTGGCGATCGGTCCCGGCGGCAGGCCCTCTATGACGTAGGTGTTATAGGGCGTGCGCTGCTTGATCTCGCTGGCCAAGATCGGGCGGCCGAGCGATCCCTTGCCGCCAACCAAGCCATAGATGATCGTCGGATCGGATTGCAGACGCATCTTCTGACGAAGACGGTTGACGAAGACCGCCGCGACGCGCGTGCGCTCCTGCGGCTTGCCCGTCTCCTTCTCGATGATCGAGGCAAGCGTCACAAGCTCCTCGGGCGAAGACACCGGCAGATCGGACTTCCGGCGCTCCCAAAGCTCCTGGACCAAACGGCTCTGGGCATCGCGCATGCGCTTGATGATCGCCTGGCGGGTGGTGCCGCGCGTGAAGCTGTAGGTCTCCGGAAGAAGCGTGCCCTCCGCCGGCATTTCCTCAACGCTTCCGACCAGAACGGGATCCTCGACAATACGCGCCATGATCTGCTCGGTCGTCAGCCCTTCGGCAATCGTCAGCGTGTGCTGCACGACCTTGCCGGACATCATGGTCTCGACGACATCCTGCATGCTGGCGCCCGCGCGGAAGCGGTACTCGCCATATCGGATGTCATCGCGCGCCTTCATCAGCAAAGAGCCGGCGACGAACAGCCACGGCTCTTCAATCACGCCTTCGCGTGCAAGGACGGCGGCGGTGTCGCGAATGCCGCCGCGCGGGACATTAACGATCCGGTCTTCGGTCAACGGTCCGGGGGCCTCGAAGCGCTCCTTGCCGACGATAAAGGCGATGCCGCCTCCCACCATTCCCAGAAACAGCAGCGTCAGCAAAAGGCTGCCGGCCACCACAAAAGGATTGCGCGCTTTTTCCGAACGCCGCGTTGGCATGGGTACACGCTCCGGCTCCAGGGCGAGGCGGGGACTGCGCAGAAAGCGACGCCCGTTTTCGGAATCCGATTGTCCGTGCGTCCGGTCTTGGCCGTCGCCCGGTGGCTCGTGCGCGTTCACCGTCTGGTCCCCGACGTCATCCGTCTCGATCGATTCCAAAGACCAAGGCTTTGCATCATCCCCCGAGACACAAACCAAGGCGGGCCGGGGTCATTCCCCGAATCCCCTGCATGTTCGCAGATTTGTTGAGGTTGCGCCCGTCTTTATCCCGGGCGCCGCCACGATGTGGAATGACAAGAAAATATGGCGAAAGACTGGAAAGCCCTCAAGCGCGGGCGGCCGAGGACAACCACCGCCGTCACACGCTGCGGAACACGAGCGAAGCATTGGTGCCGCCGAATCCGAAGGAGTTCGACAGGGCCACTTTGACCTCACGCTCGCGCGCCTTGTGCGGGACGAGATCGATCGGCGTCCGCACAGACGGATTGTCGAGATTGAGCGTCGGCGGAACGATTTGGTCGCGGATCGCGAGAACCGAGAAAATGGCCTCGACGGCGCCCGCCGCACCGAGCAGATGGCCGATCGACGATTTCGTGGACGACATCGAGATGCGGTCGGCGGAGTTGCCGACGAGATTCTGAACCGCGTTCAACTCCAGCTCATCGCCGAGCGGCGTCGACGTCCCGTGGGCATTGATATAATCAAGCTCGGAGGGATCGACGCCCGCGCGCTTCATCGCCGCGCGCATGCAGCGCAAGGCGCCCTCGCCATCCGGCGACGGCGCGGTGATGTGATAGGCATCGCCCGAAAGGCCATAGCCGACCAGTTCGGCATAGATGCGCGCGCCGCGCCGCTTGGCGTGTTCGTACTCTTCGAGCACCACGACGCCGGCGCCCTCGCCCAGGACGAAACCGTCGCGTGCCCTGTCATAGGGGCGCGAGGCTCGCGTCGGCGTCTCGTTGAAATTGGACGACAAGGCCCGCAGCGCGCCGAACCCGGCAACCGCGATGCGATTGACCGGCGATTCGGTGCCGCCGGCGACCATCACGTCGGCATCGCCGAAGGCGATCAGGCGGCCGGCATCGCCGATGGCATGGGCACCGGTGGAGCAGGCCGTCACGACCGAATGGTTCGGACCCTTCAGGCCATGCGCGATTGAAACGAATCCGGATGCGAGGTTGATGATGCGTCCGGGAATGAAGAACGGCGAGACCCGGCGCGGGCCCTTCTCGTGCAGGATCACGGCGGTTTCGGCGATGCCCTCGATGCCGCCGATGCCCGAGCCGATCAGCACGCCCGATGCGTTCTGTTCTTCAGGCGTGGACGGCTTCCAACCGGCGTCGTCGAGCGCCTGTTTGGCGGCGCAGACCGCAAGCACGATGAACTTGTCGAACTTGCGCTGCTCCTTTGGCTCCATCCACTGATCGGGATTGTAAGTGTCGTCAGAGCCGTCGCCGTGCGGAATCATGCAGGCGATCTGAGTGGACAGATCGGAGACGTCGAAGCGGTCGATCTTGGCCGCGCCGCTTTCGCCGGCAACCAGACGCTTCCAGGTTGCCTCGACGCCGCAGGCCAACGGTGTGACCATTCCCAGGCCAGTGACGACGACACGTCTCATTTGTCCTCCTCAGAGCACGATCCGACGGAGCAAACCTGCATCGACGGACCGTGCCCCCAAATCATTATGGGCCGCGCGGTATCGCGGCCATTGCCGGCGGCTTTGCGGCCCGCCGGATTGTCCGCCCCCTGATCCGAGATGCGAGATATACTGCGACGGCCATGCTGGCTGCTGCTGCGCCAGCGCGGCAATCAGCCCTTGGCGTTCTTTTCAAGGAACTTCACGGCATCGCCGACCGTGAGAATGGTCTCGGCCGCATCATCGGGAATCTCGCAGCCGAACTCTTCCTCGAAAGCCATCACGAGCTCGACGGTGTCGAGGCTGTCGGCGCCGAGGTCGTCAATAAAGCTGGCGGATTCCACCACCTTGTCGGGCTCCACGCCCAGGTGCTCCACGACGATCTTCTTAACGCGCTCGCCAATATCACTCATCGCCTGAACCTCTGTTTTTTGGACCGGCCTCGCTCCGCCGCCCCCGAGCCTTCGCGGTGCGAGCCTTAACCCGTCAAACCTTGTTGCTACAGAACCTCGTCGGCAATCGTCGGGGAACTGGATGTCTCCTTAGCGGTCGCGAGCGGCCCGCTCAACATCCATCGCCCCCGGGGCTGCCTCCAGCCGGGTCCGGCTCGGTTAACACACTTCCGATGGCTTGACCAGCATAGGACCGCCGTGTCGGAAACCACGCTGATTGCCTGGGGATGACGCATGATCGGGACCATGTTCCGCCCTCAAATCATGGCCATTCCGCCATTCACGTGCAGCGTCTGGCCGGTCACATAGGCCGCCTCGTCCGAGGCCAGATAGACCACCGCCGCCGCGACGTCGTCGCCGGTTCCAAGCTTGCCCGCCGGCACCATGGTGAGAATCGCCTCACGCTGCTTATCGTTGAGCTTGTCGGTCATCGGGCTCGCGATGAATCCAGGCGCGATGCAATTGGCTGTCACGCCGCGCCGGGCGTATTCCTTGCCGACCGACTTGAACATGCCGATCATGCCGGCCTTCGCCGCGGTGTAATTGCCTTGTCCGGCATTGCCGGTGACGCCCACCACTGAAGTGATTCCAATCAGCCGACCGAATCGCCGGCGCATCATCGTCTTCACCGCCGCGCGCGTCAGCTTGAACGCCGATGTCAGGTTGACGTTGAGGACCGTGTCCCAATCCTCGTCCTTGAGCGCGACGAACAGGTTGTCGCGCGTGATGCCGGCGTTCGCGACCAGGATGTCCACTTGGCCCATCGCCTCCTCGGCGTTGGGCACGAGCGCCTCGACCGCCTCGGCATCGGACAGATCGCAAGGCAGCACGACGGTCTGCCCGCCCAGTTCGCCCGCCAGCGCATCGAGCGCGTCGCGCCGCGTTCCGGACAGCGCCACGCGCGCGCCTTGCGCATGAAGCGCCCGCGCGATCGCTCCGCCGATGCCACCGGTCGCGCCGGTCACGAGCGCCGTCTTGCCGGTCAAGTCGAACATGCCGTTGATCCCCGTTGCGATATGAAATGCCGCCGATCAGCTTCGCTGTGCACGAAACGCCTCGACGTCTTCGGGCGTACCGACGGACTGGCCGGTCACGCCTTCGGCGATGCGCTTGAGAAGTCCTGTCAGAACCTTGCCTGCGCCGACCTCGTAGAATTGCGTCACGCCCTGCCCGGCCATCGTGGCCACGCATTCGCGCCAGCGTACCGTACCGACGACCTGTTCGACGAGGCTCTTGGCGATCTCGTCGGGATCGTCGATCGGCCTTGCGAGAACATTGGCGACCACCGGCACGATCGGCCGCTTGACGCCGGTCGATGCCAGCGCCTTCGCCATGGCCTCCGCCGCCGGCTTCATCAGCGAGCAATGGAACGGAGCCGAGACCGGCAACAGCATCGCCCGCCGCGCGCCCTTGCCCTTGGCGATCTCCACCGCGCGCTCGACGGCGGCTTTGTGGCCCGAGACCACGACCTGTCCGCCGCCGTTGTCGTTGGCGGCCTGGCACACCTCGTCGCCGGCCGCCTCGGCGGCCACGGCCTGGGCCTCCTCAAAGGACAGGCCGATCAAGGCGGCCATGGCCCCCGTTCCGACCGGAACCGCCTGCTGCATGGCCCGTCCCCGGATGCGCAAAAGCCGGGCGGCATCGCCGATGCTGAATGCGCCGGCCGCCGCCAGGGCGGAATATTCGCCCAGCGAGTGGCCGGCAACGAAGGCCGCATCTCGGGCGAGGTCCAGCCCCGCCTCGCTTTCCAGCACCCGCATCGCGGCCAGCGAGACCGCCATCAGCGCCGGCTGGGCATTCTCGGTCAGGGTCAGCTTCTCGGCGGGGCCCTCCCAGATGACCCCGGTCAGCGCTTCGCCGAGCGCCGCATCGACCTCATCGAACACCGCCCGCGCGGCTGGGAAATTGTCGGCCAACGCCTTGCCCATACCGACCGTCTGGCTGCCCTGACCAGGAAAAATGAAGGCCGCCGCCATTCGTACCCCTCGGATTTTCGTTGGGCCGGCAAAGACACCGCAGGATTTGCCCTGTCAACCCGATGCTGAACCGGGCTCAACAACCCCGCAAGTCCCGGTGAAGTCTTGCGTTCCGGAGCAGAACCCGTATAAAGCCGCGGTTCCGCCAAACTGGCTGGGAGCTGAACGGACGGCTGTGTGGACCGCTTCGTCCCCGTGGCAGGGCCTTTTTCGGGTCCGGCGTCCCGTGTTCCCGCCTTCGAAGCAATCGAGCCTTTCCGATTTGGGGCTCGAAGGGCTTAGCGCCGGGAGTGGTGGCTGTTTCGCACCGATCCGCACGCGGAACCGGTCCGGTCCATAGGGAAAGGCTTTTCATGCCGCTTTACGAGCACGTCTATCTCGCGCGCCAGGACGTCGGCGCGCAGCAGGTCGAGGACCTGACCAAGCATTTCACCGGCATCATCGAAGAGATGGGCGGCAAGGTCGCCAAGGTGGAATATTGGGGCGTCAAGACCCTGACCTACCGCATGCGCAAGAACCGCAAGGCGCATTTCACGCTGATGAACATCGACGCGCCGGCCGCTGCCATTGCCGAGGTCGAGCGCCAGCAGCGCCTGAACGAGGACATCCTGCGC
>Ga0182743_1003271_pt1 | contig 13238 bp, 8 predicted proteins | sample eDN3rd30CKraftOP_FD_128522 | JGI IMG/M metagenome (GOLD analysis project Ga0182743, IMG submission 128522) | Enriched Organic Plus compost microbial communities from Emeryville, California, USA - eDNA 3rd pass 30_C Kraft OP (version 2) (version 2) ... | reverse complement strand
ATGGGCTGATCAAGGTCCGCGCAGGCGGCGCCGACCGCGATGAACGCGAGGCCATGCTGGCGAGCATTTGCGACACGCTGTCGTGCGCAGCCGTGCATCATTTGGGCAAGATATTGATCTTGTTCCGTCCGCTGCCCGGTAATGTAGCCTCTGCGCCGGCAGAAGGCACGCCCGCCCGCCGCAAGCCCTCCGAGCCTCATACACCCAAGAAAATGGCTGCCGAGGGCAAGACCCTGTCCAAATCGCGCCCGACGGCTGCTCGCAAACGAGCCACCCCGGAAGCGCCGGCCAAGAAGTCCTTTTTCGGACGCGATGATCTCAATAGTGCTGGCCGTCCGATGCGTCCGACGACCAAGAAAAAGCCCAGCACCGCATCGCACGGCATCCCGCGTCGCGCGGGCAGCGCGCTCAGCCTGCGGGCTGGCGCCCGCAGCGGTGTGCGTGCCTCGGCTGGCCGCAAGACCACCAAGAGATAAAACAGTGAAACAAGCTGGCCTGGCAACAGGCCGGCCCCAATCCAACGCCAATACCCGCCGGGCTGGCGTCGCTTGGGGCGTATATTCATCACATTACACGTAGCGCACGCTCAGGACTTCGTATTCGCGAATACCCGAGGGGGCTTTTACCTCGACGACGTCGCCTTCGGATTTGCCGATCAAGGCACGGGCGACCGGACTGGACACCGAAATCAAGTTGGACTTGATGTCAGCCTCCAAGTCCCCCACGATCTGATAAGACAGGCGATCGCCCGAATCCAGATCCTCGATATCCACCGTAGCACCGAATACGGCGCGGCCTTCTGCGTTCAAGGCAGCCGGGTCAATCACATGCGCATTGGAAAGCGTGCCTTCGAGCTCGGCGATGCGGCCTTCGATAAAGCCCTGGCGCTCGCGCGCGGCATCGTACTCGGCATTTTCCGACAGATCGCCCTGGGCACGGGCCTCGGCAATAGCATTGATCACGGAGGGGCGCTCAATGGTTTTCAGCCTGTGCAATTCGGCTTGCAAACGCTCGGCTCCGCGCGCGGTCAGAGGAATGGCAGACATGTCGTTTCCCAACAAAAAGTAGAAAACGCCCCGAATGGGAGCGTTTCGGTAAAAAAGCAATCAGACTAAGGACCTGCGCCAGGATGGCGGGACAAGTCAATGATACAAACTAAAGATCGAACAGGCAGGAACGATATCGGGCCCGATTATTAGTAGGGTTCCTGGCCTTTCGTCCCGGTCAGCCCATAGGCATAACTACGTATGCCGGCGACCAAAACAAAACCCCGGCTCGGATTTGGAACCGGGGCAAGCAAGACATCATTGTGGTCAAAATCCGCCAGAATTGCAAGCCGTTCAGGAACCCGTCATTCCAGGCAGTCCACCGCGAGAAGCGTATCCGGATTTACACCAACTGACGGCCACTGCGTTGCAACAAAGCGTACAAAATGATCGCGCCGAACGTAGCGGTGCCGATTCCCCCCAGGGTGAAATCCCCGAGTTTTATCGTGAAATCGCCCGCCCCCAACACCAAGGTCACGGCAGCCACGATCAGATTACGGTTATCGCTGAAATCGACCTGGTTCACCACCCAGATCCGCGCGCCCGCAACGGCAATCAGCCCGAATACCACCACGGACATACCGCCCAGCACAGGGCCCGGAATCGTCTGAATCAGTGCGCCGAATTTAGGCGAGAACCCCAGCAGGATCGCAATCACCGCCGCCACTACGAATACCAGCGTCGAATAGATGCGCGTCACGGCCATCACGCCGATGTTTTCGGCATAGGTGGTCACCCCCGTGCCCCCGACTGCGCCAGACACCATCGTGGCCACCCCATCTCCAATGAAGGCGCGCCCCATATAACGGTCCAGATTCTGGCCCGTCATGGCGCTGACGGCCTTGATATGCCCCAGGTTCTCGGCCACCAGGATGATTGCGACCGGCACGATCAGGCCCATGGCGTCGGCCTTGAAGACGGGCGCAGTGAAATGAGGCAAGCCGAACCACGCCGCCGCAGCAACGCCCGAAAAATCGATAGGCTTGCCCAGCCCCAGGCCATTGGCGCACACCGCATAGATCACGCACGCCAAGAGCAGCCCCACCAGAATCAATAAACGCTGAATCGTGCCGCGCGTATAGACCGCAATCCTGCCCACGCACAGCACAGTCACAATCGCCATCCCCGTTTCAAACCCCGAACTGCCCATCGCGCCCTTGGCTGCGATAGGCGCCAGGTTCAGTCCGATCACGGCGACCACCGCGCCCGTCACGACCGGAGGCATCAAACGCTCGATCCAGGCGGCGCCGCCATCGCCGCGCGCATTGGCTGCGGCCACAATGATCCCAATCAAGGTATAGGCCAGGCCACATGCAATGATCGCACCCAGCGCCACGCCTATATTGGCGTTCGGGCCCGAGCCGGCATACCCCGTGACGGCCACCACGCCACCAATAAAAGCAAAGCTGGATCCGAGATAGCTCGGCACCCTGCCGCCCACAAACAGGAAAAAGATCAGCGTGCCGATTCCCGACATCAAAATGGCAACGTTGGGATCAAAGCCCATGATCAGCGGCGCCAGTACGGTCGAGCCGAACATGGCCACCACGTGTTGAGCGCCCATGGCAATGTTTTTAGGGCCGGACAGACGCTCATCCGGCGCGATGACAGCGCCAGGCACGGAGTCATCGGCCAGTTTCCAACGCGGAAAATAAGAATTGGGCATGAAATCCCCTGTATCCAGACAGGAATAATTAATCGGCGGGCGAAGTGTAGGGGCCAGCGCGTTTGCCGGCAATCCGGTTAAGCCCGTGAACGGGACAGACACTGGTCATATCGCCTCAATAGGCCCGCTATCGACTGACCGGCACACCTTCACGTGCATCGCAGCAAACCGCGCTGACTAATGGGCCGCATCAAAATTTGTGATTGGACGCTAGGTGCCTGCGTCGCTACCTTGTCCCAACAATTTCAAAACACAACGGAGACAAATCATGCCCCTCATGCGCACTGTCCTCGCGTCAGCCCTGCTGGCTGCCTGCGCCCCCGTGCTAGCCGGTACCGTCACGGTCATCACGTCTTTCCCGAAGGACCTGACCCAGGCGTATAAATCTGCATTCGAAAAAGCCAACCCCGGCATCACGCTGGAAATCCTGAACAAAAACACGGTGTCGGGCATTGCTTACGTACGCGAGACGCCAGCAGGCCAACGGCCCGAGGTATTCTGGGCGAGCGCGCCTGACGCCTTTGAAGTGCTGGGCCGCGAAAAACTGCTGAGCCCGGCGCCCGACGCCGCCAATGCCGAGGTCCCGGACAAAATCGGCAGCTATCCCATCAACGATCCGGGCGGCTTGTACATGGGCCAGGCTCTGGCCGGCTACGGCATCATGTACAACACCCGGTACATCAAAGCCCACAAGCTCACGCCTCCAGTCGAATGGAAAGACCTGCTGGCGCCGCAATGGTTTGGCCATCTGGGCATGACCGCGCCCTCACGCTCGGGGACCATGCACCTGACTGTCGAGACCATTTTGCAGGGCGAAGGCTGGGCCGATGGATGGCAAACGCTGCTGCGCATGTCGGGTAACGCCAGCCAGATGACGGAGCGATCGTTTGGTGTTCCCGATGGGGTGAACAACGGTCAATTCGGCGCAGGCCCGGTCATCGATTTCTTTGGACTGTCCAGCAAATATTCCAAGTTTCCGGTCGAGTTCGTCTATCCGTCTGAAACCTCGGTCGTCCCCGCCAACATTGCGCTGATCGCGGGCGCCAAGAATACCGAGGAAGGCAAGAAATTCATCGCATTCACGCTCAGTAAAGCGGGACAGGAGCTGCTGCTGGAGCCCAAGATTTCGCGGCTGCCGGTATTGCCCTACAAGGATTTGGCCGGAAAAATCCCGCAGGGCTATCCCGACCCTGCCGAAATCGCCCAGCGCAGCAAGGTGCATTTCGATGCGGAGCTGTCGCAGACGCGTTATTACGTCGTCCAAGCCCTGTTCGATCAGACCATTACATTCCGCTTGAGCGATCTGCAGGCCGCCACCAAAGCCATTTACGAAGCCGAGCAAAAACTCGGCGACAAGGCCAAAACAGGCCAGGCTGCTGAATTGCTGGATCAGGCCCGCAAGCTGGCATGGTCGCCATTGATCGATCCCAAGACGGCTGCAGATCCGGAGTTCTTGAAAGTCTTTACCCGCGACAAGAAAGACGCCTCGACCAATAAGCAGATTACTCAGCTCGAAGGCGAATGGAGCGGCAAAGCCAAGGCCAACTACGAGCAAGCGGTCAAACTGGCACAGCAAGCTGCCGCGCTGTAATGGCAGCACAAGCTGGTGCGATGATGTTTTGACATCCTGCCCCGCGCGCATCGCGGGGTTCTCTCGGAGCAATTGATGACGTTCGCGAGCCGCTCGCGCCTGCCCGCCGGTCCGCTGTTGACGGCGCTACTCGTACTGGCCTTTCTGTGCCTGTTCCTGGTGGTACCGGTGGGCACTGTGTTCTACACCGCTTTTGTCAACGCCGACGGCAGCTTTACGCTGGGGCATTTTGGTGCTTTCTTTGCCCAGCCGCTGATGCAAGAGGCTTTTTTCAACAGCCTGTATGTCGCGGGCTGGTCGGCGCTGTTGGCGTCGCTCATTGCTGTGCCGTTGGCGTATTTCACTGTGCGCTTTGAGTTTCGCGGCGCCTTGCTGATTCAGACGCTCGGCGTGTTGCCTCTGATCATGCCGCCCTTTGTCGGCGCGGTGGCGATGCAACTGATCTTTGGCCGATCAGGCACAGTCAATCTATTGCTGGATGAGTGGTTCGGATTCACGATCCCGTTCATGGAAGGCCTGAACGGGGTCATCTTTGTCGAGTCACTGCACTACTTTCCGTTCATCTTGATGAACCTGGTCGTCGCGTTGCGCAACATCGATGGGTCCATGGAAGAAGCCGCGTTCAACTTGGGCTCCCGTGGCTTTCGACTGTTTCGCCGCGTGATTTTTCCGCTGGCGCTGCCCGGCTATGTCGCAGGCACCTCACTGGTGTTTGTGAAAGTCTTTGATGATCTGGGCACGCCGCTGGTGTTGGGCACCACCAATATGCTGGCGCCACAAGCCTATTTGCGCATCACCCAAGTCGGCCTGGAAGACCCGCTGGGCTATGTGATCAGCGTCATCATGATCGGCTTTTCGATTCTGGCGCTATGGCTATCGGCGCGCGTCCTAAAAGGCAAGGACTATTCCACTTTGCAAAAAGGCGGCAGCTCGATCCAGAAACGCAAACTCAAGGCTGGAGAAAGCGTCCTCGCCTATGGCTGGATCACGCTGGTCTTGCTGTTGGTGCTGTCGCCTCATTTCGGGGTGCTGCTGCTGTCGCTCGCGACCGTGTGGAGCTATGCCCCGCTGCCTGATGGCTACACCCTGGAACACTATGCCGCGATTTTTACTGAATCGCACGGCATGATCACCAACACGCTGCTCTATTGCGGCCTGGCAGCGGGCGTGGACGTGATCCTGGGGACGGCGATTGCGTATCTCATGCTGCGCACGCGTCTGCCTGCCCGGCAATGGCTGGATTTTCTCGCCTCTGCCGCGCTGGCTATCCCGGGCATTGTGTTGGCGATCGGCATGCTGCGTACGTTCCGCGGACTCGAGTTTCCGTTGACGGGGACCCTGATCACATCGTCGTGGCTGCTCATCATGATCGCGTATTCGGTACGGCGGCTGCCGTACGCATTGCGATCATGCGTGGCGGCGCTACAGCAAATCAATGTCTCGCTCGAGGAAGCCGCTGAGTCGCTGGGGGCAAACCGGATGCGCACCATCCGGCGGGTGGTGGTGCCTCTGATGGCTGGCGGTATGCTCGCCGGTTTTGTGACCAGCTTCGTCACGGCGGCAGTGGAATTATCGGCAACCATCATGCTGGTGACCCGTGACAGCCAGGCCCCCATGAGCTATGGCATTTATCTCTACATGCAAAGCGCTGCCGGACGCGGTCCCGGCGCTGCGCTAGGCGTACTGGCCGTCATCGCGGTCGGCATCGGCACATACGTATCGCATTTGTTGGTCGAGCGCGCGTCGGCGCGCCAACGCCCCGCGCGCAATGAGGATTCCCAATGAAAAAAGTCAGCGTCGAATGCCGCAATATCCGGCTGTCCTATGGCAAAACCGAAGTCCTGAAGAACGTCAATATTCACATCGAGCCGGGGGAGTTTTTCGCCTTGCTCGGTCCTTCCGGTTCGGGAAAGTCCACCCTGCTGCGCTTGATTGCGGGCTTTAATCAACAAAGCCATGGCCAACTGCTGATCGACGGCAAGGACATTGGCAACACGCCGCCGTGGGGCCGCAATATCGGCATGGTGTTCCAGAACTATGCCTTGTGGCCGCACATGACCGTGTGGGACAACGTCGCGTTTGGCCTAGTCGAACGCCGCCTGCCACGTGCCGAGATACGCAACAAAGTCGAGGCTGCGCTGGAATTGGTCGGCCTGTCGCAGTACGGCAACCGCAGACCAAATCAACTATCTGGCGGACAACAACAGCGCGTCGCGCTGGCCCGCACGATAGTCATCGAGCCCCAGGTGCTATTGCTGGACGAGCCGCTGTCCAATCTGGATAAGAAACTGCGCGTACAGATGCGCCAGGACTTGCTCAATTTGCAACGCCGCCTGGGCATCACGACCATTTTCGTGACTCACGATCAGGAAGAAGCCATGACTACAGCCGATCGCATGGCGGTGCTGGATCACGGCGTCGTCCAGCAGATCGGTGCGCCAACCACCTTGTTTGACTTCCCGGTCAATCGCTTCGTCGCCAACTTTGTCGGCACGATGAATGTCCTGGAGGGCACGGTGCGCGAACGTAGCCGCAGCAATCTGATCTTGGCCGTGCCGGGCGTGGGCGACCTGCATCTGCCTCTGACCAGCGAAGCCCCCGAGTCCGACAAGCTCGCCGCGAGTTTTCGGCCGCACACGGTCCAGATCGATATGGCCGATGGACTGGGGGATGCGCGCTACGTCTGGCTGCCGGGCGTGGTGGAAACCAGCGAATTCCTGGGCGAGTTCACCCGCTATCAGGTACAAGTGGGCGACCATCGCGTTACCGCTGATCAGTCCCATCTGGCGGGCCTATCGCCCTTTCCCGTCGGGTCGCCTGTCTCGATCGGACTGGAGCCCTCTCAGATTCGTCTACTGGCGGCATAATCGCCGTCATGGAGATCTATCAAATTCGCGCCTTCGTCACGGTTGCCCGCTTGGGCAATCTGACCAGGGCTGCGGATGCCCTCTCGCTTACACAGCCCGCCGTCACAGCCCAGATCAAAGCGCTGGAACAAAGCCTCGGCGTCGCGCTGTTCGAGCGCTCCGCAGGCCGCTTGACCTTGGCCAAAGCCGGCGAGGTATTGTTGCCGACAGCAGAGTCTTTACTGGTCCTGGGCGCTCAATTCAAAGCCGAGGCGCAACAATTGCAGGGCAGCCTGCACGGCGCCGTCGATCTAGGCGTTCCCAGCGAACAGCCGGATTTTCTGCGGCTAGGTGAGCTCGCCTCAGCAGTGCGCGAACAACTGCCGCTCATCGAACTCAAAACCCTGACATTGCCCACCTCGGTCCTGCACGAACATATCAGCACCGGCCGGCTGCATGCGGCACTGACCATCGCCGCCAATCCGCCTCGCGCCGTGCACTGGATGCCGTTGCGCAGCGTCCGCTACCGGATCGCGCTCCCGGTACCGCTGGCCAATGCGCTCAAGCGCGGCGGTTGGCGCGAAGTCGCGCAGCTTCCCTGGCTGGATGGCCCGGCGGGCAGTCACACCCATTTATTGCTGCGTGACATGTTCGAACGCCACGGCCTGGCCCCCCGCGTCGTCATGCAGCACGACGACCAGGCCAACCTGGACGCACTGGTTCGAGCCGGCGCCGGCTGCGCGCTGCTGCGGGAGGAAACTGCTCTCGCGGGTGCCGCCGGCGGAGAGTTCATCGTCTGGGGGCAGGCTCGCGCCGATGCCACCTTGGGATTCATGATGCCTCATGAACGCGCCAGCGAACCCGTGCTGGTAGCGTTGAGCTCCCTCATGCAGAAAATCTGGAAATCGCGGCGGCTGCCTATGGAACCCGAGGTCACGGCCGAGCAAACCACCAACCGGGTTACCCTATAGCCTACCGCCCATTCCGGGCCTACCCTTCACCACCACTCGCATGACTGAAATCTGGTTTATTCGCCACGGCGAAACCTCCTGGAACCGCGAAGGCCGCCTGCAAGGCTGGCAAGACATCGAACTCAACGATAGCGGACGCGAACAAGCCGCCCAACTGGCAGCACGCATGGCGACCGTCGAACAGACCTTCGACGCGCTCTACAGCAGCGATCTGCGGCGCGCCTACGCGACCGCCGAGCCCATCTCCGCCGGCTTGGGCCTGCGCATACGCACTGAACCCGGCATACGCGAACGCGGCTTCGGCGTCCTCGAAGGACTGGACCTGGCACGCATCGACGAACTAGCGCCCGAAGCCGCGGCCGCCCGCAAAAGCCGCGACCCGCACCGCCCCATCGAAGGCGGCGAATCCCTGGGCCAATTCCAGGCCCGCGTCATCGCCACCGTCAACGACCTCGCGCAACGCCACGCCAACGAACGCATCCTTGCCGTCACGCACGGCGGCGTGCTGGACATCATCTGGCGCCACGCCTCCAACGTTGCCCTCGACGGCCCGCGTCCCGTGCCGTTACTCAACGCCAGCATCAACCGCATCGGCATCGAGGGACGCCAATGGCAAGTCCTAGAATGGGCAGACATCGCCCACCTGGACATGGAATCAACGAGCGACATCGTGCCATAACGGCCACCGGCCCAGTGATGGACAACGATTGACACCCGCGATGCACAACCTTTGATACCCGTAACGCGCGACGTTTGACACCCATGATGAGGACCATTTGACCCGTAACGCGCTGCAATTAATACCCGTGATGAGCAACCATTGCGAGTCCCTGGCGGGTGCCTGAAAGCCGCGCCGGGCCGTTGAGTGGCGATTCAGCCCGCGAAGCGGGCCGAGGCCCCTGCTCATGGGCCGAGTCGCCGCGATAGGCCCGGTGCGGCTTTCAGGCACCCGCCAGGGACGTCACCAAAGCGCTGCTCTCTGCCGGCAGCCGACCAGAACGTCGCACCGACAAAAAATCACCGCCGTGGCTTCCTAGGCGCATTACGTGCCGCACGATCGTAGACCCAATTCGGCAGCAGTCGCATGAGCTTTGACACAACACCCATTTGCCAGGGAATGACGGTATACGACACGCCGCGTTCGATAGCCACCTGGGCACGAGCGGCAAACGCATCGGCTTCCATCAGAAACGGCATCCCGTACGGATTTTTCTCGGTCATCGCAGTTTTTACGTAGCCTGGGGCAATCGTGACCACATTGACGCCGGCACTCGCGAGCTCCAGCCGCAGGCTTTCACAATAGGTGATCACCGCGGCCTTGGATGAACTGTAGGCCCCCGCGCCAGGCAAGCCTCGAATACCCGCGACGCTGGCAATGCCGACAAGCCGGCCTTTTTGCGCCCGCTTCATCGATTCGATAAAAGGCTCGAACGTAGCGACGGTAGCCAGCAGATTCGTGTCGACGATGGCTTTGAAAACGTCGAAGTCTTCCGTGTATTCGGTCAGCGTGCCTGCACTGATTCCCGCACTGGCAATGACGACATCGACTCGCCCCTCATTCGCCGCCAAAAAGCCCTGGGCGGCAGCATGCAAAGCCTCGCGGTCGCGCACATCCAGCGCATAGCAAAGGTGTTCTCCCGGCAACTCATCGGCCAACTCACGCAGCGCCTGGCCACGTCGCGCGACCAAGCCGAGCCGTGCACCCGAACGGGCATAACGCCACGCCAAGGCCCGGCCTAGACCACTGGAAGCACCCGTAATAAAAACCGCTGTCATGGCGACTCGCAAAATCGACCCTGTGGACGGGCCAGGAAGATATTCCACAATGATAGCCAGAAATAAAAACAGGCCCATACTGAACTGACCCCCAAGGTTGGATCTACGTCCAACTTTCGGGGGGCAGTTCGACAGGGCCTGTTTTTACCGCAGCGCGACGGACGAGCTTATTGCTGAGGCAAACTGGCGTGCAGTTCTTGCAGCGGATACACCTGCAGGCCGAGGCCTTGCCGCAGGTATTGCATGCCCTCGACCGCGGCGCGAGCACCGGCGATCGTCGTAAAGAACGTTACGCGAGCAGCCAGCGACTGCGTACGGATCGTACGAGAATCGGCGATCGCATTGCGGCGTTCTTCGACAGTGTTGATCACCAGCGAGATCTCGCCGTTCTTGACCATGTCCACGATATGCGGACGGCCTTCGGTGACCTTGTTCACCATTTGCACCGGAATGCCGGCAGCGGAAATCTGCGCCGCCGTTCCACGGGTCGCCACGAGCTTGAAGCCCAGGTTGTGCAAACCACGTGCGACTTCGACCGCGCGGGTTTTGTCCTGGTCTTTCACGCTGATAAAGACAGTGCCGTTTTCGGGCAAGCGCACGCCGGCTGCGAGCTGCGATTTGACGAAAGCCTCGCCAAAGCTCATGCCCACACCCATGACCTCGCCGGTCGATTTCATTTCCGGTCCCAGGATGGTGTCCACGCCCGGGAATTTCACGAACGGGAACACGGCCTCTTTCACGGAGTAATACGGCGGCACGACTTCGCGTGTGATGCCTTGATCGGCCAGCGTACGCCCCGCCATCGCGCGAGCCGCGATCTTGGCGAGCTGCAGGCCGGTGGCCTTGGACACATAGGGCACCGTACGCGATGCACGCGGGTTGACTTCCAGCACGTAGACGTCGCCGCCCTGGATCGCGAACTGCACGTTCATCAGGCCGCTGACGTTCAGCGCGCGCGCCATCATCGAAGTCTGGCGCTTGATTTCGGCAATGATCTCAGGCGACAGCGAGTATGGCGGCAGACTGCAGGCGGAATCGCCCGAGTGCACGCCGGCTTGCTCTATGTGCTCCATGACGCCACCGATGAACACGGTTTCGCCATCGGCCAGGCAGTCCACATCGACTTCGGTCGCGTCGTTTAGGAAACGATCCAGCAGCACGGGGGAATCGTTGCTGACCTTGACCGCCTCGCGCATATAGCGCTCGAGGTCCTGCTGCTCGTGCACGATTTCCATGGCACGACCGCCCAGCACGTAACTGGGACGCACCACCAAGGGATAACCGATCTCGGCGGCATGAGCGAGCGCCTCACCTTCGGTACGCGCGGTACGGTTGGGCGGCTGGCGCAGGCCGAGCTTGTTCAGCAGTTTCTGGAAACGCTCACGGTCCTCGGCAACGTCGATAGACTCGGGGCTGGTGCCGATGATGGGCACGCCATTGGCCTCGAGCGCACGTGCGAGTTTCAACGGAGTCTGGCCACCGTACTGCACGATCATGCCGACGGGATTTTCCTTGTGCACGATTTCCAGGACGTCTTCGAGCGTCAAGGGTTCGAAATACAAACGATCGGACGTATCGTAGTCGGTGGACACGGTTTCAGGGTTGCAGTTGACCATGATGGTTTCGTAACCATCCTCGCGCAACGCCAATGCCGCATGCACGCAGCAATAGTCGAACTCGATACCTTGGCCGATACGGTTCGGACCGCCACCCAGCACGATGATTTTTTTGCGATCGGTAGGCTGCGCTTCGCACTCGTCTTCGTACGTGGAGTACATATAGGCAGTGCGCGTAGCAAACTCGGCCGCGCAGGTGTCTACGCGTTTGTAGACCGGACGCACGTTCAACTGATGACGCAGTTTGCGGATCTCGGACTCGGCGGAATCCAACAGGAACGCCAGACGGCGATCCGAGAAACCCATACGCTTGAGATGCCACAGCGTGTCGTAGTCCAGATCGGCCAGCGTCTTTTGCTCGAGCGCGAGTTCGATGTCGACGATTTCCTTGATCTGCGACAGGAACCACGGATCGATGTGCGTGATCTGGTGAACTTCTTCCAGGGTGAAACCTTGTGCGAACGCATCGCCCACGTACCAAATACGTTCGGGCCCCGGTTCGCCCAACTCGACCTGCAGTTTTTCGCGATCGGTGGTCTTTTGATTCAGGCCGTCGACACCGACCTCCAGGCCGCGCAGGGCCTTTTGGAAGGATTCTTTGAACGTACGGCCGATGGCCATGACTTCGCCCACCGATTTCATCTGGGTGGTCAGGCGGGAATCGGCTTGCGGGAATTTTTCGAACGCGAAACGCGGCACCTTGGTGACCACGTAGTCGATGGACGGCTCGAACGAAGCCGGCGTAGCGCCACCGGTGATTTCGTTGCGCAATTCATCCAGGGTGTAACCCACAGCCAGGCGCGCAGCGACCTTGGCGATGGGGAAACCGGTGGCCTTCGAGGCCAGCGCCGACGAACGCGACACGCGCGGGTTCATCTCGATGACGATCATCCGGCCGTTGTCCGGATTGACTGCGAACTGTACGTTCGAGCCACCGGTATCGACACCGATCTCGCGCAGCACCGCGATGGATGCATTACGCATGATCTGGTATTCCTTGTCGGTCAGCGTCTGAGCAGGCGCCACCGTGATGGAATCACCGGTGTGTACCCCCATGGGGTCCAGGTTTTCGATCGAGCAGACGATGATGCAGTTGTCGGCCTTGTCGCGCACGACTTCCATCTCGAACTCTTTCCAGCCCAGCAGGGATTCTTCGATCAAGAGTTCGCTGGTCGGCGAGGCCTCGAGGCCTCGGCGGCAGATGGTTTCGAATTCTTCGGCATTGTAGGCGATACCGCCGCCCGAGCCGCCCATCGTGAAGCTGGGGCGGATCACGGTGGGGAAACCCGACGTGCCGGTTTCGCTGGCGATGCGGCGCTGGACTTCCCAGGCCTCGTCCATGCTGTGCGCCACGCCCGATTTGGCCGACTCCAGACCGATGTCGGTCATGGCTTGCTTGAATTTCTGGCGGTCTTCGGCCTTTTCGATGGCGTGCTCGTTGGCGCCGATCAGCTCGACGTTGTGCTTTTGCAGCACGCCCTGGCGGGCGAGATCCAACGCGCAGTTCAATGCGGTCTGACCGCCCATCGTGGGCAGCAGCGCATCGGGTTGTTCGCGTTCGATGATTTTTTCCACCGCCTGCCAGGTGATGGGCTCGATGTAGGTCACATCGGCCGTTTCCGGGTCGGTCATGATGGTGGCGGGGTTGCTGTTCACCAGAATGGTGCGGTAACCCTCGGCCTTGAGCGCCTTGCACGCCTGGGCGCCGGAATAGTCGAATTCGCAT
>Ga0182743_1003270_pt1 | contig 13240 bp, 14 predicted proteins | sample eDN3rd30CKraftOP_FD_128522 | JGI IMG/M metagenome (GOLD analysis project Ga0182743, IMG submission 128522) | Enriched Organic Plus compost microbial communities from Emeryville, California, USA - eDNA 3rd pass 30_C Kraft OP (version 2) (version 2) ... | reverse complement strand
GCGGCTCCGGTTCTCGCCGCCCAGTTCTGGCGGCGTGCCCTGCTGAAGCGGGGAGGGCAGGCGGCGCTGGAAAACACGCTGGCCGTGCTTCAGCCGCTCTCGCTGGTGGCATTGCTGGCGACATTGGTCCTGCTGTTCGCCTTCCAGGGAGAGCAGATCCTCGGACGGCCCATGGTCATCCTGCTGCTCGCGGTGCCGATCGTCATACAGGTATATCTCAACGCCGGGCTGGCCTACTGGCTCAGCCGCACCCTGGGCGTGGCGTGGTGCGTCGCCGCGCCGGCCGCCCTGATCGGCGCGAGCAATTTCTTCGAACTGGCGGTCGCGGCGGCCATCAGCCTGTTCGGACTCAACTCGGGCGCGGCGCTGGCGACCGTGGTCGGCGTGCTCGTCGAGGTGCCGGTCATGCTTTCGGTGGTGCGCCTGGTGAGGCGGTCCCGCACCTGGTACGAGCGCGGCGCGGCCGGCGCCGTTTCCGGGGAGGCGGCGGAATGAAGGTCACGATCTACCACAACCCCGCCTGCGGCACCTCGCGCAACACGCTGGCCCTGATCCGCAATGCCGGCGTCGAGCCCGAGGTGGTGGATTACCTCGCGCATCCGCCGGATCGCGACACCTTGCGCGATCTCATCCGGAAGGCCAGGCTGTCGGTTCGCGAGGCGGTCCGGCAGAAGGGGACGCCCTATGCCGAGCTCGGCCTCGACGATCCCGCCGTCACTGACGAGGCGCTGCTCACCGCCATGCTGCAGCATCCGATCCTGATCAACCGCCCCTTCGTGGTGACGCCATTCGGGGTGCGCCTGTGCCGGCCCTCGGAGGTGGTGCTCGACATTCTTCCACTGCCGCAGAAGGCGCCTTTCGCCAAGGAAGACGGCGAACTGGTCATCGACGCCCAGGGCCGCCGCGTACGCTGATTTTGCAGGTTTTTTGCCGGGCCAGCCCGGCCACGGCGCCCATTTGTTGATGAAACCCTGCGTCTTCCCGGCCGTTTACCCTCCTTCACAGCGAGAGGAGGACTCCATGGCGACCACCAGACCCGAACCCAATCGCCCGCAGAAGCCGGCCGGCGTGCACGCGGCTGCCGCGAGCGGGCAGGAAATCAACGAGCAGGAAGCCCGGAAGGAGATCTGGGACGAGCCGGGCGGCGAGGCCATGGCGCTGCGCCAGAGCAAGGCGGCCAAGGAAGAGCAGGTCGGCGCCGGCCACGACGAGCTGACCGCAGCCGAGACGCCGGAGACCACGCGGCGCCTGAACGACGCCAGCATCCACGGCGGCAAGAACGACAAGCCCCGGAAGCACTGACGGCGGACGTCGACACATCATGCCGGGGCCTCCAAGAGAGGGGAACCTCCGCCCTGGCATCACGTTGGTCTGGAGGCCGTTGCGGCGGCTCTCCACACCCGCGAGCACAGGGAGATATCCGGATGGCGGACCGTGACAACAGGTGGCTGCACGAACGGGACCTCGACGAGGCGCGCATGCGCCGCAGGCAAAATCCCTACGACCGTGATCTCTACAGCCGTGAAACCTACGGCGATTCCTATGGCGAGGAGGGCATGACCGATTACGGCGCCCGCTCGCGAAGCTTCGACACGTCCTACCGGAGCGGCGATCTGCGGCCCTACGGCGCCGGTGGCCGGGCTTCGGTCGGCGGCGGCCCCGCCGGCCGCGGCTATGGGCCGGGCTCCGGTTCCAGCCCGCAGAGCTTCGGCCGCGAGGATTGGGGTCGTGGCATGGGCCAGCACGACGATTACGGCAGCGGCTGGGGCACCCCCGGCAGCTATTCCCACACCGGGCCGCGCACGCGCGAGGTCTATCCGCCCGCCTATGGCGAATCCGGGCGGTTCGGGCGCTCGCCGGTGGGCTATGGCCGCGAGAGCAGCCAGTTCCCGGACTACGCGCCCAATTACCGGCATCGCGGCGAAGACCGCGGCTGGTGGGACCGCGCCAGCGACGAGGTCTCGTCCTGGTTCGGCGATGACGAGGCCGAAATGCGCCGCCGCGCCGACGAGCGCTACGAGATGCGCCACCAGGGCCGCGGCCCCAAGGGCTATCGCCGTTCCGACGAGCGCATCCGCGAGGATGTCAGCGACCGTCTCACCGACGATGCCTATATCGATGCCAGCGAGATCACCGTCACCGTCAAGGACGGCGAGGTGACGCTCGAGGGCAATGTCGACAGCCGTTTCGCCCGCCGCCGGGCCGAGGACATGACCGAGGCCGTCTCCGGCGTCGGCCATGTGCAGAACAATCTGCGCGTGACCTCGGGCTCCGAGACCACCCGCGAGGAACGCGAGGCGTTGGCGCGCAATCCGATCAAGACGGAATGAGGCGTTTTGGGAGAACCCGAAAGTGAGGAAGCGGCGGTTGCCTGAGGCAGCCGCCGTTTTCTTTATGGGAGCGGTGTACGGGAAGCCTCCGAGCTGCTCGGCCGCCATCCTCCGGTTTGACCGGAGGATTCCATGGGCGCTGCCACATGCCGGAGGCTGCATGGATGCTCCGGTCAAGCCGGAGCATGACGTCGGGGCTCGGCTTCGGGACCGCATGCGGTCCGGTTTCGTGCGGCGAGGTCGGAGAAAGAGGCCCCAGAAAAGAAAGAGGCCGTCCGCGGGAAGCGAACGGCCCAAGTCTAGGGAGGAAACGCCCAAGAAGGGCTCGAGCGATGCAAAGCGTCGCTACGAGAAGGAATTTAGGCTCCGCAGCGGATTGCCACAACGGACGATCCTGCAAGTGAGGTCTGCGTATATTGCATACCACTCACCCTTCCCAGGACGCGCCAGGGACATAAAGGGATCGCAGGGGGCGGTTTCAAGCCATGGCGCTCCAAGAAGCGTACGCGCTGGCGGGAGCCCTGTTGCCGGCGCCGGCGGAAGCGGAATCCGGCCCATCGCGGAAAACGCATGGCTCCAACCGGAGGCGGTGCCGAGCTCGCCGGTTCGGGCAGTCGGGCGGACCCTGCGCCGGGTCTTCGCGGCCGAATCCTGCAGTTGCGGCAACCATTTCGGCGCCCGGATCGGTCCAATTCGAGACGAAGGCCCGTGAAAATTTGCCACGCCCGACAAGAAAACCCTCTTCATAGATTGTGCGGCTGCGGTTATGTTCACCTCGCGGAAGTGCACTTGAGGACAGGGCATGGCATTGTTGCCACGAATTTTGGATGTGCTGGTGGACGCGGATGCGGGCACCGGTCTTGAACACGATATTGCGGCCGGCGCCGCGCAAACGCGGGTGGTGCGCCCGTCGGCTGGAGAACTGGCGTAATGGGTAAAGGGCGAGAGTTTCGCGGCAAGGGTCGGCGCGGCTTCGAAGACGATATGTTCGGCGCGCCGCCCATGGATTTCCCGCCGCCGCGCAGCGGCGGTCCGGGGTCCTTCGGCGGTGGTGGTTTCTCGCGGGCTCCTGCGGAACCCGCGGGCGATCCGGTCAACGCCACGGTGAAGTGGTTCAACGCCGAAAAGGGCTACGGCTTCGCCGAGGTCCAGGACGGCTCGGGCGATGCGTTCCTGCACATCGCCGCCTTGCAGGCGGTGGGTCTCAGCAGCGTCCAGCCCGGCACCACGCTCAGCGTGCAGGTCGGCCAGGGCCAGAAGGGCCGTCAGATCACCAACGTTCTCTCCGTTGACGAGAGCACCGCGACGGCCGAGCCGCCGCGCCGCTCCTTCGGCGGCGGCGAGCGCGGTGGCTACGGCGGCGGAGACCGTTACGGCGGCAGCGGCGGCGGTAGCTATGGCGGCGGCGCCCCCCGGCGCGGCCCCCCCGACCTGTCGAACGCGGTCGAGATGTCGGGAACCGTGAAGTGGTTCTCGACCGACAAGGGCATGGGCTTCGTGGAAACCGGCGACGGTGGCCGCGATGTCTTCGTGCACATCTCGGCGGTGCAGCGGGCGCAGCTCGCCGGCCTCAACGAGGGCCAGCGCGTGTCCATGCAGGTCGTAGAGACGCCGAAGGGCCGCCAAGCGGTCACCATCCGCGCCGAAGACTGAGCGGGCGAGGGCCGCAAGGCCCGCGTTCACGAGAGACTGAATGCAGAGGGCGGGACTCTGATCCCGCCCTTTTGCGTTTCGCCAAGAGCTTCACACCGCGAGACCCGTCACGGAAACGGGTTGAAGCCCCCGCCCTCGCATCCGATCTTGCAGAGAGCACCTCTGCGGGAATTCTTCGGATGAGCGAGGCCACACTGCATTACTGCCTTTTCGACACCGCGCTCGGCGCCTGCGGCATTGCCTGGAGCGCGCGTGGCGTGGCGCGCTTCCAGCTTCCGGCGAAGGATTCCGGGACGACCGAGCGCCTCCTGCTGCGCCGTGCTCCCGGCGCCATTCCGGCCGAGCCGCCGCCTGCGATCACCGAGGCGATCGCCGGGGTGAAGCGCTATTGCGCGGGCGACGCGGTCGACTTCTCGGCCGTCTCCGTGGACCTCGAAGGCCAGGACACATTCTTCCAGCAGATCTATGCCGCGCTGCGGCGCGTGCCCTGGGGTCACACCACGACCTATGGCGCGCTGGCCAAGGAGCTTGGCGCCGGGCCGGAAGCCGCGCGCGATGTCGGGCAGGCCATGGCGCAGAACCCGGTGGCGCTGATCATCCCCTGCCACCGCGTGCTCGCCGCCGGCGGCAAGGTCGGCGGCTTCTCCGCGCCGGGCGGTTCTACGGCGAAGGTGCGGATGCTGGCGCTGGAGGGCGTCGACCTCGCGCCGCCCCCGCCCGCACAGGCCTCATTCGGCTTTTGACGCCGGCGTCTTCTGCAACTGCGCGGCAGCCTGGGCGCCGGTGACCCGCCACACCGTGTTGCCGGTGTCGTCGGCGATCAGCAGAGCGCCGGTCTTGTCCACCGCCAGCCCGACCGGGCGGCCGCGGGCCTCGTCGTCCTTGTTGACGAAGCCCGTCACCACGTCCTGCGCCTTGCCGCTGGGTCGGCCGCCGCTGAAGGGCACATAGACGACCTTGTAGCCGTTGAGCTTCTGGCGGTCCCAGCTGCCGTGCTCGCCGACAAAGGCGCCGCCGCGATAGGCCTGCGGCAGGTTGGTGCCGGTGTAGAAGACGAGCCCGAGCGGCGCGACATGGGAGGAGAGCGCATAGTCCGGCGGGATCGCCCTGGCGACGAGGTCCGGCCGCTGTGGCTTCACACGCGGGTCGACATGCTGGCCGTAATAGCTGTAGGGCCAGCCATAGAAGGCGCCGTCCTTCACCGAGGTCAGGTAGTCGGGTACCAGATCGGGGCCGAGCTCGTCGCGCTCGTTGACCACACACCACAGCGCTCCGGTCTCGGGCTCGAAGGTCAGCCCGTTGGGATTGCGCAGGCCGGTGGCGAACAGCCGCCAGCGGCCGCTCGCCCGGTCCACCTCCCAGATGGCGGCGCGGTTCTTCTCGGCCTCCATGCCGTTTTCGGTGATGTTGCTGTTGGAGCCCACCCCGACATAGAGCTTCGAACCGTCCGGACTGGCCACCAGGCTCTTGGTCCAGTGGTGGTCGATCGGGCCGCCCGGCAGCGGCGTCAGCGTGGTGCCGGGCTCGGTGATCTTGGTCTGCCCCTCCTGATAGGGGTAGTGCACGATGCCGTCGGTGTTGGCGACGTAGAGGTCGCTTCCGACCAGCGCCACGCCAAACGGCGAATTGAGGTGGTCGAGGAAGACGCTGCGCGTCTCGGGCCTGCCGTCACCGTCGGCGTCGCGGAGCAGGGTGATGCGGTTGCTCGGGCCGCCGCCTCCGCCACCGGTCGCCCAGGATTCGATCCATCCCATGATGAGGTCCTTGGGACGGTCGATCGGCTCGACGCCGGGGGACTTCGACTCCACGACGAGAATGTCGCCGTTCGGCAGCACGTAGAGCGAGCGCGGATGCTGCAGCCCGGTGGCCAGCGCGGCGATCTGCAGGCCCTTCGCCACGCTCGGCTTCTCGCCCTCCTTCCAGCCGATAACGGAGGCGAGGTGCATTGGCGGGAAAAGGTATTGCTGCGGCTCCGGCAGCGGCGGGTTGGCGCCGACCTGGGTCTTCGGGTCCATCCTGGAGGAGCTGTCGTCGCAGCCCGCCAGGAGCAGCGCCGTCGAGCACAGCAGCGCGGCGGCCGCAGGGCGCAGGCGGGAGGCGCGCGGGCAGGTCGCGCGGCCAGTCGGGGCGTTTGCGGAAAGCTGTTTGCGCATCAGTCGAGTGCTCCCTCGCGACGGCCATATTCCACCGTCCAGCTCATCCAGCCGGTGACGAGGAGGATCAGCACCACGATGATCGAAAGCACGATCCCGGTCGGCACCACGGAGGTCCAGGCGTCGCGGCTGTGCACGAAGGCGTTGAGGAGGGAGAGGCCGAGCACCAGCAGGTTGCCGATGACGTAGATCCAGATCGGCCCGCGGGAATAGCTCAGCCGCCCGCGAACCGCGTCGACGATACCCACAACCAGGACGATGCCGCCGGTGACGAGGCCGGCAAGGAGGAGCCAGCCGAGAAGTTCGCCCAGATCATCTGCGCGGTCGCCCAATAGGCGATATCGGTCAGCATCGTGCCGATGAAGCAGGCGGCCGGAAAGCCGAGCAGCATCGGATGCAGTGGCCGCCGGACCTCGGCGGGGTAGCGATAAGAGTCGCTGGTCATCGTTTCACCTGCGGGGCGTGTCCTCTCGTGCTCAACTTTCTGTGAACCGCAGATGTTCCTTGGTGCGGGATTCCGGTCGCTCGGCACCGGCCCAAGCCTTTTCCGGCAATAAAAAAGCGGGGCCGAAGCCCCGCTCTTTCTTTGCTCGCGGTCGCGCTGCGATCAGGCGGCGCGGACCATGTTGAGCAGCCGGTCGACCTGACTGCGCAGCTCGGTCGACTGGTCGGCGATGGTCTGGGCGAAGGAGAAGACCTCTCCGGCCGCCGTGTCGGTGACGCCGGAGGCTTCCTTGACGCCGACCACGTTGCGGCTGACCTCGCCGGTGCCCGTGGCGGCCTCGGAGACGTTGCGCGCGATCTCCTGCGAGACCGTGGCCTGCTCCTCCGTGGCGCCCGCGATCACGGTGGCGACCTCGTTCAGCTCGCGCACCTGGCGGCCGATCTCCTGGATCGAGCCGACCGTGCGCTCGGTGGCGGATTGGATGGCCGCGATGTGCACCTCGATGTCCTGCGTGGCCTTGGCGGTCTGGCTGGCCAGCGCCTTGACCTCGCTGGCGACGACGGCGAAGCCGCGGCCGGCCTCACCGGCGCGCGCCGCCTCGATGGTGGCGTTGAGCGCCAGCAGGTTGGTCTGCTCGGCGATGTCGCGGATGATGCCGACAATGGCCTCGACGCGGTGCGCGCTCTGCGACAGCTCCTGCACGTCGCTGTCGGAGGAGTCGACCTTGTGCGCCGTGGTCGAGATCAGCTTGGCCGCATGGGCGATCTGCGTGCCGATCTCGCGGAACGAAGCCGACAGTTCCTCGGAGGCGTTGGCCACCGACTGGACGTTGGCATAGGTCTGCTCGGAAGCCCCCGCCGCGGCGGTGGACTTGTCGGTCGTCGCGGCGGCGCTGGACATCAGCGCCTCGGAGGCATCGACCAGCTTGCCCGAGGCAGTGGACATGTTGGCGATGACCGCGCTGACGGCGCGCTCGAACTCGTCGGCCAGCGACAGCATGCCCTGCCGGCGCTCCTGCGCCACCTGCTCGGCATTGGCCGCATGCTCGGCGCGCAGGCGCTCGGCTTCGGCAAGCGAGTCGCGGAAGGTGCCGACCACGCCCCAGATGTCGCCGATCTCGTCCTTGGCGCGCTTGGCGGGGATCTCGGTATCGAGGTCGCCACCGGCGAGGCGCGTCAGCGCCCGGCTCACCGCCGACAGCGGGCGGCTGAGGCTGAAGGTGCCGATGTAGAAGGAAATCGCCAGACCCGCCAGGATGCAGATGGCAGCGATGGCGCCGATCTCGGTCAGGATCGTGGTGTAGGTCGCCTCGGTGGCCTGCTGCACCTCTTCGAGGTGCGCCATATTGGTGTTCACCAGGGTGTCGATGACCGCCTGGTATTCCTTGCGGTTCTGGCGGTTGGCATCGTTGTTGCCGGCGGCGTCCGCGAGCTTGGGATCGTCCTCGGTGCCGAGCCGGGCGACTTCAGTGCGGAACTTGCGGAATTCGGCGGTGCCGTCGACGACCTTCTCGAAGGCTTCCTTGTTGGCCTGCGGCACGATCGCCGACCAGGTCTTCAGCAGGCCGTCGATGTCGTCGAGGCGAGCCATGAGGTTCTTGGCGAACGGCTTGGCCTTTTCGGTGTTGGGAGCACCGTAGATGCCGCGCGATTCCATCACGACGGCGGTGACGAGGCGGTTGAGTTTCTCACCATAGTACGCGCGCTGCGACGTCAGCCGCAGTTCCTGCACGTGATCCTCGTACTGGTTCATCCCGTAATAGGCGATGCCAGCGATCGCCATGGCCGGCAGCGTCAAAGCCGCGACCATCGCGTAAATCTTGCCTTTGATCCTCATTGTTCGCCCCACAGCACCGGTACCTTCCTGGTACCCTCAGCAAAATTCATAAGACGGGCTTGTTAATTAGACATTGATGATGTTGACCCGACTCGGCCCCGCGCCGGATAAAGTCTATGGGCTGACATCGCGCGGAGCGACACGCCGAGCGCGATGGGTTGGGACCGGATGATGGTGTTCGGGCAAGGCCATAGGCGCGGCGGCGTGGAAAGCGAGACACGCCTTTCTTGAAAGCTTCTCCTGCCGGAGCAATCCGGTGCGCGCTTCCTCGGAAGCACTTGAAAAAATTCCGGCATAAACCGAAGCGCGAGAATGCCGGGGCGATGGAGAAGGAGCCGGAGTAGCGACCGGCCTGCGCCTACCCAAACCCCGCCCGCCGGGTTGCCCACGCCCGCCATCGCGGCCTTTCCCCTATCCGGAACCTGCAAATCGCGATCGGCGTTTCTTCTCCATGAGCGAGAGCGCGATGAGCAAGACGCCAATTCCGCCGCCCCCCGGCCCACTGCCGGAGGACGATGACGATTTTGTCGTGGAGCTTGGCCCGGCCGACGTGCCGGGGGCGCCGGGGCCGATAGGCCGGCCGGACCATGATCTGCATGTGCCCGCCGGGCCATCGACCATTCCGCCCGAAGTCCCCGTCGTGCCGAGCGAGTTCGTGGTGGCGCGGCTGTGGGCCAACTACCGCTGGAGCGCGCTGCTCGTCGGCGTGCTGGTGCTGATCGGCGGCTATATCTTCGTCAGCTACTTCACCGAATAGGCGCTTGCGCGCGGTCCCGCTCTGCGCTTCATCGCGTGCGTGGCCGCGAAATCCTTCCATCTTCCCATCGACGACGCCCTGCCGGCCCTGCGGCAGGCCCTGGCCGGGCGCAATTCCGCCGTCTTGGTCGCGCCGCCCGGTGCCGGCAAGACCACGCGCGTGCCGCTGGCGCTGCTGGAGGAGGGCTGGCGCGGGGATGGGAAGATCCTCGTCCTCGAACCGCGCCGCCTGGCCGCCCGCGCCGCCGCCGAGCGCATGGCCTCGACGCTCGACGAGAAGGTCGGGGAAACGGTTGGCCTGCGCGTGCGCCTCGAAACGCGGGTCAGCGCCAAAACCCGCATCGAGGTCATCACCGAAGGCATCTTCACCCGCCTGATCGCGGACGATCCGGAGCTTTCGGGCATCGCCGCCGTGCTGCTCGACGAATTTCACGAACGCTCGCTCGACACCGATCTCGGCCTGGCGCTGGCGCTCGATGCGCAGCAGGGCCTGCGCGACGACCTGCGCGTGCTGGTCATGTCGGCCACGCTCGACGGCGCCCGCGTCGCCGCCCTGCTGGAGGGAGCGTCCGTCATCGAGAGCCACGGCCGCAGTTTCCCGGTCGAGACCCGCCACCGCCCGCGCAAGCCTCAAGGACGCCTGGAGGACGAGGTCGCAAGCGCGGTGCGCGCCGCCCTGGCGGGGGACGAGGGCAGCCTGCTCGTCTTCCTTCCCGGCCAGGCGGAAATCCGCCGCACGGCGGAGCGGCTGGAAAATCTCGGTCCCGGCATCGAACTGGTGCAGCTCCATGGCGGGCTCGAGTCCCGCGCCCAGGACCGCGCCATCCGTCCCGCGCCGGCGGGCGAGCGCAAAGTGGTGCTGGCAACCTCCATCGCCGAGACCAGCCTGACCATTGAGGGCGTGCGCGTGGTGGTGGATTGCGGGCTCTCCCGCGTTCCCGTGTTCGAGCCGGCGGTCGGGCTGACGCGGCTGGAGACCGTGAAGGTGTCGCGCGCCTCCGCCGACCAGCGCCGCGGTCGTGCCGGACGCACCGAGCCCGGCATCTGCTACCGCCTCTGGGAGGCGGCGGCGACGGTCAGCCTGCCGGCCTACGCCACGCCGGAAATCCTCTCAGCCGATCTCTCCAGCCTGGCGCTCGACCTCGCTTCCTGGGGCGTGACGGACGCCGGCCAGCTGCGCTGGCTCGATCCGCCGCCAGCTCCGGCACTGGCCGAGGCACGGCGCCTGCTTCAGGAGCTCGGCGCCCTCGACGCTGACCTGCGCATCACGCCGCGCGGCGAGGCGCTGCGGCGCCTGGCCCTGCCGCCCCGGCTTGCCGCCATGGTGGTGGCCGCGGCCCCGCTCGGCGCGGCTTCTCTCGCCGCCGAGATTGCCGCGGTGCTGACCGAGCGCGGCGCCGGCGGCAATGCGGTCGATCTCGAGGAACAGCTCCGCCAGTTCCGCCGCGACCGCTCGCCCCGCGCGCAGGCTCTGCGCCGCCTGGCCGAAGGTTGGGCACGGCAGGCCGGGGGAGATGCCGGTGGCGGGCGGGAGAGTGCTGACATTGGTGTGGGCGAGGTGCTGGCCTTCGCCTATCCCGACCGCGTCGCGCAGGCGCGCGGCAAGGCAGGCGATTTCCGCCTTGCCAATGGGCGTGGCGCCAGCCTCGACCCGGCGGAATCTCTTTCGCGCGAACCCTTCCTCGTCGTCGCCGACCTCACCGGCGCGGCCGGCGCGGCGCGCATCCGCCTTGCGGCGGCCATCACGCGCGAGGAGATCGAAGAGGCCTCTGCCGGGCGCATCACGCATTCGGTCGAGACGGCGTTCGATGCCGATTCCGCCAGCGTGCGCTCGCGCGCCACGCGACGCCTGGACGCGCTGGTGCTGGCGGATGCGCCGCAGCCGGTGCCGCGCGACGAGGAAACCGCGCGCATCCTTGCCGAGGGCGTGGCCGCGCTCGGGCTGGAGCGGCTGCCCTGGAGCAAGGCCCTGTCGCAATGGCGCGCGCGGGTGCGTTTCCTCCGCGCGGCCGAAGGCGAGGAATGGCCGGATCTGTCCGACGCCGCGCTTTCGGCGACCGCCGCCGACTGGCTGGCCCCGCATCTCCTCGGCAAGACCGCGCTCTCCGAGATCTCCGCGTCCGACCTCGACGCGGCGCTGAAGGCGCTGCTGCCCTACAACCTCGCGCGCCGGCTGGAGCAGGAGGCGCCGACGCATTTCACCGCGCCTTCAGGCCAGAGCCACCCGATCGATTATGACGGTGAGGCCCCGGCGCTCTTCATCCGCGTGCAGGAGCTCTTCGGGCTCGACCGCCATCCGAGCATCGCCAAAGACCGCCTGCCGCTGGTGCTGCATCTCCTCTCGCCCGCACACCGCCCGGTTCAGGTGACGCGCGATTTGCCGGCCTTCTGGCGCGGCTCGTGGGGCGCAGTGCGCGCCGAGATGCGCGGCCGCTATCCAAAACACCCCTGGCCGGACGATCCCCTGCAGGCCCCGCCGACCCACCGCGCCAAGCCGCGCGGGACGTGAGGCGGCTTTAACGCGATCTTTGCCGCGCTCTGGCAGCTTTCGCGGAAACCGGGGCGGAGCTCATCGTGTGCTGAAACTTGCCGTGGCCTTTGCCGCCGTGTGCCTCGTGCTGGCGATCACCGTGCCGCGGCTCGCGGCGCCGCTGCTGCATGGCCTGACCGCGCCGCCGGCGAAGGAAGAGCAGACGGCGGTCCCTGTCGCCGCGCAGGTGACGCTTCTCGCCGGAGGCGATGGCCATTACTACACGCCGGTCGTGGTCAACGGCCGCAGCATGCAGGCCGTGATCGACACCGGCGCCAGCATGGTGGCGCTGACCTATGAGGATGCGCGGGCGCTCGGCCTGGTGAATTCCAGCGACCGCTTCGATCTCGGCGTGCAGACAGCCAACGGCGTGGTCGGCTTCAAGCCGGTGCAGCTCAACAGCGTGCGCGTCGGCGGCATCGTCCTGCACGATGTGAGGGGAACGGTGGCGCCGCAGGGCGCGCTGGGAACCAACCTTCTTGGCATGAGCTTTCTCGGACGGCTGCGCAGCGTGCGGTCATCCGGCGGTCGCCTTGTCCTCGAAAACTAATCGGCATCGAAAACTCCGGCGATCACGAAAACTGATCTGGACCTCGCTCTCGCCATTTTTAAACATGGTATTGGCACCCCCAAGGCCAACCCGATTTCAGGAGCCCTCATGTATCCCAAGCCGCAGCCCAGCCTGACGCCCAACACCTATGCCTATGAGTCCGGGCCGATGGTGAAGCCGACCGGCTTCCGCGAATACGACGCGCGCTGGCTTTTCGAGAAAGAGATCAACCTGATGGGCGTGCAGGCGCTCGGCATGGGGCTCGGCACGCTGATCCACCGCATGGGCGTGAAGCCGGAGATCGTCACCGGGCACGATTTCCGCGGCTATTCCGCCTCGATCAAGATGGCGCTGGTGACCGGCCTGATGGCCGCCGGCATCAAGGTCCACGACATCGGCCTGGCGCTCTCGCCCATGGCCTATTTCGCGCAGTTCGCGCTCGACGTGCCGTGCGTGGCCATGGTCACCGCCTCGCACAACGATAATGGCTGGACCGGCGTGAAGATGGGCGTCAACCGCCCGCTGACCTTCGGCCCCGACGAGATGACGCAGCTCAAGGAGATCGTGCTCGCCGCCGATTTCGACCTCAAGGGCGGCGGCTCCTTCGTCTTCGTCGAGAACTTCCCCGACCGCTATATCGCCGACCTGACCAACCGCCCCAAGCTCAAGCATCCGCTCAAGGTGGTTGCGGCCTGCGGCAATGGCACCGCCGGCGCCTTCGCCCCCCGCGTGCTGGAGGCCATCGGCTGCGAGGTGGTGCCGCTCGACGCCGAGCTCGACCACAGCTTCCCGAAATACAACCCCAACCCCGAAGACCTGAAGATGCTTCACGCCATCCGCGACGCGGTGCTGGAGAGCAAGGCCGATGTCGGCCTGGGCTTCGACGGCGACGGCGACCGCTGCGGCGTGGTCGACAACGAGGGCGAGGAGATCTTCGCCGACAAGGTCGGCGTCATGCTGGCCCGCGACCTCTCGGCGCTGCACAAG
>Ga0182743_1003265_pt1 | contig 13249 bp, 17 predicted proteins | sample eDN3rd30CKraftOP_FD_128522 | JGI IMG/M metagenome (GOLD analysis project Ga0182743, IMG submission 128522) | Enriched Organic Plus compost microbial communities from Emeryville, California, USA - eDNA 3rd pass 30_C Kraft OP (version 2) (version 2) ... | reverse complement strand
TAGACGCAATGCTGCTTGCCACACTCGTCTGGCTCCACGTCATCATCCGCATCGTCCATGCCGTCGTATATCTACGGGGAGGCGAGCCAGCCAAGGGCGGCAAACTTAGAACGGCGCTCTATGTGCTCTCAGGACTCGTGACTGCCGTGCTGATTGTTGTCGTGGGGTGGGCAGCGATTGTCTGAACGATCCGCATGACGTTATTCGCATAATATATAAGCTGGAACCCCAAACTCCCCTCCCCCGGTAGGGCCATTCACTGTTGAAACACAGTGGAGGGCTCAATGCTCAATACTATTCGAGTGCATATTGTCGGGCCGCTTATGGCCCGAATGGGTACCATGGCGGCGGCGGCGTTAGCGCCCTATGTCGTCAATCCTGACCATCGTGTTGCGATTGGGGCAGGGCTCGCGGCAGTGGGTTGTGTCGCGTACGATCTCGTCGTTAGCTACCTGAACCGCAATATCTACGCCAATCGTAAGATTGCGGAGACGATAGCGCGCGAGTTGGGCGGTGATCGCCCATGAGCTATGATTATTTCGATAGGGTCACCGGCTCGAACGAGTATGAGCGCCAGTCGTGGCGCGACAGCTACAATGGCGGTCGCGCTGCGGGTGATTGGACGGGCAATACGAATGCCCGGATTAGCGCCGAACGCGATGCGTTTGGCACCACATGGGCTCTAGCTCTCAGCCGTCTGCGCTTGAACTCGCGCAGAATTACAACTTCTATTTCCATAACGGTATCGGCAACGGCGGGGTGCCTGCCGGTGTGTCCGGCTTGTCGCAGACAGCGGGGCCCGGCAATCCGCGTGCCGGGTCGCAGTCAGGCGTGTCTGCTGGTGGCGGTCCCGGCGCAGGCGCGTTGGTCGTCGCAAAGCCGGGTGATCCGGACGGTGAGGTAATCACCGGTAGCAGGAAGCCGCGCTATCTCGATCTTGGCGATTGGGATGGCGTGGCCGGGTGGTTCGGCGTCGGGCGCGTTACGTGGGAAGCCGCGCCCAATTTTGTCGATATGCAGTCTATCGAAAACATCTATGGCGATGACATTGGCTCGTGGCCGTTTGCCGTCGCCAAGGTGGGCTACGACGTGTTGGTCAACACGGGGCGTGCCGAGAGGGCGTTGCTGAGCCAGATAGGCCGTGTCGGCAATTGGGGTGCCGATGGCATCCGCGACATTCTCGGCGGGACGTTTAAGGCCACGCCCGAGAGCGAGCTTCCCCAACCGCTTTCTTATTCTCCGATGTCGAGTTGGTAGCCATGGGTCGCAGGCACGGCCCGTCAAGGCGCTGCGAAGCATGCGCGAAACGCAGGGCGGCTATCGCCCTCGCTTGGAAGAAAGTTCAACGCAAACTGAAAGGTTCAACATGAGGTCTGTAAATCGTGTTGCGGTCGATCCGCTAAACATCCCGCGCACTCGGCGTAACGTGCCGGTGGGTAATATGACGTCGCTTCCGGCAGGCAAGATGGTGCCCGTCGATGCGTTCTATCTATTCCGTGAGGATGCGTTCACCGGGGCGCAGAAAATCAGTGCGGAAATGATGGAAACGCGTGAACTGCTTATGAACCCGGTGTGGCTCCGGGCGCGTACGTTCTGCGTGCCGTGGCTGGCCTTTGAGCGGTTTGAGGGGAGCCGTGATCAGTTCGACCGGTCGTATATGGGCGAACCGAAAATTGAAGGCGGCGCGGTGGTGCCGTTCGTTGAAACGCACGCGATGGGTGCGCATGGGTCCAACGCGGTCTACAAGGCGCTTGGGTTGCATGGTGGGCCGACCGACATGGTCAATACCATGTACCTTGAGGCCTATAACCTGATCTGGAATTTCATCGCGGAGCAACGCTCGGGAGATATCACGAAGCGTTTGCGGCTCGACGCGACGTTGGCACCGGCGTTCTGGATGAATTCGCAGTTCGAGCATGTAGTGCCGAACTTCGATCAGGCCGTTATTGACGGCAAGGTGGCTCTTGAGGTGGTGAGCGCAAATCTGCCGGTTAAGGCACCCGGCGGCACTGGCCGGTACGGCAAGGTCGTAGCCAACGGCGTTGCGCCGACATTCCAGGGCGCGTTCGGCGTGAGCCAGAACATGGTTTACTCCAACAATACGTCGCCCAACTCGCTGCGCCTGACGGCGGCTGCGTCCGGCTCTGCGCAGACGGTCAGCTTTGGCGGCGAAAGCGGCCTGCAAACCGACCTGCAGGGCGTGTTCGCCGAACTGCAGGCAGATGGTATTGCGATATCGCTCGCAAATATCGAAATGGCCCGCAAAACGCAGGCGTTTGCGCGGCTGCGGCAGCGCTATGAGGGGCATGACGAAGAGTACATCATTGATATGCTCATGGATGGTCTGACCATCCCCGATCAGGCGTTCAAACAGCCGATCCTGCTGGCCGACCGGAAGATGCGGTTCGCGCAGGCGAAGCGCTACGCGACGGACGCGGGCAATCTCGCGGAAAGCGCGGTGAGCGGTGCGACCATTACGGATATGCGGCTGCGCATGCCGCGTATCGGCGTCGGCGGCATTGTCATGACCGTGGTGGAATGCATGCCCGAGCAGTTGTTCGAGCGGCAGCGCGACCCGTTCTTCCATTCGCAGGACAAGGACGCGTGGCCGGAATTCTTGCGGGATACGCTGGACCCGCAAAAGGTCGATGTGGTGCTGAACGCTGATGTGGATAGCGACCATAACGATCCTAGCTCGACGTTCGGCTATGAGCCGATGAACGGGAAACACACGCGGCGCGGACCGCGCCTCGGTGGCAAGTTCTATCGGCCATCGGTGGCAGCGCCGGTGGATGATGCTCGTATGCGGGCGTGGGCCGTGGAAACGGTCAATCCCAAGCTGTCGGCGGATTTCTATCTGGCCACGGCCATCCACACGAAGCCGTTTCTCGATACGGAAAGCGACCCTTTTGAGGTCGTGATTACGGGCGGCCACGTGGTGACTGGCAATACCGTATTCGGCGGCCAGTTGGTTGAGGCCACGGGCAATTATGACAAGGTCGCGGAGAAAGCCCCGACCGAGCAAATCGATCAGGGGGCGTAAGCGATGGTTGTTCGTATTCACAATGTGGGCAAGTGGCAGCTGCTGCCGGTCGGTGAGGTTCTGCGGTTGCAGGGGCTCCAGCGGCGCAAGGTGCGCGTTGAGGTCAACTGCGAAGCGCCGACGCGCTTCGACGTTATCGAAGGCGATAAGGGGACCTTTCTCGCCGTCGTGACCGGTTACGATATCTTGGAATTTTCAATCAGCGCGCAAGCGCATGTGGTCGCGACCTCGGAAGGGGAGGTTTGGTACTTCACCAATGACGGCGACCAGATCGGCTCGGACATGCCGGAGGCAGTCAGCTTCGCCACGGTTATGAACCGTGAAACGCGCAATCCTGAGCTCGAGCTCATGATGTGGAAGGCGGAGCAAAATATGAAGCGCCGCCTCGATATGCAGATGGCGGAAATTGAGGCGTTGCTCGCCGCCAGGGCGGCGGCGGAGGTGCCGCACAACCCCGAGACTGGTGAGGTTATCGACGATGGGGAAGTCAGTGCTGGAAATGATCCGGGAGCTGCAAGCCCGGCAGCGGGCGGAGAGGGCGGTGCTGCCGAACCTGCCGCAACGGGGCAGGTCGCCAGCGCCAAGCCCGGTGCCAGAGTTCCCGCTGGATCGGCCACTGCCTGACACCTTCGGGGCTGCTCTGAGAGGGATGGCTGACAAGCCATTCCTCGCTAGCCAGCGATGGCAAGAGCAGCAATGGCGGGCAAATCGCGAGGGTGCGCACCCCGATATTATTGAGTTTGAGCGGGTGTTTATCAAGCGCATGAGCAAGCTGGGCGTGCCCATGTTTGCCCATGAAATGGTCCGAACGGCGGAACGCCAGGACGACCTTTATGCCCTCGGCAACAGTCGGGCGAAGGCCGGACAGAGCGCACACCAGTATGGGTGCGCGGTTGACATCGTGCACTCAACGAAAGCGTGGGGTCTGTCCGAAAAGGAATGGCTGCTGGTCGGCCATGTCGGAAAGGAACTTATCACGCAGAAGGGGCTGGCGATAGCCAGCCTCGCATGGGGCGGGGATTGGTCGTTCTACGATCCCGCCCATTGGGAAATTATCGACTGGCGAACGGAAAAGGAGAAATTTCCATGGCCGAAAACGTGAAGCAAATCCCGGCAGTTTTGACGGATAAGAAGGCTCTGCTGAACTGGCGGACCAACCACGACCTGCACGTGCTGATGATCATGAAACAGCACGGCCTGACGAAAGCTCAGGCCCTCGTGCAGGCCTACCACGAAGGCTCGGATGGCCTGAGTAAGCGGCTCGCATAGCGAGACAAGATCGCGAGGGCGCAACCCACTGGATTGCGCCCTCGCGTACATGTACAACCTTGGCTACATATGCATTTAGTGACCGTCAACGCGGTAGGGGGTGTGATGCTGTTGTTCCGGCTGATTAAGGATATCTACAAGTTCGCGTTTTTGATGACGGTGGTAGTGTTCGGAACCGTCCTCATCGGTGGCGCAGTAGGTGCAGTCGGGCAGGCGGTGTTGTCGCTCTTCGTGCGCTAGGTGCTGTGTAGCCATCCTTGAAAGGATGGCGAGCGATTGTGTATCGCACCTAATACACTCCCCGATGGTACGCGCGTTGCGTGTCACGAATGCTGGCAATGCAGGGAACAAGCGGTCAACGACTGGGTTGGTCGCAATATTGCCGAAAGTTATACGGCCAAAGCGACGTTAGCGGTTACGCTGACTTATGGCCGTAATCGCGCAAATGATGCTGATCATGAGAGCGCGATAGTCCTGACCTATTCCGATGTTCAGAAGTTCATCAAGCGGCTTCGCTTCCACGGGTATGACGTGCGGTATCACGTCACCGGGGAGTTTGGAGAGCGGAAGGGCAGGGCGCACTGGCACGGTGTCTTGCATTTTTATGGCAAGGCCCCGCCAGTAGTCCTCAATAAGAATTGGATGTGGGAAGCTGTCGATATCGACGGCCAGCGGGTCTTTGATAAAAAGACTGGCGAGTATTCCCTATTCTGGCCCCATGGGTATTCGTACGTCACGAAGGTGAATTACAACTCCGTGCGGTACAATTGTAAGTACATCATGAAAGGAATGGGTGAGGACATGCGACAGGGCCATATGGCCATGTCGAAAAAGCCGCCTTTGGGTTCGGCTTATTTCCAGCAATTAGCGGAACGATACGTGAAGCAGGGGCTTGCCCCACAGACGCTGGAATACAAGTTTCCCGAGGTGCGTAGGCGCAAGAAAAACGGTCGCGAAGAGGTCGTGCCGTTTATGCTCAAAGACAGGCCTGCTGAGCTGTTTCTAGAGCACTACATCTCCACATGGGAAGGGGTCCACGGGTCGAAGCCGTGGCCCCGTAGTGAATTGGTCGACCTGTTCTATGAGTATGGAAAGGTCGTTTGTGACGAAATGCTGCTGATCAAGCGGGATAACCCGCGCCTGAAACCTTATCAGCCGCCGGAGCGGCCTAAGGCGCAGCGTAAACCGCCAATGGATCATGCCGATTGGCGTCGTGATTTTGATAGGAGAATGGGCGATGGGTCGCAGTCACAACGACGAGCGGAGCAACAGTGGCGGGAGCGCCAGGACGACGACGACTTCGCCAAGTCGTGGGAGTTCAAACACTACGACGAGGACGGAAAGCCGGTATACGGCGCCCGTCGCCGCCGATCCCATTAGGGTCGCGAGTGTCAGCCGCACGGTCGTTGACCGCGACGGGGTGTCCTCGATTATTGAGCAATCGCAGAAAGGTAACAATTCGGGCGATAGTCCGTCCCGAATGGTTGGGAGCCCGGATAAGGGCTCGCCGGGTCAGCCGGCGAAGCCGGATGTGGTGGCGAAGCCGGATGTGAAAGCGAAGCCGAAACGGCTGAGCGACTTGCGTATTGATCCCTCCAAGCTTGGTGTGAAGGTCACGACGAAACATGATGTCGTGCGGGATACGAAGTTGAACCCCGATCACAAGCGGAAGGATGCCAAGCGGCCGGATGCAAGGCAGACGAAGAGCGATACACGGGAGCCCGTCAGGTCAGAACGGAGAGATGCGCGACCGATGTGTAAGAGCCGCCCCACGGACAATAAGCCGAAGGATAAGCCGAGGGGCGGCGGAGGTGGCGGCAAGAGTTTCGTGCCGTGGAAGGGTACTAAGTACGGGTGCTAGCCTTGGCTGCCATCCGGGCGCGTATCGCGGCGTGTACTGCCGCGTCGCGCTGCTGCTGTTCGTGATTGAACCATGCAGCGAATTCCTCAGCGGCTAGCTGAGACTTGAAAGCCTTGTAGCCGCGATGTGGGCTCAATTTGCGAGCCTCCATCGCGCCTTTGATGACGGCGGTGACCCGTCCGTCATTGAAAACGGCGTAGTACGCCCGTGGTCTCATGGAATTCCCCCAAACAAGTAGAACAAGGGGTGGCGAATGCCACCACCTGCCCACCACCTCGCGTGGGTAAGAGAGGGGGCCCGTCAAGCGGGTCTGGGTGCGGCCCGCAGCGAAGCGAGGACTCGGCCCGCTTTACGGGGGGAGAAAGGCGAGGCGTACTCGCCTTTCTTCCATCTACTGCTTGACGGGCTGGCCCAAATCAGTGCAGCGGTTGACCTGTGGATGGTCCCGCCGAGTTCGGGTGAGTTCGGGTTCGCATAATATATATTATGGAACTCGTAATTGCCGTTCTCCGCCCACAAGACCTGCACTGATTTGGCCTCAGTCGTCAACCAGTAGATGGAAGAAAGGCGAGTACGCCTCGCCTTTCTCCCCCCGTAAAGCGGGCCGTGACTCGCTGCGCTGCGTCCGCACCAAGACCCGCTTGACGGGCCCCCTCTCTTTCCCACGCGAGGTGGTGGGCAGGTGGTGGCATTCGCCACCCCTTGTTCAATGGGGGTTCTCATGTCTGGCAACACGCGGGGTCGCCCGCGCAAGTATTATCCCGTGTTCGCACACGGACGCATTTCCACCATCATCCAAGGCCGACCAGCGGCCTTACGCTCCGGCTACGCCGGGCTGTCCTTCAAGGACCGGCTCGCCGCCGAGGAATTCTCGGCGTGGTGGAACTACCAGTTCGACAAGGACGAGGCGGCACGTGACACGGCGCGCAAAGAGCGCATAGCCGCGTCACGTACCCGCTGGACCGACTTCGTCAGCCAAGCCTAGCATCCATATTTAGTGCCTTTCCACGGCACGAACTTCCTACCACCACCACCACCGCCGCCCTTCGGTTTGTCCTTCGGCCTGTTATCCGAGGGGCGGCTCTTGCACATGTTTCGCGCATCCCTGGGGTCTGACCTGACGGGCTCAACCTTACCCTTCGCATCCTTGGCACGATCGCGAAGGTCGCTCTTGGAAGGCTGCGCCTTCCGCCGCTCGGCATCCAACCCTTTTCTATCGGGGGGAGTAGACTTATCCCGCACAGAACGTGCATCTCCGGTCCGCGCGTTCCGCACGGGCGATGAAGAAATTCCACTGCGCTCCAACTTCTTTTCCGTGACCCTCAATTTAGACACATCAACGCGCAGCGCACTCTTACGCATCAGCCTCGCATTCATCTCGACACCCTTCCCTGGTGTCGTCGGCTTCGCCTCCGGCGGCTTCGTTTCCGGGCGTGCCACAGCCCGCCACGGCGTATCGCCGCTTTTCTGATTTTCGCCGCGCTGGCTTTCCGCAACCACCGACGAGACGCTATCGCGGCTGACGCTGATACTGCGCCCACTGGACACGCGGACGGGATCGGGCGCGCTTGGCGCGCTACCCCAAGAACTCGTCTTCGTCCCAGATTGTGACGCCCGTGTCGTGGTGCTCTTTGAAGTACCGGTAGTACCGCTGGTCCTCGCGTTCCCGCCACTCTCGCTCCGCCTGCTGCTGTCGCTCTTCCCCATCACCCATTCTCCTATCGAAATCATTGCGCCAATCGATCCAATCCATTGGCGGTTTACGTTGATGGCGCGGTTGCTTGATCACCAAGCCACCCGCTGCTTTTGCGGCCTCATCGGCCTCCAGTCGCGCGAGCACCTTCCGGTCGTCGGCGACCTGCAACCGCTGCTGCGGCGACAGGTTCGGCGGCAGCGCCTCCCAGCGCTCCGCTATGCGCCGCCGCTGACGCTTGGCCACATCCAGATACTCCTCGATGAGCACCGAATTCGGCCACGGCGTTCCCGGATAGGCCTCGCGCCATTTCATCATGAAATGGTCCAGGTACAGTTCCGCAGACCTGTCCTTGAGCATGAACGGCACAACCTCTTGCGTGCCGTTCGCCTTGCGCCTACGCACTTCCGGGAAGGAATATTCCAGCGTTTGCGGGGCAAGCCCCTGCCTCACGTATTGCTCAGCTACATGCTGGAAATACGCCACCCCAAGCGGCGGCTTTTTCGACATAGCCAAGTGGCCCTGTCGTTCGGCCTCACCCATATCCTTCTGGATATACTTGCAGTTGTACCGGACGGCGTGCGCCGTTGGCTTGGTCCAAAAGGACCAGCCATGAGGCCAGTGTTGTTCCATGAAATTCTGATCCAACACATGTTCGGGCACATCCTGTTGCCAATACAACATGATGTGCCAATGTGCCCTGCCCTTTTTGGATCCAAATTCGCCCGTTACAAAGTAACGCACGGGATAACCGTGACGGCGTAGGAGCTTTAAGTATTTCTGAACATCAGAGTAGGTCAGGATCACAGCGCGCTCATGATCTACGTCATTCGCGCTATTACGGCCATAGGTCAGCGTTACCGCATGACAGGCCGTCGACGTTTTACTTTCGGCAATATTGCGACCAACCCAATCATTGATTGCTTGCTCTCTGCATTGCCAGCACTGGCGACACGCGATTTGCGTGCCATCGGAGAGCGTGTTTGGTGCGATACACATTCGCCATCCCTTCAAGGACGGCTACACAGCACCTAGCCGATTGCGGCGCGCGATAGGCCTGTAATGATCTCAATCATCACAGCCCCCGCCATGATAACCAGCGCCGCTCTCACCAAGAACAACACCACGGCACGACCTCCCGCAAATCCGTGTCACCAGATGCATATATAGCCAAGGTTGTACATGCACGCGAGGGCGCAATCCAGTGGGTTGCGCCCTCGCGTTCTTGTCTCGCTATGCGAGCCGCTTATTCAGGCCTTCCGCGCCTTCATGGTAGGCCTGCACCAGGGCCTGCGCTTTCGTCAGGCCGTGCTGTTTCATGATCATCAGCACGTGCAGGTCATGGTTGGTCCGCCAGTTCAGCAGCGCCTTTTTGTCCGTCAGCACTGACGGGACTTGCTTCATCATTTCGGCCATGGAAATTTCTCCTTTTCCGTTCGCCAATCGACAATTTCCCAATGGGCGGGATCGTAGAACGACCAGTCCCCGCCCCATGCGAGGCTGGCAATCGCCAGCCCCTTTTGCGTGATGAGTTCCTTTCCGACATGGCCGACCAGCAGCCATTCCTTCTCGGAAAGACCCCACGCTTTCGTTGAGTGCACGATGTCAACCGCGCACCCATATTGGTGTGCGCTCTGTCCGGCTCTCGCCCGACTATTGCCGAGGGCATACAGGTCATTTTGCCTTTCAGGCGTCCTGACCATTTCATGGGCAAACATGGGCACGCCCAGCTTGCTCATGCGCTTGATAAACACCCGCTCAAATTCGAGAATATCCGGGTGCGCGCCCTCGCGATCTGCCCGCCATTGCTGCTCTTGCCATCGCTGGCTGGCGAGGAATGGCTTGTCAGCCATCCCTCTCAGAGCCGCACCGAAGGTGTCAGGCAGTGGCCGATCCAGCGGGAATGGCGGCTGCGGGTTTGGCGCTGGCGACCTGCCCCGCTGCGGGTTGTTCGGCAGCACCGCCTTCGCCGCCCGCTGGCGGGCTTGCAGTTCCAAGATCATTTCCAGAACTGACTTCCCCATTTTCGATCACCTCGCCCGTCTCAGGATCATGCGGCACCTCCGCCGCCTGAGCCGCCAGCATCGCGGCCATTTCGGCCGCCTGCTGCGCCATGCGCCGCTCCATGTTCTGGTTCATCTTGAACATCATCAGTTCAAGCTCAGGATTGCGGGCGCGGCGGCTCGCGATCTTGGTGAAACTCACCAGATCGTCACGCTCCTCGGCGATCTGGTCGCCGTCATTGGTGAAGTACCAAACCTCGCCTTCCGTCGTCGGCACGACATGGGCTTGCGCCCCGGCTACGAATTCCAACACCTCGTAGCCCTGCACGACCGCGAGGAAGGTCAGAAAATCGCCTTCCACCACGTCGAACCGCGTCGGCTCCGGACAATTGACCTCAATCCGCACCTTGCGGTCGCGGTCGCCGACGAGTTCGATCACCTTGCCTTCCGGCACCTTGACCCACTTGCTGACATTATGAATACGCACGACCATCGCTTACGCTCCCTTCTGGATACGTTCGGTGGGCGCTTTCGCAGCCACCTTGTCATAGTTGTCCGTGGCCTCGACCAGCATGCCGCCGAACTGGGTGTTCCCGTCGAGCACGGCATTGCCGACAACCGTCGCTTCGAACGGATCGCTGGCGGTATCGAGGAACGGTTTCGTGTGGATCGACTTCACCAGGTAGAAGTCCTCCGACAGCGCAGGATTGACCGTCTCCACCGCCCAGAGGCGCTGGCGATCCTGATCGGTGGTCGTATTGGTCGACGGCCGATAGAACTTGCCGCCGACACGCGGCCCGAACGCGTTCCACTTCCAGTTCATCGGCGCATAGCCGAACGTGCCGTTCGGCGTTGCGTGGTCCGTATCGACCTCCGCATTCAGCACGATATCGACCTTCTCCGGATCGAGCGTATCGCGCAGCGCTTCCGGCCACGTATCGACATCCGACGAATGGAAAAACGGATCGCGCTGCCGCTCAAACAACTGCTCAGGGATGGCTTCAAGCATCACCATCACGACGCCGCCGGTATTGAGGCGCGGCACATGCAGTTCCAAGCTCGCAATAGTCGCGCCGCTCACGGCGCTTTCCGCGAGATTGCCCGCGTCCGTCGCGTAGCGCTTCGCCTGCTGGAAACGCACCGAACGGTCCGCCAGAAGGATCGGCTGCTTGAGCGCCTGATCAGGGATCGACAGGCCGTCCATAAGCATGTCGATAATGTATTCTTCGTCATGCTCCTGATACCGCTCGCGCAGCTTGGCGAAGGCCTGCGTCTTCTTGGCCAACTCCAGATTGGACAGCGACACCGTAATGCCGCTTTCCGCCAACTCCGCAAAAATATCCGTCCGCAGCGGATCACCCGGCACAATGCCACCCTTCGTGCGCACGAACACATGCGCCGAGTTATCCGTCACGCTGTCGTCAAACCCGCGCGCCGGATAGGCCAACGGATAGGCTTGGTCACCCTTCCCGTCCTTCACACCGGCGTTGACCGTCGCGTTGCCCCTGATATTGCCAAGGCCAATACCAGAAATCGGCGCACGCCGATCCGTCACGTTCAGCGCCACCTCGCCGTCAATCACCGCCTGATCAAAATCCGGCACGACATGCTCGAACCGCGAACTACGCCAGAACGCCGGTGCCAGCGTGGTATCGAGCCGCGCCCGCTCCGCAATATTAGGCGACCGGTTCTTGGCCCGGAAATTCCAGATGCGATTATACGCCTCCAGATACATCGTATTCACCAGGTCGGTCGACTTGGCGTGCAGCCCCAGCGCCTTGTAGACGGCGTTCGACCCGTGCGCGCCCATGACATGGGTTTCGATGAACGGCACCACAGCGCCGCCCTCGACTTTCGGCTCACCCATATACGAGCGGTCGAACTGATCGCGGCTTCCTTCGAAGCGCTCCAGCGCCAGCAGCGGCACCACGTAGGCCGTCGCCCGCAGGAACACCGGGTTCATCAGGATTTCTACGGTTTCCTGCATTTCAACCGCGATCTGCAAGCGGGCATTCAGCCCGTCTTCGCGCAGCATCGGGATTGCCGCTACAGGCACGCACTTGCCTGCCGGTAGCGACGTCAGCACAGCCAAGCCGTGGTTACGACGCGAGCGCGGATACGTCACCGCCTGCGTCTGTTGACGATTTACAGACTTCACTTTGAACCTCTCAGTTTACGTTGAAACTTCTTCAATGCGAGGGCGATTGCCGCCCTGCGTTTCGCGCATGCATCGCAGCGCTTGCCAGGACGATGGGAACGACCCATCGCTACCAACTCGACATGGGCGGATAGGAGAGCGGCTGGGGCAGGTCGGCATCTTTGGTTGCCCAACCACCGGGCAACCCCGACTGCCAATTCTTGGCCGCGTCTAAGATCGGCTGGATGAAATTCGTATCCTGCCGCCACCGGTCAAACCGTTGCAGATTGTACCACCCGTCCGCCGCCATCAGCGCCAGACCGCCGACCCACTCGCCGGGTTCTGCGTAACGGTTTTCCCACTCATTGGCGTCCGACCAATAAGGATTGGACTTCCACCAATTGCCACCGAGCAGAAGCCCCGTTCCTTCATCGTTGATAACGACTTTCAACGGCGGCGGCGGCGTCACCACCGCACCGGCCCCGGCACCACTGCCGACGCCCGAGCCTTGCGAGGCCCCGGCCGTGCCCGCACGCGGGTTGCCCGGGCCAGCCGTCTGCGACACGCCAGTACCACCGGCCGGAATGGACAAGCCGCCACCCATCCGCGCCCATTCGAGCGCAGACGGTTGCGAGCTTGACCCTTCCCATGTTGCGCCATTGAAGGCTTCACGTTCGGCGGCGATCCGGGCATTGGTATTGCCCGTCCAATCGCCTGCCGCCCAGCCACCGTTGTAACTATCGCGCCACGACTGGCGCTCATACTCGGTGGAGCCGGTCACCCGGTCGAAATAATCGTAGCTCATGGGCGATCACCGCCCAATTCGCGCGCGATCGTCTCCGCAATCTTGCGGTTGGCGTAGATGTTGCGGTTAAGATAGCTGACGACCAGATCGTACGCCACGCAACCCACCGCCGCGAGCCCTGCCCCAATCGCCACGCGATGGTCAGGATTGACGACATAGGGCGCTAGCGCCGCCGCCGCCATGGTGCCCATTCGGGCCATAAGCGGCCCGACAATGTGCACACGTACCGTTTCAAGCATAGCATGCTCTCCGAGTGGTTTTTAACACTCGGAGAACGGCAGCTAAATCAATGACTTAGAATTACGGTTCGTTCGCTATATATTATGGAACTTATTGTTGCGACAGTGACCACTTTAATTACGGCCATGCCGAATAAGAAATATCGGCCATCCCCTTGGCTTCTATAACGTCTTTTCGAAATCGCCCCGGCGGCTTTCC
>Ga0182743_1003263_pt1 | contig 13255 bp, 9 predicted proteins | sample eDN3rd30CKraftOP_FD_128522 | JGI IMG/M metagenome (GOLD analysis project Ga0182743, IMG submission 128522) | Enriched Organic Plus compost microbial communities from Emeryville, California, USA - eDNA 3rd pass 30_C Kraft OP (version 2) (version 2) ... | reverse complement strand
TCGACACCGATCTTCTGCACGATCTCCATGAGGAAGCCGAGCACCACGAGACGGCGCGCCTCGTCCTCGGGGATGCCGCGCGCCTGCAGGTAGAAGAGCTGCTCGTCGTCGAATCGGCCGGTTGCGCTCGCGTGCCCGGCGCCGACGATGTCGCCGGTCTCGATCTCCAGGTTCGGGATGGAGTCGGCCCGTGCACCCTCGGTGAGGACGAGGTTGCGGTTGGCCTCGTAGGAGTCGGTGCCCGTCGCCTCCGGACCGATGAGCACGTCGCCGATCCATACGGTTCGGGCGGACTCGCCCTGCAGGGCGCCCTTGTAGAGCACATCGCCGCGGGTCGAAGGACCCTTGTGGAAGAGGTAGACCTGGCTCTCCAGGTGCTGACCGGAATCCGAGAAGGCGAGCCCGTACACCTCGCCCTCGGCGCCTGCGCCGGCGAGCTCCACGTTCGGGTTCACCCGGACGATGCCGCCGCCGAAGCTGACCACGACGTGGCGCAGGGAGGCGTCGCGGTCCACGCGCGCCTGGTGGGCGGCCAGGTGGATGGCGTCGTCCTCCCATTCCTGCACGCTGACCACGGTGAGGGCGGCGCCGTCGCGGACGATGATCTCGACGTTCTCCGCGAACTGCGCGCTGCCCGCGTGACGGAGGACGACGGTGGCACGCGAGTGCGGCATCGCCTCGATGACGAGGTGCGCGTGCGCGACGAGCGATGCGCCGGCACCGCGGAGGTCGACCATGACGGTCTCATCGAGCTCCGCCTCGGCCGGCACCTGCAGGTAGAGCGCTTCGGCCGCCCGCTGCCACGCGATCGCGGCGGTGACGTCCTCCGGCTCGAAGACCTCGCCGCGGGGTGCCGCGCCGGCGGCGAGCGACGCGGCGGCGATCGGACCGGTCACGGTGATGCCGACGGCGCCCTCGTCACCCGGACGGTCGGTGGTGAGCGCCTGGATACGGTCGAGCGGGGTGTGCTTCCAGTTCACCTCGCGGCCGGTGGGCGCGCCGAAAGCCCCCGGGTCGTAGGACCGGGGACGCTCGGAGCGGGTCTGCACCGGGACGAAGGCGGCGGCAGGGTCGATGTGCCCCCTCGCCTGGGCGGCGGGGGCTGCGGTAGCGGCGGACATCAGCCGACGGATCCTTCCATGCCCATCTCGATGAGCTTGTTCAATTCGAGTGCGTACTCCATCGGCAGTTCGCGAGCGATCGGCTCGATGAAGCCGCGGACGATCATCGCCATGGCCTCGTCCTCCGGCAGGCCGCGGCTCATCAGGTAGAAGAGCTGTTCCTCGCTCACCTTCGAGACGGTCGCCTCGTGACCGAGCTGCACGTCGTCGACACGGATGTCGATCGCCGGGTAGGTGTCGGAACGCGACTGGGTGTCGACCAGGAGCGCGTCGCAGCGCACGGTGTTGGCGGAGTGGTGCGCGTTCGCATCCACCCGCACCTCGCCCCGGTAGCCGGCCCGACCGCCGCCGCGGGCGATCGACTTCGACACGATGGAGGACTGCGTGTACGGCGCCATGTGGATCATCTTCGCGCCGGCGTCCTGGTGCTGACCGGGACCGGCGAAGGCGACCGACAGCGTCTCGCCCTTGGCGTGCTCGCCCATCAGGTAGATGGACGGGTACTTCATGGTGACCTTCGAGCCGATGTTGCCGTCGACCCATTCCATGGTCGCGCCCTCGTGGGCGACGGCACGCTTGGTGACGAGGTTGTAGACGTTGTTCGACCAGTTCTGGATCGTCGTGTAGCGCACGCGGGCGTTCTTCTTGACGATGATCTCGACCACGGCGGAGTGCAGCGAGTCCGACTTGTAGATCGGTGCGGTGCAGCCCTCGATGTAGTGGACGTAGGAGTCCTCGTCCGCGATGATGAGCGTCCGCTCGAACTGGCCCATGTTCTCCGTGTTGATGCGGAAGTAGGCCTGCAGCGGGATCTCCACGTGGACGCCCTTGGGCACGTAGACGAACGAGCCGCCGGACCACACCGCGGTGTTCAGCGCGGCGAACTTGTTGTCCCCCGGAGGGATGACCGTGCCGAAGTACTCCTCGAAGAACTCGGGGTGCTCCTTGAGCGCGGTGTCGGTGTCCATGAAGATGACGCCCTGCCGCTCCAGGTCCTCCTGGATCTGGTGGTACACGACCTCGGACTCGTACTGGGCGGCGACGCCCGCCACGAGGCGAGCGCGCTCAGCCTCCGGGATGCCGAGCTTCTCGTACGTGTTGCGGATGTCGTCGGGCAGATCCTCCCAGGACTGCGCCTGCTTCTCCGTGGAACGCACGAAGTACTTGATGTTGTCGAAGTCGATCTCCGAGAGGTCGGCACCCCAGGTCGGCATCGGCTTCTTGCCGAAGAGCTGGTACCCCTTCAGGCGGGTCTTCAGCATCCACTCCGGCTCGGCCTTCAGCGCGGAGATGTCGCGCACCACGGCTTCGGAGAGGCCGCGCTTCGCGCTGGCCCCGGCGGCGTCCGGGTCGTGCCACCCGAACTCGTACACGCCGAGCCCTTCGAGCTCGGGACGATCGATCAGCACATCGGACATGGTTGTCACTCTCCTCGTAAGGCCCAACGGTGTCATCCGTTCCGGCATTCCGCGTCCCGCACGGGAGTTCGTGTGAGGGATTGCCGCTTCCAGGCCCGGATACAACGGCCGATCGGCCGCCTAGAATGTTGGAGCGGGCGCTACGGCGCCGCATCCCGAACCCCTCGATTCTACAGCTTTCCCCTCGGCCCCGGGGCCGAGGCGGACACGCCGCACCACCCCGCGGCACCAGGAGACCCGTATGTCCGTCGACACGTCGCCCGCCCCCGTCCGCCCCGGCATGTGGCGACGGTTCCTGGACCGGCTGCCCGCCGCCGTCGATCGACGCGTCATCGCCGCGGCATGGGCGACGCTCGTGGTGCAGATCGGCATCGTCGGAACCGGTGGCCTGGTCCGCCTGACCGGCTCCGGCCTCGGCTGCTCCACCTGGCCGCGGTGCACCGACGAATCGTTCGTCGCGACCCCGGAAATGGGCATCCACGGCGCGATCGAGTTCGGCAACCGGCTCCTCACGTTCGTGCTCGTGGTCGTCGCGATCGTCACGTTCCTGTTCGTGGTCCGGATGCGGCGGCAGCGCCCCGAGCTGTTCTGGCTCGCGCTGCTGATCGGCCTCTACGTGCCGCTGCAGGCGGTGATCGGCGGCATCACGGTCCTCACCAACCTCAACCCCTACGTCGTCGGCCTCCACTTCCTCGCCTCGGCCGTGCTCGTCGCGTTCGCGGCGGCGTTCGTCTTCCGTGTCTACGCGGTGCCCGGCCCGCGCGTGCGTGCCGCGCCCGCCTGGGTCGCCGTGACCGGCCACATCACCAGCGTGTTCGTCGCGATCACGGTCCTCGTCGGCATCCTGGTCACCGGCTCCGGTCCCCACGCGGGCGACGGCGGTGCGGCGCGCAACGGCCTCGACTCCGAGTTCATGCAGCACGTGCACGCGTGGCCCGCGTACATCACCTTCGCGCTCACGCTCGTCCTCGTCGCGGCCGCCTGGCGTCAGCGCCCGGACACCACCCGTCTCCGTCGTTGGACCGGGCTGCTGCTGCTGGTCGAGCTGATGCAGATCGGTGTCGGTCTGTGGCAGGCGCGCACCGGTCTGCCGATCGTGCTCGTGAACATCCACATGGTGCTGTCCATGCTCCTGGTCGCCGCGACGACGGTCGTCGTGCTGGCGCTGAAGGCGCCCGCGTCCACAGTGAACGCAGAGGCGGCGCATCCGAACCCCCTGGGTCCATCGGCCAGGGTATGAAAGGCTGCGGCTGTCCGTGCCGCACATTCGAGGAGCGATCACCGCATGAACACCACCCCCAGTCTGACCCGCAGCATCCCGTTCTGGATCCTGTTGGTCGGGTCCCTCGCCAGCATCGCCTTCGGCGTCTGGCTCACCGTCGACCGGCTGTCGGTCATGACCGCCACCCTGCTCGACGGCACCGCCACCGGCGTCGAGGTCTACGCGGGCCAGTCCTGGGCCGTGTTCGCCGCCGCGTTCGTCGGTGCCGGTCTCGTCGGCCTGGTCGCCGTGCTCGCGCTCGCGGTCGCGCGGTCCTTCACGGTCGGCCAGGTCGGCGCGCTCGAGGCCGTCGCCTGGGCCGACGACGAGGTCGAGGCGCCGATCGAGGAGGCTCCCGTCACCGACGCGGTCCCCGCGACCCGCGCCGAGGCCGCCGACCAGCAGCGCGCGGCCGAGTAACCACGCTGCACGAGAAGCGCCCCGGGACCCAGGTCCCGGGGCGCTTCTTCGTCCGCCGACTCAGAAGGGCAGCAACGGGTCGACCGCGACCGCCAGGAAGAGCAGCGTGAGGTAGGAGATCGAAGCATGGAACACGCGCATCGGCCGCGGGTTCCCACCGCGCACCGACTGGCTGTAGAGACGGTGCGACTCGTAGATGAACCAGCCGCCGAACACGACCGCGGAGACCGAATAGACCAGGCCCATGTGGGCGACCGGGATGAGCAGGAGCGAGCAGGCGACCGTCGCCCAGGCGTAGAGGATGACGTGCAGGCCGACCTGCGAACTGTCACGGGTCGCGCCGAGCATCGGCACGTCGACGTCCTCGTAGTCGTCCTTGTACTTCATCGACAGCGGCCAGTAGTGCGGCGGCGTCCACAGGAACACGACCACGAAGAGGATGGCGGCCGCCCAGGACAGCGAGCCGGTCACCGCGCTCCAGCCGATGACCACGGGGAAGCAGCCGGCGATGCCGCCCCACACGATGTTCTGCTCGGTGCGGCGCTTGAGCAGCATGGTGTAGATGACGACGTAGAAGAAGATGGCGCCGGCCGAGAGGGCGGCGGCGACCCAGTTCGTGAAGACGAGCAGCCAGACCGTGGACACGACCGCGAGGGTCCAGGCGAAGACCAGCGCGCCGCGCGGCGAGACCTCGCCGGTCACGAGCGGACGGTTCTCCGTCCGGTGCATCTGGGCATCGATGTCGCGGTCCAGGTACATGTTGAACGCAGCGGCCGAACCGGCGCTCATGGCACCGCCGAGCACGGTCGCGAGCACGAGCCACAGGTTCGGCAGACCACCCTGGGCCAGGATCATCACCGGCACCGTCGTCACCAGCAGCAGCTCCATGACGCGGGGCTTGGTCAGGGCGATGTACGCACGGAGCGTACGGCGGAAGGAGGTCCGGGTCTCCGGTTCGGCGATCCCCGTGGTTGTGATGTCCATCTCCCCCGCATTCGCGCGCGTTGCTCGGTTCCGACCCATTCTATGTCACCGGTGTGTCATCACCCCGACCCCGGAGCCTCCCGCTTCGCTATGCTGAGAACACGCGCGCCAGGCGCCGACTGCCCCACAGCGAACGTGGTCCGCGGACGGACTCCGTCGGGCGCACCCCTGTTCTGGAAAGGCGGTCCAGTGACCGATTTGCTGTGGGAAGAGATCGACCGGCGCGCGGTCGACACCGCTCGTGTGCTGGCGGCGGACGCCGTCGAGAAGGTGGGCAACGGGCACCCGGGGACGGCGATGAGCCTCGCCCCCGCCGCGTACCTGCTGTACCAGAAGGTCATGCGGCACGATCCGACCGACACCGACTGGCTCGGCCGTGACCGGTTCATCCTCTCGGCGGGACACTCCTCGCTCACGCAGTACGTGCAGCTCTACCTCGGTGGCTTCGGGCTCGAACTCGACGACCTGAAGGCGCTGCGCACCTGGGGTTCGCTCACCCCGGGTCACCCCGAGTACGGCCACACCAAGGGTGTGGAGATCACCACCGGCCCCCTGGGCCAGGGGCTCGCCTCCTCGGTCGGCTTCGCGTATGCGGCCCGCTACGAGCGTGGCCTCTTCGACCCCGATGCGGCTCCCGGCACCTCGCCGTTCGACCACTTCGTCTACGTCATCGCCTCCGACGGCGACCTCGAGGAGGGCGTCACCAGCGAGGCGTCGTCGCTCGCCGGCCATCAGCAGCTCGGCAACCTCGTCGTCATCTACGACTCCAACCAGATCTCGATCGAGGACGACACCAACGTCGCGTTCACCGAGGACGTCGCCAAGCGCTACGAGGCCTACGGCTGGCAGGTGCTCACCGTCGACTGGAAGCGCACCGGCGAGTACGTCGAAGACGTCGCCGAGCTCTACGCGGCGATCGAGGCCGCCAAGGCGGAGACCGACAAGCCCTCCCTCATCATCTTGAAGACGATCATCGGCTGGCCCTCCCCCGGCAAGCAGAACACCGGCAAGATCCACGGCTCCGCCCTCGGCGCCGACGAGCTCGCCGCGACCAAGGAGGTGCTCGGCTTCGACCCGGCGCAGACCTTCCAGGTCGCCGACGACGTGATCGCACACACCCGGGCCCTCGCCGAACGCGCCGCCGCCGAGAAGGCCGCCTGGCAGGAGTCCTTCGACGCGTGGGCCGCAGCGAACCCCGAGCGCAAGGCCCTCCTCGACCGTCTGCTGGCGCGCGAACTGCCGGCCGACCTGGAGACGGCACTGCCGCGCTTCGAGGCGGGCAAGGACGTCTCCACCCGCGCCGCGTCGGGCCAGGTCATCAACGCCCTCGCCGCCGAGCTCCCGGAGCTCTGGGGCGGGTCGGCCGATCTCGCCGAATCGAACCTGACCACCATCAAGGCGGCGTCCTCGTTCCTGCCGGAGCAGTGGTCGACGCACGAGTGGAGCGGCTCGCCCTACGGCCGCGTGCTGCACTTCGGCATCCGCGAGCACGCCATGGGCTCGATCCTCAACGGCATCGTGCTGCACGGCCCGACCCGCCCCTTCGGCGGGACGTTCCTGATCTTCAGCGACTACATGCGTCCGCCGGTGCGCCTGGCCGCGCTCATGGACATCCCCACGATCTTCGTGTGGACCCACGACTCCATCGCCCTCGGCGAGGACGGCCCGACCCACCAGCCGATCGAGCAGCTCGCGACCCTTCGTGCGATCCCGAACTTCACGCTGGTGCGCCCCGCCGACGCGAACGAGACCTCGTACGCGTGGTTGGAGATGCTCCGCCGCCACGGGGGTCCCGCCGGCATCGCGCTGACCCGCCAGAACGTCCCGACCTTCGCCCGCGGCGAGGGCGAGGCGTCCGGCGAGGAGTTCGCCTCCGCGGCGCTGACCGCCAAGGGCGCCTACATCCTCGCCGAGGCCCCCGGCGGTACCCCGGACGTCATCATCATCGCGACCGGCTCGGAGGTGCAGCTCGCCGTCGAGGCCCGCGAGCAGCTCCGTGCCGAGGGTGTCAACGCCCGCGTCGTGTCCGCCCCCTCGCTGGAGTGGTTCGCCGAGCAGGACGAGGCATACCGCGAGCACGTCCTGCCCGCCGCAGTGAAGGCGCGCGTCTCGGTCGAGGCAGGCAGCTCGCTGTCCTGGCGCGGCATCGTCGGCGACACCGGCCGCTCGATCTCGATCGAGCACTTCGGTGCCTCCGCCGACTACAAGACCCTGTTCCAGAAGTTCGGCATCACCGCCGAGGCCGTCGTCGAGGCGGCTCGGGAGACCATCAAGGAGAACGCATGAGCACCCCCACCGAACAGCTCGCTGCGGCGGGCGTCAGCATCTGGCTCGACGACCTGTCCCGCGAGCGGATCACCTCGGGGAACCTCCGTTCGCTGATCGCCGAGCGCAACGTCACCGGCGTGACGACGAATCCGACGATCTTCGCCGGGGCCCTCGCCAAGGGAGAGTCCTACGCCGGCCAGGTCGCGTCGCTCGCGGCGGACGGCGCCGACGTGGACCGCGCGATCTTCGAGATCACGACGGACGACGTGCAGGCGGCATCCGACATCTTCCGGCCGGTGTTCGACGAGACCGACGGCGTCGACGGCCGCGTGTCGATCGAGGTCTCCCCCGACCTCGCACACGACACGGCCGCGACTGTCGAGGAGGCCAAGAAGCTCTGGGCCAAGGTCGACCGCCCCAACGCGCTCATCAAGATCCCGGCGACGAAGGCCGGCCTGCCCGCCATCACCGAGGTCATCGGCGCGGGCATCAGCGTGAACGTCACCCTGATCTTCTCGCTCGAGCGGTACGCGGAGGTCATCGAGGCGTACCTCGCCGGCGTCGAGAAGGCACGCGACGCGGGCCACGATGTCTCGCAGATCCACTCGGTCGCGTCCTTCTTCGTGTCGCGCGTCGACACCGAGGTGGACAAGCGGCTGAAGGCGATCGGCTCCGAAGCGGCCACCGCGCTCCTGTCCAAGGCGGGCGTCGCCAACGCCCGCCTCGCCTACGAGCTCTACGAGCAGGCGTTCGCCACCGACCGCGCCAAGGCCCTCATCGAGGGCGGCGCGAACGTGCAGCGTCCGCTGTGGGCCTCGACCGGGGTGAAGGACCCGGCGCTGCCGGACACCCTGTACGTCACCGAGCTCGTCGCCCCCGGCACCGTCAACACGATGCCGGAGAAGACGCTCGAGGCGACCTTCGACCACGCCGTGATCACCGGCGACACCGTCACCGGCGCGTACGCCGACGCCCACGCGGTGTTCGACGGTCTGGCTGCGGTCGGCGTCGACTTCGCCGACGTCACCCAGGTGCTCGAGGACGAGGGCGTCGAGAAGTTCATCGTGTCCTGGCACGAGCTGCAGGCCACGGTGAAGGGTGCGCTGGAGCAGGCTCGATGAGTTTCGACCTCCGCCTGCGCGGTCGCGTCGCCTACGCGGCCGCGCAGGCCCTGCCGGGGCTCGTCGAGGATCTCGTCGCCTCCGGCATCACGGCGCAGGACCCCTCGCTCTGGGGACCTGCCGCTGAGACCGAGGCGGCCGTCCGCCTCGGCTGGGTGGACGCGGTCTCGGTCTCGCGTCCGCTCGTCGCCCGCATCGAGGCGCTCCGCGATGCGCTCCGTGCCGCGGGCGTCACCCGCATCGTCCTGGCCGGCATGGGCGGCTCCTCGCTCGCCCCCGAGGTCATCGCGCGCACGGCGGGCGTCCCGCTCGTCGTCCTGGACTCGACCGCGCCGGGACAGGTGCTGGCCGCGCTCGACGGTGACGGGCCCGGCGACCTGACTCGGACCGCACTCGTGGTCTCCTCCAAGAGCGGCACCACCGTCGAGACCGACGCCGCCCGCCGCGCCTTCGAGGCCGCCTTCCGCGACCTCGGCATCGACCCCGCCGAGCGGATCATCGTCGTCACCGACCCCGGCACCCCGCTCGCGACGCTGGCGCACGACGCCGGCTACACCGTCTTCACCGCCGACCCGAACGTCGGTGGTCGCTTCTCCGCCCTCACCGCGTTCGGCCTGGTACCGGCCGGCCTCGCCGGAGCGGACATCACCGCGCTCCTCGACGAGGCCGAGGCGACGCTGCTGGAGGTCGCGATCGACGACCCGCGCAACCCCGCGCTGCGCCTGGCCGCCGCCGTCGCCGGCGGTGATCCCCGTCCGGGGATGCTCGGGCTCGTCAGCGACGGCACCCACCTCCAGGGCCTGCCGGACTGGCTGGAGCAGTTGCTGGCCGAGTCCACCGGCAAGGACCGCACCGGGATCCTCCCCGTCGTGCTGCTCCCGGTCTCGCCCGAACTCGACGCACGCCCCGCCCGGATGCGGGTGGTGCGCTTCGTCGACGACGTGCACCACGATCACCTCTTCGAGCGCCACGACGACGAGATCCTGGTGAGCGGCTCGCTCGGCGCACAGTTCATCGTGTGGGAGTACGCGACGGCCGTCATCGGACGGATGCTCGGCATCGACCCGTTCGACCAGCCCGACGTCGAGGCGGCGAAGGCCGCGACCCGCCGTCTCCTCGACGAACGCCCCGCACCGTCCGCCCCTGCGTTCACCGCAGCGGGCGTCGAGGTGCGTGTGTCCGACCCGTCCCTCGCCGCTTCCGGCACCGTCACCGGTGTGCTCGACGCGCTCTGGGCGGCGGTCCCCGAGGACGGCTATGTGTCGATCCAGGCATACGTCGACCGCACCAGGCTGGCGCAGCTGGCAGGCCTCCGCGAACTCGTGGCGGCGGATTCGGGCCGGCCGACGACCTTCGGATGGGGACCGCGCTTCCTGCATTCGACCGGGCAGTTCCACAAGGGCGGCCCCGCCGTCGGCGTGTACCTGCAGATCCTCGAGTCGACCGAGGTCGACGTCGAGATCCCCGGCCTCCCCTTCACTTTCGGCGAGCTCATCGCCGCCCAGGCCGCAGGCGACGCCGCGGTCCTGGCCGACCTCGGTCGTCCCGTCGTGACGATCACCCTCACCGACGCGCAGTCCGACGTCCTGTCGCTGTTCGAAGCCGCACAGTAGGAGTACCACACCGCATGACCGCGGAGATCTCGCGCACGCACAACCCGCTGCGCGCCCCAGACGACCACCGTCTCAACCGGATCGCGGGCCCGAGCGCCCTCGTGATCTTCGGCGTCACCGGCGACCTTTCGAGGAAGAAGCTGATGCCGGCCGTCTACGACCTCGCCAACCGCGGACTCCTGCCGCCCGGGTTCGGCCTGGTCGGGTTCGCACGCCGGGACTGGGAGGACGAGGACTTCGCCAAGGTCGTCTACGACGCGGTGAAGGCGCACGCGCGCACGGAGTTCCGCGAGGAGACCTGGCATCAGCTGTTGCAGGGCATCCGCTTCGTGCAGGGCGAGTTCGACGACGCCGACGCGTTCCGCCGGTTGCGGGAGACCGTCGACCGGCTCGACGTCGAGCGCGGCACGATGGGCAACCACGCGTTCTACCTGTCGATCCCGCCGAAGGCCTTCCCGGTCGTCGCCAAGCAGCTGAAGGACTCGGGTCTCGTCGACGACCGATCCGGCGGCGTCGACCCGTGGCGACGTGTGGTGATCGAGAAGCCGTTCGGTCACGACCTCGAGTCCGCGCGCGAACTCAACGACGCCCTGGAGATCGCCTTCCCCGCGGATTCGATCTTCCGCATCGACCACTATCTCGGCAAGGAGACGGTCCAGAACATCCTGGCACTGCGGTTCGCGAACGAACTGTACGAGCCGATCTGGAACCGGAACTACGTCGACCACGTGCAGATCACGATGGCCGAGGACATCGGCGTCGGCGGTCGTGCCGGCTACTACGACGGCATCGGCGCCGCCCGCGACGTCATCCAGAACCACCTCCTCCAGCTGCTCGCCCTCACCGCGATGGAGGAGCCCATCTCCTTCGACGCGACGCAACTGCGTGCCGAGAAGGAGAAGGTCCTCGCCGCCGTCACGGTGCCGGAGGACCTCGCGCACGCCACCGCACGCGGGCAGTACGCAGGCGGCTGGCAGGGCGGCGAGAAGGTGCTCGGGTTCCTGGAGGAGGACGGGATGGCACCCGACTCCACGACCGAGACCTTCGCGGCGATCAAGCTGGAGATCAACAACCGTCGCTGGGCCGGCGTCCCGTTCTACCTGCGCACCGGCAAGCGGCTCGGACGCCGGGTGACCGAGATCGCCGTCGTGTTCAAGCGCGCCCCGGAGCACCTGTTCAGCCGCAGCCAGACCACCGGTCTGGGCCAGAACGCCCTCGTGATCCGGGTGCAGCCCGACGAGGGCGTCACGATCCGGTTCGGCTCGAAGGTGCCCGGTGCCGGCACCCAGGTCCGCGACGTCACGATGGACTTCGGCTACGGCCACGCCTTCACCGAGGCGAGCCCGGAGGCCTACGAGCGGCTCATCCTCGACGTGCTCCTCGGCGACCCGCCGCTGTTCCCGCGCCATGAGGAGGTGGAACTGAGCTGGAAGATCCTCGACCCGATCGAGGAGTACTGGGCCACCCAGGGCGGACCGCTCGAGCAATACTCCCCCGGCTCGTGGGGCCCGCCATCCGCCGACGAACTCTTGGCCCGCGACGGACGAACCTGGAGACGCCCGTGATCATCGACCTTCCCGACACCACCGTCAGCAAGATCTCCAAGGCGCTCGTCAGCGTCCGGGAGGAGGGCGGTGCCGTCGCGCTCGGCCGCGTGCTGACGCTCATCATCATCAGCCACCACGGCGTCGACGAAGAGGCCATCGAAGCGGCCAACGACGCGTCGCGCGAGCACCCGATGCGCGTCATCGTCCTCATGGAGAAGGACCCGGACGCCGAGCCCCGTCTCGACGCCCAGATCCGAGTCGGGGGCGACGCGGGCGCCAGCGAGGTCGTGCTGTTGCACGCCTACGGGCCGGCCGGCTCCAACTCCGAGAGCCTTGTCACCGGCCTGCTCCTGCCCGATGCGCCGGTCGTGGCGTGGTGGCCGGCAGACACACCGCCGGTGCCCTCCGCATCGGCGATCGGGCGCATCGCGCAGCGACGCATCACGGATGCGGCCACGCAGCCCGACCCGCACGCCTGGGTCGAGCGACTCGGCCAGAAGTACGCACCCGGTGACACCGACCTCGCCTGGACCCGCCTGACCCGCTGGCGCGAGCAGCTCGCCGCGGTGCTCGACCAGCCGCCGTACGAGCCGGTCACCGAGGCGGAGGTCCTCGGTGGCAGCGACTCGCCCTCGACGCCGTTGCTCGCCGCCTGGCTGCGCCTGCAGCTCGGCGTCCCCGTCCGCTGGCGGTACCTCGACGAGCAGGAGTGGGCGAGCGGCATCAAGTCCGTGCGCCTGCGCCGTCCGGGTGGCGACATCCTGCTGGAGCGTCCCGAGCCCGGCGTGGCCGTGCTCACCCAGCCCGAACAGCCCTCGCACGAGCTCTCCTTCCCTCGGCGTTCGCTACGGGAATGCCTCGCGGAGGAGCTGCGCCGCCTCGATCCCGACCTCCTGTATGGTCGGGTCATCACCGAGGGAACTCGCCTGCTGGAAACGGCCTGAGCGGAGGATCAGATGCCCGAAGTCACCGCAGAGAAGCGGGTCGTCGTCCGCGCCGATCCCGACGCCGTCGCGAAGGCCGTCGCCGCGCGGCTGCTCAGCCGCATCATCAAGCGCACCGATGCCGGCAAGCTCGCCCACATCTCGCTGACCGGCGGGTCGATGGGCGCGCGTGTCCTCGCCGCGGCGGCGCTGCTGCCCCGTGCCGGCGAGATCAACTGGTCGCTCGTCCACTTCTGGTGGAGCGACGAGCGATTCGTCCCGCGCGGACATCCCGACCGCAATGACACTCCGGCGTTCGCAGCCCTGTTCGATCGGGTCGGCGTCCCCGCAGGGAACATCCACTCGATGCCGGCGAGCGACGATGGTCTCGACCTGGATGCGGCCGCCGCGGCGTATGCGGCCGAACTCGCTGAGTTCGCGGATCCGGCCGTCGGGACCTGGCCTTCGTTCGACGTGTGTTTCCTCGGCGTCGGCCCGGATGCGCACATCGCTTCCCTCTTCCCCGACCGGGAGGAGATCAAGGTCACCGACCGCGCGGTGTTGCCCGTCCGGGACTCC
>Ga0182743_1003262_pt1 | contig 13256 bp, 12 predicted proteins | sample eDN3rd30CKraftOP_FD_128522 | JGI IMG/M metagenome (GOLD analysis project Ga0182743, IMG submission 128522) | Enriched Organic Plus compost microbial communities from Emeryville, California, USA - eDNA 3rd pass 30_C Kraft OP (version 2) (version 2) ... | reverse complement strand
CTGGGAAACTCTGTCCCAGCCTCTCGAGCCAATGTCCCTTGACCTCGCGGCCTGACTGGAGCCATCGTTACATGCCCGGAGCTCGCTGCTCGGCAATTTCCACCACATACGCGACACGACCAGATCAAAATTCTGCGTCCTGATCTGAAAAAGAAGGACGCCATTTCGCAGTTGGCAGCGACACGCAATTTCTATGCACATCGGACAGATAAGACCTCGCAAGTCCTAGAGGGTGCGGATCTTTGGGACGCAACGGAACTCGTGAAGGCAATTTCACATATGGCGATCTTGCGGGAAATTGAAGCACAAACGATCAGTATCGGTCAGTCTATGTTGGACAATGGATTTACGCAATTCACCGTCCGACCGGCTCCGTGACGACCCATCAAAGGTATATCGCCACTATGTCCATGCTGCCATAAGCAGGGGTGCCGCCAGCGCACACGCGCGAATGCGGCACGCTACCAGCCGCCGATCGCCCTCCATGCTTCGCATAATTTCGAGCCTCACAGCCCGGATACGACCTGCGAACCACGGAAGATTCTATGTCCGGGCAACATTCCCGCATCCGAAAGGGGCGGCCACGCCGGCCAGTCCCGCAAACCCTTCCCGACGATCTCTACGATTACGGCGACGAACCCGCTCCGTCGGCAGTACCGCGGCGGCGTGATCCATCGTCGGGCCGTTTCGACATCGAGAGCTTGCCCGTCATCGACGATTGGCCGGAGCGCGTTCCCGTCATCTAAGCGGGAGTGGACATTTTCGAGCGGTATTTCGGCGACGTTCTCGACCGGCTGTTCGGCCCCGTCGATGCCGATCCGGGCAATGACAGCTTGCCACTGTTAACATCTAATGGTAACAGTAAGCCATGAGCGAGGATCGTGATCCGAGCCTCGACACGCTTCTGGACCTCGACGGGCAGGTGCTCGTCGTCGATCCCGAAGGCGGTCATTGGGTGAAGTTTGTCGTCACGCGAGTTCCGGTCTCGCCTGAAAAGCCCCACGGCCTCGACTACTCGCTCACGCTTCGCGGCCCTTCGGGCCAAAGGCTGGTCGGCTTTGACAATGCCCATCCGGTCGGCCGGGGCAAACGCGGCGAGCCGCTGGATCATCGCCATCGCCTCCAGACCGTGAAGCCATACGCCTGGGAAGATGCGGCCACGCTGTTGGCTGACTTCTGGCAGGCGGTGGACGCGGTGTTGAAGGAGCAAGGCGTATTATGACCACATTAAAGGTCGGGATCGCCGACTATGATGAGATGAAGGCCCGTACCATGCGGATCGCGCGCGGCGAGGAAAAGCCGGCGGCGGATGATCCGAAGGTGTGGTTCACATCCATGGAATCCTTCGCGCAGCTCCTTTCGAGCGGGAACCGCGAGCTGCTGCGCGTCATCGACGAGCAGTCGCCCGGCTCGCTGGAGGAACTGTCACGGATCACCGGGCGGGCAAAGCCAAGCCTGTCCCGCACCCTCAAGAAGATGGCGAGCTACGGCCTGATCCGCATGGACCCCGGCGAAGGCCAGAAGATCGTGCCCAAGGTGCTGCATGATCGCGTCGAGCTGGACTTGCCCTTGCTCGAACGCCGCACGGCGAAGGGAGGCGCGCTATGAACATTCATTCCCCGCACGTCACCCTGCGCGCCGCGCTCTATCTGCGCGTCTCGACCGCTCGGCAGGCCGAACATGACGTGTCGATCCCCGACCAGAAGCGGCAGGGCGAAGCCTATTGCGCCACGCGCGGATATGAGCTTGTCGAAACCTTCGTCGAAGCAGGCGCATCGGCTACCAATGATCGCCGCCCCGAATTCCAGCGCATGATCGAAGCGGGCACGACCAGGCCCGCGCCGTTCGATGTCGTCGTAGTTCACAGCTCCTCGCGTTTCTTCCTCGATCACTTCGAGCTGGAGTTCTACGTCCGCAAGCTGGCGAAGAACGGAGCCAAGCTGGTCTCGATCACGGAGGAGATGGGCGACGATCCGATCCACCAGATGATGCGGCGGATCATGTCGCTGTTCGACGAATACCAGTCAAAGGAGAACGCCAAGCACGTCCTGCGCGCCATGAACGAGAATGCCCGGCAGGGCTTCTGGAACGGTTCGCTGCCGCCCATCGGCTACCGCATCGTCACGGCCGAGCAGCGCGGCTCGAAGACCAAGAAGAAGCTGGAAATCGATCCGCTGCACGCGGACACCGTGCGGCTGATCTTCCGCCTTGCATCGGAAGGCGACGGCACGTCCGGCCCCATGGGCGTCAAGAACATCGTCAGCTACCTCAACAGGAACCGCATGTTCACTCGCAGCGGCGGGCGTTGGGGCATCGGCCAGCTTCACCGCGTTCTGACCCGCCGCACCTATATCGGCGAACATTGGTTCAACACGCGCTCGCATAAAAACCGCGAGAAGAAGCTCGAGAGCGAAGTCGCGATCATGGCGGTGCCGCCGCTGCTCGATCGGGAGATTTTCGATTCGGTGCAAGTGAAGTTGAAATCCCGCAATCCCAATCTGGTGCCCGCCCGCGTCACGAGCGGCCCAACCCTTCTCACGGGCATCTGCTTCTGCGCCAAGTGCGGGGGAGCGATGACGCTGCGCACCGGACGAGGAAGCGCGGGCGGCACATATCGCTATTACACCTGCTCGACCAAGGCCCGGCAAGGCAAGACGGGCTGCGCCAGCCGCACGATCCCAATGGGCAAGCTGGATGACCTGATCGCCGGCCATCTGGAGGAACGATTGCTCCAGCCGGAACGTCTGATCACCATCCTTGGCAGCCTTCGCGACCGTCGTCAGGATCGCACCGAACGTCGCCGCGAACAGCTAGCGGAACTGAACCGGCGAATCACGGAAACCGATCAGCGGCTCAATCGCCTCTACGACGCCATTGAAGCCGGTCTGGCTGACCTGGGCGATGCGGTGCTGAAGGAGCGCATGGCTGGCCTCAAGGCAATCCGGGATCAGGCCACGGCCGACGCAGAGCGCCGTCAGTCGACGCTCGACAGTGCCGGCAATCAGGCTGTCACGCCGGAAATGGTGGCGGATTTCTCCAGCGCCACCCGCGACGGGCTGAGGATGGAAGGAGGCGGCTATCGGCGGGATCACCTGCGCGCCTTCGCTCAGCGCATCGAGGTTGCTGATACCGAAGTTCGTGTCATGGGATCGAAATCGGAACTGCTGCGAACGCTTGTGGCCGCTTCCAGTGGGAAATCGGCGGTGTTCGGCGTTCATAGTTCTGTTCTGAAATGGCGCACCCGAGAGGATTCGAACCTCTGGCCTCCGCCTTCGGAGGGCGGCGCTCTATCCAGCTGAGCTACGGGTGCAGCGCCCCCGCTGCTTAGCCGCAAAAACGCGGCTCTGCAATGGGGTTCAGGCGAAAAGCTCGCGGCAAAAAACAAGCCCGTCGATCAGCGCATCGACCTCGGCGCGGGTGTTGTAAAGGGCAAAGCTGGCCCGAGCCGTCGCGCTGGCGCCAAAGAAATCCAGCAGCGGCATGGCACAATGAGTCCCCGCGCGAACCGCAATGCCGCGCTTGTCGAGGATGGTCGAAATGTCATGCGCATGCGCGCCCTGCATCGTCATCGAGAAGATGGCGCCCTTGTCCGCCGCGTCGCCCTGAACCGACAGCCAGTTCAGACTGCGCAGCCGTTCGCGCGCATAATCACGCAGGTCACGCTCATGCGCGGCGACATTCTCCATGCCCAGCGACATCAGATATTCCAGCGCCGCACCAAGTCCGATCTGATTGACGATACCGGGCGTTCCCGCCTCGAAGCGCAGAGGTGGGTCGGCATAGTCAACAGCATCCCGGGTCACCGTGCGGATCATGTCACCGCCACCCATAAAGGGCCGCATCTCGGCCTGACGCTCGGCCCGGATCCAGATCGCACCCGAGCCCGAGGGGCCATATAGCTTGTGCCCGGTGATGCAGTAGAAATCAACGCCAAGCAACGAAAGGTCCACCGGCATATGAACGGCCGCCTGGCTGCCATCTACCAGAACCGGAACCGAAGTGCTGCGTGCAATCGCCCCCACATCGACAACGGTACCCGTTACGTTCGACATATGGGTGACGGCGATCAGCCGGGTGCGCGGACCGACCGCGGCCAGCACCTTTTCTGCCGGAAGTGAACCGTCGGCCTCGGGCTCAACCCATTTCAGCTGCACGCCCTGACGTTCGCGCAAAAAATGCCAGGGCACGATATTGGCGTGGTGCTCAAGCACCGAAAGCACAATTTCATCCCCGGCCTGCAGGCGCGGCGCGGCCCAGCCGTAAGAGACAAGGTTGATCGCCTCGGTCGAGCCCGAGGCGAAGATCACCTCATCTTCACGCGGGGCGTTCAGGAAACGGGCGATGATGGCGCGGACACGCTCATAATTCTCGGTCGCGAGGTTCGACAGGAAATGCAGGCCACGATGAACATTCGCATATTCGGCCTCATAGGCACGCGTCACCGCGTCGATCACCACGCGCGGCTTTTGTGCCGAGGCGCCGTTGTCCAGATAGACCAGCGGGCGGCCATTCACCTGCCGCGACAGGATCGGGAAATCGGCACGGACCTTTTCGACGTCGAAGCTCATGGTGTCACCTCGGGGACAATGCCGAATGCAGCCGCAAAAAGCGACAGCACAAAGCCAATCAGAAAGATGCTGCCGATCAGCCCCACCACCACCTTGCCGGTGCTGGTAAACCCGTGCAGCGCCTTGGTCATGGTCACGGCAAGATAAAGGAATAGGCCAAAGGCCAGCATCGAAAGCAGCGTGGCCGTGGCGGGAAACAACGCCATCATCACCACCTGCACCGCTTGCAGGCCGACAAGCATCAGCTCGACCCAGCCGACCACCAGCAGCGCATCGGCAAAGTTGCCATGCCCACCGAAAAGCCGTCCGATCTGGGCCACGCACAGCGCCGACAGCACCATGGCGCCAAGCTGGATACCCGCCAAAGTCATCGGCTCGGAAAGCATGCGAGAGACCGGGTTGTCCACCTCGATCGGAAACAGCATCAGGGACAGCCCGGCCAGCAGCGTCGAAAGCGTCACCGCCAGTAACAGCACCATCCAGCGCGCCACCATCGGCAGATCAAGACTACGCAGTACCCGAAGGGCACTTTCGGGGTCGCGCAGCGTCAGAACCGTCAGATCGCCAAGATCACTGAACCTCATCGCCCGCCCGCCAGACTGCGCAGCCCGGCGCCCCAAATGCAAAGGAACCCAAGCCCTGCAAGCGACTGCGTCAGGGTCAACGCCCTGCCCGGCCCCACCAGACCCGCCGTCAGCCCGGCAAGCAACATGGCGGGAGCAACCGCCAACAGTGCCCAGAACAGCGCCAGCCGCGAATCCTGCGGGGCGACTGGCCATGGCGTCAGCCGCGACAGGGCTGCAACCAGCGCCGCAACGCCATAGGCGACCAGCGGCATGATGAACATGACCGCCAGCAAGGCCCCGCCCATACGCGCACCCAAGGGGACATCGGGCTGCAATTGCGCAGCCCGGGCATGGCCCGGTGCCTGCGCGATCAGAAAGATCAGCATCGCCGTCATCAGCACGACGATCAGCACCCGGTCGGGCATGCCGCGCAAGGAAGCAACCACCCTGCCCGGCGCCCACCAGCTTTGCAGGATGCGCGGGACGATGCCAGCCTGGCTCATGCCTTGCCCTGATTGCCCGCGCGCTGGGTCAGCCAGTCTTCCAGACGGCCGAGGATGTCGTCGCGCAGCCGCTCATCTTCGATCTCTTCCAGAGCATCGGCAAGGAAGGACAGGACCAGCAGCACGATCGCACGCTCTTTCGGCACCCCGCGCGAACGCAGGTAGAAAAGTGCCGTCTCGTCCAGCGCACCGGTAGTCGAGCCATGCGAGCATTTGACGTCATCGGCATAGATCTCAAGCTCGGGCTTGGCGAGGAACTGGCTGCCTTCGTCCAGAAGCAGCCCTTGGCTGATCTGGTAGCCGTCGGTCTTTTGTGCGCCCGGCTTGACAAGAATCTTGCCCTGGAACACGCCTTCGGCACTGTTTTTCAGCACCTTCTTGAACACCTGCCGGCTTTCGCAACGCTCAGCCCCATGGATGATAAAGACGGTGTCATCATGGTGGAAACGGCCGGTGTCGCCATCACCGAGAACGGCAGCGGCGATATGGGCGATCGCGTCATCGCCGGCGATGTCGATCACCGCCTCATTGCGCATCATCCGCCCGTTGACGGTCAGGGCAAAGGACTTGAACAGCGCCTCGCTCTCAACCCGGGCAAAGATATGGCCGATCCCCAGTTTGGGATCATTGGCCCGCTTGGCGCTGACATGGTGGAAACGCGCGCCTTTGCCGACCTCAACCTCCAGCACCACGTTCGAGCGTGCGCCGATGGCCCCGGTCTCAAGCAGGGTCAGTTCCGCCCCCTCCTCAAGCTTGACAACATGGTGCAGGGAGACATCCGCATCCACAGCCGAGCGGTGATAGGTAATGTGAACCGGGCGCCCGATCCGGCCAGTAACCCGGATCAGCACGCCATCCGAGGCGGTCAGTGTGTTCAACACCGCAAAGGGACGTTTGACCGGCTGCTGACCAGCCGCCTCAAGCCTGCCATAAAGGCCCGCCGCCCAGTGGTCAGCACGACCCTCGGCCGAAGCGAGGTTCTCAATCTCGACCCCTTCGCCCTCCAGCTTGTCCGAAGCCGCGGCGTCAAAGCGCCCGTCAACAAAGACGAGGTTCAGCCGCTCGATTTCGGTAAACAGCGTCGAGGAATCGCCAGCAATTTCGGCCGCTTCGGGCCGGGCGGCATTAAACAGCGCGGGATCGGTATAGCGCCAGTATTCGTCGCGCGGGCCGGGCAGGCCCATGGCCTGAAGCCGCTGCGCCGCATCCTCGCGCGCAGCGCGGGTAAACCCGCCCTCAGGCAAGGTCAGCACGTCAAGACGCGCAGCCAGCGCGGCATCACCTGGACGAGCCTTGTCGGCACTGGCCGCGGCCTGCGCTGCAAGAACAGCCGTGTCCGCCATTATCCGACCTCCGCCAGAAGATCTCCGTAACCGTTTTGTTCGACCTCCAGCGCCAGTTCAGGACCGCCGGTGCGCACAATACGGCCATTGGCCATGATGTGGACGACATCAGGGCGGATATGGTCAAGCAACCGCTGGTAATGGGTGATGACAAGGAAGGCACGGTCGGGCGAACGCAGCGCGTTCACGCCATCGGCGACCAGCCGCATCGCATCGACGTCAAGACCCGAGTCGGTTTCATCCAGAATGCACATGCGCGGCTCAAGCACCGCCATTTGCAGGATCTCATTGCGCTTCTTTTCGCCGCCAGAGAAGCCGACGTTGACCGAACGCTTCAGCATCTCGCTGTCGATTTTCAGCGTCTTGGCCTTTTCACGGATCAGCTTGAGGAAATCCGCCGCGCTAAGCTCGGGCTCACCCCGGGCTTTGCGCTGCGCATTGGCAGCGGTGCGCAGGAAGGTCAGGTTGCCAACGCCGGGGATTTCGACCGGGTATTGGAAAGCCAGGAACAGGCCTGCGCTGGCGCGCTGTTCAGGTTCCATTTCCAGCAGGTCCTGACCGCCCAGCCTGGCCGCGCCGTCAGTCACCTCATAGCCGTCACGGCCCGACAGAACGTAGGACAGCGTCGATTTACCCGAACCGTTCGGACCCATGATCGCATGGACCTCACCAGCCGGGACAGTCAGATCGACGCCTTTGAGGATCTGCTTGTCCTCATCCTCAAGCTTGACGTGCAGATTCTTGATTTCCAGCATAGTTCGGTTCCTATTCGACAGTCACGGCGGTGCCCGAGGCGGACACCATCAGCATGTTGTTGATCACTTCATAGTCCAGATCGACGCCGACCACGGCATTGCCGCCCAGTTCGCGGGCGCGGTCCTGCATCTCGGACAAAGCGGTTTCGCGGGCCGAGGCCAGCGCGGTTTCGTAGGCGCCTGAACGGCCGCCCACGATATCGCGAATCCCGGCAAAAAGGTCACGGAAGATATTGGCACCGATGATGGTCTCGCCCGTCACCACGCCATGATAGGCACTGATACGACGGCCCTCGATGGTGGGAGTGGTGGTGACGATCATCCGACCGACCCCTCCAGCGAGATGGCGACCAGCGACTGCGCCTCCATGGCGAACTCCATCGGCAGGGCCTGCAGCACCTCGCGGCAGAAGCCGTTCACCACCAGCGCCACCGCCTCTTCTTCGTCCATGCCGCGCTGACGGCAATAGAAGAGCTGGTCATCATCGACCTTGGAGGTTGTCGCCTCATGTTCGACGCGCGACGAGGTGTTCTTGACCTCGATATAGGGCACGGTATGGGCACCGCATTTGTCGCCAATCAGCAAGCTGTCGCATTGCGTATAGTTGCGGCTGTTCGCTGCACGGGGATGCATCGACACAAGGCCGCGGTAGGTGTTCTGCGCATGCCCGGCAGAAATCCCTTTGGAAACAATGCGTGAGCGGGTGTTCTTGCCAAGATGGATCATCTTGGTGCCGGTGTCAGCCTGCTGATGGTTGTTAGCAATTGCGATCGAGTAGAACTCACCCTGGCTTTCCTCGCCGCGCAGGATGCACGACGGATATTTCCAGGTGATGGCCGAGCCGGTCTCTACCTGCGTCCACATCACTTTGGCCCGCGCCTCGCGGCAGTCGGCACGCTTGGTGACAAAGTTATAGATGCCGCCCTTGCCTTCCTCGTCGCCCGGGAACCAGTTCTGGACAGTCGAGTATTTGACCTCGGCATCCTCCAGCACGACAATTTCGACCACGGCGGCGTGCAGCTGGGCAACGTCGCGCTTGGGCGCAGTGCAGCCTTCCAGATAGCTGACGTAAGAGCCCTTGTCGGCGATGATCAGCGTACGCTCAAACTGGCCGGTGTTTTCGGCATTGATGCGGAAATAGGTCGACAGTTCCATCGGGCAGCGCACGCCCGGCGGAACATAGACAAAGCTGCCGTCCGAAAAGACCGCCGAGTTCAGCGTCGCAAAAAAGTTGTCCGACTGGGGCACGACCGAGCCAAGATATTTGCGCACCAGTTCGGGATGTTCGCGGATCGCCTCGGAGATCGAGCAAAAGATCACGCCGGCCTTTGCCAGTTCGTCCTTGAAGGTGGTGCCCACGCTGACGCTGTCAAAGACCGCATCGACCGCAACCTGACGCGCCTCGGCCGGGGCGCCTTCGGCACCTTCGATCCCGGCAAGGATCATCTGCTCTTTCAGCGGGATGCCCAGCTTTTCATAGGTGGCAAGCAGCTTCGGATCGACCTCGTCCAGCGACCTGGGCTTGACCTCCATGCTTTTCGGGCGGGCGTAGTAATACTGATCCTGATAGTCGATCTCAGGATAGTTCAGCATCGCCCATTTGGGTTCGGTCATGGTCTGCCAGCGGCGGAAAGCCTGCAGGCGCCATTCCGTCATCCATTCGGGCTCTTCGTTCTTTTTCGAGATCAGCCGGACGATGTCCTCATTGATGCCCTTGGGGGCATATTCCATCTCGATCTCGGTGTCCCAGCCGTATTTATAGGACCCCATGTTCTGCACGGTCTCGACGGTCTCGCGGTCTACGCCCTCGCGGATCTCGATTGCATCGCCGATCTGTTCAGTCATTTCAAACCCTTCCCGCGGTCGCCCGCCGATCATCCCTTTGCCGCCAGCGGTCATAGGCCGCAAGCCAGGCCTCTGCGAAACGCATCACGTCCCGAGCTTCCGTCGTCGGACCGATCGAGACGCGGATCGCATCACCCGCCAATTCCGGCGCGATTCCCATGGCGGTCAGGACCGAGCTTGGCCGGACCTTGCCGGAAGAACAGGCCGAGCCTGCCGAAACGGCAAATCCGGCCAGGTCCATCTGCATCACCTGCGTCTCTCCGCGCCATCCCGGCGTCAGAATCGACAATGTATTTGGCAGGCGACGGGCCTCGCGCCCCGGGAATGTAACCATTTCCGCCCGGGATTCCAGAGCAGCCATCAGGGAATCGCGTAAATGCGACACTTTTTCTCCGATTCCTTGATCCAGATCATTCTGGGCCGCTTTTGCCGCCGCCGCAAAGCCCATGATGCCGATCAGGTTCTCGGTTCCGGCGCGGCGGCCCTGCTCTTGTCCGCCGCCCTTGATGCGCGCCTCGATCTCGGTGCCGCGGCGGACGACCAGCGCGCCTGTTCCACGTGGTCCGCCAAGCTTGTGGGCCGATACAAAGCCCGCCTGAATGCCCAGCCAGTTAAAGGCGAAAGGCACCTTGCCAAAGGCCTGCGTCAGGTCGCTGACCGCCAGCCCGGCCGGCAGGTCCTGCAGAACGCCGGTTTCGGAATTGGCCATCTGCAGTGCCGCGCGGGAAGGATCGGACACCGTCACCAACCCCGCTGCGTCGGTATCAAGCACCGCCTCGCACCAGGCCAGAACCGCGGCATGTTCGACCGCAGAGCAGGCAAGCCCGCGCCCCGCCAACACCAGTGCAGCAGCCTCGGTCGCGCCCGAGGTAAAGATCACATCCGCCCCTTCGGCGCCAAGTGCCGCCGCGACATCCTCGCGCGCCTGCTCCAGCGCGGCCTTTGCCGCCCGCCCCTCGGCATGGACCGATGAGGGGTTGCCGACAATCTCCATCGCCGCCCGCATCGCCTCGCGCGTCTCGGGACGCAGCGGGGCGGTCGCATTCCAGTCCAGATAGACCCGCTCCATCACCGACCCTCCCCGACAAGCACATCGGCCATGCGCCCGGCCAGGCGGCGCCCGACATCGCCCTTGGACAGGCGCGGCCAGCTTTCTGCCCCCGCCTCCGAGATCAGGGTGATCGCATTCTCGGACCCGCCCATGATCCCGGTCGCCGGGGTGACGTCATTGGCAACGATCCAGTCACACCCCTTGCGCAGCCGCTTGCGGGTCGCGTTTTCCAACACATCGTCGGTTTCGGCGGCAAAGCCCACGACAAGCCGCGGCCTGCCCTGCTGCAACTGACTGATCCACGCCAGAATGTCGGGGTTTTCACTGAACTCCAGTGCCGGAGGCCGTCCAGATCCGTCCTTTTTGATCTTACCCGCCCCGGCATTGGCAACATGCCAGTCCGCCACGGCGGCGGCCATGACCGCCGCATCAGCGGGAAGAGCCGCCTCAACAGCGGCCCGCATCTCGCGCGCGGTCTGGACGGTGATGACCTCAACCCCCTCGGGCGGCGCGGCCTCGGCGGGACCCGTGATAAAGCTGACCCGCGCACCCAAATCGCGCAAGGCGGCAGCAATCGCGGTACCCTGCGCACCGCTTGAGCGGTTGGCGATATAGCGCACAGGGTCGATCGGCTCATGGGTCGGACCCGAGGTCACGATCACATGCTGCCCGCTCAGCCTTTGTGACGGCAGCGAGATTGCGGCTTCGGGTGGCAGGCGCAGGGGCTTTTGCCGACCAAGCGCAGCCCGGATCGCCTCAAGGATCGCCTCGGGCTCGGCCATGCGTCCGGGGCCAAATTCACCGCAGGCCATATCGCCGTCTTCCGGGCCGACAAAACGGATGCCGTCATTCTCTAGCGTCTCAAGATTGCGCTGGGTGGCCGGGTGCTGCCACATGCGCACATTCATTGCCGGGGCAGCCAGCACCGGCTTGTCGGTCGCCAGAAGCAGCGTCGAGGCCAGATCATCGGCCATGCCCGCCGCCATCCGCGCCAAAAGATTGGCAGTCGCGGGGGCGACCACGACCAGATCGGCAGCCCGCGACAGCTGAATATGGCCCATTTCGGATTCGCGCGTCAGGTCGAACAGCTCGGTATGGCAAGGGGCCTCGGCCAGCGCCGAAAGCGTCAGCGGAGTGACGAATTCAGCGCCTGCCTTTGTCAGCACCGGGACGACCGAACCGCCCTCTCGCCGGATCATACGGATCAACTGGGGAATCTTGAAGGCGGCGATTCCCCCGCCGACGATCAGCAATATGCGGCTGCCCTGCATGGTCGCCTCCTGTACCTTGATGGTTGCTTTGCACATAGGCGGATCAGGCGCGCACGACAAGCAAGCGACGACGTTAACTTAACATTAAGACCTGCCGGATTAGACCGTCCCGGATGTGACGCTGGGGGCGCTGATGGCGGCGATTGCATATACCGTTGCCTTCGACGGGATCGAGGCACGGCTGGTCGAGGTGCAATGCTCGGTCTCGCCCGGACTTCCGGGCTTCGGCATCGTCGGCCTGCCCGACAAATCAGTCAGCGAGGCCCGCGAGCGGGTCAAGGCCGCCTTCGGCGCGCTATCAATCGCCATGCCCTCGCGTCGGGTGACAGTGAACCTCTCACCCGCCGACCTGCCGAAAGAGGGTTCGCATTTTGACCTGCCCATCGCTCTTGCCGTGCTGGCGGCGCTGGAGATCGTGCCCGCCGACGCGTTAGAGCGCGTCGTCACCCTTGGCGAGCTCGCGCTGGACGGCCGCCTTGCGCCCATCGCGGGCGCCCTGCCCGCCGCCGTAGCAGCGGCCGAGGACAACCGCGCCTTGCTCGTCCCCCACCCTTGCGGCGCCGAAGCTGCCTGGGTCGATGCTGTACCTGTCTTTGCCCCGCGCAACTTGCGTGAGGCGGTCGATCATCTAAGCGACCGTGCCCCACTTGGCCGCACCGCCGCAGGGACGCTTGCCGAAACCGTTCATGACCTTGACCTGGCCGAGGTCAAAGGACAGGAGCGTGCGCGACGCGCCCTGGAAATCGCTGCTGCCGGGCGTCATCATCTGTTAATGGTGGGACCGCCCGGGGCCAGCAAATCCATGCTCGCCACCCGGTTACCCAGCATCCTGCCGTCCCTGACACCGCAAGAGGCACTGGAAACCTCGGTCATCCAATCAGTGGCCGGCTTATTGTCAGACGGTAAAATCTCACGTGCTGCGCCCTTCTGTCAGCCACATCACACCGCCTCCATGGCGGCGATGGTCGGTGGCGGACGCAATGCCCGGCCCGGGCAGGTCAGCCTTGCGCATAATGGCGTGCTGTTTCTCGACGAACTGCCCGAGTTTGAACGCCGGGTCATCGACGCCCTGCGCGAACCACTCGAAACCGGAGAGATCCATGTCTCTCGTGCCAACGCCCATATCCGCTACCCGGCGCGTTTTCTTTTGGTTGCCGCGGCGAATCCCTGCCGCTGCGGAGACATTGCCGATGCCGCTCGGGCTTGTTCAAAGGCGCCACGCTGCGGAGCAGATTACATGGGGCGGGTCTCGGGCCCGATGATGGATCGTTTCGATCTGCGCATCGAAATGCCTCAGGTCTCGATCGAGGACCTGTCCCTGCCGGCAACAGGCGAGAGCTCTGCCACAGTGGCG
>Ga0182743_1003260_pt1 | contig 13263 bp, 14 predicted proteins | sample eDN3rd30CKraftOP_FD_128522 | JGI IMG/M metagenome (GOLD analysis project Ga0182743, IMG submission 128522) | Enriched Organic Plus compost microbial communities from Emeryville, California, USA - eDNA 3rd pass 30_C Kraft OP (version 2) (version 2) ... | reverse complement strand
GCCTCGGCCTGCTGCTTGTCTTCAGACCTTGGTTTGTCTTCAGACTTCGGCGTGCCGCCGTCGGCCTTGATGTCGGAGGCGCTCTCGCCGTCACTCAGGATGACGGCGATCGGGGTGTTGACGGCAACGTCGGCGGTGCCTTCGGCGATGAGGATCTTGCCGAGGGTGCCCTCGTCGGCCGCCTCGACCTCCATCGTCGCCTTGTCGGTTTCGATCTCGGCGATCACATCGCCGGATTTGATCGCATCGCCCTCGCGCTTGAGCCATTTGGCGAGGTTGCCCTTCTCCATCGTGGGTGAGAGGGCGGGCATCAGAACTTGAGTGGGCATGGACGCTTCACCTGCCTAACGGGAAATGCGCGATAGATTGGCCGCAAGAGAAAACGAAGCCGCGGCCACCATCGCGCAAACGAATAGAGCCACCAGCGCCTTGTTGACCCGAACGCTGTATTCGGGCGGGCTTATATCCTTGAGCCGTCCTGCCATGAACGGCCAGGCGACGAGCGCCAGCGCCGCATTGGCCCGGCCCGGCTGCGCGCGCGCCGCTTGCATCGTCGCGGTGGCGCCCATGATCCAGCTCGCCACCAAACCGGCGAGCGCCAACACGACAACGATGGTTGCTACGGAGCTCATGGAGCCCGGTCATGCCAGGATATCGGTGTAAAGCTCGGACGGGTCCGGCTCGGGATCGTTGGTGGCGAACTCCGCCGACTCGTTGACGATGTCGCGCACCTTGGCGTCGATCGCCTTGATCTCGTCCTCGCTGGCCCACTTCTTTTCAAGGATCCGCTTGCGGACCATCTCGATCGGATCGCTTTCGCTACGGATCTTGTCGACCTCTTCGCGGGTCCGATACTTGGCCGGATCGGACATCGAGTGGCCGCGATAGCGGTAGGTCAGCATCTCCAGGATATAGGGACCGTTGCCTTCGCGGGCATGGCGAACCGCCTTCTCGCCGGCCTCCTTCACCGCCCGCACGTCCATGCCGTCCACCTGCTCGCCGGGAATGTCGAAGGACAGGCCGCGCTGCGAGAAGTTCGTGGTGGCGGCGGCCCGCTTGACCGCCGTGCCCATGGCATACTGATTGTTCTCGATGATGTAGACGACGGGGAGCTTCCAGAGCTTCGCCATGTTAAAGCTCTCGTAGACCTGCCCCTGGTTGGCGGCGCCGTCGCCGAAATAAGTCAGAGAAACGTGATCGTTGTCGCGGTAGCGGTTCGCGAAGGCGAGCCCGGTGCCAAGCGGCACCTGCGCCGCGACGATGCCGTGGCCGCCGAAGAAGCCCTTCTCGGCGGAGAACATGTGCATCGACCCGCCCTTGCCCTTCGAATAGCCGTTGCGGCGACCGGTCAGTTCCGCCATCACGCCCTTGGCGTCCATGCCGCACGCCAGCATATGACCGTGGTCGCGATATCCTGTGATGACCTGATCGCCGTCCTTCAAGGTCATCTGCATTCCAACCACAACGGCCTCCTGGCCGATGTAGAGGTGACAGAAGCCGCCGATCAGTCCCATGCCGTAAAGCTGTCCGGCCTTCTCCTCAAAGCGCCGGATCAACAGCATGTCCCTGTAAGCGGTGAGCGACTGTTCCTTGGTCAGTTCGGCCGGGCTTGAACCTTTGCCGGCCGGCTTGGCGGCATTTTCGCTGTTCGCAGCAGATACCTGCGACCGGTTTTCAGCGACGGCCATGACTCTCCTCGGGCAAGTTTGCCGCCGGTGGCGGCCTTGCCTTCCAATAGCCCAAAATGTTGTCCGGCGAAAGCGGGTGCGTTCGTCGCACTGGGTACGAACGGATCGCGCAAGCCCCTGAATGGAAAAGAAAATTGCGAGGACGGGAGCTTCCTCGCAACGTTCGCGATCGGCTCGAATTAGGGCTTGTCGATCATCATCGTCAGTTCGCGCGGATGAGCGTAAAGCAGCACCGCGCGCGCGCGCTCGTCGAGCATGTCAGGGTCGATGCTTTTCGCCTTGAGAAGCGCCACGCGCTTCTGCCAGTCGGCGCGTTCGGACCGCAGGAGGTCAAGCTCCTCGCTCAGCTCGAGATAAGCCTCGTCGAGATGCTGCTTGGCCATCAGACCACGGTCGCCGGTGTAGGCGTTCACGCCGAAATAGCCGATCAGCAGCGCCGCTCCCGTATGGAGCGCAAGCGCCGTCATGACCGTGCGCAATTTCCGACGTGTCACCATTCCGTGACATTGCCGCGCGCCGCGTTAAAGCCCCTTTAATGACGCGCGGCCAACGGGTGGAACTTCAGCGCTTTTTGGATCGGCCTTTGAGTGCGCCAGGCACGCCGTAACGCGCTTGCGCCCCCAACTCGCCCTCGATGCGCAGAAGCTGGTTGTACTTCGCGGTGCGATCGGAGCGTGCCACCGAACCGGTTTTGATCTGACCGCAATTGGTCGCGACCGCGAGGTCTGCGATGGTGGAGTCCTCGGTCTCGCCGGAGCGATGCGACATGACGGCGGTGTAGCCGGCCTTGTGCGCGGTCTCGACCGCCGCCAGCGCCTCGGTGAGCGTGCCGATCTGGTTGACCTTCACCAGGATCGAATTGCCGAGCCCCTTCTCGATGCAGGTCCGCAGGCGCTCCACGTTCGTCACCATCAGGTCGTCGCCGACAAGCTGGCAACGGTCGCCGATCAGGTCCGTAACGCGCTTCCAGCCGTCGAAATCGTCTTCCGCCATACCGTCCTCAATGGAAACGATCGGATAGCGGGAAACCAATTCGCCAAGGTATTTCGCCTGCTCGTCGATGGAGCGTGTTTTCTTTTCACCTTCATAGACATAAGAGCCATTTTTGAAGAATTCGGTCGAAGCCGGATCGAGTGCGAGCGCGACATCTTCGCCAGGCTTGTAGCCGGCGGCCTCGATGGCCTTCACGACGAAGTCCAGCGCCTCCTCGGCCGAGGCCAGATTCGGGGCGAAGCCGCCCTCGTCGCCGACATTGGTGTTGTGTCCGGCCTTGTGGAGCGCGGCCTTGAGCGTCTGGAACACCTCCACACCCATGCGCAGCCCCTCCGAGAAGGAGGACGCGCCGACCGGCATGATCATGAACTCCTGGAAGTCGATCGGGTTGTCGGCGTGCACGCCGCCGTTGATGATGTTCATCATCGGCACCGGCAGGACGCGCGCCGAGGTGCCCCCCACGTAGCGATAGAGCGGCAGGCCGTTGGCCTCGGCAGCGGCCTTCGCGACGGCCAGCGACACGCCCAGGATGGCATTGGCGCCGAGCCGCGCCTTGTTGGGCGTGCCGTCGAGCGCGATCATGGCCTCGTCGATGGCGATCTGGTCTTCCGCTTCCATGCCGCCGATGGCGTCGAAAATCTCCGTATCCACGGCCGCGACGGCCTTGGTGACGCCCTTGCCACGGAATCGCGACTTGTCCCCATCGCGCAGCTCCACCGCCTCATGAGCGCCCGTGGAGGCTCCGGAGGGAACGGCGGCCCGGCCGAGCGAGCCATCCTCAAGGATGACGTCCACTTCGACGGTGGGGTTGCCTCGGCTGTCGAGAATTTCGCGGCCGATGATATCGACGATGGCGGTCATGATGGCTCCCGGCTATCGCATGGTCCCGATGATTTGAACTGTTCTCGGGACGCGCCATGCGTAAAAAGTCCCGGTTTCTATACGGATCGACCGCGCACTTGTCATGTCCCGTGCGGGCGATGCAGGGTGCATGAATGGCGAAAAAGACATCTCCCAAACGACCCGCCCTGCTGGGGCGCCCGACCTCCCTGCCCGCGTCCCCCGACGACGCCCAGCTCGACCGCGTACCCAATCCGCACGCGGATACCGATTACGTGGCCCGGTTCACCGCGCCCGAGTTCACGACGCTGTGCCCGATCACCGGCCAACCCGATTTCGCGCATCTGGTGATCGACTACGCGCCCGGCCGCTGGCTCGTGGAATCGAAGTCGCTCAAGCTCTATCTCGCGAGCTTCCGCAATCACGGGTCGTTTCACGAGGATTGCACGGTCGCGATCGGACGGCGGCTGGCCGACCTGCTCAAACCCAAATGGTTGCGCATCGGCGGCTATTGGTATCCGCGCGGCGGCATTCCGATCGACGTGTTCTGGCAGACAGGGCGATTCCCGAAGGGCGTCTGGGTGCCCGAGCAGGGCGTCGCGCCTTACCGGGGCCGCGGATGAGCAATTCCAGGAAAAGTGCGAAGCGGTTTTCCGTCGGGAATTGCGACAAGAATTTCAAGCGAGTTTCCGGATCAGCGCGGCAACCACCGCAGCAGGATCGGCCGCGCGCATCACCTCGCCCATGACGGCGGCGCCGGCCGCGCCGGCGGCCCGCGCCTCGGCGAGATTGGCGGACGTCACGCCACCGATGGCAAGCAGCGGAACAGGTGAAGCGGATACCAGCGCGGCGAGGTTCTTCTCTCCCAAGGCCGGACCGTAGCCCGGCTTGCTCATCGTCTCGGCGAACGGTCCCGCGATGGCGTAGTTCACCACGCCTGGATTCAGGCTTTCAACCTCCGCCACGCCGTGAACCGACATGCCGATCAGCGCATCGGCCCCCAGCAATGCGCGCGCAGCGCTTGCATCGAACCCGGCCGACAGATGAACGCCGGCCAGCCCTGCTTCATGGGCCAAGGCCGGATCGCCATGCAGCAAGAGGCTCGCACCGTATCGACCGGCAATATCCCTGAAGCGCTTGGCCAATGCGACCTGCTCGGACGGCGCGAGGTCCTTCTCGCGCAAGCTCACCCATCGGCAACCAGCCTCGAAAGCCGCTTCCAAAATGGTATCGAGGGGTAGCCGCGCCTGCCGGCGATCCGTGACAAGGAGCAGCGGCGGCGTTGGCAGCCTCACGAACCGACGAGGCCGAACTGCGGGCTCGACGCCTCCGCGTGCGGGCGACGCGGCATCCGGCCGGCGAGACGCGCCAGGCGGCCCGCCTCGACGCCGGCGCGCATGGCCGCCGCCATCTGCACCGGCTTGCGGGCCTTGGAGACGGCCGTGTTCAGCAGCACGGCGGAGCATCCCAGCTCCATCGCCAGCGCGGCCTCCGAGGCCGTGCCGATACCGGCATCGAGCACCACCGGAACCGGCGAGCGCGCGCAGATCATCTCGATCAGATGGGGATTGCAGATGCCGAGCCCCGAGCCGATCAGCGCTCCAAGAGGCATGACCGCGACCGCGCCCGCATCAGCCAGCTTGCGGCACGTCACCGGATCCTCATTGCAATAAGGCAGCACGATAAAACCATCCGCCGCGAGGGTTTCGGTGGCGCGCAGAAGCTCCTCCACATCGGGATAGAGCAGTTCGCGGTCACCGATGACCTCAAGCTTGATCCAGTTTGTGCCGAGCGCCTCGCGGGCAAGCTGCGCGGTCAGCACCGCATCCTTGGCGGTCTGGCAACCGGCCGTGTTCGGCAGGAAATGCGCCTTACCCTCCAGCACCTCGGCAAGGCTCTCGCCGCCGCCGGCCAAATCCATGCGCCGGATCGACATCGTGACCAGTTCGGTGCCGCTGGCCGTGACGGAATCCAACATCACCTGCTGGTTCGGATAGCCGGCCGTTCCCAGGAACAGGCGGGAGTTGAACTCGCGGTCGGCAATCTTGAGCGTGTCAGTCGTGGTCATGATCTTCGGGCTTGTTGTTGGCGCATGGTGTGGTCCGGAAACCGGTTCCCATGTTTCGGGATCATGCGCTAGCCACCCTGGCGCGCCAGCACGATTTCAACTTGATCGCCCGGTTCAAGATGCGTGGTCGGCCATTGTCCGCGCGGCACAACGGCGCCGTTGTGCGCCACGGCCAGACCGCGCGCGCCCTCGCTGATGCCGCGTGCGTTCACCAATGCCGCAAGCGTCGTCTCAACGAGTGGCTCATCCTGTCCATTGACGCGGATCGTTGCGGTGGCTGCGATGTCGCTCATGTCATTCCCATACCGTCTAATCTCTTAGGCGCGAACTTGTCCGAACCGGTTTCCACTTCGCTCGAAACGCTCTAGGCCGCAACATTGGCGGCAAAGCGGTCGATGCCGAACCCGGCAATAGCCGGGTCGGACACACCATCGAGCACCAGTCCTGCCACGGCGTCGGCGGTGAGCGGCGCCAGCAGCACGCCGTTGCGATGATGGCCGGTGGCATGGATCAGCCCCGCGACGCCGCTTTCGCCAATGATCGGCGCGTCATCGCGGCTGCCCGGCCTGTGTCCGACCCACATGTCGGCGACCGGCAATTCCTCGATCGTGGGCAGCGCGCGCCATGCCGCTTCCAACAACGCCAGCACGCCTCCCGCCGTCACCGTCGTGTCGAAGCCCTTCTCCTCGACGGTAGCACCGATCAGCAGGCGGCCATCGAGACGCGGCACGAGGTAGACGCCGGGAGCCCATAGCACATGATGCAAGATCGGCATCGCAACAGGCATCTGCAAGGACAGCATCAGCCCCTTGATCGGGCGCACCGGAACCCGCGCCTCGGCCGGCACGCCCGCGATGCTGCGCGACCAGGGACCGGCCGCGAGCACGACATGATCGGCGGTGACGTGTTCGCCTCCATCCACGATCAGGTGAGAGATGCGTCCACCGTTCACGGCGATTTCACGCACCGGCGTGTGCTCATGGATCGCGATGCCGCGCGCGCGGACGGCGGCCAGCAGCGCCGCGACCACCTTGCGGTTATCGACCTGATGATCCTCGGCGCAAAACATCGCACCGGTCATCGGCGCCAGATGCGGCTCGCGACGGCGCAGTTCGGCCGGCGAGATCCATTCGGTCGGGAGCTTCCATTCACGCTGCAATTCAAGCTGGTGATGCAGCCGCGCGCGGTCGTCGGCGGTCGGTGCGACCACCAGCGTGCCCTCGGTCCGAAGATCGACCGAGAGGCCGGTCTCGGCTTCCAGCTCGCTCGCGAAGCCCGGCCATCGTGCCTGGCTGTTGCGGCACAGGGTCACCAAGGCGCCCTCGCCCGGTTCCGCCTCGGCGCAGGCGGCCAGCATGCCGGCGGCCGCGTGGCTGGCCCCACGCCCGGCCTCGCCCTGATCGTACAGCACCACCGAAGCGCCACGCTGGGACAGACGCCAGGCGATGGCGAGGCCGATGAGTCCCGCGCCAACGATCACCACCCTCGGACGGGCACCTGACGGCTGACGGACCCTTGGTTGCTGGTTGATGGTATTAAGACCGGGCCGGCCGATCGGCCCATCGCTCTGTTTCATCGGCGCCTCCCTCCGCTGGCATGATCCAGACAGGTTCGATGGGTGTGATCTCAGCCACGCCGAACGGCGCGACACCCCAGGCGAATTCATATGATGGCGATTTCCCCGAGCGGACGCAAGGTTCCACTCCAAGGCTCCACTCAAGGCGCCGATGTCTGGGAGCGGACCAACAGATGCGCCGAGACCAGACCGATCAACGCCAGCATCACCGCGCTGATGATCAACGTCGGCGGCGCGCCGATATGGGCCAGCCCGGCTCCGATGACAACCGGGCCGACCCCCTGGCCGATGAAAAACGAAAAGGTGTGAAACGCAACCGCCGAGCTGCGCGATTCCGGCGCGAGTTCCGTGACATAGACCTGGATGCTTCCGTGAAGCATGTAGAAGCCGCACCCGGCCAGGGCGAACAGCAGGCATTGCCATTGCCAGGCTGGCTGGAGAGCAAGAATGGCCAGCCCGAACGCCATGATCAGTCCGCCCCCGATCATGATCCATTTCTGGCCAATCGCGTTCAGGAGATAAGGCACGGCCAGCGAATAGACGATCCCTCCCCCGGCAAAGGCGGCCAGGATCAAGCCGGCGATGGTCGCACGCGTCTCGCCGGACGCGGCCAGCAGGACCGCGACATAGGGAAACACACCGAAGAGAAACACGCCCTCCAGCGCAACGGCGATGTAGCAGACGCGCGCGGCCGGAATGCGGAAGATGGTGCCGAACCGGCGGATGACGGCACGCACCTCCAATGTCTGCGGCGGCACGGGCGGCAGATTGCGCAAGCCGATGATCGCAAGAACGACGGCACAACCCGTCACCACGCCGATGATGGCGAAGACAGCGCGCCAATGCAGGATATCCGCCACGATGCCGGACAAGGCCGCTCCAAGAAGGCTTCCCGAGATGGTGGCAGCGAGAAGCCGTCCGATCATGATCTGACGGCGGTTGATCGGAACGAGATCAGCGACGATGGCCATGGCGACGGGAAAGCTGCCGCCGCAGGCCGCACCCGCCAGCATTCGCAACGCGAACAACGACCAGAAGTCGCTGACGACGGCGGTGAGAAGAGAACTGATCGTGAGCACGCTCAGGCAGACGATCATCACCCGCGCCTTGCCCACGGTATCGGCCACCGGGCCGAGAACCGGCTGCACCAACCCATAGGCGGCGAAGGCCGTGGCCAGCATCGCCGCCGTCGAGGACGACACCATGAAGTCGCTGGCGATCGGCGGAATCAGCGGATCGACCGGCCGCGTCGAGAGCGATGCCGTGAAGGCGCAGAAATTGATGACAGCGAGCGTGCGAAGCATCGGCTCTTAATAGATGGAAGAAATGGACGAAAACCGGCTGACGCAAGGCGCGCTCAATCGGTGCCTGTGAATGTATCGAACCGCTTCGCACTTTTCGCGAGCATGCGCCAGGGGCATAACGGCGCCGTCGACGCAAAGGTGCCTTGCATCATCCGCTCATCGAGGACTTGAGCCCAGCCAGGACTTGCGCTGGTGGACCTTGGAGGCCGGTTAGGATTTGACCAGGACGTCCAGCGCTTGGAGCCGGCGCACCAGCGGCTCCAGATCCTTCAGCGCGATCATGTTGGGCCCATCCGAGGGCGCGCGATCGGGATCGGGATGGGTTTCGATGAACACGCCGGCCACACCGACGGCCACGGCCGCGCGCGCCAGCACCGGCACGAATTCTCGTTCGCCCCCGGAGGTCCCGCCCTGTCCGCCCGGCTGCTGCACCGAATGGGTGGCATCGAAGATCACCGGTGCGCCGGTCGTCCGAGCCAGGATTGGCAGCGCGCGCATATCGGAGACCAGCGTGTTGTAGCCGAACGAGACACCGCGCTCGGTGACGAGGACATTGCGATTGCCCGCGCCCGTGACCTTGGTCACGGCGTGAACCATGTCCCAGGGCGCCAGGAACTGGCCTTTCTTGATCTTCACCACCTTGCCGGTCTCGGCCGCCGCGATCAGCAGGTCAGTCTGGCGGCACAGGAAGGCCGGGATCTGCAAAACGTCCACGACCTCCGCGACCCGCGCGCATTGGTCAGGCAGATGGACGTCCGTGACGATCGGCAAACTCAACGTGTCGCGGATATCTGCGAAGATCGGCAGCGCCTCGTCGAGGCCGATGCCGCGCGCGCTCTTGCCGCTGGTGCGGTTGGCCTTGTCGAAGGACGTCTTATAGACGAGGCCGATGCCGAGCCGTTCGGAAATCTCGCGCAAAGCCGAGGCGGTTTCGAGCGCGTGGGTCCGGCTTTCGAGCTGGCAGGGACCGGCGATCAGCGACAGCGGCAACGCATTGCCGAAGCGGGCCTCACCGATATCGACGACGGTATTGGGGATCAATTCGGCGTCCATGGTGCGAGCCTACACCAGCCGGCTGCGATCAACAGCGGCGCCGATGAACGACGAGAACAGCGGATGCGGCTCGAACGGGCGCGATTTCAGCTCCGGGTGGAACTGGACGCCGATGAACCAGGGGTGATCCACATACTCCACGATCTCGGGCAGAATCCCGTCCGGTGAAAGGCCCGAAAAGCGCAAGCCGCGCTGCTCGAGGCGATCCTTGTAGGCCGTGTTGACCTCGTAGCGGTGGCGATGGCGCTCGGAGATTTCCGTCGTCCCATAGATATCCGCGACATGGCTGCCCGGAATCAATTTGGCCGGATAGGCGCCCAGGCGCATCGTTCCGCCGAGGTCGCCTTTGGACGACCGCTTTTCCAATTCGTTGCCCTTGAGCCATTCGGTCATCAGACCCACCACCGGCTCAGGCGTCGGCGCGAACTCCGTGGAATTGGCGTCCTCGATGCCGCACAGGTGACGGGCCGCCTCGATCACCGCCATCTGCATCCCAAAGCAGATGCCGAAATACGGCACCTCGCGCTCGCGGGCGAATTGGGCAGCGAGAATTTTGCCCTCGGCGCCGCGTTGGCCGAACCCGCCGGGCACCAGGATGCCGTTGACGTGTTCCAGGAACGGCGCAGGGTCCTCCTGCTCGAACACCTCCGACTCGATCCAGTCGAGATTGACCTTCACCTTGTTGGCGATGCCGCCATGGCTCAGCGCCTCGATCAGCGACTTATAGGCGTCCTTCATTCCGGTGTACTTGCCAACGATGGCGATCGTCACCTGGCCTTCCGGATTGCGGACGCGCTCGTTGATCTGGCGCCATTGCGACATGTCGGGCGGCCCGCCGGCATCCAGTCCGAACGTCGCCAGCACCTCGCCATCGAGTCCCTCGGCGGAATAGGCCTCGGGCACCGCATAGATGTTGTCGACGTCGCGCGCCTCGATCACCGCGGTTTCGCGCACGTTGCAGAACAGCGCGAGCTTGCGGCGCTCCTCCTTGGGAATCGCGCGATCCGTGCGGCACAACAGAATATCGGGCTGAATGCCGATCGACAGAAGCTCCTTGACCGAGTGCTGGGTCGGCTTGGTCTTCAGCTCACCCGCGCTCGGAATATAGGGCATCAACGTGAGGTGGATGTAGATCGCGTGATTGCGGGGCAATTCGTTGCCGAACTGCCGGATCGCCTCAAGGAACGGCAGGCTTTCGATATCGCCGACCGTGCCGCCGATCTCCACGAGAACGAAATCGTAGCCCTCGTTGCCCTCGCGGATGAAATCCTTGATCGCATTGGTGACGTGCGGAACGACCTGAATGGTGGCGCCGAGATAGTCGCCGCGACGCTCCTTCGCGAGGATGTCCTGGTAGATGCGGCCGGTGGTGATGTTGTCCTGCCGGTTCGCCGGACGGCCGGTGAAGCGCTCGTAATGACCGAGGTCGAGGTCGGTTTCGGCGCCGTCATCGGTGACGAAGCATTCGCCGTGCTGATACGGCGACATCGTGCCCGGATCGACGTTCAGGTAGGGGTCGAGCTTGCGCAGCCGAACGCTGTAACCGCGGGCCTGCAGCAGAGCGCCGAGCGCAGCCGAGGCTAGCCCTTTTCCCAAGGACGACACCACGCCGCCGGTGATGAAGACATAACGCGCCATGGGGATCGACCTTTAGCCCCCGTCTTTCGATTCGACGAGCCTCCGATTCGGACAACCCACAGCCCTGAGGGCGTCCGCTTGCATACAAAATACAACCCCCGCAACGCGTTGCAGGGTTGCTGCACAATCTGGTTGCCGCAAGGCAATGAGGCCGGCCGCCCGGCCTCCGGATCGTGGTCCGCTCCGCTTATTGCGACTGCGGCGCCTGCGGTTGTGCCGGCTGCGGCGGCGACGGCGGTCCCCTGAGCTGGTCGAGAACGCCGCCTCCGCCCGAACCCAGCGGCGGAGCCGCCCCATCCGGAACCGAGGGAGCGGCCGGAGCGGCCGGCGGTGCCCGGTCGAGCAGCGACGACGGCGCGCGATGCAGCCCGGCCAGAATCGACAAGACGAGGCTCGTGGCAAAGAAAACCCCCGCCAGGGTCGCCGTGGCGCGAGTCAGCATGTTGGTGGAGCCGCGCGCCGACATGAAGCCCGCGCCGCCGCCCATGCCCAGTCCGCCGCCTTCCGACTTCTGGAGCAGGATCAGGCCCACCATGGCCAGCACGACCATCAGATGAATGACGATGATGACGGTATGCATAAGTGTCCTGTTCGGCGTCCGCAAAGGCGGTTGGCAAAGGTTCCAAGGCTGCAAACCAGCCCCTCGCAGACCGGCTCACATGGCCAATGGAGGCCTATATAGGAATGCGCGGGCGTCTCTACACGATCCGTCCCGCCATTTCCACCCTCGGGGCCATTCGGCCAGGTTAGCGGTAAGCGGCGGCGATCCCGAGGAAATCGGCAGCTTTCAGGCTCGCTCCGCCGACCAGGGCGCCGTCCACATCGGGCACCGCCATCAATTCGGCCGCGTTCGCCGGCTTCACCGAGCCGCCGTAGAGCAGACGCACCGCCTCGGCTATCGCCTTTCCGTGGCGATCCGCGAGGCGCCGACGAATGAAGCCATGGGCTTCGGCGACGTCGCTCGGGGTCGGGGTCTGGCCCGTGCCGATGGCCCAGACCGGCTCGTAGGCCACGACCAGGTTCTCGCCTGTCGATCCGTCCGGAAGGGAGCCGTCGAGCTGGCGTCCCAGCACTTCGAGAGTCTGACCGGCCTTTCGTTCCGTCTCCGTCTCGCCGATGCAGACAATGGCGAGGAGGTCGGCCCGCCAGGCCGCCAGGGCCTTGGCACGGACCTCGGCGTCCGTCTCACCATGGAGCGTGCGGCGCTCGGAGTGGCCGACGATCACCGCCTGCGCCCCGGCATCGGCCAGCATCTCGGCGGAAATGTCGCCGGTGAAGGCGCCGGACGATTCGGCGTGGCAATCCTGTCCACCGATCGCAACCTTCGAGCCTTGCGCCCTTTCGGCGAAGGCTGCGACCAAAGTGGCCGGCGGGCAAACCATCAGGTTGACGCGCCCCGCGAGATTTCCGGCGCCCGAAATGATGGCATCAAATTCGGCGGCGGAGGCCCGCAACCCGTTCATCTTCCAGTTGCCCGCAACCAGCGGCTGGCGGGATGGTTCGGCCATGGCGGACCCCTCTCATTTTTCGTTCGGCACTGCCGTTACCAGAGCGCCGACACCGACGCCAGTTCGCGGTTTGACCCCATTCGGCGTCTCCGCTAGAGCATGGTTCCATAAGCGAAATCGCAATTTGCGGACGATTGCTGGTTTCGACCCTCCAACCATCCAGGGGGACCGGATTCGGTGCGCCGGATCGTGGTTCTCAGAGCGTTTTCGAGCGAAGTGGAAACCGGTTCGCGTCAAGAAAACGCGACAGAACAAAGAGCTGGAGCCCCGTTTCCGATTCCGTCAGAACCGGACAAGCCCCAGGATCGCCATGGCCCTGACATCCATCAAGAACGCCACCACCAACTGGCTCGGCAAGACGATACTCGTTCTTGTCGTCGGCCTGATCGCGATCAGTTTCGCGATCTGGGGCATCGAGGACATGTTCCGCGGTTATGGCCAGTCGTCGGTCGCGCGTGTCGGTGACCGCGAGATCGGCGTCGAGCAGTTCCGGCAAACCTATATGGACCGTCTGCAACAGCTCAGCCGTCAGACCGGCCGCCCGGTCACGCCCGCCCAGGCCCGCACCGTCGGCCTCGACCGGCAGGTGCTGGCG
>Ga0182743_1003259_pt1 | contig 13267 bp, 9 predicted proteins | sample eDN3rd30CKraftOP_FD_128522 | JGI IMG/M metagenome (GOLD analysis project Ga0182743, IMG submission 128522) | Enriched Organic Plus compost microbial communities from Emeryville, California, USA - eDNA 3rd pass 30_C Kraft OP (version 2) (version 2) ... | reverse complement strand
TCGCCGATTTCGACCGTCGCGACCGGCTTGCGATAGTCGATGTCCACCGTCAATCGCGCGGGATACGCCTTCTCGACCCGCTTCACCTTCGCCACCCAGCTATGCAGGGCGAAAGCCCGCGCCACTTTATCGAGCAGTTGTTTGTCGTGCAGGTTCAGGTCGGTGAGGACCGAGTCGCGAATGACTTCTGCCTTCACGTCTCCCTGAATCCATGCCGGCTGCGGTGTGACGACGATCTGTTCGGGCGAAATCGCGAACGCCGGGTCGTCGAGCGATGGCTGCCCCCAGCGATTCCAAGCAACGCGCCCGGCCACGAGCGCCGCGATCACGATCGCAGCGGCTGCGATGAATCGGTTGCGCGTCGAGCCAAGGCCGCCCGGAAACTTCGTGAAGAGACCGCCGCTCTCAGCCGGCGGCGGCGGGGGAGGGGAGTCGGCAGTTTTCTTGCTCTTTCCCACCAGCGGAACTCCTTTTCCGTGGGTCGGGGTGAATCACAATGCTCAAATCGCGCTGAAGCGACGGCCGGCTTACCAGATCTCCAGGCCAGGCTCCAGTTCGACTCCCGTCCGTTCGGCGACGGCGCGGCGAATGCGTTCGATCAATTCGATCACGTCGCGGCTGGTAGCCGGTCCGCTGACGGTGATGAAGTTTGCGTTCCGCTGGCTCACTTCGGCCGCGCCGACGCGAGTTCCCTTCAGGCCCGCTTCTTCGATCAGACGTTCGGCGTTCATGCCGCCAGGGCTTTTGAACACGCAACCGGTCGCCTGATCCGACAGCGGCTGATTGGCCTTCTTCAAGATCCAAAGCTGCTGCATGTGCTTGGTGAGGAGCGTCGGGTCCCCCGCTTCGGCTTCGAGCGTGGCTTCCAGAATCACCAGCTCGTCGAGACTGCTGGCCCGATAGCCGAACCGCAAATCCTCTCGGCCGCGGGTGACGATCTCTCCCTGGCGCGTCATCACCGTCGCCGAGGTCGTATACGTGCCAATATCGCCGGCGTGGCTGCCGGCGTTGGTCCGCAGGGCGCCGCCGACGGTGCCCGGAATGCCGACCAGTTGTTCGATTCCGGCAAAGCCTTCGCGCACGGCGGTCGAAACGACGTGGCCGAGCTTCGCGCCGCCGCCGACCGTCAGCTTGCGCTTGTTGACGGTGATGTTCGCAAAGGCGGCCGCCGTCAGGTGAATGACAAGCCCCTGAACCCCTTCGTCGCGCACGAGCAGGTTGGATCCACCGCCGAGCAGACGCGTCGCGATCCCCGCGTCGCTAGCCCGCCGCACCAGCTTGCTCAGTTCATCGACCGACGTCGGTTCGGCGAAGTATTGCGCGGGCCCTCCCAGGCGAAACCAGGTGTAGGGAGCGAGAGGCTCACCTTCGCGGACGATATGCTCGAAACCACTGAACAGCGTCATGACGCCGAAATCCTTGAACCCAGGCGAAAGGGGAGGCCCCTACAAACCGATGTAAGTCGAAACCAGCGGAGATTCTAGCGGATCGGGCCCAGCGCGTCAGCGGCAAGGTAGCAGGCACACGGAGTGTGCCTATTGCTAGAACCGATGTTGCATCAAACCCGCATCTTGCCGATGATGCGCCCGCTCGAAAGTAGCTCCCAGCCGCCGCTCGCGCCGGGAGCTCAAGAACACGGAGGTTCGCAGCGCATGGCCGAGAGCAAGCAGTCGTTCGTCGTGAAGATTTTGGCTTCGCTGGCCCTGTTGGCTGGTTGGCTCTTGGCCGGATGCGGCGGCGGCGAAAAACCGCCGGCTGCCAGCATCGAAGCCACGCAAACCGTCGGAACAGCCGACTCCGCTCCGTCGACGGCGACGCTCGCGACCGCTCCCGCCAGGCCGCAACAGAAAGAATCTCTCGATCCGATCGTTCTGGTGCGCACTTCGGCGGGGGACATCAAGATCCAGCTTTTCGCCGAGAAAGCGCCGCAAACGGTCGACAATTTCTTGCGTAACTACGTCAATCGCAAGTTCTACGAAGGGACGATCGTCCACCACGCCGACTCGGCGATGGTCCTGTTCGGCGGCTACGACGCCGATTTGCAGCCGAAGGAAACCCGAGCCGAAATTTACAACGAATCGGCCAACGGGCTGCCAAACAAACGCGGCTTCGTCGCGATGGCCCGCTCGCCGGAGCTGCCGCATAGCGCCACCTCGCAGTTCTTCGTCAATCTGACCGACAACGAGGGGTTCAATTACCAATCGACCGACGAAGACGAGCTGTTCGGCTACTGCGTCTTCGGCCAGGTCATCGAAGGGCTGGAAATCGTCGATAAGATCGCCAGCTCGCCGGTCGTCGCGCAGGGGGATTTCCCCGCCGTGCCGAACCCGCCGGTGGTCGTCGAGTCGGTAACGCAGATTCGGTAACAAGCCAGCGCCAGTGGAGCGTGAGGAAGTCGCTTAACTTCCCGCTGCCAGGGTTCTACGAGCATCGCGGCGTCCACCATACGTGAAGCCGCAAATACGATTCGCTTGTCGAACGCTCGCCCCCAGAGGAACTGCGCAAGTCCGCTTGCCCAAGTCGTGGCCGAGCTTCGAGATCACGCGTTCTAGGGATGCCGGCTGCCGAATTTGCGAAGTCAAATTGGCTACTTTTTCGCAAAACAGCACCCCGCTAGCGGTCAGACCGTTGGCATCCGCCGGGCTGTTTGCCATAATGAGTTAATTCTGCCCACCCTGCTTGCCGGCTGCGGTTGACGAGGCTTTTCATCCCTTTGCCAGACCGGCGAAGCCGTTTTTCTCGCCAGGAGGATCGTCCCTCTCATGCCACGAGTTCAGATAGGTCTGCTAGCCGCAGTCGCGATCGTCGCGCTACGGTTGGGAGTGGGCCTCCATTTCTTTTGGGAAGGGGCCGACAAGCTCGAGAATCCTAAACCCTTCTCAGCCGGCTTCTTAGGCAATGCCAAAGGCCCCTTGGCTCCCTTTTACAAAAGTATGGTTTGGGATGCCGATGGCCGGTGGCGGCTCGACACTGCGTCGATGGTCGCCCACTGGAACGCCTACGGCGACCAGGTCATCGCCCACTTCGGCTTCGACGACAAGCAAGCCGACAAAGTGGCCAAGAAGTTGAAAGACTTTGAAGGCCGGTACAAGTCGTTCCGCGGCAGCCGCCGTGACGAAATCGACGAGTACTACAAGCAGCTCGAGCGCCGCGACGCCAACGCCCAGCGCGCCGAACGGCAGGAGCTGGCCTCGTTCCGTACGCACGACAGTCGGATCGACACCGACCGCAACAAGCTCAAAGGGGAAGTCCTTCCCGAAATCGATCGGATGTCGAAAGATTTGGAAAACGACCTGAATGCGATCGCAACCGAAGAGCAGTGGCGCGCCCATGGCCGACTGCCGATCGGCTATGTGAATCATCGGTTTGGCGATTCGGTGACCATCGATCGCTTCATTCCGTGGTTCGACCTGACGATTGGCGTGCTGCTGATTATCGGTTTGTTCGTTCGTCCGGCGGCGATTGCCGGCGGATTGTTCCTATTCTCGGTTTGTTTGTCGCAGTGGCCCGGCAGCGTGGGCGCGGCGCCGATTTATTCCCAGTTCATCGAAATGCTCGCGATGTTCACCCTCGCGGCAGTCGGCGCGGGTCAGTTTGCGGGACTTGATTTTGTGATTAGCGGAATGCGGCGGATCTACTGCCCGCGGAAACAGGGAGCTGAAGCATGAACCTTACCCCCGAAGAAAAAGCCGTTGGGCAAGAAAACTATTACTCAGCGCTCGGCGCTTACGACCGTTCCGCGGCAGCCGAAAAGTTCGGCCGTCGCGACTTCCTCAAGGGGCTGGTCGCCACCGGCGCCGTTTCCGGCCTCGGCCTGGGAGCAGCCTACTTCGGCTACGAAAAGGTCAAGGATCCGGTCCGCATCGGCGTGATCGGCACCGGCGACGAAGGCAGCGTGCTGATTGGCGCCTGCAATCCGGAATATGTCGACATCGTCGCCATCGCCGACATTCGTCCCTACAACATCCATCGCGCGTTCCACGGCGACTGGGCCAGCGACACGGCCATCTCGGTCCGTCCGGGCATCATTTCTCGCTATGGCTTCGCCGATGAGAAGGCGGCCCGCGATCACGTCAAGGTCTACACCGACTACAAAGAGCTGCTGAAGAACGACGACGTTGAAGCCGTCATCATCGCTTTGCCGCTCCACCTGCACGCCCAGGCGGCCATCGACGCGATGAACGCCGGCAAGCACGTGCTGACCGAAAAGCTGATGGCCCACAACGTGGCCCAGTGCAAGGTCATGGGGCGCGTCGCCAAGGCCAAGGATCTGTATCTGGCCGTCGGTCACCAGCGGCACTACAGCGTGCTCTACGACAACGCCGTGAACCTGCTCCGCTGGGGCCTGCTGGGCGAAGTGCACCACATTCGCGCCCAGTGGCACCGCGGCAACCTGCCCGGCCGCGACAGTTGGCAGCAGCCGCTCCCGGGCGGCGAAATGGGCTATGTCGATGGCAAGCTGCAGAAGATCGACCCGATCGCCCGCGATCTGGCCAACTTCCGCAAGGCCTACGAGCGGGTGAAGAACAAGGACTCGGCCGACGCCCGTCTCTTGGAAAAGAAGATCGCCCAGTGGGAAGCCTGGATGAAGGACGCCTCGGTCAAAGCCGAAAACTACGGCTACGAGTCGTTCAATCTGGGCGACGGCCGCACCCGCAGCGCCCTGGAAGAGCTTTGCCGCTGGCGCTTGTTCAAGCGCACGGGCGGCGGCTTGATGGCCGAGCTGGGTAGCCACCAGCTCGACGCGGCGAGCATTTTCGTCAGCGCCCTGCGCAAGGACGGCAAGAAGGCCCATCCGCTGTCGGTTCACGCCGTCGGCGGCCTTCACACCTTCCCGGTCGACCGCCATGCCGAAGACCACGTCTACTGCATGTACGAGTTCCCGGGACCGGGTTACGACGGCGACTTCAAGCCGGGCTACTACGACCCCGCGATGAACTATCCCGATCCGAAGAAGGGGATTCCTTCGTACGATCAGGACCCGAACAAGCGGATCGTCGTCACCTACTCGTCGATCATGGGGAACGGTTTCGGCGGCTACGGCGAAATCGTCATGGGCAGCAAGGGCACGCTCGTGCTCGAGCGCGAGCAGGATGTGCTCCTCTACAAGGATTCAAGCACGACGACCAAGGTCGGCGTGAAGGACGACAAGGGTGGCCCGACTCTCGACACCCAGGCCAGCGGCAAGGGCCCGGCGCTTGCCAAGGCGGTCGAAAATCAGGGCCCGGTCAGCCGCGGTTACACCGAGGAGATCGAGCACTGGGCCTGGTGCATCCGCAATCCGTCGCCCGAGAATCAGCCTCGCTGTAAGCCGGAAGTGGCCCTCGGCGACGCCGTGATCGCCCTGGCGAGCAACGTGGCCATCGAGAATGCCAAGGCCGGCAAGGGCGGCTACATGGCCTTCAAGGAAGAGTGGTACGACATCGACAACGACGAAACGCCGGACGGCAGCAGCGTGAAGGAAGAGATCAAGTCGCTTGGCGCGGATCTGACCTAACGCGATCTGCAGTTCGCAGTTTGTGATAACTTCAATCCGCCCGGCTGATGCAATCGGCCGTGCGGATTTTTTTGCGCGCATGGGACGAGTGTCTTCTCACCCACACGCTCCAACCCTCAAACTTATTCCGTCCCAGACTCCAGCCTGGGACGGAGCTAACCGGAGGCTCTGCCGCCGCGCCTCGCAGCCGCGGCTTGCCGTGGCAAAAACCTTGCGCAAATCAGCGAGGCAAGAGCCCAGCGAGCGTTTCGTCCCAGGCTGGAGCCGGGGACGGAGTCTCGGCGTCTTCACTGTTCCGGATTGTGCAAGCCGTTCTGCGTGTTCTTCCTCCGCGTTCACCGCCAAACGTCCCAGCCCTCCCAGCGCGGGACTTGTGGCCGCACGCCAGCATTACTTACATTGCGGTTCCTACCACATAGTTCCCCCGCACTGGAGTTTCCGCAATGGAAAAATGGCCGATCGGCGTGTTTGCGAGCCTGGACGCTGGACTGGGCGTAAAACTGGAAGTCGCCCACGAATTGGGCGTGCCGACCATTCAATTGCACGCTCCTCATAAGGCGACTCGCACGCAGGAAAACGCCGACGCGTTTCTCAAGCGGCTGAAGGACTACGGCATTCGCCTGACCGCCGTGTTCTGCGGCTTCGACGGCGAGAGCTACGCCGACATCCCCACGGTGGAAAAGACCGTGGGCCTTGTGCCTCCCGGCCCCCGCGCCGAGCGGCTGCAGGAAGCCAAGGAGATTTCCGATTTCGCCAAGGTGCTCGGCTGCAACGTGATCGGCCTGCACATCGGTTTCGTGCCGCACGATCGCAATTCGCAGCTATACAAGGAAGCGGTCGAAGTGGCCCGCGAGCTCTGCGACCACTGCAAGCAGAACGGCCAGGCGCTCCACCTCGAAACGGGGCAAGAAACGGCCGACGGACTGCTGGCCTACATCGACGACGTGCAGCGAGACAACCTGCACATCAACTTCGACCCGGCCAACATGATCCTCTACGGCAACGGCGAGCCGATCGAAGCCCTCAAGAAGGTCGGCAAGCATGTCCGCAGCGTCCACTGCAAGGACGGCAAGTGGGCGAAGAACCCCGGAAAGGAATGGGGCCAGGAAGTTCCGCTGGGCGAAGGGGACGTCGGCTTCGAGAATTTCCTCCGCACGCTCAACGAGATCGGCTACACCGGTCCGCTGACCATCGAGCGAGAAATTCCGCAGGAGCCGGAGCGTCAGAAAGCCGAAATCGGCCACGCCATTCAATTGCTCAATAGCCTGAAGGCGAAGCTCGCGTAACGACCGTAAGAAGCCGTCCTTTAGCCGGCGAGTAACACTCGCCGGAGAAGGGCGAGCAGACTTCACGACCACTCAAGACGCCGCGTGATTTTCTTTCGCGCGGCGTCTTTTTTGTTGGGCAGAGTCCGCCCGCTTTTCTCCGGAAGCTGTGGGCTTCCGACTAGGGGGTTTTCAACGCGGTGGGCGACGTTTGGGGCGTCGCCGGATGATCGTCGGGTCCGCCTTGCTCGCCAGCCGGGGGCCTAGGATCCAAAGCGCGAACAAGGCGGGGATTACCACCAGCGCCAAAATGGGCCGCACGACAATCACCACCAGTCCGATTGCCATCGCCACGAGCAGCCAGCGCGGCGTGGTCGCCAAAATGCGATGAATCTGCGGCAGCGCGAGCCACATCGCCCCCAGCACGAGCCCCACGCGCAAGCAGCCGGCTGCAAAGCTCGTCGCCGTGCTGTCGCGCGGCCCGCTCGCGAGCGTAATGCCCGCCAGAACAAGCAGAACAAGCGAGCAAATTCCCAGCAGCGTGCGATTCATGGGCGACACATAGCCGGAGGCAAACTTGCCGCCGGAGAAATTGCGAACAGACGCTGGGGAGGGTTTGGAGTTTCGAAACGCAGAAGGCGGGCGGCGCGTGCGGCTTCGCCAGTGGAAGCTGCACGCGCCGTTCTCCGGAGGCAGTTTTGCCTCCGGCTAAAGCGAACTAACCGCCGCTACTTGCCGATGGCGTAGAGGGCGTCGAACGTGCGGACGTAGATACGGCCGTTGGCGATCACCAGCGACGACGAGATCGACTCTTCCATGTCGTTGGTCGAGAGCAACTCGAATTCGGGGCCCGCCTTCAGCACGGCGACATTGCCGTTGCGAGCAGCCGTGTAGATCTTGCCGTCGGCGTAGACCGGCGAAGCCCGGTGCCGATCGCGGATCGTCGGCTTTTCGTAGTGCTGGCTGCCAGTCTTGCCGTCGAGGCAGATCACTACGCCGTTCTCGCGGCAGAAGTAGACCAGCCCGTCGACAATCAGCGGCGACGGAACGTCCGGCGTGTCGCGCGGCCGCTTCCAGTAGAACGCCGCCTCGTTGTCGGTGATGTCACCCTTGGCGTCCGGCTTGATACAAACGACCGGGCCGCCCTTGGCGGTCGGCACTACGATCAAACCTTCCGCACAAACGGGCGAAGCGACGAAGCGGAGCGTCGGGTTGTACTTGCCCTTGGGATTCAAATCGCCGCAGCGCCACAGCTCCTTGCCGTCTTCCAGGCTGTGAGCCACCACGTAGTCGGCGCCGTGGGTGAGCAGAAATTCGCGTTCCTTATCGCGATAGATCACCGGCGAGGCGTACGAATGCTCGCATTCGTCGCGCGCGTCGCTCGGCCGGTCGACCTTCCAGATTTCCTTGCCGTCGGCGGCGTTCAGGCAGACGACCACGGCTTCGCGCGTCTCGGGATTTCCCTCTCCGTGGATCAGTTGCACATACAATCGCCCGTTGTCGAGCACCGGGGTCGCCGTCATGCCGAAGGCGATGTTGAACTTGCCGTAGCGATCCTGCAGGTTCAGCTTCCAGACCTCTTCGCCATCGACCGTGTAGCACGCGAGCAAACCGTTGGCCATGAACGCCCAAACGTGCTTGCCGTCGGTGCTGGGGGAGGGGGAAGCCGAATTCCCTTCGTCGCCGCGAACGTCGCGGTTGCCCGTGCCGACCACGCGCCGCCACAGCTCCTTGCCGTCGGTGCTTACGCACAGCAGCACAAGCTGATCGCCGTCAACGCTCGTAAGATACAGCCGATCGCCCCACACGACCGGAGTCGCGCCGGCCGGGCCGGGAAGCGGCAGCCGCCAGAGCACGTTCTCGGTCTTGCTCCACTGGACCGGCAAATCCTTCTCGCGGCTCACGCCGTCGAGGTTCGGCCCGCGCCACTGCGGCCAATTGTCGGCCAAGGCTTGAGTCACCAACGCCGCGCTCAACAAGCCGCCGCCAACTACGGCCACCACGCGCCGGGAGAGTGCAGAGATTTTCATGTCACACCGGAGGAAGGATACAAGTAGGTAGGGTCCATCGCTGGACGTTCCAGCATAACTGAGACGCGCAGAGAACTAAAGCTAGACCGAAGCCGCACTCGCCACTCTTCCGCATGCGGGCCAGTCCAGCTTCGACCATCGTCCTGACTACGGGCGGAAGTCTTCGTCGCCGGCAAGACCGATGACGAACTCAGCGAGCAGATCGGCGGCGCGGTCGATGTCGTGGAGCGAAATCATCTCGACGGCGCTGTGCATGTAGCGGTTCGGAATGCTGACGAGCCCCGTTGCCACACCCGCGCGATTGGTCTGCAGCACGTTCGCGTCGTTGGGCACCGCGCGGCCGGCTGCGGCGACCTGGCAGACGATTTCCTTCTGCCGGGCCGTTTCGAGCAGCCGATCGGACACCACCGGGTTCATGTTCGGCCCGCGGAAGACGACCGGCCCGTTGCCCAGCGCAATATCGCCGTTTTGCCGCTTGTCGATCGTCGGGCAATCGGTCGCGTGGGTCACGTCGACGGCGATGCCGACCTGCGGATCGATGCCAAACGCGCTCGTCTTGGCCCCACGCAGGCCAATTTCTTCCGCCACGGTCGAAACCGCGTACACGCCGCAGTTCAAGTTCGCCTTGCTCGCCCGCCGCAGCGCTTCGATCACGACCCACAGGCCGCACTTGTTGTCCATCGCCGGCGAGCTGGCCAGGCCGTTGCGCATTTCCTGGTACTGCAACTGAAGCGTCACCGGGTCGCCGATGCGAACGAGCTCAGCCGCTTCGGCCTTGCTCTTGGCGCCGATGTCGAGCCAGAGGTCGTCGATCTTCACCACCTGCTTCCGCTCTTCGTCCGACAGGAGGTGGATCGGTTTGCGGCTGATCACGGCGGGAATCGGTCCGCCGGCCGCCCAAATGATCATTCTCTGCCCGATGAGCTGCTGCGGATCCCAGCCGCCGATCGTTTGCGCATACAGGAAGCCCTGGTCGTGAATGTGGGTCACCAGCATGCCGATCTGGTCGCAGTGGCCGGCGAACATCACCCGCAATTTTGCGGACGGATTTTTCACGGCGATGACGTTGCCGTGCAGGTCAGTCCGCACTTCGTCGGCAAAATCGCGCACGTAGTTTCGCACGACGTCCTGAATCGGCCGTTCGTAGCCGGACGGGCTGGGGGTGGCGAGGAGGGCTTTGAGAAACTCGAGGCTGGCGGGCTCCATGACAAACATCCTTCCTTGCGACGTGAATGACCTGTAGGGGGCCCTTAGTATCGCCCGCGTGGCCCGCGTCGCAAAGCGGAGGTCCTACGACGGTTACGCCGTGCGAGGGAGGCGTACAAATTGCCAAAAACAAGCCCCTAATGTTTTGCATCCCGCCCTCCGGGGCCTTACAATCAGGCTCTACCCGCCTGAAGTTCTCCCCACCCACCCGCTTCGAGGTCGATGCATGGCGCAACTCCCCTTGCGAGCGCCGTTTTCGGTGGCTTCCGCCGCCGGTTTGCTGCTGGCTCTGCTGGCTGCCGACGTTTGGGCTCAGCCATCGCTGACTCGAATCGAGCCTGGCGCGCTCGCGCCGGGGAAGACGATCGAAGTAACGCTGCACGGCGCGAAGCTCGACGATCCGCTTAGCGTCTGGTCGTCGTTTCCCGCCACCTGGGAGGTAATTCCGAGCGATCCCGATCCAAAGGGGAGGGGAGCGGTCAAGGTAAAGGCCACGCTCGACTCATCCGCCCACTGTGGCATTGGCGGCATCGCCGTAACGGCGGCCGGCGGCGCGAGCCAGGTGCTCCTCGTGCCAATCGACGATCTGCCAAGCGTTGCCGAACCGAACACCAATCACGATCTGGCCAGCGCCCTGGAAGTGACGCTCCCCGTGGCGATCGACGGCCAAAACAACGGCACGTCGTTCGACTATTACAAGTTCAACGGCAAGGCGGGGCAGGCGATTTCGATCGAAGTGCTCGGCTCGCGGCTGGGAAGCGATTTCGATCCCGTGCTGCGGCTGCTCGACGCCAACGGCCGGCAATTGGCGCTCGTCGACGACGATCCGGCGCTCGGCGCCGATTGCCGCTTGCGCTACACGCTGCCTGCCGACGGCGTCTACTACGTCGAGCTGCGCGACAATCGATATAAGGACGGCGGCCACTATCGGCTGCGGATTGGCAATTTTCCTCTCGTCACGACGATGTTCCCGCTGAGCGCGACGGTCGGTCAGCCGGCGACGCTCACGGCGGTCGGCCCGGCTGCCGAAGGTGCGGAACCGGTCACTCTGCAGATTGAAACCGTTGGCACATCGCTCGCCAGCGCTCGTTTTCCCGGCGGCGACGCGGCGGGCCAGGCTTCGGTCGTGGTCGACGATTTGCCCGTCGCTGTGGAAGCGGTCTCAGCCGACAAGCCGGATGAGCCGACGGCGATCACCGTTCCCTGCGCGATCAGCGGGCGCATCGAGTCGCCCGGCGACCGCGACGAGTACCGTTTTACGGTCGCGAAGGGAACGCGCGTTCGCTTTGAGCCGCTAACGCGCACGCTTGGTTCGCCAGCGCTCGTGCAACTGCGCGTGCTCGGCCCCGACGGCAAGCAGCTTGTCGAAAGCCCGGTGAGCGACAACGACGAGCCAGCCGTCGTGTTCGTGGCTCCGGCCGACGGCGAGTATCGCCTGGTGGTGCAAGAAATCGTTGGGCTGGGCGGCGACGATTATGCGTATCGCGTGGCGGCACGCGTCGGACCGTCGTTTTCGCTCAGCCTCAAGAACGTCAACAAGCAGCCAGCCCGGCTGACGTATAGCGCCTGGGCCGGGTCGGCGTTCGATCTGGTGGTGGAATGCCAGCGAGACGGCTACGACGGCCCGATTGAGCTGTCGGTCGACTCGCCACGCTCCGGCTGGCAGGTTTTTCAGAACCAAATTCCCGAGAAGGGGAAGGAAACGCAGCTCATTGTCGTTGCGCCGGGCGATCTGCAGCCGGGCGAGTTCGTTCCGCTGCGGATTGTCGGCCGGGCCGATGTCGGCGGGCGCGAGCATGTCGCGTCGATGGTAACTACCGCCCAACTTCGCGCCGCGCGGCCGATGCTGCCGTATCCTCCGCTGTGGCTCGACGGCTTGTTGTCGGTTGGCGGCGTTGCGGCTCAGCCAGCGTTCTACAAGGTGGCGGCGAACAAGGAAGAAGTCTTCTTTCCGCGTTTGGTTGGCCAAACCCAGTTGACGCTCACCTTTGATCGGACGGTCGAGGCGTTCAAGGACAAGCCGCTGAATGTGAAGCCGTTGCAACTGCCGCCCGGAATTTCGGTCGCCGAAGTGAAGCGCAACGGCAACGGCCCGCAAGAAACGTACGACCTCATTCTTCGCGGCGCAAAGGATCTGCCCGAAGGCAAGCACGTCCTCAAGTACTTCACCTACGCCGAACATGCGGGCGTAGGCCAGCTTGTCACCGCTGAAATTCCGGTGACCATCGGCACCCCGCTGGCCGTCTCGCTCGTCCCCGACGGTCCGCTGACGCAGGGTCAGCCGCAGAAAGCGAAGGTGGTCCTGACTCGCGCGGGGGACGACAAGCAACCGGTGGAAGTGAAATTCAAAAAACTGCCGGCCGGCGTGACCGGACCGGAGAGCGTGAAGCTTGAAGCCGAGCAAAACGAAGTCGAAATCGAACTCACCGCCGCGGCGGACGCCCCGGTGGGAACGTTTGACGACATCGCCGTATCGGCTGCGACGAAGTACGCGGGAGTCGATCTGAGCGTCGACAGCCCAAACGTCAGCCTAGAAGTGAAGGCGCCCTAACATGCGTATGGATACGATCCGCCTAGCCAGCAAACCAGCCAGCCAAGCGAAATCCGCGGTCTCATGCTCCGCCGGCGACGTAACGAAGCCGGGGCGCCTCGCCCCGCAGCTAGCGTGGGCCACAACGATGTGGCGTCCGCTCACGACCGCCGCACTTGGCTGCCTCATCGCTCTTAGCATTACAAGTCAGCTTTCTGCGGACGAACCAGAAAGCGCCGCGGTCCCCCCGCCGCAGCGTCTGGAAATCTTCCCAACGCAGATCAACCTCACCGGCCCGCGCCGACAGGCCCAAGTCGTCGTCACGGGCCACTATGCCGACGGCAGCGTGCAAGACCTGACCCGCGTCGCCACGCTTACGGTGGCCGATATCTCGATCGCCACAGCAAACGGCAGCGTCGTTCGACCGGCAAAGGATGGTCAGACAGAGCTTATCGTCGCCGCCGGGGGAGTTGAAACCCGATTGCCGATCACCGTCAGCGGACAAGACACGCCGCAGCCCCTTTCGTTCGAGCACGACGCCCTCGCAGCTCTCACCAAACAATCGTGCAACTCGGGGGCCTGCCACGGATCGCCGAGCGGCAAAGGTGGCTTTCGCCTCTCGCTGCGGCAATTCGATCCGGACCTCGACCGCCTGACGCTCATTCGCGAAGACCTCGGCCGCCGGACGAACGTGCTTTCGCCCGACGAAAGCCTGCTGCTCGCCAAGCCACTGATGAAG
>Ga0182743_1003256_pt1 | contig 13283 bp, 6 predicted proteins | sample eDN3rd30CKraftOP_FD_128522 | JGI IMG/M metagenome (GOLD analysis project Ga0182743, IMG submission 128522) | Enriched Organic Plus compost microbial communities from Emeryville, California, USA - eDNA 3rd pass 30_C Kraft OP (version 2) (version 2) ... | reverse complement strand
TTGATTCTCGTTCCCACGCTCTGCGTGGGAACGCCAACCCGGACGCTCTGCGTCCAGCGCAAGACGCGGAGCGTCCAACCGCCCGTCACGACGCTGAGCGTCGCAACGAAGAAATTCGTAACGCGGAAACCAACTCCAGCGTCCAGCAAGTCGCCTACCACGACTTCAACACGCCCGGCACGCTCCCGCCGACCGCCTACACCGGCGATCCGGAGCTGCACGAGCGCTACTACCGCAACGGCCCGCCGCCGGGCAATTACAGCAACTACTGCGCTCCCGGCTCGCCCTGCGCCAGCGGCGCTTGCGGCGGCGCGTGTGGCGGACACGCTCACGCCCCTGCCCCGAGCCACGGCGGCTGCGCCTGCTGCGGCGGCGGCAACTACGGCAAGTTCCGCTTCAGCGACTGCGGTCTCTCGACGCAGTGGAAGCCGCCAGGCATCGCCGGTCCCTGGCCGAGCGACGAGTACGTTTGCGACGGCGGCGACCTGAACGCCGACGTCCGCGTCAAGCGAGACTGGACGATCGTCGGTCTCGACAAGGAAGACACCATCGCCCACTGGGACACGCTCGACGGCCGAACCGAAGTCGCCGCCAGCAACCCGGTCTGCATCTACGCTCCGCGCTTCGCCGCGGTCCGCAAGGTGACCAGCCCGCTCATCCACGAAGGGCACGAGCGGATGGCTGGCGTCGAGAACCCGACCAAGGTCAACATCCACGAAGAAACCCGCGTCGCAGCCAACGTCCATCAGCCGGAGCAGATCCTGGCCGACGTGGCGCTCGACGGCGGCGTGACGTTCCGCGACCAGACGCGCGGACTCGGCATCGAGAAGTTCGAAATGCCGCTGCTGGCGCGCGACAAGTTCCTGCCGCACGAAGACCTGCAGATGATCCAGCGCGGCGTCTTCCAAGCCGACGAAAAAGCTCGCCTCGCCGAACGCACCCAGGCCGCCATCACTTGGAGCGGCGACCAGGCGGTGCAGATCATCATCGACGGCGAAACGGCGATCGAAGACGTCGGCCTCTCGAAGGCGCAGGAAACGGTCGTCTACGAACTGCACGGCAAGCCGCGGCTGCGAATCTGCAAGATCGCCAGCACGAGCGACGCCAAGGTCGGCGAATTCGTCGACTTCACCCTCCGCTTCGACAACGTGGGCGACCAGAAGATCGGCAACGTCACGATCGTCGATCACTTGACCACCCGCCTCGAATACGTCGAAGGGAGCCAGCAATCGACCGTGAAGGCCGACTTCGTCGTCACCGAAAACTTCGACTCCACGATCCTCCGCTGGGAAATCACCGACCCGCTCAACGTCAACGAGGGCGGCATCATCCGGTTCCGCGCGAAGGTGCGGTAGTCGAGAAGGAATTCAAAAGTCCAAGTTCGGCGTCACCCGGGGCCCAATGTCACAAGGCCCCCGGTTAGCGACGCTTCTTAGAAGCGTTCGCGGAAAGTACCGGGTTGTAGCAACGCTTCTAAGAAGCGTCGCTAACCGGGTCGAGCAATGACCTTCGAGTCGTGCTTGGACTTTCGTCCTTCCCTCGACCTGTGAATTTCGAATTTCGCCCTTCTTCATCTCCCGCGTCGGGCCAACATTCGCGCCCGGCGTTTCCGCTCCTTGCGGCTCAGCGGCCGCGTCTGGGTTGGAACACATTCCGCCGCCGCGGCGCCCGGGTGAACAGGGCAAAATTCCGCGTCTGTCGTCTCACTTACGACGACTCGCTCCGCTGGCGTCTCCGCCGAAGGCTCGGCTGCGTCGTCACTTGCATCCGCAGCCTGCTCCTGGCCGTCGACCAACCGCTCGCGTGACTCTGCTGCCAGTGAACAGTCCCCTTCCGGGGGGCTGGCTACTTCTACGGGCGTTTCCGCTGCCGGTTCTTCATCCGCGAGCGCTTCGTCGTGGACGCTGACGGTCGGAATGCGGCTCTGCTGGGCTGCGATCCGCATCGCCATTGCCAGGTAGCGCGTATCGCCGTGCGAGAAGCGGGTTCTTACGACGCTCTCGCCCCGCAGCGACTCCTCGGTCGTCGCCTCGGGCCCCTGCGACTGCCGAAAAGCTTCGAGCGCGAGAGCATACAAGTGATCGAGCCGCAGCCCCGCCTTGTACTCGGCTGCCCGCAGCCGCTCCTCCTTCGTCCGCCCTTCGCTCGCGCTCGCCTGTCGGCCGATCCACTGCTCGACCGATTCGCGCAATTGGACGACGCGCGTCTGCGACAAGCCGACCTGCTGCGCAACCGCCCGCGTCGAAAGCCCGGCCACCTCGATCAGCCGGTACACCTCAAAAGCCCGCTCACTCGGCGGCAATCCCCGCTTCTCCGCAACCTCTTTCGCATGCGCCACCATGACCAAGCCCTCCGCAGGAAAGAACAGACCCCTGGTCGTCCCCCACAGTGAACTCGCCCCCAGTGACACGTTTGGTCACACGAAAGAAAAATGGGGCCCAGCGACCCCAAAAGCCTCCCCCAGCCACCGCGCGCAGCGGCAGCCCAACTCGCCCCTTGGCCTCTTGGCCTCTTAGCCTCTTAGCCCCTTAGCCCCTCAGGCCGCAGGCCTCGCCTACTTCTCCGGCGCAATCGGCACCGGGAACTTCTCCTCCACCTCGCGAAACGGATTCGGAACCGCCTCATCCGTCTCCTCGAACGGGTCCCGTCGGGGCTGCTGGAAGCGCGAGCCGCGGTTCAGGGCGCGGAAGACGGCGCCGGCGACGTTACTGACCGTCCCTTTCGGCTCTTCGACCGACAGGCTCGATTGGCTGCCGGTCTGCGCGGGGGGCTGCGGCGGCGTGGGCTGATCGGTCAGCTTAAAGGTGGTCGTCTTCGCGCCAGGGGAGAACCAGATCTTCAGTTGCAACTGCGACTGGGCGACGTCGGCGACCACTTCGGCGCTCTGCGTCTGGTTCTGCGCCAGATCCCCTTCCAGCACGACGCCGCCGGTGCGCTTGTCGAGCACGAGCGCTTCGGTCGAGAAGCGGGCGTCCGACTTGCCGCGGGCGTTGCGGAGGAAGAACAGCAACGGCAATTCCGCCGGCTGATCGCGGAGCATGTAGTGGTCGGTCACGTAGGCTGGCACAGGCCACTGTTTCGCGCCGCTCGGGCTGAGCGAGTAGATGCGGCCGTGGACGCGGGGAGTCGCGGCGAGCGCCGTGTTGACCGGCACGTAGTGCCGGTCAGGGGACGTTTCGAAGCTTTGATGGGCGATGACGATGTACCGGTCGCTGGAGCGCTGCACGCTGATTTGCGTGAGGTTGTTCTCGGGCTCCAGATCGGTCGTAAAGCGGACATCACCGTTGGCCAGCGACACGAGCGTGAACTTGCCGCTCGGCTCGAGCAGGGCGAACTCGTCGCCGTCGACGATCGCGCCACGACTGCCCATCGCCACCTTCTTGGTCCAGAGCGGATCGCCAGCCTGCCAGGCGTCTTGCAGCGTCAATTCCAGCGCGCCGCCGACGTCGCGGAAGCTGAGCACGTTGCGTTTGAACGTCGTCAACCGCTGTTCGAGCTTCGGCAGCGTTCGCTTGCCGACTTCAGAGCCGTCGACGGCGCTCAGGACGAGCGTTTCGTTCTTGTTGGCGTGCGAAACGAACACCAACTCGCCGTCGCCGAATAGATCGGCGGACGGTTCGACCGGCGAGCGTTCCCAAACGACCTGTCCGGTGAGCGGATCGATGCAAATCAATTGCCGCCCGCGCTGGTAGCACAAACCGCTGGAGAGGAGCGGGCCGGTCGAGAAATTCACCTGTCCGGTCGAATCGTATTGCACCAGCCGCGTCCCGAGGATCGGGTTGGTCATCTGCCGCGTCTGCGGATAGAAGTTCTGTGAGCGGACGTCGCCGTGCATCATTTCCTGACGCCACAGGACAATGTCGGTTCCGCTTCGCTGCGTTTGCAACGCGTCGATCGCGATAATCTCCGGCCCAAGATGGACCATCACCAAATGGCCGGCCGCCTTGCCCTGCAAGCCGTTGTTCTGCATCGGGTAATAGCGGCGGCTGCCGTTCTCGGGCGAGCGGAGCGAAGCCGTGACGAGCACGCGTCCCAAACCGTCGCGGACCATGATCGAGTATTGCTGCGAGTCGAACGTCGCCTTCAGCGCGTACGACGGCACGCCTTCCCATTGGCTGAACGCAACCGGGAAGTTGCTCTGGAAGGTGACGAAGCGCGAGTTCGCGTCGTTGTCGGTCGTCTTGGTCTCGACCTTGCCCCCCGGCCAGCGTCGCGGCGGCGCCTCCCCTTTCAGTTTGTCGGACTGGAGCGCGGAGGACAGTTGCTGGCCGGTCGCCCCCTTGCGGACGACGAGGCTCGCGAAATCGCGGCGCAGCGTTTCATAGGCTTGCGCGGCCATCTCCAGTCGCCCTGCCCTTTCGTACAAGTCCGCCGCGATGGCCGTCGCCCGGCCGGCGACAAGCGGATCGGACGACTTGCGCAGCGGACCGACGAGCATTTCGACCTCGAGGTAATGCTCCGCCTCCAGCAACCGTTCGGCCAACTCCAGCCGGGCCTGATCGGCCAGCGGATGGAAGCCGTAGCGCTCGACGAACTCGCGATACGCAGCCGGCGTGTCGCGTTCGACGGTCGCCTTGTAATCGTCTTCAATCGCCGCGGTCATTCGCTTGCGCACCTCTTCGGGAGCGGCGGCAAAGAGCGATGCGAGGCGTCCCATCATCCAGCGGTCGGGGCGAACGCGCAGATCGGCTTCCACCTGTTCGAGCTGGTCACCCTGTTCGAGCGCGGCGTCATTTAGCCTGGCCAGCTCCTGACCCAATTGCTGATAGGCGACGAACGACTCCCACACGCGCCCCGCCTCCTGCAAGCCGCGGGCTCGCAGGCGCAGCAACTCACGCCGCTGCTGCGGATGTTCGATCAGCTCCGCAACTTCGTCGACCAGCTCGTAGTTGGTGGCGAAATCGTCGCGGAGCAGCGTCAGGATCGTTTTGACGAGCAGCATCTTGGGCCGCACTTCGTCGGGATAAAGCTGGTGCGCCCGTCGCAGCAGCGTGAGGGCGTCCCCCTGCTTGCCTTCCTGCAGCAGCAGCTCGGCCTTGCTACAGAGGGCCCACTGATCGTCGGGATTTTGCTTGAGCGCCAGTTCCACGCGCTCGCGCAGCGGCTCGCTGAGATAGAACGAGGCGATCCAGTACGGGCTGACCGAGATCATTTCGTCGCGGTAGCAGATCAAGTTGCCAAGCTGAATCTCGGTCTTCGCGCGCGAGACGATCTTGCCTTCGTCCAGGTCGATCTTGAGCAACTGCGAGTCGGTAACCGGCAGGTAGTAGTACTTGTCGCTGTAGTAGCCGCGGCCGGTGGGCATTTCCCCTTCGAGGCTGATCGAAGCCATCGCCGGCTTGCCGTCCTTCAGGTTGATGGCGCGGACTTCGTCCTTGCCGATCATCACCAGCTTTTGCTTGTGCACGCAGCCCACATAGAGCATGTTCCCGCGATCGATGGGCGGCCACATCGTTTGGCCGGTGAGCAGATCGAGGCAATGCAGCGATTTCGATTCCGGCGGCGTGAGAATCACGTGGCCGTCGGAGATGGTGACCGAGCTGTCGATCCAGCGTTCGCCGTCGCCGGCGTTGCGATTCTGCGGCACGAAGCCACCGCCAAAACGCTGCGTCGGCATGTCCCATCGCGGATACTGATAGCCCCAGCGAAGCGAGCGAGTCGCCAGATCGACCGCCACCACGCCGCCCGCCGACGTCGGACAAACCAGCACGCCATCGGCGAACGAGGGGGTCGCACTGGCCAGGCGGCGCAGACCGTCGGCGCGAATCTGGAACGTGTCTTCCATGACGGCGAGCTGCTGTTTCCACTCCACCGCGCCGGTCTTCGCGCTCAGGCAGAGCAGCCGCAGTTCGCCGTTGAATTCGGCCAGCACGTAAAGCTGACCGGCCACCGGCAGCGGCGGGCCGAGGAAGAACGCTCCGGCGAGCGCCGGTTCGTCCTCGCCGTTGGAACCGCCGACCACCCACTTCAATTTGCCTTGCGAACGCAGATCGAGCGCCCGCAGCCGATTCGTGAATTGGCCCGACGAGACGGCCGCCCGCGCTCCGACCCACAAGCCGCGCGGGATGCCATTGACCACATTGGGCGCGACCGGCAGATCGTCGACGATGTACAACTGCTCGCCGTCGCTGCTGAGCTGGCCAAACAAGCCGTCTTCCCAGATGCGCTGCTGCAGCTTGTTCTCGCGTTCAGCGACTTGGGGATTGGCGGCTTGCTGCGGCGTGAGGAACGTGCTTTTGGTTTCCGATTCTTCCCACCACGAGACCCAGACGCGCTTGCCGGTCTTCAGGTCGATGCCGAGCAAGCGATCGGGCGTGCGGGTGAGGACAAAGTCCTTCACGGCGAGCGGCTGCAGCGCGGGGATGGCCACCGAGTTGCGATCGAGCTTTTGCTTCGCCATCTGGCGCGCGAGCTGTTCGTCCTTCGGCGTGTCGAGCACCGGGACGGTCCAGCGGAAGTTGACCACCGGCAGGCTGCCGTTGGTGCTCGCGTTGCGCGCTTCGTTGCCGCGGAACATCACCCACTCGCTGGCCAAGAGTTTGCGCCCGAGCTCGCCGGCGCCGACGATCTTCTCGAGCCACGGCAGGGCCTGCGCGTCGTCGGAGAAGAGGGCGATCGACGTCTCGCCGAGCGAAACCTTGGCGTTCGGCTGACGCTGCTTGAGGCTGCGGAGGACGTTTTGTGCGTTGTCGGTCATCCCAGCCAGGTTCCAGGCCCCGGCGAGCATGACGGAGAGTTCCGGATCGTACAGCCGGGCGGCGGTCGGCGCTTCGGCGACGCGCTGCAGCATCAGCGCCGCAGCCAGCGGCCGGCCGTGATCGAGATGATGCTTGCCGAGCAGCAGCGTCGCTTCGTAACCAGCCTTGGTGTGGAAGAACCGGCGCGAAACGTCGGCCAGCGCTTGAACGTCGCCGCTTTCCAGCGCCGCGTCGAGCGCAGCGCGAGCTTCGGCGCCCGATTGCAACTCATACAGGTCACGCCCCTTCGCCGGCATGTTGCCGAGCATCTGCTGGGCGGCGGTGCGCAGGCTGGTTTGAACGTCGGAACCGGCTTCGAGGGCGAGGAAGAAATCGTCCGCGTTGGGATTGTTCAGAATGCTGGCCAGCTCGCGAACGGCGTCGCTGTATTGCTGCTGTTCGATCGCCTCGCGGGCGCGGTTCAATGGCTGCCGCAGCTCGCGCGGCGCCAGCGGAAAGAGGCGAGGCGTTTCGTCGTCGTCCTGACCGAGCGTCACTCCGTTGGGGGAAACGAGGAGCGCCAGAAGCACCAGGCCCGCTCGCGTCCACCACGCTCTCCGCCAGTCTTGTCTCGCCATGCGAACTCCCGTCCTTTCATCCTGCCAGCCCGCGGTCGCGAAAAGCGCCTCGCTCGGCCGGCCGATGTGAGCGTAACCTTATGCGTAAAAATATCTTATAAAACGCGCCTGGGAGCGGCAAGCAAACGGCTTCAGGGCGCAGGCGCTGGAGCACTCGCGTCTACGCTCGCAAGTCGCGCCGCGAGCGGCGAAAACCGGCGTTTTGCGGCTTGCCGGGTACCGAGTGAGTCGCTTTTCTGGGGGTTTTTGGTCATCGCGAGGCGTGAAATCGCCGATTTTTGCGGTTTTCGCCGGGTTTTGTGCGAGTCGTGGCTTGCAATTGGCCGTTTATAGCCCTAATCTTTCGCCATCCGCTCACAAGCGCGGACGGACAAAAATTGGCATTACTTTTTGATGAACCTCACAAGGAGGGGTGGCTCCCGATGGCAAAGAAAGCTCCGAGTCCGAAGGCCGCTGGCAAGTCGGAAGTGTTCGCGAACATCGCCGAGGCGACTGGCCTGACCAAGAAGGAAGTGGCGGCGGTGTTCGACGCCCTGCAGTCTGAGATCGGCAAGGCTCTCGGCAAGAAGGGCCCTGGCGTCTTCCAGATCCCGGGTCTGTGCAAGATCATCCGCAAAGAAAAGCCCGCCACCCCGGCCCGCAAGGGCGTGATGGTCCTCGGCCAACTCCGCGACCTGCCGGCCAAGCCCGCCAGCCGCAAAGTGGTTGTTCGCCCGCTGAAGGTCCTCAAGGGCATGGTCTGATCCCAGATCGGTCCGTAGCAGTAGCGAGTAGCGAGCTGCGCGAAACACCCAAGCCGACGGGTTCCCCCGTCGGCTTTTACATGCGCCGAGAGCGCCGGCGTCGGGAAGGCCCCGACGCGCCCCATTCCACCGGTTCACCGCGCCCCAGGCAAAGCTATAATTTCTCGTCCGCAGCACGCCGCACCGGGATGAGCGGCTGACGCGGCTAAATACCAACAGACTCCGCATCCCCACCGCGCCGGGCCTTTGCGCCGCGGCCTTGTGATGACTCCTTCGAAACTTCGGCGGCAGATCGCTTTTGAAGCGGCCCGCCTGATGTACTCTCGCGAAGAATCCGAGTACTTTCGCGCCAAGCAAAAGGCGGCGCACCGCATCTGTCACGGCTGGGTCAAGCCAGCCGATCTGCCCAGCAACGCCGAGATCCGCGACGAGATCCAGGCCTTCGCCCGCCTTCACGAAGGGGACCGGCGGACCGAAAACCTGCGCGACATGCGTCTGGCCGCGCTGCGGCTGATGCGGCGTCTAGCCCGCTTTCGGCCGCGGCTTATCGGCAGCGTGATGACCGGCCACATCCGCGCCGGCTCCGACATCGACCTGCACGTCTTCTCCGACAGCATCGACGCCGTCACCAGCATCCTCGACGAAGAAGGGCTGGTCTACGACGTCGAGCGCAAGCGAGTCCGCAAGCACGACGAGGAGCGCATCTTCACCCACGTCCACATCCAGGACCGCTTTCCGTTTGAGCTGACGATCTACGACGCCGACAAGGCGAGCTACGTCTTCAAAAGCTCGATCACCGGCAAGCCGATCGAACGGGCGAGCATCGCGCAGCTCGAGGAGCTGCTCGCGCGCGAGTATCCCGATCTCGATATCGAAGAAGCCCTCGCCCGCGAAGCCGAAACGCCCGACCGCTATCGCGTCTTTCAGAGCCTGCTGCTGCCGCTGGAAAACGTGAAGCAGAACCCCAAGTGGCATCCCGAAGGGGACGCCCTCTATCACAGCCTGCAGGTCTTCGACCTGGCGAAGCTGGAGCTTTCGTACGACGAGGAATTTCTGACCGCCGCCCTGCTCCACGACGTCGGCAAGGCGATCGATCCGCACGACCACGTCGCCGCGGGGCTCGAAGCGCTCGCCGGTTTCATCACCGAGCGAACGCATTGGCTGATCGAAAACCACATGCTCGCCCACCAGGTGATCGAAGGGACGATCGGCGCTCGCGCGAAGCGCCGGCTGCAGGAGCATGAGGATTTCGAGACGCTGATGACTCTCTCGCGCTGCGACCGCGCCGGGCGTAAGCAAGGCGTTGAGACGAGCGACGTCGACGAAGCGCTCGACTATCTCCGCGAACTGTCGCAGACGTTCGGCTGAGCGGCGAGCGAGCGGCGGCAATGCGGGAATTCCCCACGGGAATTCGGCAATCGCCGGTCTTGCTTGGAGTTTCTTGCGCCATCCCGCATGCACATTTCCGCAATTGCCGGTTCGCGGGGCGGCAAACCGCTTTCGGGGCGTGCTGGAAACCTACGGTTGTTTGGCCTCGCAGAGTTCCGCGACGAGCCCTCCGCCAACCATCTCCCACCTTTCCCGCAATCGGAGGTTTCCGTGTCCACTACTGCCCCCGCTCAAACGTCGGCTGCCGAACAGGTGAAACTCAGCTACGGCCGGTGTTGCATGCGGCCGACCTTCTTCGACGACTTCTACAACGACTTCACGAGCACCTCGGCTGCCGTGCGGGCGAAGTTCACCAAGACCGACTTCGCCAAGCAGAAGGCCCTGCTGCGGCAAGGGATCGCTTACCTGATCATGTTCAACTCGGGCTCGCCGTCGGCCAGCTCGGCGATTCGCAAGCTGGGCGAAACCCACTGCAAGTCGCGTTTGAACATCGAGCCGGCCATGTACGAGCTGTGGCTCGGCGCGCTGCTGCGAACCGTGCGCAAGCACGACCCGCAGTTCACCCCCGAACTCGGCGCCGATTGGCGCAGCGTGCTGAACAAGGGCATTGCCGCGATGAAGAGCGTCTACAATCAGTAACTACTGTGAGTAGTTTTCAGTTTTCAGTTTTCAGTAGACAGTTCACAGTAAACAGTATTCAGCTCGTGGCTGGCTGCGTCTGGCTGGCCAACTGAGGACGTCCGCTCCTGGCGCCGCGTGGCTCGCTGGACAAAAAAAGACCGGGATGGACTTGCGTCCATCCCGGTCTCGTTCGGAACCATCGCTGTTTCGCCGCAAACCGGCCCAATCTTCGAGCGCTGTCACTGGCTGCGCCGCCTCTAGAAGCCCGGCTCACCCCGGGCTCCCAAGCGCTCAAGCGAAAACTCGTTGCTAGTTCATTTCCCGAGTCGTCGAGCGAAGCCCTTTCGTCCGATCAGGCGCTCTTCGACACGGGCTCCATGATTGGGAACAGTTTCCGGCGACCTTCCACCACGTCCTCGTCGATGACGTACTTCGTGCCCTTCGGTTGATCGGGCAGATCAAACATGATGTCGATCATCGTCTGTTCGACGATCGACCGCAAACCACGAGCGCCGGTGCCCTTCACCAGGGCCTTCCGGGCGATCGCGTCGATTGCGCCCTTGGAGAATTCCAGGCTGCAATCTTCCATCTCGAACAAGGTCTGATATTGCCGCAGCAAGGCGTTCTTCGGCTCGGTCAGCACTCGCACCAGCCCATCGTGATCGAGGGGAGCCAGCGCCGTGCAGACCGGCAGTCGGCCGACGAGTTCCGGAATCAGACCAAACTCGAGAATGTCCTCGGTCGTGACCTGCGGGAGCAGGTCCGCCAGTTCGGCTTCGTTGCGTTCACCGCAGGTCTGGCCGAAGCCGAGCGTCTTTCGGCCCAGCCGCTTGCGGATGATGTCTTCGATGCCAACGAACGTACCACCGCAGATGAACAGGATGTTCGTCGTGTCCATCTGGATGTATTGCTGCTCGGGGTGCTTGCGCCCGCCTTGCGGCGGAACGTTGGCGACCGTCCCTTCGAGCATCTTCAGCAAGGCCTGCTGCACCCCTTCGCCCGACACGTCGCGGGTGATCGAGACGTTCTGGCTGGTCTTGCCGATCTTGTCGATCTCGTCGATGTAGAGCACGCCCCGCTGCGCGGCTTCGAGGTCGAAGTCGGCTGCATGCAGCAGCTTGAGCAGCAGGTTTTCGACGTCCTCGCCGACGTAGCCGGCTTCGGTGAGCGTCGTCGCGTCGCCGATGGCGAACGGCACGTTGAGCGTGCGGGCCAGCGTGCGAGCGAGCAACGTCTTGCCCGAGCCGGTCGGACCGACGAGCAGGATGTTCGACTTCTCGATTTCGACGTCGCTACCTTCGTGGCCGAGCGCCAACCGCTTGTAGTGGTTGTGAACGGCGACCGAGAGGGTCCGCTTCGTCTGGTTCTGACCGATCACATACTGGTCGAGATGAGCGACCAGTTCGCGCGGGGTCGGAATTCGATTGAAGAGCGGTTTGGTCGAACCGCGGCGACGCTGCTCCTGGTCGAGAATCGACTGGCACAGGTCGATGCACTCACCGCAGATGTACACGTCGCCCGGGCCCTCGACGAGGGGACCGACGTCGCGATAGCTCTTTCTGCAGAACGAACAGAAGGCGTTCTTCTTGGTGGTGCTTGTCCCACGGCGCCCTCCGCCCAACTCCTTACCTGCGGGCATATACACTCCTTTCAGTCGATCGCCAGTTGGGGCCTTGGGCCATACTGGGCGAAAAACCAGTCCAGGTGCTGCTCGAAGGCATCCACAGCGTTGGCTGCGGGGCCTGGTGGGGCATCCGTGTCCGCATAAGTCGAGCGTTGATTTGAATGGTGTGAATTATCTTCTGGCGTCAGTGCCGTCGGCCTCCCAGGCCGAGTTGCAAGGGAAACGTCGAGTCGGCTGGTCAGCGATGCCGCGGTCGAAACACCGCGAGCCTCGCCAGCAGATTCGTTTCAGGCGCTACGTCCGTCACGACCCCTGCTGTTTGTTCTAAGCCTTGCTCTTGTCGTCCTTTATCCCTTGTCGAAGCCGCGCTCCCAGCACCGCTTTTATAGTTCGGTATTCCTTGTCGCTGATGTCACCCCGCTCGGCCATTTCTTGCAAGTTCGTCAGGCCCAAGTCCGGAGTGCGTTGGTCGTCGGCGTTGCTATCGCGAAACCTTCGCACCACAAGCCACCCAGCCGCTATCATCCCGAACAGCACAGCCAGCCATACGAGCAAGCTAACCAGCGTATCTAGCGACAGTTGGTTCATGCAGCGCTGCCCGGGCCATGCGATCAGGCGATTTAGCGGGTTCTGTGGTGAGTTGGGAAACTCTCCTTATTATGCACAGTAGCGGGGAAGCGTCCAGTTTTCGACCAACCGCCAGCCGAGGCCGTTTCCTCCCCACGGAGGGCTACCGGCCAGATTTCCGCAACTGGCAAACCTCCGCTCACCGGAACGAGCTTCCAAAGCGAGTAGCGGAGCCAGTTTGCGGCCGCCGGCGTTCGCGGCGACATCGATGAATACGCGGAGCCCGCCGCCTCGGTTCGTTCCCAAAGCTCGGCTCGTTCACTTTCTTCAACGTGGCGGCCAATCGCTGCTAAGATGGGCGGCTTTGGCAGAACAAGGAGCAACTATGTCGCGCGAAGACGACCTGGCACGGGTCATCCGATCGGGAATTGTGGCGGTCATCCGGGCCGAAAGTGGTGAGCAGTTGGTCGACGTCGCCGAAGCCCTGCTCGCCGGTGGCATCGACGTGATGGAAGTCACCTTTACGGTGCCGCGGGCCCATCAGGTGATTGAGAAAGTGGTCGACCGCCTCCGTGGCCGGGCCCTGGTCGGCGCCGGCACGGTACTCGACCCCGAAACGGCCCGCGCCGCGCTACTGGCGGGGGCCGAGTTCATTGTCGCGCCGACGACGAATGTGCAGGTCATCGAGCTGTGCCGCCGCTACAGCAAGGTGGTGATGCCCGGCGCGCTCACGCCCACCGAGGTAGTCACCGCCTGGCAGGCGGGGGGAGACATCATCAAAGTTTTCCCGTCCGATTTTACCGGCCCCAAGTACCTCAAGGCGCTCCACGGTCCCCTGCCCCACATCCGCCTGATGCCCACCGGCGGCGTCACGCTCGAAACGGCAGTCGACTACCTCAAAGCGGGCGCATGCGCCCTGGGGGCTGGCAGCGCGCTGGTCGATCCCAAATTGATCGCAGCCGGCGAGCTGAAGAAGCTTGAGGAGCTGGCGAGGAAGTATCGCCAGCTCGTGGATGATTTTCGG
>Ga0182743_1003255_pt1 | contig 13284 bp, 10 predicted proteins | sample eDN3rd30CKraftOP_FD_128522 | JGI IMG/M metagenome (GOLD analysis project Ga0182743, IMG submission 128522) | Enriched Organic Plus compost microbial communities from Emeryville, California, USA - eDNA 3rd pass 30_C Kraft OP (version 2) (version 2) ... | reverse complement strand
CGGGCTGCACGAACTTGCCCGCCTGGTTCTGCAGTTGCGTCCAGGCCAGCTTGTTCTGCTTGGCGTAGGCGTATTCGACGTAGCCGATGGCGTTCTTCAGCTGGCCCACGTAAGCGGCGACGCCTTCGTTGCCCTTGCCGCCCTGGCCGGTGGGCCACTTGACGGCCTTGCCTTCGCCAACCGCGGACTTCCATTCGGGCGAAACCTTGGAGAGGTAGTTGGTCCAGCCGAAGGTCGTGCCCGAACCGTCCGAGCGGTGCACCACGATGATGTCGGCCGAGGGTAGCTTCAGATCCGGATTCATCGCCTTGATGGCGGCGTCGTCCCACTTCTTGATCTTGCCCAGGAAAATGTCGGCCAGCACGGGCCCCGACAGCTTCAGCTGGCCCGGCTGGATGCCGTCGATGTTGACCACGGCGACCGTGCCGCCGATCACGGCGGGGAACTGCAGCAGGCCGTTTTTCTGCAGGTCGTCGGCGCTGAGGGGATCGTCCGAGGCGCCGAAGTCGACGGTCTTGGCCTTGATCTGCTGCTGGCCGCCGCCCGAGCCGATGGACTGGTAGTTGACGGCGTTGCCGGTGGCGGCCTTGTAGTCCGACGCCCACTTAGCGTAGACGGGGTACGGGAACGAGGCGCCGGCGCCGGTGACGTCGGCGGCCTGGGCGGCGAAGACGGCGGCGCCGAGCGCGACGCCGATGGAAACCTGTTTGAAGACACGGCTGAGCATGTGCTTTCCTTCTGTGCTTGTTGAGGAATTCCGCCGGGGCTTACGACCCCGTATCGGCCAACAAGGCGCATGTTAGAAGCGCAACGTGACAGGATAGTGACAGTCACATTCATGTCCGCCTGCAGGCGGCGGCCTGCCGACATGCAGGGCTGCCCGACGACGGCTGGGGCAGGAAAGTTACGTCCCTTTTTTTACTCAGGTGGCGCCGCCCAGCGCGTGCATCAGGTGGCCGTGCAGCGAGAAGGCCGGACGCCGGTTGCGCACCCGGGCATAGGTGCCGTCGGCCTGCTGCTGCCAGGCCAGCTGGTTATCCCGCAGTGCGCAGGTGAAGGCCTCGTCGATGACGCGCTTCTTCAGGGCCTTGTCATAGATGGGAAACGCGATTTCGACCCGGCGGAAGAAATTGCGGTCCATCCAGTCGGCCGAGGACAAGTAGACCGTTTCCTGCCCGTCCGCATGGAAGTAAAACACTCGCGAGTGCTCCAGGAAGCGGCCCACGATGGAGCGCACCCGGATGTTCTCGGAGAGCCCCGGCACGCCGGCGCGCAACGTGCACACCCCGCGCACCACCAGGTCGATGCGCACGCCGGCCTGGCTGGCCTGGTAGAGCTCGTCGATGACCTGTTCCTCGAGCAGCGAGTTCATCTTGGCCATGATGTGGGCCTTGCGGCCCTCGCGGGCCGCGCGCGCCTCGGCGCGGATCAGGGCGACCATGGTGTCGTGCATAGTGAACGGCGACTGCACCAGGGCCTTCAGGGCGCGCCGTGCGCCCAGGCCGGTGAGCTGGCCGAATACCTTGTCCATGTCGTCGCACAGCCTGGGATCGGCCGTCAGCAGGCCGAAATCGGTGTACAGCCGCGCCGTGCGGGGGTGGTAGTTGCCGGTGCCCAGGTGGGCGTAGCGCCGCAGCCGGCCCTTTTCCCGGCGCAGCACCAGGGCCATCTTGGCGTGCGTCTTGTGGGCCACCACGCCGTACACCACGTGCGCGCCCACTTCTTCGAGGCGGGCTGCCCAGTTCATGTTGGTCTGTTCGTCGAAGCGCGCCATCAGCTCCACCACCACCGTGACTTCCTTGCCCGCGCGCGCGGCTGCCAGCAGGATCTTCATCAGCTCGGAGTCTTCGCCGGTGCGGTAGATGGTCTGCTTGATGGCCATGACGTCCGGGTCCAGTGCCGCGGCCGTCAGGAAGTCGATGATGGGCTGGAACGACTGGTAGGGATGGTGCAGCAGGCGATCCTGGCGGGCGATGGCCTCGAACAGCTCGGCCGGCTTGTCGCCCACCCGGTCGAAGGGCGCGGGCACCGGTGGATGGTAAGGCGCGAACAGCAGGTCGGGCCGCGATGGCGTATTGCACAGCTGCATCAGCCGCGACAGGTTGACCGGGCCGCTGACCCGGTACGTGTCGGCGGGCTCCAGCGAGAATTCGCGCTGCAGGTAGGCCTCGAGATGCGGCGGCGTCAGGCGATCGATCTCGAGCCGTACCGCCGCGCCGAAGTTGCGCTGCGACAGCTCGCCTTGCAAGGCCAGCCGCAGGTTGGTGACCTCTTCCTCGTCCACGAACAGGTCGCTGTTGCGCGTGACGCGCCACTGGTAGCACCCCAGGATCGCCAGCCCGGGGAACAGCTCGCCCACGAACGCGCGCAGCAGCGAGGTGAGCAGGATGTAGCCCTCGGGATGGCCCGAGACCTCGGGCGGCATGCGGATCAGACGCGGCAGCGCGCGCGGGGCCTGCACCACGGCGATGGAAGCCTCGCGGCCGAAGGCATCCGCGCCGGACAGCGCCACGATGAAGTTCAGGCTTTTGTTGTAGACGCGCGGAAACGGGTGGGCCGGGTCCAGCCCGATGGGCGTGAGCAGGGGCATCACCTCGCGCAGGAACAGGCCGTGGGCCCACTCCTGCTGCTGCGGATTCCATTCGGAGGCATGGTGCAGGGCGATGCCCTCGGCCTGCAGGCCGGGCAGGATCTGGTCGTTCAGCAGCGCATACTGGCGCTCGACCAGCTGGTGCACCTTGGCCTGCACCCGCTCGAAGGCCTCGCTGGGCGTCATGCCGTCGCAGCCCACCGCGGCGGGGGTCAGGCGTTCCTGCTCTTTCAGGCTGGAAATGCGGATCTCGAAGAATTCGTCCAGGTTGGCGCTGACGATGCAGACGTAGCGCAGCCGCTCGAGCAGCGGCACGTCGGGATTCTCGGCCATGGCCAGCACCCGCTCGTTGAACTTCAGCAGAGACAGTTCCCGGTTGAGCATGCGCGGCGCCGTGCCGGTGCGCGGCGCCGTGCTGGCTTCCATGTCGATGGTGTCGAATTCCTGGTTCTGCTTCATGTATGGCGCCGTCCCGTACGTCCGGTGTATCCGGCTCGATCTCTGTTCTGTGCGCGCATGCCCCCGCAGGCAGCGCATCCGTAAGGGTACGACAAATCAGCCGCGCACAGCAGCCCCCTACCCGGCCCAAGGCGTTGTTCCGTAAGCGAAAAACCGGCCGGTCCCAGGCTGTCATCTTGCCTCTCTATAATCGGCGCAATCGCTAGCCAAATCTACGAGCCGCATGGACCATCTACTGGCCGCCATGGACCTGGGGTCCAACAGCTTCCGCCTCTCGATCGGGCGCGTCGTCCAGCAGGACGGCGGCGCGCAGATCTACCAGATCGACCGCCTGAAAGAGACGGTGCGGCTGGCGGCGGGCCTGGACGCCGACAAACAGTTGCGCCCCGACGCCATCGAACGCGCCGTGGCGGTGCTGGAACGCTTCGGCGAACGGCTGCGCAGCTTCCACCCCAACCGCGTGCGTGCGGTGGCCACCAACACGTTCCGCGTGGCGCGCAACACCAAAGACTTCATGCCGCTGGCCGAGGCGGCGCTGGGCTTTCCCATCGAGGTGATCGCCGGCCGCGAAGAGGCCCGCCTGATCTACCTGGGCGTCATGCACACGCTGCCGCCTTCCGCCAACAAGCGCCTCGTCATCGACATCGGCGGCGGCTCCACCGAGGTCATCATCGGCAAGGGCTTCGAACCCACGCTGATGTCGTCGCTGTACATGGGCTGCGTCAGCTACAGCCGCCAGTTCTTCGGCGATGGCGTGGTCGACGCCCGCCAGATGAAGCTGGCCGAGCTGGCCGCGCGCCGCGAGATCGAGGTCATCGCCAAGCAATACCGCAAGACGGGCTGGAAAGAGGCCTATGGCTCGTCCGGCACGGCCAAGGCGCTGTATGCCATCCTGGGCGAATGCGGCTTCTCGCGCACCGGCATCACGCGCGCCGGCATGAACAAGCTGAAGGACCGCATCATCCGCTCGGGCCGTGTCGTCCCGTCGGAGCTGCCGGGTATCAAGCTAGAGCGCGCCGACGTCCTGCCCGGCGGGCTGGCCATCATGGGCGCGCTGTTCGACGAACTGGGCATCGACGTGATGCATACGGGCGACGGCGCGCTGCGGCTGGGGGTGCTGTACGACCTGCTGGGACGTGACGACCGCCACGACAAGCGCGACGAATCGGTACGCCAGTTCATGAAGCGCTACCACGTCGACACGAACCAGGCACGCCGCGTGCGCGAGGCGGCGCTGGTGTTCTTCGACGAGCTGCTGCCCCAGGACCGAGACGAGTCCAATGAACTGCGCCGCGCGGTGGGCTGGGCGGCCGACCTGCACGAGGTGGGCCACTCGATTGCGCACAACACGTACCACAAGCACACCGCGTACGTGCTGGAAAACGCCGACATGCCCGGCTTCTCGCAGGCCGACCAGCAGCTGCTGGCCCTGCTGGCGCTGGGCCACCAGGGCAAGCTGGTGAAGCTGGAGAACCTGGTGCGCCAGCGCAGCCACTGGATCGCCATCCTGTGCCTGCGCCTGGCGGCGCTGCTGTTTCGCCGCCGGGAAGATGTGTCGCCGCTGCCGCTGCGGGTCTCGGTGCGCGGCCAGTCGATCGTGGTGCGGGTGGATGCCGGCTGGCTGGCCGGTCATCCTCTTACCGACTTCACCCTGCGCGGCGAGGAATCAGAATGGCGCAAGGTGGGTTTCTCGTTCGAGCTGCTCGAGTTCTAGCAGCAATTGCCGGGTCAGGCGCTGCATGACGCGCTCCCGGACACGACGCAGCATCGTGCGCATGATCAGCGACCCCCTTGCTGCTCCAGCCCGAAGTGGCGGCGGTAGCGCTCGTCCATACCGTCCATCGTCAGCAGCACCGGAAAATCGGCCGCGTTGAAGTCCGGATCCCAGGCCGGCTCGCCGCAGACCCGGGCGCCCAGTTTCAGGTAGCCCTTGATCAGCGGGGGCACGCGGGCCGGCAGCGTGCTGTTCAGGCGCTCGACCGGATAGCGGTGCAACGGCTTGACGCGCGGCAGCGCCGGATCCTGCAGGTGCTTGGAGACGTTGCGCCAGACCTCGGCGGCCGTGACGCCGTCATCGCGCAGGCTGACGCTGGCGCACCCCAGCAGGTATCGATAGCCGCCACGGCGCAGGAACTCGGCCAGGCCCGACCACAGCAGCATGATGACGGCGCCGTTGCGGTGGTCGGCGTGGGTGCACGAGCGACCCACCTCGACCAGTTGGTCGCGCAGGCTCCCCAGCCCCGACAGGTCGAATTCGGATTCTGAGTAGTAGCCGCCCGCCTCGCGCGCCTTTTCGGGGGTGAGAATGCGGTACGTGCCTACCACGCGGCCGGTATCGAGTTCGCGCACCATCAGGTGTTCGCACCAGGGGTCGAAGCGGTCCTGTTCGATGCCGTCATGCGCGTCGGGGAACACGGCGCCCATGTCTTCGGTGAAGACGGTGTAGCGCAGGCGCTGGATCTGCTCGACTTCGTCGGTGGTGCGCGCCAGGCCCACCGCCAGGCCACGGGGCCCGGGCCCGGTCCAGTTCTTGGCGTTGTCGGGAGCGGTATCGATGCGTGCTAGTTCGAGCATTGCGCGAAACTCCTAAATATCCTGCCAGTTTGGACGCGCGCCATGTCAGTAATCTGACCGATATGTTACGTGACTGTGAAGTTTATGCTTGGTTCCGGGGCTTGGGGTGCGCCCCCGGTTACTTTTCTTGACAGGCGTGCGCCGCCGCGCCGCGGGACGCGGCAGCAGCGATGCAGGTAACCCCTGGAAACGTGTGCTCAGGCCAGTGCGTCGGCCAGGCGTTGGGCGCAAGAGGCCGCCATGGACGGATCTTCGGCCTCGACCATGAGCCGCAGCTTGGGCTCGGTGCCCGAAGCGCGGATCAGCACGCGGCCGCGGCCGGCCAGTTCGGCCTCGACGCCCTCGCGCGCGGAGGCCAGACCGGCGTGGGTCTTCCAGTCCAGGCCGGGAGCCAGCGGCACGTTGATCATTTTCTGCGGATACAGGCGCAGGCCTTCGATCCAGGCCGACAGCGGCTGGTCGCCGCGCCGCAGCGCCGTCAGCACCTGCAGGGCGGCGATGATGCCATCGCCCGTGGTGTGGCAGTCCAGGCACAGCAGGTGGCCGGAACTTTCGCCGCCGAACAGCCAGCCGCGTTCGACCAGTTGCTCGAGCACGTAGCGGTCGCCCACGGCGGCGCGCTCGAAAGGCACGCCCAGCTGCTGCAGCTGGCGCTCCAGGCCGTAGTTGGTCATCAGCGTGCCGACCACGCCGGCCACCGGGCCTCGCTGCAGGCGCTCGCGCACGATGGCGTAGAGCAGTTCGTCGCCGTCGTACACGCGGCCCTCGCCGTCGACCATCTGCAGCCGGTCGGCATCGCCATCGAGCGCGATGCCCAGGTGGGCGCCGCGGTTGCGCACCTCGTGCGCAAGGCTGTCGGGATACAGCGCCCCCACGCCGTCGTTGATGTTGAAGCCGTCCGGCGACACGCCGATGGCATGGACCTCGGCGCCGAGTTCGCGGAACACGTGCGGCGCGGTGTGATAGGCCGCACCGTGCGCGGCGTCGACCACCAGTTTCAGGCCGTTGAGGTCGAGGTTGGACGGGAAGGTGCTCTTGCAGAACTCGATGTAGCGGCCCTGCGCGTCGTCCATGCGCCGCGCGCGGCCCAGGTCTTCGGACTTGACGCAGCCCAGCGGCTGCTCCAGTTCGGCTTCGATCTCGGCTTCGACCTCGTCGGGCAGCTTCATGCCCTGGGCCGAGAAGAACTTGATGCCGTTGTCCTGGTACGGATTGTGCGAAGCACTGATGACGATGCCGGCCACCAGGCGCAGGGCGCGCGTGAGATAGGCCACCGCCGGCGTGGGGATGGGACCGGCCAGCAGCACGTCGATGCCGGCGGCGGACAGGCCCGCCTCGAGCGCGGATTCGAGCATGTAGCCCGAGATGCGCGTGTCCTTGCCGATGACCACCTGCGGCCGCCCGCCACCGCGGATGGCCTGCTTGCGCGCCAGCACGCGGCCCGCTGCATAGCCCAGCCGCAGCGCGAAACCCGCGTTGATGACGGGACCGCCCACTTCCCCGCGCACGCCGTCGGTGCCGAAATACTTGCGTTGACTCATGATCGTATGGCTCCTTGCTCCGCAGATTGCCAGACCTTGAGCGCGTCGACCGTTTCCGCCACGTCGTGGACGCGCACGATGGATGCGCCGCGCGCCACGCTGGCCAGCGCGCCGGCGATGCTGCCGGCGAGCCTGTCCTGTATGGCGCGGCCGGTGACCGCACCTATCATAGACTTGCGCGAGAGTCCTACCAACAGCGGATAGCTGGAAACGCGCAGGCTCGATAACCTGCGCAACAATTGATAATTTTGTTCTGCCGTCTTGCCGAAGCCGAAGCCCGGATCGAGCACGATGCGGCGCGGGTCGACCCAGGCCGCGCGCAACCGCTGCGCGCGTGCGCCGAGGAACACGCCGATCTCGCCCAGCAGATCGGAATACTCGGGCGCGTCCTGCATGGTGCGGGGCTCGCCCTTCATGTGCATGATGCACAGGCCGCAGCGCGAACCGGCCACGGCCTCGATGGCGCCCGGCTGCCGAAAGCCGTAGACGTCGTTGATCATGTCCGCGCCGGCGTCGAGCACGGCGCGCATGACCTCGGGTTTGGAGGTATCGACGGACAGCGGCACCCCGCAGTCGCGCAGGCCTTCGATCACCGGCAGCAGCCGTGCCAGCTCTTCTTCGGCCGGCACCGGTTCGGCGCCGGGCCGCGTGGACTCAGCACCCAGGTCGAGGATGTGCGCGCCCTCGCCGATCAGCTTGCGGGCATGGGCGATGGCGGAATCCGCATTCGCGTGCTGGCCGCCATCGGAGAACGAATCGGGCGTGACGTTGACGATGCCCATGACCAGCGGGCGCTCGAGATCGAACTCGAAGCGCCCGCACAGGAAGCTGTTTGCCATACTTCGGCGTGCGGACCGGGACGGCCTAGACCGCCGCCGCCGTGTTGCCTCCGGCGGCCAGGCCCGAGGCGGGCGTGTCCGGCGAATCGGACGGCCCTTGCGGCGTCTTGGGAGGACGCGGGGGACGGCCGTTGATGATGTCGTCGATCTGGTCGGCGTCGATGGTTTCCCATTCGAGCAGCGCGGCCGTCATGGCCTCGACCTTGTCGCGGTTGTCTTCCAGGATCTTGCGCGCGACGCCGTACTGCTCGTCGATGATGCGGCGGATCTCGGAATCGACCTTCTGCATCGTCGCCTCGGAGACATGCGTGGTCTTGGTGACGCTGCGGCCCAGGAAGACTTCGCCTTCGTTCTCGGCGTAGACCATCGGGCCCAGCTCGTCGGTCATGCCGTAGCGCGTGACAATGTCGCGGGCGATGGCCGTGGCGCGTTCGAAGTCGTTCGAGGCGCCGGTGGTCATCTGGTCCATGAAGAGCTCTTCGGCGATGCGGCCGCCGAACAGCACCGCGATGGTCGACAGCAGGCGCGTCTTGTCCATGCTGTAGCGGTCGTTCTCGGGCAGCTGCATGGTCACGCCCAGCGCGCGGCCACGCGGAATGATGGTGACCTTGTGCACCGGATCGGTCTTGGGCAGCATGCGCGCGACGATGGCGTGGCCGGACTCGTGGTAGGCCGTGTTCTTGCGCTCTTCCTCGGGCATGACGATCGAGCGGCGCTCGGCGCCCATGATGATCTTGTCCTTGGCTTTCTCGAAGTCGGACATGTCGACCGTGCGGCCGTTGCGGCGCGCGGCGAACAGCGCCGCCTCGTTGACGAGGTTGGCCAGGTCGGCGCCGGAAAAGCCCGGCGTGCCGCGCGCCAGGATGGTGGCGTCAACGTTGGGCGCCAGCGGCACCTTGCGCATGTGGACCTTGAGGATCTGCTCGCGACCGCGGATGTCGGGCAGCGGCACCACGACCTGGCGGTCGAAGCGGCCCGGGCGCAGCAGTGCGGGATCGAGCACGTCGGGACGGTTGGTGGCCGCGATGACGATGACGCCCTGCCCGGACTCGAAGCCGTCCATCTCGACCAGCATCTGGTTCAGGGTCTGCTCGCGCTCGTCGTTGCCGCCACCCAGGCCGGCGCCGCGCTGGCGGCCGACCGCGTCGATTTCATCGATGAAGATGATGCACGGAGCGTGTTTCTTGGCGTTCTCGAACATGTCGCGCACGCGGGCCGCGCCCACGCCGACGAACATCTCGACGAAGTCGGAGCCCGAGATGCTGAAGAACGGCACCTTGGCCTCGCCGGCGATGGCCTTGGCCAGCAGCGTCTTGCCGGTGCCGGGCGAGCCGACCATCAGCACGCCGCGCGGGATGCGCCCGCCGAGCTTCTGGAACTTGCTGGGGTCGCGCAGGAAGTCGACCAGCTCCTGCACGTCCTCCTTGGCCTCGTCGCAGCCCGCGACGTCGGCGAAGGTGATCTGGTTGGTGTTCTCGTCGAGCATGCGCGCGCGCGACTTGCCGAAGCTGAACGCGCCGCCGCGCCCGCCCCCCTGCATCTGGCGCATGAAGAAGATCCACACGCCGATCAGCAGCAGCATCGGGAACCACGACACGAAGATGCTCATCAGCAGGGAAGGTTCTTCGCGGGCCTTGCCGGACACCTGCACACCGTACTTCAGCAGGTCGGACACCATCCACAGGTCGCCGGGCGACGTGAGGTTGTAGGGACGGCCGGCATCGGGCGTGACGTACAGGACATCGCCCTGCACGTCGACCTTGCGGATGCGGCCGGCCTTGGCATCGTCCATGAACTGCGTATAGGTGACGCCGTCCTGGGTTTGCGCGCGTCCGTCGAACTGTTTGAATACCGTGAACAGGACGAGCGCGATCACCATCCAGACCGCGACTTTGGAAAACGAGTTGTTCAAGGTCGATCTCCTGCTTTCGATTCCGACCGGTGGCTGCCGCGTATGCCCGGGGCATGCCCCGCATCAGGCGCCTCGGCAGCGCAGCCACATGCATGTGAATGACTTCATTCTACCCTGTCAGGGGGAGAATGCATTTCGGGGCCCGGCAGGCCCCGCCGTATGCCCAGCCAGGGCGGAAAAAGGCGGTCGCGGTTACAAATTTCGGACGGAAACCGCGCGTCCGTTACGCGTGATGCTTCAGTGTGCGGCCGACGAGGAAAGTTTCCGAGGACTTGTCCCGCGACGCCTTGGGCTTGCGCTCGACCACCCGGCGGAACCGCTGCTTGAAGGACTCCACGATCTGCGAGAAGCCGCTGCCGTGGAAGGCCTTGACGATCAGGGCGCCGTCCGGCTTGAGGTGCGCGCAGGCGAATTCCAGGGCCAGGTCGCAGACATGCTGGATGCGGGCGGAATCCGCCACGCCGACCCCGGAGAGATTGGGGGCCATGTCGGAAATAACAAGGTCCACCGCCTGGGAGCCCACCAGGGCCTCCAGCTGGGCCAGCACTTCGTCCTCGCGGAAATCGCCCTGAATGAACTCGACGCCGGCCACGGGCTCCATGGGCAGCAGGTCGAGCGCGATGATGCGCCCGTCGACCACGCCGCCGGGGCCGGCCAGGCGCTCGCGCGCCACCTGTGACCAGCTGCCCGGCGCCGAGCCCAAATCGACCACGACGTCGCCTCGGCGCAACAGCTTTTCGGTGTCCAGGATCTCGATCAGCTTGAACGCGGCGCGCGCCCGGTAGCCCTTCTGCTGGGCGAGCTTCACGTACGGATCGTTGATGTGCTGGTGTATCCAGTCTTTGGAGAATTTATTCTTGGCCATTACCGTACAATTCCACGCATGCCTATATTAGAACTTACCTCTCGCGAGCGCAGCGACCTGCGATCTGCGGCCCACCCGCTGCGGCCGGTCGTGCTCATCGGCGACAACGGCCTGACCGACGCCGTGCTCAAGGAAATCGACCGCGCCCTGACGGCGCACGGCCTCATCAAGGTGCGCGCCGGCGGCGAAGACCGCGAGGCGCGCGAGGCCATCCTGGCCGACATCTGCGAGGCACTGTCGTGCGCTCCGGTGCACCACCTGGGCAAGGTGCTGATCCTGTACCGCCCACAGCCCGGCAACGTGCCCGCCGCACGGCGCGACCCCGACCAGCCGCCCAAGCGCAAGGCCTCCGAGCCCCACACGCCCAAGAAAATGGCGGCCGAGGGCAAGCGCCTGACCAAGACCCGCGCGCCACGCCGTGATGCCGATGCCGACGCTGCGGCCCCGCAACGCCCCGGGCACGACGCGCTGCAGGCCGGTCGTCCGCCGCGTCCCAGCACCCGCAAGGCTGCCAAGCCTGCGCACGGCGTGCCCCGGCGCGCCGCCGGCAGCGCACTCAGCCTGCGCGCCGGTGCCCGCCGCGGCGTCTCCGCTGGCCGCAAGCCCGCCCGCGCCGGCAAGAAATAGCCGAATCCGGCAATACACGGGGCGCTGCCGCGCCCCGGCCCGGCGCCTTGCCGGGCATTGCGGGCCGCCGGATCGCCGGCCCGCCGGTGCGCCTAGATGTAACGCACCCCGATCACTTCGTACTCGCGCACGCCCGACGGGGCCTGTACTTCCACCACGTCGCCTTCGGACTTGCCGATAAGCGCGCGCGCCACCGGGCTGGACACCGAGATGAGGTTGGACTTGATGTCCGCCTCGGCGTCGCCCACGATCTGGTAGGTGACGCGTTCGCCCGACTCCAGCTCTTCGATCTCGACCGTGGCGCCGAACACCGCGCGGCCGTCGGTGTCGAGCGTGGTGGGGTCGATGAGATGCGCGTTGGACAGCGTGCCCTCGATCTCGGCAATGCGGCCCTCGATGAAGCCCTGGCGCTCGCGGGCGGCGTCGTATTCGGCGTTTTCCGACAGGTCGCCCTGGGCGCGCGCCTCGGCAATGGCGTTGACGACGGCAGGACGCTCGACGGTCTTCAGGCGATGCAGTTCTTGCTTCAGGCGCTCGGCCCCGCGCACGGTCAGAGGAATGGCAGACATAGGTTGCTCGTGTAAAAAAAGAATACCGGCGGACGCCGCATCATGCGCGTGCCCGCGGGTTCTCCAGGTTTGGATCGGGTTCGATTGCCCCCGCGCTGCCGCCGGGGGCGAGGCGGTGCGGCCACGCCCGCCAAAACAAAACCCCGGCTCGGGTGGGAACCGGGGCTAACGGCTACATTGTCGGCAAAGTCTTCCGGAAATGCAAGCCGGGCAACCTGCCGGCGGCGGGCCGCCATTGACGTCGGCGCTCGCCCTACGCCGGGGGCAGGTGGACCGTGCCGCCCGGGTGCGGCGCATCGTCGGCCGCCGGGCACACGCCGCGATGTTCAGGCAGCGCGCCGTCCCTTGAGCAGCACGTGCAGGATGATGGCCCCGAAGGTGGCCGTGCCGATGCCGCCCAGGGTGAAGCCACCGAGCGTCAGGGTGAAGTCGCCCGCGCCCAGCACCAGGGTGACGGCGGCCACGACCAGGTTGCGGTTGTCGGCGAAGTCGACCTGGTTGACCACCCAGATGCGCGCGCCGGCCACGGCGATAAGCCCGAACACGACGACGGACATGCCGCCCAGCACGGGCCCGGGGATCGTCTGGATCAGCGCGCCGAACTTGGGCGAGAAGCCCAGGGCGATGGCGATCAGCGCCGCGATGACGAACACGATGCTGGAGTAGATGCGCGTGACGGCCATGACGCCGATGTTTTCGGCGTAAGTGGTGACACCGGTGCCGCCCACGGCGCCGGACACCATGGTGGCCACGCCGTCGCCCACGAAGGCACGGCCCAGGTAGCGGTCCATGTCGCGGCCCGTCATGGCGCTGACGGCCTTGACGTGGCCCAGGTTCTCGGCCACCAGGATGATGGCCACGGGCACGATCAGGCCCATGGCGTCGGCCCGGAACACCGGCGCCGCGAAGTGCGGCAGGCCCAGCCAGGCAGCCGCGGCAACGCCGGAGAAGTCCATCGGCTTGCCCAGGCCCAGGCCGTTGGCGCACAGGGCATAGATTGCGCATGCCACCAGCAGGCCCACCAGGATAAGCAGGCGCTGCGCCATGCCGCGCGTATAGACGGCGATGCCGCCCACGCAGAGGACCGTGACCAGCGCCATTGCGGCGTCGAAACCGCTCTGCCCCATTGCCCCCTTGGCGGCGATGGGTGCCAGGTTCAGGCCGATGACTGCGACCACCGCGCCAGTGACGACGGGCGGCATCAGCGCCTCGATCCAGCCGGCGCCGCCTCCCGAGCGTGCGCCGATGGCCCAGACCACCAGCCCGATCAGCGTGTAGGCGAGGCCGCACGCGATGATGGCGCCCAGG